>Ga0210400_10000499_pt1 | contig 43635 bp, 36 predicted proteins | sample IncBWH26MmetaG_FD_155456 | JGI IMG/M metagenome (GOLD analysis project Ga0210400, IMG submission 155456) | Forest soil microbial communities from Barre Woods Harvard Forest LTER site, Petersham, Massachusetts, United States - Inc-BW-H-26-M | ecosystem: Environmental > Terrestrial > Soil >... | reverse complement strand
GATTGAGCGCGGCGTCGGTCTGAATGACGTCGTGCATGAGCCTGCCCGATTTCGCACGCAAGGTGCGGCCGAGCGCCGACACCACGCCCGTCGTCACGGTTTTCGAGTAACCGAGCGGATTGCCGATCGCGATGGCCACCTGGCCGACTTTCAAGCGCGCGGAATCGCCGAACTCCGCATACGGCAGCGCGCTCGGGTGTCCGATGCGCAGCACCGCCAGGTCCGAATCGGGGTCATTGCCCACGAGGTCCGCGTTAAACCGCGTATCGTCGTTGAGGCGCACGGTGATCTCATCGGAACCATCCACCACATGACTGTTGGTGAGCAGATAGCCATCGGGTGTGAAGAGAAAGCCCGAACCACTGGCTTGAGCGGGACGCCGCCCGCGCGCTGCGGCGCGGGCAGGACCGACCACCTCGATGAAGGTCACGGCTGGCGCGACGTGCTCGAGAGCACCGATCACCGCGCCCGAGTAAGCGTCGAGCAGCGGCGCATCGTCGAGCGGCGGCTCAGGGCTGCCGCTCGCCCCGCCCGCACCATCGTTTGCAGCCCACTGCGGTGTCAGCATGTTCAGCTCAGGATGATTTTCGGCTGCGCCGAAAGCCCTTCGACGATGAGCCGGTTCACGCGCCGCACGAAAGTGGCGGGGTCGTCCAATTCGCCGCCCTCCGCCAGCATCGCCTGGTCATAGAGCACATGGGCGAGATCGGCGAACGCCGCCTCGTCCGCCGTGTCCTTGAGGCGCAGGACGAGCGGGTGCTTGGGATTCAGCTCGAGGATCGGCAATGTCGCGAAGGGATTGTTCTGTCCCGCCTGTTTGAGGATGCGACCCATTCGCAGGCTCAGGCCGAACTCACCCGCCACCAACACGGCAGGCGAATCGGTCAGGCGCGCCGACACCTGCGCACCGGCAATTTTGCCGGCGAGCGCTTTGGCGAGCCGATCCAGGGTTTCCTTGAAGGCGGTCTCCGCCGCGGCCTTTTCCGGCGTCTCGATGGCCGAGGCGACATCGGCGGCGGCGCTCGCGGCATTCGAGATGGTCTTGCCCTCGAATTCGTGCAAATGCCCGGCCACCCACTCGTCGATGCGATCGGTCAGCAACAAAACTTCCATGCCCTTGGCGCGGAAACCCTCCAGGTGCGGACTGTTGCGCGCGGCCGCCAAGGTATCGGCGGTGAGGTAATAAATCGCCTTTTGATCCGGCTTCATCCGCGACACGTACGCCTCGAGAGTGACATTGGGCACATCGCCGCTCTCCGCGGTCGAATTGAAGCGCAGCAGTTTCGCGATGCGGATTTTGTTGGCCGGATCATCGATGATGCCTTCCTTCAAGACCGTGCCGAATGTCTTCCAAAATTCCGCATACTCGTCCGGCTTGTTCGCGGCCAGATCCTCGAGCAGGTCCAGCGTGCGCTTGACCAGGGCCGCTTTGATTTTCTCGACCGTGCGATTGTTTTGCAGCAGCTCGCGCGACACGTTCAGCGGCAGGTCGGATGAATCCACCAATCCGCGCATGAAGCGCAGGTACGGCGGCAGCAGTTCCGCCGCCTTGTCCATGATGAAGACGCGCTTGACGTACAGCTGGATGCCGCCCTTTTGGTCGCGGTCGTACAGGTCGAATGGCGCGCGTTTCGGCAGATACAGCAGCGAGGTATATTCGACGTTGCCTTCCACTTTGTTGTGCGCCCAAACCCGCGCGTCCTCGGTATCGTGGGAAATGTGCTTGTAGAACGCCTGGTAATCCTCGTCCTTCAGTTCCGATTTCGGCCGCGTCCAAAACGCCTTCGCCTGATTCAAGGTCTCTTCGGTTTCACCGCCCTTGAGCACAATTGGGATGCTCAAATGGTCGGAGTACTTGCGCACCAATTGCCGCAGGCGTGCCGGCTCCAGGAACTCCTTGTCTTCGTCGCGCAAGTGCAAAATGACTTCGGTGCCGCGATCGGTCTTGTCGGCGCCTTGAATCTGGTACTGGCCTTCGCCGTCGGATTCCCAGCGCACGGCGGGCGCATCGCTGCGCTTGGTGAGCACCGTCACCTTGTCGGCCACGATGAAAGCGGAATAAAAGCCGACGCCGAATTGGCCGATCAGCTGCGCATCCTTCGCGGAATCGCCGCTCAAGGTTTCCAGGAATTTCCTGGTGCCGGAGCGCGCGATGGTGCCGAGATTGTCGATGATCTCCGCCTCGCTCATGCCGATGCCGTTGTCCTTGACGCTCAAGGTGCCGGCGCTTGCGTCCGGGGTCAGTGCGACTGACAGCGTGTCGCTGCCCAACAATTCAGGCTGCGCAATCGCCTCGAAGCGCAATTTCTCGCACGCATCCGAGGCATTCGAGATCAGCTCTCGCAGGAAAATCTCTTTGTGCGAATACAGCGAATGGATGACCAGGCGCAGCACTTGCTTGGTTTCGGCCTGGAACTCTTTGATTTGCGGCGCGGGCGGCGCCTTCGCTTCGGTTTCTGTTGTCATGGCCTTGGCATTTTAAGATTGGTTTGGGTGAGTTGGGGCCGCCGGCCGATACTTCAAGCTAGAATCCGGCATGGGAAAAAGCGGCACCCTCAAGGCGGTTTGGGCAGCACTGGCCGGTAATCTGCTGGTGGCGGCGGCCAAGTTCGTTGCCGCCGCGATGACGGGCTCGGCGGCCATGTTGAGCGAGGCGGTGCATTCGCTGGTCGACACCATCAACGAACTCCTGCTGCTGTACGGCATCGCCCGCTCCCGCCGTCCCGCCGACCGCCAGCACCCCCTAGGCTACGCTCGGGAGCTGTATTTTTGGAGCTTCGTCGTGGCATTGCTGATCTTCTCGGTGGGTGCCGGTGTTTCAGCCTACCAGGGTATCCAGCGGCTCCTGCAACCGCAACCCATCGACCGGCCGCTGGTGATCTACGTGGTGCTCGCCGCGTCCCTGGTATTCGAGGGCAGCTCCTGGTTCATCGGAGCGCGGGCATTCAACCATGCCCGACGCAATCTTGGTTGGTGGGAGGCATTCCGCCAATCGAAGGACCCGCCGGCATTCATTGTGGTCTTCGAGGACTCCGCGGCGGTCTTGGGGATTTTGGTCGCAGCCGCCGGCACGACCGCGGCGATTCTGACGGCGGATAGCCGTTGGGACGGCATCGCGTCCCTGTTGATCGCCGCCATCTTGGCCGGCGTCGCTGCGCTGCTGGCTCAGGAATCGAAGGCGTTGCTCATCGGCGAGCGGGCCGACCCCTCTGTGAGCGACGCCATCATTCGCATTGCGGCGCGTTTGCCCGGGGTATGCAACGCCAACAGCATCGCCACCGTGCAGCTCGCACCGAACAGCGTGGTCGTGTACTTGAGCCTCGATTTCTTCGACTATTTGCGGGCACCGGACATTGAACGCGCCGTGGTCGATCTGGAAAAGCAGATCCGCGGCACCCACCCGGAAGTGTCCGCAGTCTTCGTGAAACCGCAAAGCGTGCAAGTTGCGCGCGACCGCCAAGGTGAAACCATCATGTCGCCCGACTACGTGCTGCGCGAGGATGTGCTGACGGGAGGTTGATGTGCCGGCGGCCGCTAAACAAACAGTTGCGGATCGATCGGCAGGCTGCGAGCCCGCACGCCCGTCGCCGCGAACAATGCATTGCACAGCGCAGGGAGCACGGGCGGCAGCGCCGGCTCGCCCAATCCCGTCGGAGGATGCTCCGTCTTGAGAAAATGCACCTCGATCGGCGGCGCTTGGTTCATGCGCAGCAATAAAAAATCGTCGAAATTGCCTTGCGCTACCCTGCCGTTTTCCAGCGTAATGGCCTGGCCCAACGCCTCCCCGATGCCATCCAGCGCCGCGCCCTGCACCTGGTTTTCGGCGCCCGTTGGATTGATGATCTGGCTGCCCACATCGGCGGCAACCCAGACCTTGTCGACCGTGATCTTGCCCCCCGCGGCTACGGTCGCATGCACCACTTCCGCGAAGTACCCGAGGTGGCTGTAATAAAATGCCACGCCCATGCCGGAGCCTTTGGCGGGCTTGCGGCGGGCCCAATCGGACTTGTCGCGGACCAGCGCCAGGACATCGATCATGCGCCCCGTGTCGAACGCACCGACTTGACGGCGCTCGCCCAGCAGATCAATGCGATATTGCAGGGGGTCCTGAGCCGCCGCATGCGCGATCTCGTCGATGAAGGACTGAAATACGAATGCGAGCCCGTTGCTGCCCGGCGCACGCAGGGGCCCGGTCGGAACGCCCAGCGGCATGAAGGAAATCCCCAGTTCGAGATTGGCGACGAATTTCGCGGGGAACTCGTTGGCGCTCATGTCGGCGCTCGGCGCCGCTTTTCCATTCTCACCGAAGGACACGAAATGATCGCTGAATGCCTGCAATTTCCCGCCCGTATCGAGGCCTGCCTTGAAGAAGTGAAAGCCGGCGGGACGGTAAAAATCGTGCTGCACATCGTCTTGCCGATTCCACAAGAGCTTCACCGGCGCACCGGCCTGTTTCGATATCCAAGCCGCCTCAACCATGTAGTCGTTCATCAGCCGCCGGCCAAATCCGCCGCCGCAACGAATCATGTGGATGGTGATGTCCGCATCCGTCAACCCCAGCGTCTTCGCCACGATTTTTCGCCCCGCATCCGGGTTTTGCGTCGGAGCCCAAATTTCCACCTTGCCGTCGTGAAAGTGCGCCGTGCAATTCTGCGGCTCCAGCGTCGCGTGCGAAAGAAATGGGTAGCTGTAAGCCGCCTCCAATTTTTTGGCCGACGCGCCGAGCGCTTGAGTCACGTCGCCGTCAGCCACCAGTCTCGCGCCGGGCGCCTGAGCCGACAGCTCGACGGCTTGCCGGGCGAACCCCGTGGTGCTTTGCGCGGCGGTCGCGCCGTCGTCCCAGACAACCTGCAGCGACTCGCGCGCTTTGTTGACCAACCACCAATTCGCACCGACGATGGCAACGCCGCTGACCAGACCGTTGAAAACGGCGCCGCCGCTCACGACAAACGCATCCCGCACGCCCGCTTGGGCCTTCACCGCGTCCAGATTGGCGCTGACGACCGTGCCGCCGAACACCGGCGACTTCACGAATACCGCGTACAGCATGCCCGGCACGGTGACGTCGATGCCGAACAGCGGCTTGCCCGTGACCACCAAGGGACTGTCCACCCCGGAGCGCGATTTGCCGATGATCTTGAAATTCTTCGGGTCCTTGAGCGCCACTTGAGTCAGATCCGGCGCGGCGAGCGTCGCCGCCACCGGCGCCAAGCGCCCGTAGCTCAGGCGTCGCTTGGTCGGCATGTGGATGACCTTGCCCGATTCGGTGTCGCATTCTGAAACAGGCACGGACCAGATCTGGGCCGCGGCACTGATGAGCATTTGGCGCGCCGCCGAGCCGACGCGCCGCAACGGTTCCCAATTCAGGGGCGTCGCCCGGCTGCCGCCCGCGAATTGCACGCCATATCGCGCCGGATCGCTGAGCGCCTGTTCGATCCGGACACTGGCCCAGTCGACGTCCAGTTCCTCCGCAATCAACATCGGCAGCATGGTCTTGATGCCCTGCCCTATTTCCGGATTCTTGGACGTGATCGTGACGGCACCGTCATTCGATATCTGCACGAACGCGTTCAGCGTGCTCGAAGGTTGCGCAGCGTTCTCGCGGGCGTCGAGCATTCCCGGCAGCGAAAAATCCAGCAGCAGGCCGCCGCCCACGGCGACGCTTGCGCGCAGGAAAGCGCGGCGCGATTCAGCGCTCACGCGGGCCGCATCGCGGGTGCGCATCATGCGAAGGAATCCCGGCTGTCGGCTGTCGGCATGCCGGCGGCCTGTTTGATCGCAGCGCGAATGCGCGTGTAGGTGGCGCAGCGGCAAATGTTGCCGGACATGGCCTTATCGATATCCCTGTCGCTGGGCTTGGGATGCTTCGCGAGCAGCGCGCTGGCGGACATGATTTGGCCCGCCTGGCAATAGCCGCATTGCACGACATCGACCGCCAGCCAGGCGTTTTGTACGGCCCTGCCCAGGGCAGTGGCGCCAACCCCTTCGATGGTGGTGATCGACGCGGAGCCTACCGACGCTACGGTCGTAACGCAGGATCGAATGGGAGCACCGTTCGAATGCACCGTACAGGCGCCGCAAAAGCTCTTGCCGCAGCCAAACTTGGTGCCCTTCATGTCGAGCAAATCGCGAAGCACCCACAGCAAGGGCATCTGCGGATCTGCCTCGACGGCGCGAGCCTGGCCATTGATCAGAATAGTGAATTGCACAGCAGCACCTTCGAGTAAACGCTGAACCTCGAGTTTACCCGCTCACGAACCCTCTTGAATATTCCGCGTAGGTTACGGCCAGTCCGCCCTCGGATCGAAATTGAAATCGCGCTTCATACGCTCGTAGGCTTCCTTCTCGCCGGTGCTTTGCGCCGGCGGCGTCACCAACTTGATGATGACCATCTGGTCGCCGGCCGGGCTGCCGGGAAGTCCCCTGGCTCGCAACCGGAGCTTCTGCCCCGATTGGGCGCCGGCAGGCACGGTTAACTCCACGGTTCCCTTGAGCGTGGGAACCGCGACCTTTGCACCCAGCGCCGCCTCCCACGGAGCGAGGGGCAATTCGACCTGGACATCCTTGCCAACCACCTCGTAGAGATGGTGCGGACGCAGCCGGATTCGAAAAATCAGTGAGCTGCGCCCGCCGATGCCGGGGATGCGCAGCGATTGCCCTTCGGTGACGCCGGCCGGAATTTGCACATCGACCTGGCGGTGGCGGCCGTTCTCGTTGAGCGTGACTCGCCGCTTGGTACCGGCAAACGCCTCCTCCACGGTGACGTCCAGGTGGCCCGCATCCGCATCGGTTTGGCCGGCCCCGCCGGCGCCGAATCCGGATCCGCCAAACAGGCTGGAGAAGAAATCGCTGAATCCATTGGCATCCGAGAACCGCTGGCCGCCTGAATTTCCGAATCGCTGCGACCAGTCCGGCGGGGGCCGAAACTGCTGTCCATTGCGGAAATCCCGGCCCAGCTGATCGTAGGCGGCGCGCTTATCGCTGTCGCGCAGCACTTCGTAGGCCTCCTGAACCTCTTTGAATTTCTCCTCGGCATTCTTTTCTTTGCTGACGTCGGGATGAAACTTGCGCGCCAGCTTGCGGTACGCCCGCTTCACTTCCTCGGCGTCGGCTCCCCGAGTCACGCCCAGAATTTCGTAATAGTCCCTGTATTGCATGCCCTGACTCTGAAAGATTAATCTTAGATTTTACAACAGCATAGCGGAACGCTGTCCGCATTGCGGTCAATTTTTAACCCGCACTCACGCTACACTCGAGCTTGAAATTGAACCTCAACGTCCCGACCTTACACGGCAAGCCGCGCTACCATATTGCGGCTATTTTTCCGATCTGAAACCCCCATGAAACGCATTTTCCTATTCGTCCTCACCAATCTTGCCGTGCTGGCCTTGCTCAGCGTGGTGCTATTCGTCGTCGAAAACGTATTCGGCGTGCATTTGATGCAGGGCGGTACCGGCGGCCTGCTGGTGTTTGCCGCTATTTTCGGCTTCGGGGGATCCCTCATTTCGCTGGCTCTGTCGAAGTGGACCGCCAAGCGCATGATGGGGGTGCGGGTCGTCGACAGCCCACAATCCGAGCTCGAGCGCTGGCTGGTGGGTGCGGTGAAGCGGCTGGCCGAACAGGCCCGTATCGGCATGCCCGAGGTCGGAATTTTCGACTCCGAGGAAATGAATGCCTTCGCCACGGGCGCACGCCGCAATGCTGCCCTGGTGGCGGTGAGCAGCGGCCTGCTGCGCAGCATGTCGCGTACGCAAGTCGAGGCGGTACTGGGTCACGAAATCACGCACGTCGCAAACGGTGATATGGTTACCCTTGCTGTTTTGCAAGGTGTGCTAAACACATTCGTGATCTTTCTCGCGCGAATCATCGGCGGCATCGTTGATCGAGCCATCCTCCGCAACGATCGGCAGGGCGGCATCGGATTTTTCCTGACCACGATGGTAGCGCAGTTCGTACTGGGCATTGTTGCGAGCGCGATCGTTTGCTGGTATTCGCGGCGGCGCGAGTTTCGAGCCGATCGAGGCGGCGCGGATCTCACCGGTGCGGGCAACATGATCGATGCGCTGCAGATGCTGAAGCGCAGCCAAGGCGAACCGATGCCTCAGCAGCTGCAGGCCTTCGGCATCAATACGGGCCGCTCGGATGGAATCATGCGGTTGTTCATGACTCATCCGCCGTTGGACGAGCGAATTGCGGCATTGAAGGCTTAAGGAAACTATGACACCGGAAAATGAAATCGCGGCCGAGCCCCCCACCGCCGTGCGCGTGGGCCATGAGCTCTCACGCTGGTTTGGCAACAGTGATTTTGCGACGCGTCCGCTCGAGCCTGTGCTCAAGGATTCGGGCCGGCGCATCGACTGGGCCCGGGTGTTGCCGTTTCTGTTGATGCACGCCGCCTGTCTCGCGGTCATCTGGGTGGGCTTCAGCTGGGTCGCGCTGGCGGTGACGATCGCGCTTTATCTGGTGCGCATGTTCGCCATCACCGGCTTCTATCATCGCTATTTCTCGCATCGCACCTTCAAGACCTCGCGCGTCGGACAGTTCATCTTCGGCATGTTGGGCGCCTCGGCGGTACAACGCGGTCCGATTTGGTGGGCAGCCCATCATCGCCACCATCATGTCCACTCGGACAAGCCGGAAGATGTTCATTCGCCGGTTCAGCACGGCTTCTTCTGGAGCCACATGGGCTGGTTCATGTCCCATAAGCATTTCGCCGCGGATCTGTCGCGGGTCAAGGACCTGTTGAAGTATCCCGAGTTACGTTTCCTGGATCGCTTCGATGTCGCGGTTCCCACGGCCTTGGGCGTCGGTGTTTTTTTGCTCGGCGTGCTCTTGAAACACGTCGCTCCGGGGCTTCACACCACGGGCTGGCAGATGCTGGTCTGGGGATTCTTCATTTCGACGGTGCTGGTTTACCACGGAACCTACACGATCAATTCTCTCTCGCACGTGTTCGGCCGGCAGCGCTACAAGACCGGCGATACCAGCCGCAATAACCCGTGGCTGGCGCTCATAACCCTGGGCGAGGGCTGGCACAACAATCACCATCACTATCCCGCCTCCGTTCGGCAGGGCTTTTATTGGTGGGAATTCGACGTGACGTTCTATCTGTTGAAGCTGATGGCGTTTTTCGGCGTGATCTGGGACTTGAAGCCGGTACCCGCCGCGATCCGCGACGGCGGGAGCAAGCGGCTGTAATGCCACGCCCGCCTGGTCCTGCGACGCTCGCGGAACTCAAGGCGGCGGTCGGTCCTGGCAATTCTCTGGACTCGCACGGCGACATCGCGCCCTATCTCACGGACTTCAGGCACCTCTACCAAGGCGTCACGCCTCTGGTGCTTCGCCCGCAAAGCGTCGATGAGGTCTCGAGGATCTTGGCGATCTGCAACCGCGACGAAGTCGCCGTGGTACCGCACGGCGGCAATACCAGTTACTGCGGCGGCGCCACGCCGGACGAAAGCGGCGCGCAAATCGTCGTGTCCATGCAGCGCTTGAGTCGCATCCGCCAGATCGATGCCGCCAATTATTCGATGATCGTTGAGGCCGGCTGCACGCTGGCGGGCGCGCAAACCGCGGCCCGCGACGCCAATCGCCTTTTTCCCCTGAGCTTGGGCTCGGAGGGAACCGCGCAGATCGGCGGCAACCTCTCCACCAATGCCGGCGGCACCGCGGTACTGCGTTACGGAATGATGCGCGACCTGGTGCTGGGGCTGGAGGTGGTGCTGGCCGATGGCCGGGTGCTCTCGGCGCTGAAGAGCCTGCGCAAGGACAACACCGGGTACGACGTGAAATCCCTGTTCATCGGCGCGGAGGGAACGCTGGGCATCATCACGGCGGCCTCGCTCAAGTTGTTCCCGATACCCTCCGACAGCGCCACCGCGCTGGTCGGCATCGACTCGCCGAGCCATGCGCTTGATCTGCTCGCGCGGCTGCGCACCGCGGCGGGCGATCAAGTGACCTCATTCGAGTTGATTCCCCGCATCGCCGTGGAACTGACGGTGCGCCACGTCCCGGGAGTCGCCAATCCGCTCGATTTCGGCTGCGCATGGTACTTGCTGATCGAATTGACTTCGCCGAACCCGGATCAGAATCTGACCGCGCTTTTGACCTCCGCACTGGAAGAGGCGGCGGGCGCCGGTGCGCTCAAGGACGCCATGCTGGCAACCTCGCTCGCTCAGGCGCAGGCCATGTGGAAATTGCGCGAGTCGGTGCCGGAGGCGCAGCGGCGCCACGGGGCGAGCATCAAGCATGACGTGTCGGTCCCGGTCTCCGCCATCCCGACGCTGATCGAAAAAGGCAACGCGCTGGCGCTCGAACTGGCGCCCGAAGGGGACGTGGTCTCCTACGGTCACGCGGGGGACGGCAATTTGCATTTCAACCTGAGTCAAAAGCCCGGCGCGGACGTGGCGCGATTCCTGGGACGGGCGCATGCGCTCGAGCCGGCGATGTTCGATCTCGTCGAGAGCCTCGGCGGCAGCATCAGCGCCGAGCACGGCATCGGCAGGCTCAAGGCCGGGGAGTTCGCGCGCCGCGCCGATCCGGTCGAATTGGCGGTCATGCACACGCTCAAGGAAGCCCTCGATCCGAAGGGCATTTTGAATCCGGGCAAGGTTCTGTGCGTAAACTAACGGTGCCGGTCCGCACGGCACGCTTGAATCTGCGCGAGTTCATCGCCACCGACTTTGCGGCCGTGCATGCCTATTCCTCTGATCCCCGCGTCACCCGCTATCTGTTTTTCGGGCCTCGCGACGAGGAGAGCACGGCCGAATATCTCGAGGAACTGCTGGCATCGCAGCAAGAGCAACCGCGCACGCGATTCGAACTGGCCGTTGAGGAAATCGCGACCGGCAAGCTGATCGGCGCATGCGATCTGTCCCTGATCGAAAGCAACGTCGTCGACTTGGGCTACATGCTCGGTGCGGATGAGTGGGGCAAAGGCTATGCGACCGAAATTGCACTGGCCTTGGTCGACGCGGCTTTTTTCGATCTGCGGGCGCAGCGGGTAATTTCCACGGTCGATGTCAACAACGCCGCGTCAATCCGCGTGCTGGAGAAGATCGGCATGCGTTGGGAAGCGGTCTATCGCAAGCATCGCCGCGCGAAGAATCGCTGGTGGGACTGTCACCTCTTCACCCTGCCGCGCGAGGTCTGGGAAGCCTCGACGGCCTCCAGCCGAGAACGCTAGCGCTCGGCCTCGTCCTTGGCCGCCTGCTGACGCGCGCGATCCGCCGCCCGCTTCAGCACGTCCTCACCCGGCATGCCGGTGTTCCGGCTGCTGCGCAGGACCAATATCCCGCCGAGCAACGCCGCGACAACCACAATGATGATGATGATGGTTTTGAACAAGAGCGTGCTCCTTTGGGGCACATCTTAAATCAGGGCATCACGCGTATCAGGCCTTCCTGCGCCACGCTGGCGACCAAGCGCCCGTCGCGCGCAAATATGCTGCCGCGCGTGAAGCCGCGCGCTCCCGAGGCGCTCGGGCTGTCCATGGCGTACAAAAGCCAGTCGTCCACCCGCAGACTGCGGTGAAACCACATGGCATGGTCGATGCTGGCGATCACCAGTTTGTCGCGCGCCATCGACAGCGCATGCGGCTTGAGCGCCGTATCGAGCAATTGAAAGTCCGACGCATAAGCCAGCAGGCAACGATGCAGGGCCTCGTCATCCGGCAGCTTGTCGACGGCGCGGATCCACACGTACTTGAACGGCGGCCGCTTTTCCGGACGCGTGAAGTTGGGGATCTCGGTGGGCTTGAATTCGAATGGCCGCTTTTGATCCAATATTTTCAGCAGTGCGGGCGGCAGGCCCTCCAGCGAGCCGCGAACCTGCGCGAGATCCGGCAGAGTTTCCGGCATCGGCACGTCCGGCATCGGAAACTGGTGATCCAAACCGGTTTCCGGGATCTGAAAGGACGCGGACATGTTGAAGATTTGGTGTCCGTTCTGAATGGCGATTACGCGCCGGGTGGCAAAACGTTTGCCGTCCCAGGCTCGATCGACCTCGTAGACGATCGGTAAATTGAAATCGCCGCGCCGTAAAAAATAAGCATGCAGCGAATGCACCTCCCGATTTTCCGCCGTCGCAGTCGCCGCCACCAATGCCTGCCCCAATACCTGCCCGCCGAACACTTGCGGGCTGCCGATATCGCGGCTCTGTCCGCGAAACAAATTCATCTCGAGGCGCTCGAGCGTCATGACCTTGATCAAATCTTCGAGCAGCTGGTTCATCCAATGTCCTCTGCAGCGTCATTCCGCGCCGGCCACGCCCAATCGCTTCTGCATGATTGGGCTCGTGGTCGTGTATTGCAAAAACTGACGCTTCTCGGGAAACAGATGGTGTTGAATCGCAAACGCCGTCAGGGCGGCTTCGTGAAAGCCGCTCAAAATGAGCTTTTTCTTGCCCGGATAAGAATTGATGTCGCCGATGGCGAAGATTCCCGGGACGCTGGTCTGGAATTTTTCGGTGTCGACCTTGAGCGCCTTCCTTTCCATCTCCATGCCCCACTCGGCGATCGGCCCGAGCTTGGGATGCAAACCAAAGAATGCAAACACATGGTCCACCGGAATCGTGCGCGTCTGCGCGTCCGCGGTTTGCACCTCGAGCCCGGTCAACTTTTCGTCGACCTTTTGCAGCGCGACCGCGTTGCCCTGCAGAAATTGCATCTTGCCCGCCGCCACCAAGTCGCGCATGCGTGCCACCGTGGCCGGCGCCGCGCGAAATTCCGCGCGCCGATGCACCAGGGTCAGCGAGCGCGCCTTCTCGCAGAGCGCAACCGTCCAATCCAACGCCGAGTCCCCGCCGCCGCAGATCACCAGGTCCTGGTTGAAAAAATCGCCCGCTGACTTCACCCGATAATGGACGCTCTTGCCTTCGAACTGCTCCACCCCGGGCAGCCCCAAGCGCCGCGCTTGAAAGGAACCGACACCCGCGGCGATGACCACGGCCCCGGCGGTGAGGCGCGTGCCGGTGGAGGTCGCAATGTGAAACTTGCCATTGCCCAGCACACGCAATTCCGTGACTTCCTGGCCCAAATGAAACGTGGCCTTGAACGGCTTGGCCTGCTCCAGCAATCGATCGATCAATTCCTGGGCGCCGCACACCGGCAAGGCGGGAATGTCATAGATCGGCTTATCGGGATACAGCTCCGTACATTGACCGCCGGGTTGGCCCAAGGAATCGATGATGTGAGTGCTGATGCCGAGCAGTCCCAGCTCGAAGATCTGAAACAGTCCCACGGGACCCGCGCCGATGATGACCGTTTCAACGTATTGTTCCGACATGTAAAACCGGTTCCTTGTCCACAGGCTAAATCGGCGCGGATTGTAACCGAATGCGCCCGCAGGTGGGTTTTCCAGGCAACCAGATTCGATCCTGACGGTACTTATGTACATCAGCGGCCGTGGCGGCGACCTCGAAGCGCATCGAGCAGCGTATGTACTTGTTTTTCAATTGGAATTGTTACGAGCCCGAAGGACACTCTGGATGATGCACGCACAAGTTACCCCGCACTCCGACCCACGCCCGGATACGCATGCTGAGATAGCCCGGGATTCGACCCGCCCCATTCGCGCGTTGAATCGCGGGCTGGAAGTGTTGACCGAACTCAACCGCCTCGAGCGCGCCGCGATCAACACCCTCGCCGCGGCCGTGGGCCTGCCGCGCACGACAACCTATCGCATTTTGGAAACGCTGCGCCTGGCCGGTTACGTGGATCGCGATGCGCACGATGACTGTTACCGGCCCACCATCATGGTGCGAGCCCTGTCGGACGGCTTTGATGACGAAGCACTGGTTGCCCACATCGCCAAACCGCTGCTCGCAGCTCTGGGTTCGCAGATTGTTTGGCCGGTGGCCATTGCCACGCCGTCGGGCTCGACGATGATGATCCGGGAGACGACGGACCGGCAAAGTCCTCTTGCCTTGGAGCAGTACAGCGCAGGAGTTCGGGTGCCGATGCTGGCCTCGGCCGCCGGGCGCGCGTACCTGGCGTTCTGCCCGGCGCAGCAACGCGACGCCCTGCTGGAACTCTTGGCGCGCTCGTCGTTGCCGGAGGACCGGCTGGCCCGCAACCGCATCGAGGTCGAACGCCTGCTGAATGAAACGCGCGCGCAAGGGTTCGGCATGGCCCATCGCGCGCGCCGCGTTTCGGAAGAAACCAGCTTGGCCATTCCGGTTCGCGCCAGGGACCGGATTCTCGCGACGGTGACGGTTCGCTACGCGGCCACAGCGGTGCCGTTGCGAGCGGCGGTGGAGCAATTTCTGCCGAAGATGCGCGAGGTCGCGCAGAAGATCGAGGCGCAGTTCACCTAAGGACTTTCACTTCCGCAGCACATTGCGCACGCCCCCGGATATCAGCGCCGTCACGTCCAACAGTGCGCCCGCCATCGCCAGACCGTCCGGCGCCGCCAGATAGCGCGGACGCCACACCGGGTCGAACTTCTCCTTGAATTTTCGCAGGCCCTCGAAGTTATAAAACGTTTCGCCGTAGCGCTGCACAATGCGTCCGAGCTTGTGCCACGTCGGCGCCAAGGCGTGTTCCTCCAAGCCCGAGAGCGGCGCCATCCCGAGATTGAACCAGCGAAAGCCCTGTGCACGGCCCCACAGCATGCATTCGATCAGCATATAGTCGACGACGCCTTTCGGCGCGGCGTCGTTGTAGCGCATGAGATCCACCGATAGTTCGGTCGTCCCGCCGCGCCACAGGTTGGCGAACGCCACCACGGCTCCCTGATGGCGAACCACGGCCACATCGAAATGCGAGATGTAGCGCTCATCGAAGAACCCCAGGGAAAAGCGCTTCTCGGCGGTGTTCTTGGCGGCGAGCCAGGCATCCGACACCGCGCGCAATGGCGGCAGCAAGGCCGGCACGCCGCTGCGCGCCACCAATTCAAATGTCGCACCGTCGCGGTTGGCGCGGCGATGCGATTGGCGCAGGTCCGCGCGCGCCGCGCCCTCCAAGGAAAAGGAATCGAGCGGCACCCGCGCTTCCTCGCCAAGCTTGCTCAAGTTCAATCCCAAGTCCACATACAGGGGCAGGCGCTCCGGGGTCACCTGGTAGAACACCGGTGAGACCGCCATGCCGTCGCAGTCCTCCAGAAACTGCCATGCCAGCTCCTCGCCGAGCTCCGGCGGCCCGATGGGATCGCCCATCGCCACCCAGCTGCTGCCCGACGCTTGAAACATGATGCATGCCGTGCGCTCTTTGTTGAACAACAAATTCTTGTCGCCCGACAGCGCAAGGTTGGCGGTCGCGTCCTGGGCCTGCGCGATCAGCTGCTCCACGCACTCCAGGTCCTTCGCGAGCGGCGCGGAGAATCGCGGCGGCGCAGGCCGCAGCACGCGCCACAGGCCATAGGCGGCACCGACCATGACGGCGAGCAGCGAGGCGCGCAGGCTGCGCGGCGCCGAGGCGTGGAAGGCAAATTCCCACCACAGTTCGTTGTCGTAGGGCAGGTGCCGATAGGCAAAAAGCACCAGCCACCCGGAGGTCAACAGCACCAGAAAAAAGGCCGCGATCCATGCGCTCGAATAATGCTGTTCGATCAGCGAAGCGCGGCGCTGGAAGCGCGTGCGCGCCGATGCGAGCAAGACGACCACCACGCCCAGGATGGTGGCCTCCTCGTAGTCGAAGCCCTTGAGCAACGAGAGCAAGATGCCGGCGCACAACAGCCAAATCGTGATCCACCACGCGGTGTGCAGGCGGCGGTACAGTCCATGCGCGATGATGAGCAGTCCCACGCCCACGGCGCTGCCGAGCAGGTGCGACAGTTCCAAGACCGACAGAGGTACGAAGTCTCGCAACAGCGCGAGACGATTGCCCGAGCCGGGAGTCGCGCCGGAGAACAACAGTACGGCACCGGCGAGAAACACCGCGATGGCGATCGCTTGAGGCGTCACGGCGCTCAAGAATGTCCGCGCCACGCGCACCAGACGCACGACCGGCGCGCGATGAATCCAGACCTCGTGCGCACCCAAGAGCACCAGCGCAATGCCGAAGGGTGCGAAGTAATAGATGGCGCGATAGGCGATCAGGGCGCCCAGCAGCCGGTCCTTCGGCACCGCCGGCATCAGCAGCAGCAGCACGAACTCGAATACACCGATGCCGCCGGGAACGTTGCTGATGGCGCCGGCGGCGAGCGCCAAGAGATAGACGCCGGCGAACGCCGCGAAGCCGATCGCGGCTTCGCGCGGCAGCAACACATACAGAACGCTGCTGGCGCACAGCATGTCGACGCAGCTGATGCCGATCTGCGCAAAGGCGACGCGCGGTTTCGGCACGGGGATTTCAAAGCTGCGAAATTTCAACGGCGCGTGGCGCGTGCAAACCAGCCACAGATAACCGCCGACCCCGGCCAGCAACCCGCCGCCGGCGGCGAGCGCCAGCCAGGAATGCACGTGCAGCAACGATCCGGACACGCCGGCATTCGACAGCAGCGACAAACCGAGCAATACGCTCGCACCCAGGAAGAAGGTGAGCGTGCCAAACGCGATGATGGTGGCGATTTGCTTGGCGCTCAGGCCAAGCGCGGTATAGGCGCGATAGCGAACCGCCCCGCCGCTGATCGAGTTCAACCCGACGTTGTGGCCAATGGCATAGCCCATGAAGGAAATGAGCGCGACGCGCGGGTACGGAACGCGTGCGCCGGCGAAACGAACGGCGAGCGCATCGTACAGCGTCAGACAACCGTAGCCCGCGCAGGTGAAGAATGCCGCACGCAGCAGTTTTGTGTTCGAGATCGCCTGGACGCGCTCGAGGATGTCGCGCCAGTGATACTTGCCCAGCAAGTGGTGCAGAACGAACACCGCGACCCCCAAGAGAGCCACCCCCAGTAGAGTGCTCCAAATGGAAAGCTTCGGTGCTGTGCTCGGGTGTGCCAAGCCCGGTATCGTATCAGGCCTCCAAGGCAAGGCCGAAAACTGCTAACTTGCCTGTTTCGAATCGACTTTAAAGGGGTATGCACCGATGAGTTCCGCCAACGAGGGCCGACAGGCGACAATGGATGCGACGCAGGTCTATCGCGAGGAAGTTTTTACCGATCGGAAGGTCGGCACCATCCGCAGATTGACGCCCGTGACGGCCGAGGGTACCGCGGATGGCGCGCGGCCCGTGATATTTGTGGGACAGGCGCAAGTGATGACGCCCATGGGCGCGGTGCCGATCAGTTTCGAACTCGACGCCGCCACATTGGCGGCGGCAGTGGAAAAATTTGGTGCCGCCGCGGAACAAGCCGTCCAGCAAACCATGCGCGAACTGCAGGAGATGCGCCGCGAGCAAGCCTCCTCCCTGGTCATCCCCGATGCCGCGGGCGCGGCTCTGCCAAATCCGAGCGATCTGCTGGGCCGCGGCCGCCCGCGCCGCTAGGCGCCGGTGTGAGCTCGGCGCCGGTGTGAGCTAGGCGTTGCTTACTTTGTCGAGAGCATCCCAACGCGCATACGCGCGCTCGAGTTCCCCGGCGAGGACTTGCAGGCGCTGAAGCGCTTCGCTGCCCTGATCTTTGTTGCGCTGGAACACCTCAGGATCGCCGATCAAAGCGTGCAGCTGCGCCTGCTCGGCTTCGAGGCGCTGAATCGTCTCGGGCAATTGCTGCAGCTCCCGCTGCTCGTTGTATGAGAGGCGGCGCGGCTTTTGGCTCTTGGGCGTGCCGGCGGCGACCTTCAGGGCGACGGCCGCCGCGGCTTCGACGGCGGTTTTTCGCTGCCGCAGCCAATCCGAGTAACCGCCCACGTACTCGTTGATTTGACCCCCGCCTTCGAACACCAGCGTGCCGGTGACGACATTGTCGAGAAACGCCCGGTCGTGACTGACCAGCAGCAGCGTTCCGGCGTAGTCCGCCACCAGCTCTTCGAGCAGTTCCAATGTTTCCGCGTCAAGATCATTGGTCGGCTCATCCATGATCAACAAATTGCTGGGGCGGGCAAACAGGCGCGCCAGCAGCAGGCGATTGCGCTCGCCACCCGACAACATGCTCACCGGCGCATTCAGGCGCTCGGGCGGAAACAGGAAATCCCGCAGATAGCCCGACACATGCCGTGCCTGGCCATCGATGTTCACGGTGTCGCCGCTGCCCCCGGTCACATTGTCGGCGATGGACGCGGCCGGATTCAGCTGCTCGCGCTGCTGATCGAAATACGCCGGCAACAGGTTGGTGCCGCGCCGGATCGATCCGGCCGTCGGCTCCAATTCGCCCACGAGCAGCTTGATCAGCGTGCTCTTGCCGCAACCATTGGGCCCCACGATGCCGATGCGATCGCCGCGCAGAATGCGCGCCGAGAAGCCGCTGATGAGCGCGGCTGCGCCGAAGCGGTGCGTGACATCTTGCGCCTCGAACACCAACTTGCCGGACGGCGCCGCATCTTGCGCACGCAGCTCCACGCTGCCGACTCGTTCGCGCCGCTGGCGGCGCTCGATTCTCAGTTGCTCGAGGGCGCGAACCCTGCCCTCGTTGCGTGTGCGCCGCGCTTCCACCCCTTGCCGGATCCACACTTCTTCCTGGGCCAGTTTCTTGTCGAATAGCGCCGCATGTTTGGCCTCGACCTCCAGCGCCGCGCGCTTTTGGCGGACGTAATCGTCGTAGCTGCCGGGCCAGACCCGCAGCTGGCCGCGATCGAGCTCCACGATTTTGGTGGCCAATCGGCGCACAAACGCGCGATCGTGGCTGACGAAGAACAAGGCGCCGGCATATTCCAGCATCATGTTCTCGAGCCAGGTGATGGCCTCGACGTCGAGGTGGTTCGTCGGCTCATCCAGCAGCAGGACGTCGGGCGCGGCCACCAGCGCGCGGCCCAACATCACGCGCCTGCGCCAGCCTCCGGAGAGCGTGCTCATCAGCGCATCACCCGTGAGTTCGAGACGCGAAATCACTTGCTCGGCTTGCAGCTCGGCCTGCCATTCTTCGTCCTGGGTGGTGCGCTGAACCCCGCCCAGCACCACGTCACGGACGGCGGCCTCGCTTCCCGCCGAGACCTCCTGCGCCAGGCTCGCAACCCGCGCCCCTGGGCGCACCCAGACCTCGCCGCTGTCGGGCAGCAGAGTCTTGCCGATCAGCTGCAGGAGCGAGGACTTGCCTTCGCCATTGCGGCCGAGCAGGCAGACGCGTTCGCCTCTGCGCAGCCGCAGGTTGACGTTGTCGAGCAAGGGTTTCAGGCCGAAGCTGAGCGAGACTTTATCGAGCCGAACGATGGGCATGCCCTTTAGTGTATGCGATGTGAGACTTGGGTCACGTATGCCGCCGTCCCGCGCCTACAGCATATTGTGTTGAAGCGCACAGCCCGGATGCGGACGGCCGTTTAACCTAAGCTCTGTAGCCTACGAGTCAGCGGTGGGAGCGAAAGGCGTTGGCGCTGCGTACCCGAATTGCGGTCACTTTCCTGCTGCTGCTGGCCGCGGTCCTGGCGGCTGCGCTCGGCGCTGTGCTGGCGACCAATCGCGACAGCGCGGGGCGGGAAGTTCAGCGCCAGCTCGACGTCGGCGCGTTGGTGTTCTCGCGTTTGCTCGAAAGCAATCGCCGCCAGCTGACCCAGGCCGCGCAGGCAGTCTCGGCCGACTATGGATTCCGTCAAGCGGTCGCCGCGCGCGATACCGATACATTGGCCTCCGCATTGGAGAACAGCGGCGAACGCATCGGCGCCGCGATGGTCGTGCTCACCTCGCTCGACGGCAAGGTAATCGCCGCATCGGGCACGCAGCTTCCGGCCGGCGCCCCCTTCCCGATTGCGGCGCTTCAAGCGACCGCGGGTAGCGGCGACAGCGCCGCGGGGATGATGGTCGAAAAAGGACGCATTTATCAAATGGTGACCGTGGCCGTGCGCAGCCCGTTGCCGGTGGCTTGGATTGCCATGGGATTCGAGTTCGACAACACGGCCGCGCGCGAATTGGCGAACATCACCGGTCTTGCCGTGACGCTGTCCGTCGGCGCGGACGGCCGCTGGGACAACCTCATCAGCACCGTGCCCGACGGCAGCCTGCGGACCACCGACGTGGTCACGCGCCGCATCGAGCTGTCAAAGACCGGCAACACCGGGATCGCCGCCGTGCTGTCGCGGTCACTGGCCGACGCCCGCGCACCGTTCGAGCGGCTCACCAAGGTTCTGTTCCTGATTGCGGCGGTCAGCCTGGTCGCTTTTGCCCTGGCCGCGTTCTGGCTCGCCCGCAACATCACGCGGCCTCTGCAGGATCTGACCAAAGTCGTCGACCGCATGCGTGCCGGTATCTACGACGCGGAGCGCAACGTGCAGCGCGGCGATGAGCTGGGCGTGCTCGCCGAAGGATTGCACCTCATGCAGACCGCGGTGCAAACGCGGGATCAATCCATCAGGCGTTTGGCGTACGAAGATTCGCTCACGGGATTGATGAATCGCACCGCATTCGGCTCGGCGTTGGACGAGGCGCTGCGTGAGGCCGCAGGCGCGCCCATCGGGGTTGCGCTCATCAATCTGCATCGATTCCGGCGCATCAATGAACACCTCGGATATTCGGTGGGCGATGCGGTGCTCACCGAGATCGCCGCGCGCATCGCCGCCGTGCCTTCGGTTCGTGCGGCGGTTGCCCGCCTGGCGGCCGATCAATTCGCCGCGTTTACCCGGCTCGCGGACCGCGATGGCCTGCATGCCTGGGGAGCCTCTCTGCTGCTGGCGCTCGCGGAACCCGTGATCGTCGAGGCGCAGCCCATCGATATCAGCGCGACGCTCGGGTTGGTGCTCGCCGGCGCAGAGGCCGCCCCGCATGAATTGATGCGTTGCGCGGACCTGGCCCTGGATTGCGCGCGCCGCGAGAAGCGCGCTTTGGCAATATACCAAGAGGCGCTCAAACCGGCGGCGCGGGACCAGCTCTCGTTGTTGGGAGAGCTGCGCCACGCCGTCGAGCACGACGAATTGCGCCTGTATTTCCAGCCCAAGATTGAATTGCGCGGCGGCCGTGTGGCGGGCGCCGAGGTCCTGCTTCGCTGGCAGCATCCGGCACGCGGTTTGCTCAGCCCCGTGGACTTCATCCCCTTTGCCGAACAGACCGGATTCATCCGCTGGTTGACCCGCTGGACGCTCGATCATTCCATGGCACAAGCCGCGGAATGGCACCGCGCCGGCTTGGCGCTGAACCTGGCCGTGAACATCAGCTCGGAGGACATCGGCGATTCGCGCTTCGATTCCCGCGTCGCCGCGCTCTTGAGCCGCCACGGGTTGCCGCCGTCGCTGCTCACCCTGGAGTTGACCGAGACGGGTTTCATCGAAGATCCGGCGCGCGCGCTGCTGATGCTGAACGCTCTCGCCGCATTGGGAGTGGGTTTGTCGATCGATGATTTTGGCACAGGCTATTCCTCCCTGAGCCAACTTGCGCGCATGCCGGTCGATGAAATGAAAATCGACCGCAGCTTCATCCTGAGCCTTGCGTCCGATCCGGAATTCGCCACGGTGGTGCGCTCGGCAATCGAAATGGGCCACGGCCTCGGGCTCAAGGTGGTCGCCGAGGGCATTGAGAGCGCCGCGGCAGCCAAGCGGTTGCGCGACTTCGGCTGCGATATCGCACAGGGGTACTTCTACGCGAAACCGATGCCGCTGCAGGACTTCGTTGTCTGGATGCAAGGCAAAACCCGCGTGCCGATCGTCGCCGTGCCGATTGCCTTTGCGGTGGACGACGTGTCCGACACGATCAGCCTGAGAACGTTCTAGTCCTGTAAACCTTACAATGCGGGCCCCACGGCACCGCAGGCACGGCAATTCCCCCTTTATTTCCGCCGCTGCGTGCCGCGCCGCAGGTAACATGTCGCCATGCTTCGCAAGGGCATTGCAACAAATCCTGCGGCGACAGACGGACAATGGACACTGATTCTGTAAACAAACTGATTCGCGTGAATTTCCTGAACGACGCCTTGGACGGCTTGGGACGCTGGTATGTCGCCATACCGCCGTTTCTCATCATTTTTTTCCTGGCGGCGTTGTTCTTTGTAACCGGTGAGGGGCAGGCGCGGCTGCGCGAGGCGGGCGAGCGCCTGCAAAAATCCGCGGCACGCGAGCACAGCATCGATGAGCTGCAGAATTCGCTGGCCAGATCCGTGGGCGCACAGCGCGGATTTTTGCTGACGGGCGACTCGCGTTATATCCAGACATACAACCGCGTCGTGGCGGAGGTGGAGCCGCGTCTCGAAAACTTGCGTGATGCGTATGCCGGCTCGGATTTGAGCCTCGGCAGCGTGCGCGACCTGCAGGTCCTGATCGGCAAGCGGCTCGCGGATCTCTCGATGATCTTTACGATCCAGAGAACCCAGGGAACCGCGGCGGCGGTGGCCCTCGTGAAGACCAGCGTAGGTACCGACATCGGCGTGACCATCGCGGACATTCTGGACCGGCTGAGAGATCGCGAGGGCGTCGAACACCACGAGGCCGCCGCGCATTGGGAGAATTCCCTGACCTTGAGCCGCTGGATAACCCTCGCGGCCACGATTTTCAACATGCTGCTGGTCGGCGTCGCGACGCGGCTGGTGTATTTGGACATGCGGCGTCGAATCGCGCTGAACGCCGAGCTGCGCGACGAGAAGCTCAAGCTGGAGCGCGAGGTCGAAGCGCGGACCCGCGAGCTGCTCGAACTATCGACCCATTTGCAAAATGTCGCGGAACGCGAGAAGGCCGGCTTGGCGCGCGAATTGCACGACGAGCTCGGCGGGTTGCTCGTCGGCGCGCGCATGGATATTTCTTGGGCCGAACAGCACCTGGCGAGCGACCAGTCGGACCTGAAACAACGGCTGAACCGGGTGCAGCAAAACTTGTCGGCAGGCGTGGATTTGAAACGCCGTATCATCGAGGAACTGCGCCCCACGCTGCTCGACAACGTGGGACTGTTCGCGGCGCTGCGCTGGCAAATGAAGGAAACCTGCGCGCGCGCCGGCCTCGGATGCATCGAGTCCTATCCCGATGAGGAGCCGCGCTTCAAATCGGAGGCGGCCATCGCGCTGTTTCGTATCGCGCAGGAAGCCTTCAGCAACATTCTGAAGCACTCCGCGGCCAAAACCGCCGACATCAGCCTGGGGATGGACGAGGAAACACTGCTGATGCGCATTGCCGATGATGGCATCGGCATGCCCATAGCCCGGTTCACGGCCATCGGCTCGCACGGGCTGGCCTCCATGCGTCATCGCGTGCGCGCACTCGGCGGCCGCTTGGACGTGAGAAGTCCGTCATCGGGCGGCACCATGCTCATCGTGCAAATTCCCATCGCCAACGCCCTGGCGCAGGTCAGTGAGTCCGCGCCAACGCAAGTCAGCGAGGCCGCGCCCACCTGACGATGCAGCGGCCTGGCAGCGGCTAGATTCTGACGGCGCCGCTCACGATGGCCGCGTACAGCTTGGCATCGAGCTCAACGTAGCGTTGCGCTCGCGCATCGTCGAAGTACAAGGGATCCTTGATTTGCTGCGGGTCGAATCCCGCCTGCGCGAGATCCTGCTTGCGCGGCTTGAACGTGCCCGTCGCCTCCAGCGTCGCGAGTATCCGCAGAAACACCGGCCGCGCATAGGGCGGCAGGCGCGAGGCGACTTCCGCGCGAAACGCGGCGAGATCGAAATCCGAATTCACCACCAGGGCGGCGGTGCCCGCGCGGCCGTCCGCCCCCGGCACGCTGACCCCATACACCACCCCTTCGACCACGCCGCGGCTTGCCGTGAGAGCCGTCAAAACCTCGGCGGTCGAGACGTTCTCGCCCTTCCAGCGATAGGTCTCTCCGACGCGATCGACGAAGTAATAAAAGCCGTGTTCGTCGCGGCGCATCAGGTCGCCGGTGCGATACCACGCATCCCCTTCTTTGAAAACATTGCGCAACACCTTGCGGCTCGACGCCTCGGCATCCGCATAGCCTTCGAATCGGCCGGCGCGCTCGCTGCCGTCGGCGGGCATCAGTCCGACGGCTTCGCCAATTTCGTTCGGCGCGCAGCGCTCGCAGAATCCCTCGGCGTTGCGCCCCGGTTCCGATTTTTCTACGTCGAATCGCAGCAACGCCACCGGCAGGCGATTTGCCAAAAACGCGGGTATGCGCCCGATCGCGCCCGGCCGCCCCTCGCAGTTGTAGAGGGAAAAATTCCCCTCCGTCGATGCGTAGTACTCCAGGATTCGGGGAATTTTAAAGCGGGTCTGGAACGGCACCCAGACCTCCGGCCGCAACCCATTGCCGCAGGCGATCCGCAGCGCGTGTTCGGACTCGATGGCCTGGTAGGGCGTGTTGACCAGGTAGCGGCACAATTCGCCGATGTATTGAAACAGCGTGCAGCGCTCGTCGCGCACGTCGCGCCAAAAATCAGTCGCCGAAAAGCGCGGACGGATCACCACCGCACCGCCATTGACCAGCGTTGCAAACGTGGCGACCACGCCGCCGACGCTGTGATACAGCGGCAGGCAATTGAACATGCGATCCTCGGGCTTGGTATCCATCATGCCGGCGAACCAGTGACTCCACTGCATGAGGCGGTAGTGACTGACCTTGGCCGCCTTCGGTAAACCGGTGGTGCCGGACGTGTAAATATAGAGCGCCGTGGCATCAAGCGCCGGAGGTTCGCGCTCGGCCGGATACAGCGAGTCTCCCGGCAGGGTCTCGAGCTCCGCTTGCAGGGACGTCAACTCCGGGCTGCATCCGACTACGCGGCACGCCAGCGTGGCCGCGAGGCGCGCGCGAATCGCGGCGACGCGAGGCGCGAGGTCGGCACTCACGATCAGATATTTCGGCGCCGCGATGTTGATCGAATGCGCCAGCACATCGCCGCCGAGTTGCGAATTGATCAACGCCACCACGACCCCGACGCGCGTCAAGCCCAGCCATACCGCCAGATACTCCGCGCAGTTCGGCATCAGCAGCGCTACGGCATCGCCGCTGCGCAGATCGCGCTCGAGGGCCCAGCGAGAATATTGATTGCAGCGAAATCCCAGCTGACCGTAGGTCATGGACGCTTCAGGGGAGATGAGCGCGGGCGACGCGTTGAATTGTCCGGCCAGGCGGTCGATCAGCGTGGGAAGCGTAATTCCGCGTTCGCCGATCGTCGCGGTTTTGGTCAGCGCCCGCAGCCAGGCGTCGCGGGCGAATTTTGCGTCGGGCTCGCCGGCCTGCGTCGAAATGGTCATTTGACAATCATCTTGGGAATTGGCGAACCATACCACGACTACCTGCATCGTTCGAGATACACTGGCGCATCCTCAATAACCTCAATTCGCGAGCATGAAGCGGGAAACCATCGCAATTCACGGGGGCTACGACTGCGACCCCACGACCAAGGCCGTTGCGGTTCCGATTTACCAAACGGCGGCTTATGCCTTCGACAGCGCTGAGCACGGCGCCGCACTCTTCAACCTGGAGGTTGAAGGGTATCGGTACACGCGGATCAGCAATCCGACCACCGACGTGCTCGAGCAACGGGTCGCGGCGCTGGAAGGCGGCGTTGGCGCGCTCAGCGTGGCCTCCGGTCAGACCGCGCTGTTCTACGCGTCGATGAACGCATTGGAAGCGGGCCGCAATTTGATTTCCGTGCCGCAGCTCTACGGCACGACCTACACCTTGTTCGCGCATGTCCTGCCGAAAATGGGGATTCAGGTGCGGTTTGCGAAATCGGACCGCGCCGCCGATCTTGAAGCGCTCATCGACGACAACACCCGCGCGATATTTTGCGAAACCGTCGGCAATCCGGCCGGCAACGTCTGCGATCTGGAAGCGCTGGCAACGGTCGCGCATCGCCACGGCATGCCCTTGATCGTCGACAATACGGTGGCGACGCCGATGTTGGTTCGGCCGGTCGAATACGGCGCGGACGTCGTGATTCACTCCTTGACCAAATTCATGGGCGGTCACGGCACGACATTGGGCGGCATCATCGTCGACTGCGGAAGCTTTGCATGGACCGCGCATGCGGCCCGCTATCCGATGTTCACCCAGCCGGATGAGTCGTATCACGGCTTGGTCTACACTGATCACTACGGCGCCGCCGCGTTCATCGGCCGCTGCCGCAGCGTCTACCAGCGCACCATGGGGGCGGTGCTGTCGCCGATGAATGCCTTCCTGATCATGCAGGGCATCGAGACGGTGGCGTTGCGTGTCGAACGTCACGTCGAGAACGCGCTCAAGGTTGCCGAGTTCCTGCGCGCCCATCGCCACGTCGAAGCGGTGAACTATGCCGGCTTTGCCGACAATCCGTACCATCCCTTGGTGCAAAAATACCTGGGCGGAAAAGCCTGTTCGCTGATGACCTTTGAAATCAACGGCGGCTTCGAGGCGGGCATGCGTTTCTACAATGCACTCAAGTTGTTCAAGCGCTTGGTCAATTTAGGCGATGCCAAATCGCTGGCTTGCCATCCCGCATCGACGACGCATCGGCAAATGTCTCCCGAGGAGCAGCTGGCCGCGGGCGTGGGCCCGGGCAGCATTCGCTTGAGCGTCGGCATCGAGCACATCGATGACATCCTCGCCGATCTGGATCAAGCGCTCGGCGCCGCGGTTTGAATTCCAAATCCCTGCCGGGCGCGGTTCCGGCGTTGTTTCCAAGTGCGGCGGAGCGCGCGCGGCTCGAGGACTGGTTGTCGCTCGAGCTGGCGGCGGCGCGGCGGCGCGTCCAAGCCGGCCCGGTCGCGCCGACCATCGACATGCAGCAATTCCGCGCCGAGCTCGAGCGTTTCGATTTCGCCGAGCCGCGGCCGCTCGAAGATGCATTGCGATGGGCGATCGAGCGTCTGGAACAGGGCATCGTGCAAATGTCGAACCCACGCTATTTTGGGCTCTTCAATCCCGGCGCCAATTTCCCCGCACAATGTGCGGATCGCCTCGCCGCATCGTTCAATCCGCAACTCGCGAGTTCCGCCTCCTCCCCCGTGCCGGTGGCCTTGGAGAGCCATGTGATACGGGCGGTGGCGCAACGTGCCGCATTCGGCGACGATGCGACCGGACACTTTGCCACGGGCGGATCCGAGGCGAACTACACGGCGCTGATCTGCGCGCTGACGGCGGCGCATCCGCATTTTTCCGCCGACGGCGTTCGCGCCTTCGCCGGTCCCGTGAAATTCTATACATCCCGGGACTGCCACATTGCGTGGCTCAAAATAGCGCATCAGGCGGGAGTGGGCCGCAGTGCGCTGCGCCTGGTGGACACCGACGGCCGCGGCCGGATGGACCCTGCGGCGCTGCTGCGGGCGATCACCGCAGACCGCGCCGCGGGAGCGGTTCCGGTCATGATCATCGCCACGGCCGGAACCACCGGCGCGGGCATGATAGATCCGCTGCATGCCTGCGCCGATATCGCGAAACAACAGGCACTCTGGCTGCACATTGACGCGGCCTGGGGCGGAGCGGCACTGGCGTCCAACCGTTTACGCGGCCTGCTTGCCGGCATCGAGCGCGCCGACTCGATCACCATCGATGCACACAAATGGTTCGCGACCACCATGGGTTGCGCTATTTTCATCTCGCGCCGCGCGGACCTCTTGTCCGAAGCCTTTCACGCCTCGACGAGCTTCATGCCGTCCAGCATTTCGGGGGTCGACCCCTATTTGAACAGCGTCCAATGGTCGCGGCGGTTTTTGGGCCTGCGCCTCTTCCTGGCGCTCGCCGCGGCCGGTTGGGAGGGCCTCGGCGCCCATGTCGAACGCGGCGTTGAAGTGATCGAACGCGTCAAGGAGCGGCTCATCGCCTCAGGGTGGCGTATCGCCAATGACTCACCCCTCGCGGTCCTGGATGCCATCCCCCCCGCGGCCCTGGGCGAGGTGCGAGCCCTGGTGCGCCGTGTGGTCGCGTCGGGAAGGGCCTGGGTCGCGCCGACCACCTTCGAGGGTCAGGATGTGGTGCGGATCTGCGCGACGAACGGCGAAACCGGCATGGCCGACGTGGAGGCACTGGTCGCAGCCCTCAACGAGCGGCCGTAAACGAGCTGCCTCAGGTGCGCTGCGCCAGCGTGCGTTCAACCAGCATCTCGATCGACCGCACCGAATGGAAGTTCTCCGGTGTGATATCCCCCTGGGCGATGGCGATGTCGAACTCCACCTCGACGGCGAGCATGAGATTCACCATTTTCAACGAGCTGATGCCAAGATCGCTCAGCTGCGTGTCCAGCGGAAACGGGTCCGGCATGACGCCCCCTGCTCCCAAAACGGCCCGGACGAGCGAAATCAGACGCTCGCTCACCCCTTCCTGCACCTGAGGATCCACTGGATACTGCTCCCGAAAACCAGCGCCGATAATACCGTGTAGCGCAGGATACGGAATAGGATGGGGCTTTGACATATGTTTTTGAAATGAGTCGAGTATCACTAAGTAACAATATATTTCTGGGCGAGTCATTGTCCGGGTGCCGTTGTCCCCGCATAATCGCCCGCTTACAGGCCCACTAGGCTAATTTCAAAATGGCTATCGAGACGCAGCGGCTTACCAGTACTCGTATTCCAAGTGCCCGCCAAGGCGACCTGACCGCCCGTGCCCGCGCTGCCGCCGACGTGGCCCGCGCCAACGCCGCGGCGGTCGACGCCGAAGCCCGCTTTCCGAGCGAGGCTTTCGCGGAACTTCGCAAGCAACGCCTGCTCGGCATCCAGGTACCGCAGTCCCTGGACGGTGAGGGCGCGACGATCGGCGAAATCGCAGACGTTTGCTACATCCTCGGCCAGTCCTGCTCTTCCACCGCGCTGATATACGCGATGCATCAGATCAAGATCGCCTGCATCGTGCGCCACTTCAAGAACAATGCCGCTCATGAACGCATTCTGCAGCGGATCGTCGCCGAGCAATTGCTCATGGCCTCATCGACCACCGAAGGTCAGGCCGGCGGCAACGTCCGTTCCAGCGAAGCCGCGGTCGAACACGATGGCGCGCAGGTCACCCTCGAACGCAAGGCGACCGTCATTTCCTATGCGGTGGAAGCCGACGGCATCGTTACCACGGCGCGCCGTGCCGCCGATGCGCAGGGCAACGATCAGGTTCTCTTGGTGCTCTTGAAGGCCGACTACACCCTGGAACGGCTCCAGGTGTGGGACACCCTCGGCATGCGCGGCACGCACAGCGAAGGCTTCACGTTGCGCGCGCGCGCGGCAGCCGGACAAATCCTGCCCGAACCCTACGAGAGAATTCACGCCCAGACCATGGTGCCGTTCGCCCACCTGCTCTGGGGTTCGGTTTGGGCCGGCATCGCCGCCGCCGCCGCCGCCAAGGCGCAAGCTTTCGTGCGGCACGTGGTGCGCCAGTCGAACGGCCAAACGCCGCCCGGCGCTGCGCATTTCACCCAGGCGGTATCGACCTTGCGCATGCTGCGCGGCGTGCTCGCGACCAGCCTGCGCAGCTATGAAGCGGTCATGTCGGATGAAAAGGCGATCTCTGCCATGGAATTCCAGGCGATGATTACCCTGACCAAGGTTCAGGTTTCCGAGCTCGCCGTGACCACCGTGCTGACGTCGCTGCGCGCCTGCGGCCTCTCGGGATACCGCAACGACACCGAGTTCACGATCGGCCGACTGCTGCGCGACGTGCTGTCCGCGCCGATCATGATCAGCAACGACCGCATCCTGACCAACCTCGCGACGACATCGTTGATGACGCCGCTGCCCGCCTCGATCGGTGGCTGACCGCACCGTGTCGCCCGACAGCGCCCCTTCATACCCGTTAGCGCATCTGGCCGATCAGCTGTTCAGGCCGATGGGCGTCGACGGCGTCTATGCGCGCACCGCGCCGTACGTGGATCTGGTCGAGCGGCTCGAGCAATACATTACGCGGCAGCGCGACCCGGCGGCCGAAATCATGCGCTTCCCGCCGGTGATGAGCCGTACGCAGCTGGAGAAATCCGGCTATCTCAAGAGCTTTCCCAATTTGCTGGGTTGCGTATGCGCCCTGCACGGTTCGGAAAGCTCGATTCGATCGGCCGTCGAGCGCTACGACAACGGCGGCGATTGGACCACGTCTGTCACTTCGTCCGATCTGGTGCTCTCTCCGGCGGCTTGCTATCCCGTGTATCCGATCGCGGCGGCGCGCGGCCAGCTGCCGCGCGGCGGCCTGCAGTTCGACATCGAGGCGGACGTATTCCGGCACGAGCCATCGCTCAGCCTCGATCGGCTGCAATCCTTCCGCATGCGCGAATTCGTCAGAATCGGCGCGCCGGAGGAGATCGTTGAGTTTCGCGAGAAATGGATGGCCAAGGCGCCGGTGCTGGCCGCCGAGCTTGGTCTGCCGCATACCATCGACGTGGCCAACGATCCTTTCTTCGGCCGCGTGGGCCAGGTGATGGCGGTCAGCCAGCGCCAGCAAGCGCTGAAATTCGAGCTGTTGATTCCGTATTATCCGGGCGCATCGCCGACCGCCTGCATGAGCTTCAACTATCACCGCGAGCACTTCGGTCAAGTGTGGGGCATCCGTACCGACGGCGGCGAGTTGGCGCACACCAGTTGCGTCGCGTTCGGTATCGATCGCCTGGCGGTGGCCTTGTTCGCCAATCACGGCCTCGAGCTCAAGAAGTGGCCGGCGGCGACTCGGCAGGCATTGGCCCTGTAAAACAATTCGGGCGCGGATGCCTCTCGAACCACGCGTCAAGCGCTTCTTGAATCTCCTCGCCGCGGGCAATCCACCCGACGCGCGCAGCGCCACGGTCGAGGAACGCCGCAAGGGACTCATCGCGTTGATGGAATTCGCGGGCCCGCCCATGGCGCTTGAACGAGTGGAAGATCGAACGCTGCCGGGTCCGGACTGCGCATTGCGAATCAGGCTCTACTCGCCCTCGAGCGCCGGCACCCTTCCCGGTCTCGTGTATTTTCACGGCGGCGGCTTGGTTGCCGGCAGCCTGGACACGCATGACTGCATTGCGCGCGCGCTCAGCAGTGGCGGCGCCGTGCGTGTCGTGTCGGTCGATTATCGACTGGCGCCGGAGCATCGATTTCCCGCCGCCTTGGAAGATGCGCGCGCTGCCGTACGCCATATCAGCGAGCATGCCGCCGATTTTGGAATCGACGCCGCACGTCTCGGCATTGGCGGAGACTCCGCCGGGGCCACGCTGGCCGCGGCGGCTTGCCAGGCGGCCGCTCGAGGCGGCGGTCCGAAGCTCATCCTGCAGCTGCTCATGTGCCCGATTCTCGACTACAGCCGCATCACCGCATCCAAGCGCGAACTATCGAGCGGGTATCTCGTGGACCAGGCGACGCTGGATCATGACCTGATGTACTACCTGCCGGCGGGCATTGAGCCTTCCAATCCGCTGGTATCGCCGCTGCTCGCCGAGAATGTGTCCGGCATGCCGCGAACGCTGATTCATACCGCGGAATTCGATCCCTTGCGCGACGAAGGGCGAAATTATTTCGAACGCCTGACCCAAGCGGGCAATGAAGTGTCCTACACTTGCCATCCAGGTATGATTCATCTTTTCTACGGTTTAGGGGCTGTCATCCCATACGCGCGCACGGCACTCGAGCAAATCGGCGCCGAAATTCGCGCGGCGCTGGCCTGACTAGGGAGAAACAACGTGTCCGAGCGCATCGTCGCGGAACGGGTCATTCAGCAGCTGCACGCGGCGCGCGTGGGCGGCGATCTTGCCGGCATGTGCCGCGTATTTGCCGATGAAGGCCGATACGAAATTCTGGGCGCCAGCGCCGATAAGCCGATCGCCATTCGGGCCAGGAATCTCGCTGAGTTTCGACCCTGGCTCTCCATGATGGTGAAAGTATTCAAGCTCAACAATTATCAGCTGCTGAGCCTCACGGTCGAAATGCCGCGGGCGGTCGCACATTGGCGCACGGATATTTTTTCCAAGGTCACCGGCGCGACGGTTCCCACTGAGCTCGTCGACGTGATTGAGATCAAGGCGGACCGGATCGCGACCTACACCGAATTCTTCGCGCCGCGCTGATCGCATCGCTTCAAGATGCCGCAAGAACCGCAGTGGTTGACCATCGCGCGCGAAGTGCGCGCCATTGCTCAAACCGGCCTGGCGTTCGCGGCCGACGGCTTCGATCATCAGCGCTACCAACGGCTGCAGCAGCTGGCCGCGCTGCTGATGGCGCAAGGCTCAGCCGCCGAGCACGACGCCATCCTCGAGCTGCTGCGCCAGGAGAAGGGTTACGCGACTCCGAAGGTAGACGTTCGCGGCGCTGCCTTCGTGGAGGGGCGCGTATTGATGGTGCGCGAAATCAGCGATGGTCGTTGGACTCTTCCCGGCGGCTGGGCCGACGTCAATCAATCGGCGGGCGAATGCGTGGTGCGTGAAATCGCCGAGGAATCGGGCTTCAAGGCCCGGGCCTTGAAGCTCGCGGCGGTATACGATTACCACAGGAGCGGCCATCCGCCGCGCCATATCGACTCGATTTATAAAATGTTCTTCATTTGTGAAATTGTGGGCGGCGCGGCCCGCGCCAGCGACGAGACCAGCGAAGTGGCCTTTTTCCCGCGAAATGAATTGCCGCCGCTGTCATTGGGGCGGACCACGGCGGCGCAGATCGACCGAATGTTTCACCATCGCGAGCATCCGCAGCTGGCGACGGATTTCGACTGACGGTTTAGGCTCCGTCCTGTCGTTCGCGATCGATTGGGCCCGCCTAGAGCTTGGCGCGCATCTGCGCCGCGGCTTCGGTATCGCCGCTGGCTTCGGCGGCTTGTGCGCCGCCCAGCAACGCGCCACGCCTGCCGGGCGCCAATGCCAAGGCGGCGCGAAATTCCCGCAAGGCTTTTTCCGGCTGATTTTGCCGCAGGAGCAGCTCTCCCAATTGCTCACGTGCTGGGACGACAGGGCCTGGCGTAGCCGGTGATTTTTCAACGGCATCTTCTTCATCCGCCGCCTCGCGAAGCAATTGAACCGCTTCCGCAGCGCTCCCCGCGGCCGCCAGCTGCCAGGCTTTCGCTTCCTTGTAGAGCACGTCTACCTGAGTCGCCCAGTACTCGTTTGCGGCGGCCCGCAGCTGATTTCGACAAGCTTCAATCTGCGCGATATCGGCATCGGCGGCCTGCGGACGGCCACTGCGCGCATTGGCCATTGCGCGCGCCCAAAATATCATGGCGGCCACATGGGGAGCTGAAGCCGGGAGCGCCTGCAGCCCAAGCGCGTCGCGCCACGCCTGACCCTCGATCGCGAGCCGAACCGGCATGGCCGTTGCGGCGTAGCCGACTTTGAAATCGCTTGCCTGTCCTGCCACCGCGCTCATGGCGCCCAAGTTCGCCACTACCCGCTCGGCGTCCGATCTTCGCCCCCGCTGCAGGTAGGCATAGGTCAAATAATCCATCGCGTGCAGTTCCTCGCCCGCATCGTTTTGGCTGTGCGCCGCAGCGCGCGCAGCCTCATTCGACGCGATGGAATCGTCCCACAGACCCAGCCGCGTGAAGATATGCGACGGCATGTGCAGGGCATGCGGCGCGGAGGGCGCGATCTTCGAATAGGCACGCGCCACCACAAGACCGCGCGGCGCCAGCTCCGCGCTGTCGTAGGCGTGAATCAAGTAATGGGCAGCGCCCGGGTGATCGGGTTGAGCGCGGTAAATTTGTTCCAGCAGCGCCGCGGCGCGCTTCTGATTCGCATGGGTGGCATCCTCGGGCGGGGCGATCGCGATCAGCGACAAGGCATAGAACACCTGCGTCTCGGTGTCCTGCGGATTGCTGCGCGCGGCCTCGAGCATTGCCTGCGCGTAGGCTTTGGCGCGCAGCGGCGGTGTCTTGTCGGGACCTTCATAGTAGGCGGCCGCTGCCGCAATGAACTGCCGCTCGCGCGGCGACCCGCGGTTCATTGCGCCCGCCCGTTCGATCTCGAGTCGTCCGTCGCGCAATTCCGCCGGGCTCGGCGGACTCCAAAGCTGGTGATAGTAGGACATGGCAATCCCCCAGTGGGCCATGGCGCAATTCGGATCCGCCGCCGCGACGTTCCGGAATGACTGTTCGGAGGCCGCATAGGCGAAGGAATGCAACAGCGCGACGGATCGCTCGAAATCGCGCGCGACCTTGGGTGAGCATGAGGTCGCAAACGAAACGCGGCCCAATTTCTCGGGCGGCGGATGAGAATGGATCTCCTGCGACAAAACCGGAAGCGCACAAACGATCCAGCTTGCGACAACAATCGCGATTTTCTTCACGCCCCACCCCTTTGCCTCAAGGTCCAGTCTGCACGCAATCGCCGCGGTCAAGCAACCCGCGCATCAGGCCGCTTCGCCGGATTCAAGGATCGCTTAGGCGTACGTGACCAAAGTCGGGTCCGGATTCGTGTCCAGATGCGGCAACCCGTTGAAGCTGATCAAATTGTGCCGCCGGGGCGTCGCGGCGAACTCGGTGAGCGAGCTGTTGCGGATGCGCAGATTCAATTCGACCGCGGTGGCCGGCGGCGCATTGAGCGTGGCCGCCACGATGGCCGCGATGGGGCCGCCGGAACTGACGATGAGCACGTTGCCGTCGGGAAGGCGCCGGCGGGCTTCAACCAGGGCCTCGACGGCGCCGTCCTGGAATGCCTGCCAGACCGGCATGCCCTCAGGCTTCGTGCGATCCTCGGCCCAAGCGAGCAACGCTTCCCGCAAAACACGGAAGTGTTCGCGCACGACGACCGGATCGCGCCGTGCCGCCGCCAATGCGGGCGCCGGGAAGCTTCCGGTCAAGGCCATCATGATGGCTTCCGGCTTGTACTCGTCCAGCCCCGGGAATATCTCCGGCGAGGGCGATGCGCCGAGATCGGGATGGCCTTCGACGATGCCCTGCGCCGTTTCGGTCTGACGCTGCAACGTGCCGGTGAATACGGCGTCAAATCGAATATTCCGCCTGCCGAAATAGCCGCCTAAAAGCCGCGCCTGAGCAAAGCCAATCGCGGTGAGCCGGTCGTAGTGATCCGTGCCGAAAGCCGCTTGCCCATGGCGGACGAGGTAGATGGTTCCCACTGCTGAAACTTAAGGAGTACGCGCTGCGGTCGGCTTCATCAGGCGACTGTAGCATCGGTGCTCGCGGGGCTCCACGGTAAATCCAACGCGACGCTCAAGCCTCCGCCTTCGCGGTTGGCCAACTGTATGCGGCCGCCGTGCGCTTCGGCGATTTCGCGGGCAAGCGCCAGCCCCAACCCGGTGCCGCTGCGCTTGGTCGAATAAAAGGGCAGCAGCGCCTGCGCGAGCACCGCTTGGCTCATTCCGGATCCGCGATCGCGCACTTCGATGCGTTGAGCGCCGCCGGAGCAGACGATGAGCAGTTCCACCTCGGCTGCGGCGCCGCTCGCCTCGTGTGCGTTCTTGAGTAAATTGATCAACGCCTGTTCGACCTGCACGCGATCGAACCAACCCGGCAGCGCAGGCAACGGTTCAATACAAGCAAAAGCCTGCTGACCTTGAAGATCCGCAACGAACTGTTGCCACGGCACGGTCTGTGGCCGGGGCGCCGGCAACTTGGCGAAAGTGGCATAGCCGCTGACGAACAGGTGCAGGTGCTCGGCGCGTTCCGCGATGGCCGAGAAGACCTGCGGCAATGCTGCGTAGTCTCCGCGCCGCGCGATTTCGGCGCCGGAATGCGCAAGCGAGGATAACGGGCCCAAGGAATTGTTGAGCTCATGGCTCAACACGCGGATCAGTTTCTTCCAGGTCGAGACCTCTTGGCGAGAGAGTTCCCGCGTCAGCCGCTTGAGCAGGTACAGTCTGAAGGTGCGTCCTTGCAGAATGAAGGCGCGCTGCGAAAGATGAAATGTTTCTTCGACACCTTCGATCTCGGTGGAAAACAGACTGTCGGCTTGTTCCGCCGCCGCGCCCTGCAATGCCGCCGGCGCCCGGGTCAACGCCTCCCGGAAACGCAGGCCCTGCAGGCTGCGTCCCTCGCTCAACAGGTGGCGCGCCGCGATGTTCGCGTAGGCAATGCGATCGTTCGCGTCGACCAACACCAAAGCCACCGGTGAGTTCTGCATCACCGTGTCCAGCAGCAATTCGCGCTGCACCAGATGCGCCCGTTGCTGGCGCAGGGCCGCGGCCAGTTCATTGTGCGCCGTCATGAGTTCGCCGAGCTCATCGTCGCGGTCGGCGACCAACGACAGGCTGAAATCCCCTTCGCGGTAGCTCGCCACCGTGCCCGACAGCGCGCGCAACATCTGTTGGATGGGCCGCATGATGCGCGAAGACAGCCAGAGCACCGGCAGCAGCGAGGCCGCGAGAACCAACAGCCAGCTGAAAAGTGGATTGCCGAACCAGCGCGCCGTCCAGGCGCTGACGGCCGCCGTGACCGCAACGATGACGATCAACAGCAGCGCGAGCTTGGCCTTTAGGCTCAAAGGCGTCCGCTCAGGCGCCGCTCAACGGACGCAGGTTGAACCGCTCCAAACGGCGATATAGGGCCTGACGCGACAGCCCCAGGCTTTGCGCGGCCCTGCTGATGTTGCCGCCCGCTTCCCGCAAGCTTGCCTCCAAGACTTCCTTGCTGAAATTTTCGGTCTCGCGCGGCGCGGCGCGGGCCACGGCCGGCAGATTCAGATCGGCGGCCGCGACCACACGCTCACGCGCCAGCAGCTTGGCGCGCTCGATCGAATTGCGCAGCTCGCGCACGTTGCCGGGCCAATCGTGAGCCTGCAGCGCGGCCGCGGCGTCCTCGCTCAATTGCAGCCCCTCGCCGAGAAAATGGCGCGCGAGCGGTAAAATATCCGCGGACCTGTCCGCCAGCGGCGGGACGGCGATATCGATGACATTCAGACGGTAATAAAGATCTTCGCGAAATCGCCCGTCGCGGATCAGCGCCGGCAAGTCCGCGTTCGTCGCGCTCAAGATGCGCACTTGCGCGGTGCGCGTTTTGCTCGAGCCCAACATTTCAAACTGACCGGTCTCGAGTACCCGCAGCAGCTTGACTTGTCCGGCCAGGGGTAAATCGCCAATTTCGTCCAGAAACAAAGTCCCGCCGTTCGCGGCCTCGAAGCGGCCCGTGCGTGCGCGGTTGGCGCCGGTATAGGCGCCCGCCTCCGCGCCGAACAATTCTGCCTCGATCAATTCCGCGGGAATCGCGCCGCAATTGACGGCAACGAAGGGACCCGAGCGGACCGCCGAATTGGCATGCACGATTTGCGCGATGCGCTCCTTGCCCGCGCCATTCGGGCCGGTGATCAGGACACGGACGTCGGCACGAGCCACGCGGCACGCGAGTTCGACGACGCGCTCCATCGCATCCGAGGCGAAAACGATGTCGCAAAGACTGTATTGCTCGGCCAGGCGCTCGCGTCGCCGGCGCTGCTCCTCCTGCAGCCGCTGGCGTTCGCGGGTCGTCTCCGCCAGTTCCAGCAAATTCTCGACCGTCGCCAGCAGCTTGTCATTATCCCAAGGCTTGCCGATGTAGTCCGCCGCGCCCGCCTTGACGAGCTGCACGGCGGATTCCAAGTGTGTCCACGCGGTCAGCAAAACCACGGGCAGGTCGGGTTGCTGGGCGCGCAGCGCTTTAAACAGCGCCGCACCCTCCTCTCCCGAGGTCGTATCGGCGCTGAAGTTCATATCGGCGATGACCAGGTCGACGCGTTCATGCATCGACACCGCCAGCCCCTTTTGCGGGGTAAAGGCCGTCAGGGTGCGGATGTCGTGCAAACCGAACAGCAGCGACAGCGCCTGGGCGACTGCCGGATTGTCATCTATGACCAGTACCGTGCGCATACAGACATGTTAACGGGTGCGGCGCGGAATCACATCCTGACGGACGGCGCTCATCCGCCGCGGGTCGCCAACGCAGGGGGAATGGAAGCCGCGCGCAGCGCCGGCCACAGCACCGCGAATTGCCCGAGCAGCAGGATGATGAGGGCCCCTGCGATGGCGCGGCTGTTGTCCATGCGCACCATTTCGAAACTGCGCACCATCCATAGGTTCAGCGCAATCGCAAAGGCAATGCCGACCGTGGCGCCCGCGGCGGCGATCATGAAATTCTCGGTTTGAAAATAGCGCACGATAGCCTGGCGCGTCGCGCCCAACGCGCGCCGGATCCCGATTTGCTGGCGACGCTGCGCGACCCAATAGCTGGTCAAGCCGACGATGCCGAACGCCGTGACGATCAGCAGCGCAACGCAAATGCAGGTCAACAGCACGATGAGACCATGATCGCCGCGGTAGGCATCGGCGCGCACTTCCGGCATGGACCGCGTTTGAAGAATTCGATTGCCCTGCAATTGCATCAGCTTCGCCTCCGCCGCCTTCATCACCGCGTTCAGCTGGCCCGGTTGCACGCGCACCATATAGACGTTTCTTTCGCCGATGAGCCGATATGGGGTGAAGACGGAATTTTCGGAATAGGTGCTGTCAAAACCGGTGGCAACGGTCATCGGTCCTTGCAGGCGATCGACGATTCCTATGATTGCTATCGGCTTGTCGTTTTCGACGAATATGGGCTGTCCTAGCGCGTTGCCTTGCGGGAACAGTTTCGCGGCCAATGCCTTCGAAACGATGAAGCCGCTCGGCATCGGCATGTCGTTGTCCGTTCTATTTACGATCTCATCGGGCGTAAAATTGCGGCCGGCAATCAATTTCAGCCCCATGGTATGCAACGCGTGCTCGTCTCCCATGTAGTGGGCGGCAAACGCGGTGGGGGTTTTTTGATCGGCGGTCAAATTCACCGTCTCGATCCAGCCGCCCCCTTCCAAGGGATACATATTGGCCGCGTAGGCATCAACTACGCCGTTGAGTGCCCGTAAAGCATCGACGTCGCTGGCCTGGCGCGCGGCCGGACCGCCGGCGTCGCCGACAGTTTCCGAGTGAATCACAAAAATGTTCGCCTCGTCCAACCCTGACGGCCTGTCGCTCCAGGCGATCCGCTGTTCGACGAGCGTGAGCGCGTTGGCTAGAAAGGCCAGCGTGACGGCCATCTGCGTGGCGATGAGCAGCGCGCCGAATTTATTGCGGCGCATGGCGGAGAGTATCGGACGAAGTCCCATGTCATCCCCCTATTGAGATTTCAATTGCCAGGCCGGCTGCACGTGCGCTGCCCGCCAGGTCGGATAGATGCCCGCAAGCACCGTTGCGCCCACCGCGAGCAGCACGGCAATGGCGGTATCGGTCAGATCAAGATGGGCCAGAGCAACAAATTGTTTTGCGAGCAGCGAGCGGGCCGCCCACAGCCCCAGCGCCGTCAATCCCAACCCTAGGATTCCGCCGGCCAGTCCCACGACGCCGGTTTCGATCAGGCACTGTGCGAATATGGCCGCACGACTGGCGCCCAGGGCGCGACGAACGCCAATATCGCCGGCGCGGCCCATGATTTTCGCCAGCATCAGACCCATCGCGTTCATGAGGCAGACCAACAAGAATCCGAACGACACCAAGATGAGAATCCGCACCTCGCTGGGCACGATGTGCCGGTATCTCAGCCACTCATTCACATCGCGCAATTTCGTATGCGGCGGCCAATGGAACCGGCCCAACCTCTGTTGCTCGGCTGCATAGTTATTGAGAAACGCTCGATAGTTCTGCGCCTCCGCCGCCGTTGGCAACTCGGCCCAGAATTGCAACCATATACAATCCGATCGCAAGCGCCCCTCCCAGCCGGGGTCGACGTCGCCGTTGCATTGCGTGCTCCCCACATTGCCCAGATGCCTGTCGATGGCAGTGGAGAAAGGCATGAACAGAGTATCGCCGTCGCCAAAGGGCCGGATGGCGAGATCGTAGAAGCGGGGCAGCGGTCGCCACTCATTGAGCACGCCGCTCACGGTGTAGGATTGGTCGCCGAGACGGACCGTTTTTCCCACGCTGTTGGCCCCAGAGAAGAGTTTTTCATTCATCTCGCGCGATAGCACGATCACTCCGGCCCGATTTTCATCGTCAGACGCCGGCCACGCTCTGCCATATTTGAATGGCACGTCAAACATGGGGAAAAAATCCGTACTCGTCGCACGCACAAAAATTTTGGTCGGCTTTTGTGTTGGGTCAGCCGGCCGCAATGTCTGCAGCGTCGCGTACATGCCGGTTTGGCGCCTGGCTGCGTGGGCGCGCATCAATCCCAAGACGTCGGTGTAGCTCAACTGCGGTTCCAAACGATCCGGAGAACCGCCGTTGTGTTTGTCGGGTCCCCAGTTGTCAATCTGCGGAGCGTACAGCTGACTCGATTTCTGTGGAATCGGATCGCCCGACATGGCGCGAAATACCGTCAGCGCCGTCATGCAGGCGCCGATCCCGACGGCGATGGCCGCGATCATCAAGCCGGTCAACACCATGTTGCGCCGGAGGCTGCGCAGTCCGAGGCGAAAATAGTAGCTGAACATGCGAGCGCCGCGGACTCAAGCCGCGCGTGTGGCCAATGCCGGCGGAATGGATGCCGCCTTCAGGGCCGGCCACAGCACAGCGGCTTGTCCGAGCAACATCACCACGGCCGCGCCGATCAGTGTGTATCCGGTGTTCAAGCGCTCCATGGCAAAGGCACTCACCATCCACAGATTCACCGACACCGCCAAGGCAACACCGATCGCGGCGCCCGCGCCGGCGATCAAGAGATTTTCGGTTTGGAAGTATTGGATGATGGCGTTGCGCGTGGCACCCAAGGCGCGGCGAATACCGATCTGACGCCGGCGTTGCGCCACCCAATAACTGGTCAAGCCGACGATTCCGAATGCGGTGACCGCCAATAAGGCCGCGCAGACCACCCCGAGAATCACCACCAAGCCTTTGTCGTCCTTGTAAATCTCGGTGCGCAACGTCGTCATGGCGCGGGTCTTGCCAATGATCCGTGCGCGGCTGATGTCAAAAAGCTTCTTCGGCGCCGCCTGAATCAGCGCGGCCGCCTGGCCAGGCTGCGCATGCAAGACATACCGAATCGGATACGGGCTCACGAAACGAAAGGGCTGAATGATGGAATTGTCGTTGAAATTGCCGCCAAATCCGACCGCTGACACCCATGGCACTTGCAATCGATCGACCACCCCGACGATGGGCACTTGGCCCTTCAGAAACTGGTCGTAGATGCTCTGACCGACCGCGTTCGCATTGGGAAACAGCTTGTCGGCCAGTCCCTTGGTGATGATGACCGCAGCCGGGGGCTTGATATCGTTGTAGCCGATCTTGTCCACAACTTCATCCGAATTGAAGTTACGGCCGGCGATCAGCTTCAGTCCCAGTCCGGCGATGGCATGTTCGTCGCCGAAGTACAAGGCAGCCGTTGCCGTGGCGCTCTTTTGGTCCGGATGCAGGCTGACGCCGGTGCTCGAGCCGCTGTCGGTCAAAGGAACGCTATTCGTGGCAAATGCGTCCTGAACTCCCGGCAAGGACCGCAGCATCGCCAGATCTCCCTGTTGACGCGCAGTCTGATCCGGCGGATTGCCCACCCATTGATTGTCGAGCACCACGACATTGGCTTCGTCGGCGCCGCTCGGCCGTTTACTCAAGGCAATCCGCTGTTGAATGATGAACAGGGCATTGCAGAGTATTGCCAGCGTGATGGCCATTTGCACCGCAATCAGGATGGCGCCGACCTTGTTACGGCGCATGGCTGAAATGATGGGACGAAATTGCATGATGCCTCCTACTGAGCCTTGAGCTGCCACGCCGGTTGAACTTGCGCGGCGCGCCACGTGGGATAGAGACCGGCCAGCGTGGTTGCCAACACGGCAAGAACGATCGCGATGGTGATATCCGCGGCACTGAAGTGGGTGAGACGGCCGACTTCTTCGGACAATAATGAACGCAGGCCTACCAGCCCCAGCGCGGTCAAGGCAAGGCCCAACAGGCCGCCGGCAAGCCCGACGACCCCCGCCTCGATCAGGCATTGGCCGAATATGGCTCTGCGGCTTGCACCCAGCGCGCGCCGCACGCCGATGTCGCCGGCACGGCCCATGATTTTGGCGAGCATGAGACCCATGGCATTGAGCAAACAGACCAAGAGAAAACTGAAGCTGACCAGGACAAGAATTCGAACTTCGTCCCGGACCGCGTGCTGGTAGACCAGCCATTCGCGCACATCGCGAATCCGCGTGTGCGCCGGCCAGTGAAAACGTCCGGAACGCTGCTGCTCCGCGGCGTAGTTGTTCAAGAAGGCGCGATATGCCGCGACGTCCGCCGCGGTGGGCAGCTCGGCCCAGAACTGCATCCAGACGCATTCGGAATGGAGGTGTCCTTCCCAGCCGGGCTCTCCCGGATCGTTATTGCAGTTATTGTTGCCCCAACTCGGCATTTGGCCGTCGATGGCCCGCGTGAAGGGCACATAAATCTCGGCGCCCTCGCCATATTGATCGTTGTTGAGATCGTAGAACTGCGGCGTGGGCGCCCAAGCGCCAAGGACACCGACCACACGGAATTCGTGGTTGTCGAGATTGATGCTCTTGCCGACGGAGTTGCCCCCGCCGAACACCTTGTCGTTGAGCTTTTGCGTAATCACCGCAACGTCGGCGTGATTCTTGTCGTCGTCCGCGCTCCAGGGTCCGCCCAGCAAGAAAGGCGTCTGGAACATGGAGAAGAAATCCGTATAGGCTGCGCGGATCTGAACTTGAAACGGCAGCAAGTCGGCGTTAGCGGGGGTCAGGGCCGCACCGGTTTTATACATCGCGCTCTGCCGGTGGGCCGCCTTGGCGTTCATCAACCCGACCGCATCGATATTGCTGATCTGCGGCTGAAAGCGTTCCTCATCGCCGGGCACGACGCTTTTGTTATCAGGGCCCCAATTGTCGATTTGCACGGCGAACAACTGGCGCGACTTTTGCGGGATGGGATCGCTGTCCATGGCACGGAACACCGTGAGCGTCGTCATGGAGGCACCGATTCCGACGCCCACCGCGGCAATCATCAGCACGGTGAGCACGAGATTGCGCTTGAGGCTGCGCAGTGCGAGACCGAGATAATAGTTGAACACGATAGTCTCCTATGTGTTGGCATTCGCTGCGGCAACCAGGCGGGGCTGGGCGGCCAGATCCACCACCTGGCCGTCCACGATGTGAACCTCGCGTTGCGCGCGCACCGCCAGTTCCGGATCGTGCGTCACCATGACGATGGTGGCGCCGTCGCGATGCAGTTCCTCGAGCAGATCCAAGACGCCCCGTGCCATCTGCGTATCGAGATTTCCCGTCGGCTCATCCGCCAGCAGCAGGCGCGGCGATCCCGCGAGCGCGCGGGCAATGGCCACGCGCTGCTGCTGACCGCCGGAGAGTTCCGCCGGATAGTGGCGCGAGCGTGCCGACAGGCCGACGCGTCCCAGCGCCTCTTGGATACGGCGGCGCCGTTCGGCGGCGTTGAAACCGCGATAACGCAGCGGCACATCGATGTTGTCCTGCACGTTCAAGTCGGCAATCAAGTTGAAGGCCTGAAAGATGAAGCCGATTTTCTCGTTGCGCAGCCGCGAGCGCTGATTGTCGTTCAGGCCGCGCACATTGGCGCCGTCCAACTGGTACTCGCCGCCGCTGAACTCCTCGAGCAGCCCGGCTATCGTCAAGAAAGTCGTTTTACCCGAGCCCGACGGGCCGGTCACCGCGACGAACTCGCCTTCGCGCACGTGGATCGAAAAATCCCGCAAGGCGTAAGTCTCGACGACTTCGGTGCGATACGCTTTGGAGAGGTGAGTCATTTTGAGCATGGTGTGGCCTCAGGGGCTTAAGTTGTTCGATCAGTGACTTAGGATGACGCGCTGCGCGCCGTTGAAAGCGTCGGTGCCGGAGATGACGATCTGGTCGCCCGTCGACAGTCCATCGAGGATCTCGACCTTGGCGATGCTCGCGGCGCCTAAGGTTACCGGCGTTCGCTGCGCGATATTTCCGTGCACCACGTAGGCGAATCCGCCGCCTT
>Ga0210400_10000498_pt1 | contig 43683 bp, 31 predicted proteins | sample IncBWH26MmetaG_FD_155456 | JGI IMG/M metagenome (GOLD analysis project Ga0210400, IMG submission 155456) | Forest soil microbial communities from Barre Woods Harvard Forest LTER site, Petersham, Massachusetts, United States - Inc-BW-H-26-M | ecosystem: Environmental > Terrestrial > Soil >... | reverse complement strand
AACTCGGAAATACTCCCATTTCCCCTTGCGCCCCAAATGAACCCTCCCAAAATCGTCTTTGTCTCGGGTTACATCTTAAATGGCGCGACGTTGTCCCCTCGGGTTACATTTTAGATGGCGCGATACGCTGATTTGACGGAAGCGCGCACGTCCGATATAGTGGGTGTGCGGGGTGGAGCAGCCTGGTAGCTCGTCGGGCTCATAACCCGAAGGTCGTCAGTTCAAATCTGACCCCCGCAACCATCCGAAGACGCCAGTCATCGCGCTGGCGTCTTTGGACCAGGCCTTCCCTAGCAAATCCCAATTCCCTTCAGCTACATAGAAGCGCTCCGCCGCATTGCGGTGTGGTGTCATCGTGATTTCGCTGGAGTGCTTTAGAAGCTCTGTTCTGGCGAGGGCGATATCTTTGCGCAGCTGTTCGCGCAGATTGCTCAGGCCGCTTCCGACAAAGCCTCGGATTTCACCCATGCACAACTCTATCGATCGAGGGGTTGCAGAGAGCAGGCTTTCGCCGATGTCTTGGAGTTCGGATTCCTTCCGCGCGATCTCATCGAGGAGCGCCTTGGAGTGCCCGGACTCGGAGACGGCCGCGACGAGGCGCCGCATTTCAGCTTCCAGGCGGGCCTTCCGCTGCCGCATTCCTGCGAAATCATCTGACCGGCTACCGAGGGCCACTTCGAGCTGCCTCCGAAATTCAGCTACCGCGTAATTCATGACCTCTGGATTGAGTATTTCACTCTGAAGCTTTCCGAGCAACAAATCTTCGAGATCGTCTCGCCGAATATACAGATCGTTTCGGCAGCCGCCACGGTTGAATCGTCGGGAGCACGCGTATTTCTTGTGCCGATGCGTTCCGCCGCCAGTTGCGATGATGAGATTCGCGCCACACTCGCCACACTTGAGGAGTCCGCTGAACAGGTACGGGCTCGTCATCGCACGTGGCGCGAGTCCCCGACTCTCGGGATAACCCCAAATTCCCGGCAACGCTGTAAATCGAGCGCGTACGGATTTCCACAAGCTATCAGGAATGATCGCCAGGTCGGGATTGGAACTCCGCAACCATTCTGATTCCGGACGTCCTCGCCGCTGGCGCTTGTTGGTTCCCGGCACCTTCACAAACTTCGAGCGATTCCAAACCACGTTGCCTATATACAACTCGTTTTTCAGCATCTCCCGAATCGACGTAGGACACCATTCGCCCCCTACACGATCCTCTCGCGGACGCGGAGGCGCAACGTGCTCGGCGTTCAATATCCGGGTAATGACCTTCAGGGAGTGGCCGCTTGCTGACAGTTCGAAGATTCGCCGAACTGTAGCGGCTTCGGAAGGATTCACGACGAGCTTCTTCCCTGCCCCTTCACCTAGCGACACTGCGTCGTAGCCAAAAACTCGCCCTCCTGTGTGCAGCCCGCGCAGCGCCAATCCTTCCATACCACGATGCGTTTTCTTCGCCAACTCGCGCACATATTGTGAATCCATGAGACCGTGCATCGTCACGAGCATTTCCGATTGCTCGTCATCGCTGCGTATTCCCTGACTAACGGCAATGAGTTGAACACCAGCGAAGTTCAGACGTTTAAAAATTGTGAGAGCGTCTTCCGTCGTGCGCGAAATGCGGCTCGTATCGTCGACGAGGATTGCGGTGAACGGCGGGGCCACCGAAAGCGCGACCTGCAAGATCCGTTTCAATGCGGGACGATCGGCGCCGACTCCGCTCAGTGCTTCGTCGCGGTAGATATGTTCTTCGAGGACTCGCAAACCGTGGGCTTCCGCATACTGGCCGCACTTCCGAATCTGATCGTCGATGGAAGCGCGGCTTTGCATCGCGGTCGAGACGCGAGCATAGATTGCGGCGTACCGGAACTGGCTCACTCAACCCCCTTCGCGTGAATCTTTGATGTCCGAGCACAGTACCACGTGCGCGTCAAACTGTAATGCTTCGTTGCGTTCTTGCTCGGAAGCGAGGTATTCCCTCACCAAGACTGGAACGATCACGTTGTCGATCCAGCTCTTCACTTCTGGTTTGATGTCCGTGGATGGCAACGTTCCGGGTTTGGCTTGTGTCGGCATCACCTAAGCTCGTGCACCTCCATTTTCGAGATGGCTCGCTTCCAGCCCCGGAAACAATGGGGTAAGGAGGCTCATGGGTTCGATTGCTGCTTTCGTTTCCGCCATCTGCTCTCTTCTCCTTTGTTCAATCTGCCGGCCGCGGCCTCGGTGCCGCCAAGCAATTCTTCACATGAATCTTCGCCGCCGACCATGCATCGAAAATCGGCCCACACCACCGACATGCCCTCCGCACAAATCAACCGGGCGCTGCGGAACTGGTTCACAGGCTTTCACCGCGTAGTCGGTGCGAAAGTCGCTGCCTTTTTTGCCCTTGTTGCACATTCTTTCGGATCCGGCCTCCGTCAGAATCGCCGGCTGTCCCAAGGGTTTAGAATTTTTGAGCGGTTGGGACACCTGGAAAGCGCCGAAAAGAGGGCCTACTGTCCCAAGGGCTGTCCCAAGAATTGATGCTAAGTCTTTCTTTTTCAATGTCAGCTTGTTGTGTGTCCCAGACCAAGCCACGGCCGTACCACATACCCAAACCATGTGTCCCATGGTTTTGGGTATATAGGGTTGGGACAGTGGAACAGTGGGCATTTTCAGCTCTCCGCAGCCTGCTCTTCGATTTTTTTCTTGAGACGCTGCACGGAACTGCGCCCGCCCAGCTCTGGCAGGTCTCGCGCAATGGTCCTAACGCTCGCGTTGGGCTGTTCGGTGAGGTATTGTGCAAGCGCATGCAGCTTTTCAACCTCCAACGTCTCATGAAGCCATTGGCCTTCGCGGTACTCCACGATGAGCGACCGGATGCCTTTAGGGTTGTCCCGGAATTTGTCGTAGGTCAGCGTGCATTTCAGCCAGTCGCAATCCTCGCCGGGATCGCGGGTCAATTTGATCGACACGTCCAACAGATCTTCCGAGCGCGAATGGCCGCGCTGCATACCGGACTTGCCTGCGTGATGTAGGAAGATCACACAGAGACCTCGCTGGCGCAGGCGGTTGAGCCACTGCAAGAACTCGATCCAACACTCTTCGTCGTTCGTGGGAAAATTGCCAAGCGTGGAGATGGAGTCAAGAAAAAGAACCTCGGCATCGCCGACCACGGCCTCGAGCGCCTGGCGCCCTTGCGCCGTCGAGAGCGACGTGATGCCGTCCACCTGTGAGAAGAAAGTGATGAGCCGGAAATATCGGGGATCTGTCTGACCCCTCACGAGCGCTCGCAGCCGCCTCTGTGTTTGCGAATTACGGCACTCTCCTTCGACGTAGAGAACTCTGGCCTTGCGCGCGGGACTCCATCGTAGAAATGGTGTGGCCTGAGCCATCGAAACGCCCAAGGTGAGCGCTAAGAAAGTCTTGCCTGTGCCTCTCCACGCGAATATCTGGTTGATCGACGCGGTGCTGAACACAGTGACGTCGCTGCCTTTGAGCCGCACTAATGGCTCAGCATCTGGAAATTCCATCGCCAAAAATTCGTCAAGCTCATGGACTACGACTCGCCGCGTACTTTGCAGCCGGCGGCCAAATTCCCCAAGGCGAATGAGATCGGTTTCGGTAATGCCACCGCCGTTGGCGGTTAACTCATAAATGCGTGAGACTTCCCGCAAGCTGACGCGGATGGCAGTCTCACGCGCTGCTTTCTCGATGTAGGTATCGGCGTCCTGTGGCCGCGTGCGCGGATAGAGGTCGGCCTGCGCCGCGTTGAAGCGCAGGAAGGCGTCGCGGTCCACGATGTCGAACAGATTCGGTAGGGAGATTTCCTGGCCGCGCTCATCGAGTGTTTTCATGGCGGTGAAGATGCTGCAATGGGTAGGGTCGAAGAAATCGTCAGGCGCGAGCGATTGGACCTTTTTCCATACCAGCGGATCGAGCAATACGGCATCGAGCGCGCGCAATGCCCACTCTGGATTCAATCCATTTCCCGTAGGTAGAGCCTGGGTGCGATCCAGCGCCACGCGACCTCCCGGTGTGAACGGTCGCTTGAAAGACAAAAGGGGTCAAGATGCATAAAACGGAGGAATTCTGTGCAGGGGCACAAAACTGCGGAATTTTTGTGCTACGGCACAAAAATCGGGAATTTTGTGCGGATTGGCACATGTCAGGAATTGGAGTACAGTCGGGCCATGAGAGGCTTCGAATCCAATGAAGCGTAGTGAAGTGATGCGGCGGAGAAAGCTACGGAAGTTTTGGGCTAACCCGGACCGCCGCGAAGAGCAACGCAAGTGGCAGAAAAAACTCTGGGATGACCCGAAGCGCCGCGAAGCCCAGCGCGAGAGGATGAAGCGGTTTATGGCTGACCCCAAACACCGCAAAGCCCTCAGCAAGGCGACGAAGCGGCACATGGCTGACCCCAAACGCCGTGAAGCCCAAAGCAGGCTCATGAGACAGCTCAAGGCCGATCCAAGGTTTGAGGCGCACAGGATTGCTGCCTTCAAGAAGTCGATGGCCGACCCAGAGAAGAAGGCGCGAAGGGCAGCCATTTTCATGAAGACGTTGGCTATTCCCGCTATCCGAAGACGTAGGATCGAAAACAGCAAGAAAGTTACGACCGGTCGCGAGTACCGTGCAGCTATGAGCGCCGCCAGGAAGAAGTGGTGGGACGATCTCCGTGCTCGACTCGAAGGCGCAGCAGGAACCACGAAGACTCGCAATCGCCGTGGCCGCCCTCGCATGGACGAAAAGTATAAGCGCGCGGCAGAGCTTTACCGGCTCGGCTGGAAGTGGAGAGCCATCGCCGGAGAGGTAGATCTGGATTTCGCCAAAGATCCCCGCGCCTCGATACATAGGGTGCGCATGGGAACGATGCGCGTGCTGCGGTTCAAAAAATAGAAGACTCCTCGGATGAGCCGGACCCTTTATTCAACGGTCGAAGTTGCGAAGGCCGCTGGCGTGCCTCGCGCGACGCTGCAGAACTGGATTAAAACCAGGAAGATTTCGGCGCCGCCCATTCGACTTCGTCGCAACAGGGCTGTGAGGCTTTGGACGGAAGCCCAGAAGGAACGAATTCGGACACTTGGCGGCACTTTCAAATCAGGGCCGAAGTCGCGGCGAGAGTGAGTCTTATTGGGCTAGCTAAAGTTTCGGAAAACCTTGCTTTCAGCGACGAAGAAAGTGCCGTGAGCGAAGACACGAGCAGGTTCGCAGGGTGGCGTCCCGCGTGTGAAACTGCGAGACAAAAAAAGTCAACGGCCAGTTCCGAGGACACATAAAGCTCGGAAGAATGGCCAATGGATTTCATCGACGGTTCTGGTTTTCAAGGGAAATCCGATTTGGAAAAAGTGAACCTCATGGCTCGCAACAGGGCTTCCCTTCGGACCAAAGTCTAATGAAACTCTCTAGCGGCCTTGATCGACACTAGCTGCGGCCAGCCGCCACTTCGCCGCGAACCGCTGCGTTATGGCCGCGCTGGCCGGCAATGCTTCTTACTCGGGAAGATCGCTCGGACCACGCGTGAGCGCCGCGCGGGAAAACCTACTGTTCGCCCTGCGTGGCCCCCAACGCGGCGACAACGGATTCGTAGCGTAGGTGCAGAGTGGTCGACGGGTTACCGGACAACTGGTTTGAGTATGTATTGATTTCCATCGTCGGCCAAGTGATTCAACGCCTCTTTCAAGTGCTTCTCGACGATCGCCTGAATCATAACGCGAGATGTTTCGCCGATGACTTCTGGCGCGATCCGTGGTGGTGTCGCCATGACCCGTGCCTTCGTCATCCGGACCAGGTCGATGAAAACCTTTTTGACGAGGCCTATGCCGACAAGCGCTTCTCGTTTCCTTCCAAGTTTTATTTCTTTCAATTCCGCATCCGCACGGGTCGATCGTGCACGCTCGCCCCTCAAATCCGAATGCGGACTCACCCCGGTCTCGACTGTTTCCGCTTTAAGCGCATCATGGAGATACCGGATATACCAGAGGAGGCATTTTCCAGCGTCGTACTGGCCACGCGCCGCGCGCGGCATTCCGGATTGACTCGCCAATCGCTGAACGTGTCGCGGAGTGATGTTCATCATCATCGATAGCTTCTGCACATCAACGATTGCCATTCTCACACTCCCGATCAGACACTTTCGGGCGATCAATCTATGTTGAAACGATTTTCGGGCATCCACCTCACGAAACCAAGCAATTCCTATTAGCGACACGACATGCTATTTCAAACATCGTGCGCTGGTCACCTGGGACGCGCGCCGTCACCCTCATTTGGGCGGTTCTGCCAAAGGACCCACCCATCAACTCATCACTCAAGTCGTTGAATGCATTCGACATTCCGCCGCGAAAAGATGAATGGGCCAGCTGGACGAGGTCTTTTCACAGAACCGACCGCGATGACCGGCGCGAGGGTGGACTCAATTTGCTTCGCGTTCCCGAAAACAACTCTTTCCGGGCACCCAAAACGGCGGTTTCAGGGCAAACAGAATCAGTCGCTTACGAACCTAGGTAGAAGCGGGGTTTTTGGGCAAGTGCCGAGGGCGTTTGCACCTCACTCGCGCAAACTTCCCAGAACGGGACTTCTGGCCCGCAGTAACTTCTGGTCAGCCCGTCACTCGGACAAGGTGCAATCTATCTGAGCCTGAATTCAATAGGCGATGCAAGAATGTACAATGTCCGCGTTCTAGTTCTAAATTTAACGGGCTGGGGGGTATATGCGCGTTCTTCTGGCGGGTCCGGACTTCGAAGAGAATCTTTCCATCCGATATTTAGCATCCTCACTGCAGGCGAAGCGGCACGAAGCGTCATTGGCAGTGTTCAATTCCGCGGACGATGTCGAGGCAGTCGCCGAACAAGCGGGCGAGGCGGAGATCATCGGACTGTCGGTTTGTTTTCAATCGCGCGCGCAGGAATTTCTCACCTTGGCGCGCCGCATCAAACAACTCTACCCTGAGAAACTGATTGTGGCGGGGGGACACTATGCTTCGTGCGCGGCACAAGACCTTTTGGAGCACCATCCCGAACTCGACATTGTCGTGATTCACGAGGGGGAGCAAACGCTACTGGAGATAGTTGCGGCTACGGCGAATCTGAATGAGGGCCTGCCGAAGATTACCGGCATTGCCTATCGGGAAGACGACCAGGTTCGATTCACGCCAAAACGCCGCACGCTGGACGATTTGGATACTTTGCCTTTTCCGGAGCGGCACGGGCGGATCCACTCCATTGCCGGAGTGCCCACCAGTTTTCTGATGGGTAGCCGCGGATGTTACGAAAACTGCGCGTACTGCTGCATCACAACTCTGCACAATCTGGCGCCGGGCAAAAAATTCCGCCAACGCAGTGTGGAATTGATCGCCGACGAGATGGCGCAGCTTTATTGCGAGCGGGGGACGCGGCAGTTCGTGTTTCATGACGACAATTTTCTGGTGCCGGCGGTGGCGCATAACAAGGCGCGCATCGAGGGATTCGATAAGGCGTTCAAGAGCCGCGGCATGGAAGATATCGCGCTACTCATCAAATGCCGTCCGGCAGACGCGAACCTGGAAGTGCTGAGCCGCTTGAAAGAAATGGGACTCGTGCGCATTTTCATGGGGATTGAATCAGCCACGGAGATGGGGTTGCTGACGCTGGACCGCCATCAGACCGTAGGTCAATCAACCAAGGCGCTCGAGATTTGCGCAGAACTCGATATTTCGGCGCAATTCACGATCATGACCTTCAATCCGGATGCGAACTTGAACACGCTCCGGGCCGACCTTGCCTTCATGCGAAGGTTTGCGGGGAATCCACTGAACTTCTGCCGTGCGGAAATCTATGCAGGTACGCCTCTGGAGAAGCGGATGATCGCGCTAGGACGTGCGCGAGGCGACTATCGCGCGCGGGAATACAGCATGTACGACCCGGTAGCGGACCTCGCGTGTACCATCTCGCTCGATTTGTTCTACGACCGTTCCTGGGGCGACGGCAGCCTGATGCAAAAGACGATTGGACTCGATCACATGATCGCAGTGCGGAAACGGTTTCACGGCCGTGACGACTTGTGCGAGCGGGCGCACGCCTGGGTGCGGGCGGTGAATCTCGACACACTGGAGCTCTTGGAGGAAGTGATCGAGCTAAGCGCCGCAGGAATGGGAAAGATGGATGCCTCAGCCCTGCGAACGGTACGTATGCTGCGCGACCGCGAACAACGCAAACGAAATGAGTTCTTGTTGCAGGGACTCCGATTAAAGAACGAACTGGACGAGTTCGAGTTGCCCATTCGACCGAACTCTGCGGCGAGCGCGCCGCGCTCCCGATTGGGCCGGCAGGTTGCGGCGGCTGTGCTGGCGATAGGAGTGCAAGCGACTCTCGCGACCGGCGCGGCGATGGCCGAGCCGACGACTGCTCCCATGCAACAAACGGGAGGCGAACAGGAGAAATGCTGCACCCTCGGTGGGACAGTGACCGACGCGTCCGGGGCCGTCGTGGAAAACGCCTCGATTACGATCACAAACATTGCCACGAATCGTGCCGTCACTCTGAAAGCCGACAAGACTGGGCAATTCACGGCGAAAGATCTGGAAAGCGGCAAGTACGACGTCAAGGCAGAGGCAAACGGGTTCAAGACGACGATTGTGAAAGGCGTGGAGGTTACCGCGGGCAAGGCTGCTCGGTTGGATATTCGGCTGGAAATTGGCAACTGGGGCGGCTGCTGCGAATACGCCGCCGCTCCCATGAAAGCGCAAGACGATTACGCTCTCAAGACGAGGCCGTTCACGTATAGCGTCGGCGAAGCCGGCGACGGCGGCACGCTCAAAGGGATCGCAAAGCTGGTGTATGGCGATCAAAAGAAGTGGGTACAGATCTTTGAAGCAAATCGGGATGTGGTGGCCGACCCCAACGCGCTCCACTATGGAATGTCGCTCACCATTCCGCCGCTGCACCAGCCTGAGCCGAAGCTGGAGACAAAGGTCCTTCCGCCTTATCCCCCGGAGGCTGCCAGCCAGCACATTCACGGCGAGGTAGCGATGGATATCACCCTCAACGACGACGGTACGGTGCGAGAAGTGAAAGTCATTGAGGGCATTCCATCGCTCAATGGCGCAGCCACCGACGCCGTAAAGCAATGGAAGTACCGGCCGCTTACAGCGCACGGCAAATTGGTGAACAGAATTGTCGTCGTGCTCACCTTCGACAAGAGCGGAAAGGTGCGCTAAGTTCGGTTCAAATTCAATTGAACTCCTAGTCTTGAGCCACATCTTTGGCCGCAACCGGCCTTATGCGCGCAGCAAATGGTGTGCCTGCCCAGCATTCCCTCGTCCTTTTCTGTAGGATGTGTCGGCCTCAAGGGGACTTGTCGGAGACGCTCAATCTCCCCATCCCGATGTTGCCATTACATGCCCTTCGGATTGTGGATGGGCCGTCGGCAAACCGGAGTTGGCCAGAAACGGGGTTCGAGGAGACCAGAAACACATTTCCTCCAACCGGACTTCTGGCGCCCAAGGACGCAATTGTTTGGCTTGAAGCAAGCGGAATAAGTTCGGAACTGACCTCCCCAGCGACCTACTTAACGCGAAGCGCAGCGCGCCTCTTGCGCAACAGGCCAACATGGTTTCGCTATACTCGCCCCGAAGTGCTGTCAGTTTAGGATCAAGTATAGCGACCGCAAACAGTTGTGTGGTATACGAGCAAGGATATCGGACGGGGGGTTTCCATGAAACGCATACTGGTGATCGCAGTGCTACTGGGGTTCGCAAGCTCCGCGTTCGCACAGGACGCAAGCAAAGCTTGGAGCACTATCGTTAGTAGGTGCGCCAGGTCCAACTTAATTGGAAAGGAATCGCTTTTCTTCGGAGTTTCAAATCTCATAGGACCCGGAAGCATCTGGAGACGAGCGAACGATGGTTCAATACGACTGATTATGGTGCTTTCTGACGCTGTCCCGAAGGACAGCGATCAGGCTTCAATCGTAAAGGCAAACAATGTTGGTAGCTGCATTGGTAATTCTACGACTGGGTGGAACATAAAGCTCGGTCTCCCCTTTTCCACGGGCGCGACTTCACTCTCCATAGATATCGGCGCAGTATTGGGGGAAGCACACCGGGTCACCGTATCCATTCAAGGCTTTGCTGTGGATGCTCTAGACGAGGACAATTGGAAGAAAGCATTTGCGGCCCTGGGACCGGACAACATCTATTTCAAAGATACGCTTGAGCCAAACCGTATGCTTGCAGAAAATGCGGTTAAGGTGACGGGCTTCAAGGCTGTATTCGATTATAGCCATGATCTATCGGCCGACGTTCAGGCAAAATTCAAAGGTAAATCCTTCACACTGGGAAACAGCAGTACGGGTGGGAGCGGCGGTTCGAAGAGCAACGGCGCCGCGAGCTCTACCGGGAAAGCCGGCGGTGCAAACCAGCCGACAGGAGGTACAAGCTCAAGCGCTGCATCTGCAACATCTGACAAACCAACCTCGGCTGCCACACAAAACAACACATCCGGGACCTGTTCGCCCTCTGCGCCTAGTACTTCTGGTGGGACATCGAATTCCGAGTCTCCAACCAGTGCTGACAGCTCCGGTGTTGCAACGCTACATGTGGACTTTTCCAGCCGCCGTCAATTAACAATCTGTGCAGATGGTCCATTTTATATTCTTGCAGCCTACAGTAATTTGACGAATGGAATTCCCTTGGGCATCGCACCAACTCAAGGATCTCTTCAGGACAATATCAAAATCGGACCTGACGTCAAACTCCAGTCAAATGCAGTCGCCGGAAGTGATCGTCAGGCCGCGAAGCCCAATTAAGTCTGGGAGTTCGCATTAAACTGATCGCAGTCTGGATGTTGCTTTGGTTTCCGCGGCGGTGGCAGACCGTTGAGGAGTGTCACCAATATCGAACCCGTTGCAGAACACATCCAATTTCCGAAAGCGCCATACGATGAAGGATGATGGATATCAAGTAGGCCATGAACGTGGAGCCCTCCTAGGAAACGCTGAGTTCATAGCGAACGAGCTTCCAAGACCCAATGCCGCCACACTCCAGCAAACACGTTTCCCAACTGCAGGAACCGCAGAGCGTGTTGGGCCAGTGCGATGAGGATGCCGACCAGACAAAACAGGGATTGAGCGGTTCTCGCAGGATTGGAGCTTACCACGGGGGGCCTTGGCAGGAGCAACCTTGCGTCTCATTCAGATTCACAAGCCTACCTTCCTGCAGTACGGAATTTTTGCGGAGCACACCTGTCTGAACAACTCCTACGCGCCTATCTTACCCAATGCGGCTACTTGACCCGAGCCGCGACGTGCACTATTGTTTGTTGGTCCCAAGACCGCGCTCTGAGCCTCGGATGCGGAACTCGCCTGTTATTCCGGCCACAAAATGATCTTCTTTAGGAAGTTCTCCCTTTTAATTGCTTTTTACTCCTGCTGCAGCTTTCTAGCTCCTGTACCTCACCAAGAGCGAATCGAGCCCTTTGGCGCCATTGTTGGCCGCAGCGCAGGGGATCTGTCGGCATACCTGGTTCCAGGTAGCAACTCAAACCCAACCACCTTCATTAACGGGGCCGAGGATGGGTACGCTGAGGGCGTTGAAGCTTCGTTGGAAGCTAAGACCGACCCCATCCAGACTGATACAACTGGAAACTCCGCTTTGATTTCGGCTGCTAGGAACGGAAATACCGACATCATGCAGCGCTTATTGACCTCCAAGGCTGACCCTAATGTCACAGACTCAGAAGGGAACACACCTCTTATGTTGGCGGCCGCCAACGGTCACGGAGAGATCGTCAGATATCTTTTGACTGCAAATGCCAACGTGAATGCCAACAACAATGCCGGGATGAGTGCACTTTTGAATTCCGCTGAAGAGGGCTCACCCGATATTGTATCAATGCTTCTTTTCAATGGAGCCGACAAGGAAGCGCAGGTCAATGGCAAGTCGGCAATTGACCTGGCACAAGAAATCGGCAACATAGAAGCTCTGGCGGTGTTGAAGGGAGAAACCCCACCTGAAAGCTTTGCCCGCGACTTCAGTATCGACAATACCCGTCAGCCTCGCGATGTCCGACGTTACTTACTGAGTTCATTTATTTTTAGAAATGCCTTTTTGTTAACACCTTCGGGTCAACAGGGGCAAGCGCTCGAGTTGACAGAGGATCAAGAAGCAGGCCTCTGCCGCGAACTTAAATTCTTGATAGATTCTCTCAACAGCATGATAAGCAGCCGAAATCATGAAATCCAAAAGGCTATGAAAGTCTCATTACTTTCGACACGGTCGACAAAGCTTATTTTGGAGAATAGTGGCAACGCAGAAGCATACACTCTTCAAACACGCGGCGATCCCTCGGGGACAATTGTCATCGATGTCAAACTTCTTCAAGCAAACATCGTAGCCGCCATAACTTCAAGCTACCGTATTCTCCAGTGGGAACTAAATCGCCAGCCCCCTCTCTCTGAGCAACTCCATAAAATTCTCGAGCTTCGTACGCGACTCGAAAATTATGCATATCTTAACCATATCAGGGTCATTAAAGCCTCCGGTGGCTACAAACTCGATGGATATAAATCTATCGGTATGACGGAACGCGATGCCATTCACGAAGTCACGCAACTCCCCGGTATCGCCCAGCGGGTCTTGCCGATCGGAGTCAAATACTATGGCACCTTACTGTTCACGATCGCGCACGAACTCGGGCATGTGGCTTTGGGGCACGGGGTAAGCCAAGTTCGTTGCCCTAAGAGGGAACTCGATGCGGATACATTCGCGGCCTACGTACTCAGCGAACCCCTGATGGCTATGAGTATGTACGACGCTCCAATTTCACCTCCCAATTACACTCCCTCACACAGTGCGGTTGTCACCGGCCACTACCTCGCGATGGATACGAATTCGCTGAAAAGTTATACTGGATACTCACTATTCTTCGGCAAATCCTACGAAATAGCAAAATTTGGGCCTTCCACGCAGTCGTGTATATATCCAGAACCCGCTGAGCGCATCCGCGTCGCGGAAGCCGCTGTCGAAGCTGTCCGATCAGCTAAAGAAGATGTCATGGTTTCGAGCCTAAGGGAAAAGCTGAAGAAGCGCGAAGACCGAGAGGCGTTTCTGAATTCAAGCCTAGTGGCCCGACTTAAGGTGATCGAAGGAATGAAGTGAGACCTCTAGACGAGCTGGCACATGAACTTGCACCCGTTGCAAAATCTGTTTAACTACCTCCCATCATCGCTTCTAGAATTCGTTAGATGACATCGCGACAACCCCTCCCAACACAAGGCGTGTACAAAAAACCTCGCGATGCCGACGACGAAGGCTGCGAGCAAATACGCTATCACAGAGAAGCTCTTAAGTTGCGCTGGACTCGCCTGTTGACTTGGTGGATTTGTGGCTACGATAATATAACGATCTCGGATAGGTACTCTTTACAATGTGATACCCTCTCCCCGGTGATACCATCACGGATGATGGCTCGCTGTGCAATTTCGGGGTAGCGTCCGTGCAGTACGCGGCGCGCGGAAGCCCGTGAGTTGCTGTTCTGTCTTGCGTTGGTAGTCTGCGTTGTCGCTGTGAATGTCGATCGTGATTTCGTTCTGGCGCAACGGGGAACCATGGCCGCATCGGGGCAGAAATGAGAATGCCTTTCGACCTGCGTTTGACGAAGCGGCCAAGCGAATTCCACGTTCACGTGCCCAGCAAGTGCTAAATGCTGACGATCTGTTTTCGGAGCGAGGTCAGATGGTGTTCATCGGCCAAAAGACACTTCGAGCTGTCTTGGTCCTCTGCCTCGCTTTAGGCTGTGCCGCCCCTCTCGCAAGTCCGCAAGGGCCCGTTCAACAAACTCGGAATGAAACATTGAAGGGCGTGCTGAAAAACCTCACTGACGTCGTCGGTGGTATGGACGGTCTGACCAAAACGATTGGAACTGGACACAAGGTATTCCACGACGAGATGGGAAATGCAATGCCCCCGGACCTGGCTCAGGATCTCTCTCGCGAATTGGATGTTCTAATATGGACGCGAAATGCTCTACCAGTTTTTACTGACCTCATCAGGGAAGAGCAGTCGCTGTTAGATGGCAAGAAGACCTACTCGGTCGCAGATGTCCAAAAAAAGATCAACGCGCTGACCGGTGGGTATGAAGAAGTCAGGGAAGCCCTTGCAAAAAAATCCTCCCAAAGGGGCGACTATAAAAAAAGACTGAACGTAGCTCTCGACGCATTGGCGGCTACGAATCCAAGGAAAACAGATACTTATCGAACGGTGAGCGCTTGTCTCGATCCTGGTGCACTCGATAATCTTATTTCTCAGCAGCTAGCTTTCTTGCGAGGAGCCAGAGATTGGCTTGATGCATTCCGGCAACAATGAAACCGCGAGGTTCATTTTGGCAGCTCCCGTCAGAATATGGTTGGGCATCGGCAACTGGAACTGTCCGTCTATTCTGCCTATTCTATTATTGATCTGCATCATGGAGCCGTCTACCTGTTGGGCGTTGTCACGACACCGCAACCTTACGAAGGGATGTCCTGACCATCCGTTCTACTGTTCTGTCATGTGGCGCTCCGGCTACAGCCAAGCAGCAGAGCAAGGCGCGGCTCAAGCTGACGAAACAACACCAGCACCAAGGCAGCTTTCTGCCATTGCCGACGATCGGGATTTGGTTAAACTCTCCGGCCGCTGGTGGGGACAAACCCTTGCTGCTTTTCCAGAATTGGTCGGGTGGCAACCTGGAGACTACACATCGGCAAATGAGCCCGGCGCTGCCAATGGCGACTTGAAACCAAATTCGCTAACCGCTTCAAACTGGACGCCACAGCTGCTTACTCCCTCAATATTTCATTTTGAACCATCATTCGGCCTGTTCAAAATCGAAGGCTTACTGGGCGAACATGTACAGGCGTCGGTAGTTGGCGCCTTGACCATTCGCTACGGACAACCTACCCGTATCCTCCCCGGTCCGAACTCCTCGTCAATATACATTTGGGATTTCGATTCCAGTGTTTTGCGGCTCGAGTTCTCACAGTTTTCCATCTCGCCTTCACCCCAAGTCCAACGGCAGCATCTAGTTGCGGCAGCACGGCAGGCCTGTCGTGACGTGAAGGAAGGGTTTGAACAAAAAGATCTGCCACTTCTGGTGAAGCTAAACACGGCGTTTGGGATTTTGGTGGCAAATTGGCAGGTGAGAGTACCGTCGAACCTTCGTGACAGCGTGGCCGATCATCTTCAGTACGATTTAGACATTCACAAGGATTGGCTCGGGCGCATGTTCAAGAATGCAAAATCGTTAGACGCGGCACTGGAACATTGTAGTCAGATCACTGATACCCCAGAAGAGCTGTCTTCGCTTAAGCACCAAATTGAGCCGATTGAGGCTGAAATAGACGATATCCAAAGAAAGCTGAAAGATCATGAGCAGGCGGAGCCTGCATTCAACCAGGAATTAAGAAAAGTTATTGATCTTCTGATGAAAAATGACGTTCTAAACGTGGGTACCTACATCATACTGAGTGCGGAATTTCGGCCCGGCGCTCTCCGGCAACTTCTCACGCAAGAACGGGTAGATCTTCTGTCGCCGGAAACCGCATGTCGCGTACTTCAATGAGGCTGCACTTTAAGCGTAACGTCAGCGTGCACATTCGTGGGACAAAACATCTTTTGAAACATGTTGTGCGGGTTTTTAGCGTAGCGACTATGGTATGTTTCAGCGCTTTAGCGCAGACCCAAGATGACCCGCTGTTGCAGGCCATTGAATCCAATAATGTCCAACGAATTCAAAAACTCCTGAATAAAGGTGCAAACGCGAATGCTAAGAATGTCCATGGTGATCCAGCGCTAGTCGTCGCTGCGGGTAAAAGGTTCTCTGAAGTTGTATCGATTCTGCTTGTGAACGGGGCAGCCATAGACGGAAGGAACCGGAAGGGTGTCACCGCGCTAATGTTGGCTGCGTCTCAATGCAACGAGGACATCGTGAGGCAACTGTGGAATGCAGGGGCGGACGTTTTTGTTCAAGATCCTGCGGGCAATACTGCACAGAGTTATGCAGTAATCGGAAAATGTCCGGCGATTATCCGCGCTGCGTCCGCCAATCTGTGTAAAGACCTGTCGGCCATATATGGGCAAGAGGAATTAAAGAAGGAACAGTCGGCATATACGCAAGAAGTCGACGCAGCAAAAGACAGGGTTGAACAAGAGCTTAAGAATGAAGGAGAGAGCTTCAACCGCCTTCACGCCGCAAAGATAGTGACTCCACTATTTAAAGAAGAATGCAGGCAACCGTTCTATGCTGCTTCGATCCGGAGCCAAAACGTCATTGAGATTCCGATTTTCACAATCAAGATGCTACGAGATTTGATGACTGCTGATTTGTGGTACTCCAAGCACGGATTCAAGCCGAAATCCTACCTCTATGTCGAGTCGCTTAAGTATAGGCGAGCAGCAGATTTTCCAGGAAAAATTTACCCGCGACCTTTTGCAGCAATGGAACTGCCTGAGGAATCGGCGTGGAACCTGGAAGAGGCGGCAGAGGCCAAAACGCTCTTCTTGAGCGCACTATTCTTCATTGTGGCGCATGAAGCCGCTCACATTGTATTAAACCATTCGGGAAGCACGTCTGGGAACGAAATGGCCGCAGATTTATGGGCGTTGGACAGGATTAGAAAGGCCGACGTACCCCTGGATGGGATTCTTTTCGTCTTAGGGTTTTTGGGTTATTGGGTTCCCAATCGAGCGGATTTCGAGTCTGAGTTGGATTATCAGATCTGGCTAGCAACAAAGAGTGCCTATCCTTCAACAGCTTCACGACTCATCCTGCTGAGTTCCGATGTTTTGAAAGCGCCCTGGGAGTTTGTCTCGTCCGCTGGTGTTGACTCCCCGAGTGCGCTCGAAAAAGTTACGAGAACTGCCTCTTCGATGGATTTATTATCTAGGTCGATTGATAATGATACGATTAATTCACAACTCTTTTGGGATATCTTAGCCATGGACGTGTCGGTTCTCGGAAGAAAAGAAGTCACTCACTAAAGCCGCGCTATCCACTGCCAATCTCCTTGGCCGCGAAAAGAAATCCGTTTGGCGTTTTGGCATCCTAGAGGAGCGCACCACGCTCACATTCGGAGTTACATAGAAAGATGAGTCACTCTCTACAGTGTCGAAGTGCGTCGCGTTATGCTGAGCTCGGCATAACGCGAATTGGACTAAACCGCTAGCGGTTTAGTCCAATAATGCTTATGTGCTGCAGCACATCAACGGTACCTGGGATGCAAACAGAAACTGCGACACGCGGTGAATGACAACCTGGGACTGGAAGATGTCTGACGGAGTATTCATGGCCTCGAACGGGACTTATGGCCCCGAACAGTGTCCGGCTAGCCGTCATCCGCCACCAACCCGAACCGCGGCTTCGGTCTGGGGACAGAGTCTCGTCGTTGCTCTCAAATCGCGATTCGGCTTCGACCGAATGACAGGCCAACTCCGGACCTGTAAGATAACTCTTCCGCACACTTCATCTCGAATCTGTGAGTGACTTATGCCCAGCAGTCGCGAAAGTCTGATCCATCTAGCGGGCCTTGGGGTCACCGCTCTCACAGCGGTCGTTGCTCATCATTACGAGGTTGGTGACGCAGCAAGCCTGTTCGGTTCGGGGATCGCTCTACTGGGAAGTGTAGCTCACGCTTCGTTCGGACACATCGGTCTCGAGTTCGTACACGACCTCGCCAAACGGTTTGGCGGGGAACACAGTCCACGCGGTCGAGAGAACCGCGATCTCCATCGGCTGATCGGGGGCACCATCGCCCGCATTTTGGAAGACTCGGCGAAAGGTGCCCAAGACGAATTCGGTGCCCGCTGGCTTAAGGAGGCTGCCCAGGCGTTTCGCGGTGAATCGTGGATGAGCATCGAACTCACTGGTTCCGAAACTGCCGTTTCGGAACCACGCATCCTCAACTATTTCTCTGGCGACAGCGAAATCATCAAGAACACTCCAGTGCTTCAGCCCGTTGAATGGACGGTTCTCGTCGAAAAAGTTGTGGCGCCGACTCGAACCGTGGAGGCCGAGAAAGCTCTCAATCACGCCGTCGCCCAACTCCACGTGCGCTTTGCCTTTGAACTCTGGCAATCCGCGAAGGATGCCTGGAAGCAGGCCGACCTCGCATGGCCTGCGCTCATTCTTCGTCTGCTGAGCGAACTTCTCGGTCAAGCCGCGGCGGCCGTGACTGAGCAGCGTCGATTGTGCGGTGAAATCGGAAGCTTGCGCGATATGATCGTCAAGCAAGCGACTCCAGCGATGAATGTCGCAGCGCCTGCTGACGTCCTACTAGTCAATGCCATCCACGAATATGAACAAAGACTTACATCCCAACTCGACCGGATAGAGACGTCCATCCATACCGGAGTAACCGCCATCCGGAGCGATATCGCCGATTTGAGAACCGACATAGCGTCTGCGTTTGCAAACCCCTCTGTGGGCGCCGCAACCAACCGCTGGATAGGACAGCTGCCTGAAGGCCGCGTGACGATCATCTTCGCAGAAATCGAAGGCTCCGAAATGAACGCCGCCTCGAAAGGTGGCTATTGGGACGAACTTAAGGCCGAGCATAATCGCAGAATTTATACCACTGTTGGTGAACATCGCGGCTATTTCGTGAAAACGATCGGCGATCGCTCCATGATCGTGTTTCAGGCTGTTGTGGACGCGGTTCACTGCAGCATTCAGATACTGCGCACAATGAAGGAAAATCCCATTCAGGTCAGAGATTCCGGAGGAAAGCCCTGGAAGATTGCTGTCTCTATCGGTGTTCATTTAGCGCTCGAACATATGACTCCACGTCCGTCGCCATTATGTTCCGCGGATTACTTCGGTTCCGATGCGAATTTTGCTGCTCGGATAGGAGCATTGGCAGGAGGAGGTCAGCTGATTGTTTCGGATTCGACCTTCCAGGCTTTGAGGACCAGCAACTACCAAAACATTGATACAAGCTGGGTGGCGTGGCCTGACCGTCGCATTCGGAGTTTCACCGTGCCGGAAACCGTGTTTGAATTCGTCGGAGACGAGCCGAGTCGAGGTGAACCGGGATCTCGGTTTGTGTCCGCTTGGTTCAAAGGTGACCGAAATCACTACATACCGCGCCCTGAACTGGAGGCGGAGATTCTCGCGCAGTTCGGGGTAGATCCCAATGGCACAGCATCCCGGATGGTAACGCTGCATGGATATGGCGGGACAGGGAAGACGCGCCTGGCAATTGCCTGTGCTCTGCGAGGTGTTGGAGCATTCAGCGATGGAGTGTTCTTTGTAAGACTTGATGAAATTGTGCAACGTAGCGATCGCCCATCCACTGCTGTCGCCGTGGCGGAAGCGATCGGCGAAGCCATGAGATTGGCACCGGAATGGCGCGTACCGAGTGAACTGGTCGATTTATTTAAACGGACTGATAAGGACGCCCTGCTTCTGTTGGATAACTACGAGTCTGTTGACAGCGACGAAGTACGCAGATTTCTCGCTACGCTGTTGAAATCCACCACTCGCTTGCGATTCCTCGTCACCGGTCGCGAAAATGTGAAACTGTCGGACGTCGAGACCGAGATTTCGATCGATTGCGGAATGTCGGAAACCGAGGCGGTAGAACTTTTTCTCGCGCGGGTGCGACTGAAGTCAAGTTATGCGCGGCACTGGCTTCCGAACCCAGAAGAGCGAAAGACGATCAGTAGTATCGTCAGCCTGACGGAATATCTCCCTTTAGCAATCGAAATCGCTGCGGCCTGGGCCGGAAGGTGCACCTTCAAAGAGATAGCTGAGGGTATCGCTGCTACCGCGTTGGGCCCACACAGTGAGCAACCGCCACGCGCGGTACATGTTGGCGGGTCGGAGCGACACCGTTCATTGACACGCTCACTGGACTGGTCATTCGCCTTGCTGGAGCAGGGTAGTCGCGAAGGGTTGATTCAGCTTGGAACTTTTGCAGGTACGTTCACTCTCGAATCCGTTAAGGGGGCTTGTAATTTACCGAGGGAGTTGCTAATGCGGCTAGAAGACGCGTCTCTGCTTCATCGTATCGAAATCGACGGCCATAGCCGATACACGATGAGGCGGCCGACTCGTGAATACGTCGTAGATAAACTTTCCGCAGCTTCCGCGGTCTCCTCGTTTTTCAAAGGACAGTTCACTCAGTACTTTTTGAAGACGGCGAAGTCGATGAACGGACAAACCGCGCCTGGTAAGGATACTGGGGATAAGCTCGTTGCCTTGGATTGGTTCGAAATAGAGTTGCCCAATCTGCTGGCTGCTGGACGATACGCATTTGAGTTGGAGGATTGGGTCACCGTGTGGGAGCTTTCCGAGACGGTGGACTTTTTCTGGGATTCTCGTGGTCATAGTTCCGAAATCGGAGAGCTGTACGATATGGCCTTGTTGGCTAGTAGGAATAGCAAGCGCAGAGCATGGGAGGCTAAAACTTCAAAACGTCTCGGTGCACTGTATTTGAGCGAGAATGAACTCGTGTTGGCCGCCCAGTATTTTCGAGAGAGTCTTATGATCTACGCCGAAAATGGTGAAACGCTCGATTTCGCAAGAATATTACATAGCATCGCCGGCGTGGTTGCAAGGCAAGGTCGCTTGGCTGAAGCGGAAAAATTATTAAAGCAGAGTTTAGTCATCACACGCAGGTTCAATGATCCTCCTGGTGAAGCGGCAACTCTCAGCAATCTGGGACGCATATGTTCCCTTCAACTTCGACCGGATGAAGCGGAGGCATACTTTCAAGAGAGCTTACGAATAGCTCGGGAGTCAAGGGATCGCCGCATAGAGCAGGCGTCCCTCGATGGCCTTCGCTTTCTTTTCTGGACACAGAAACGATTGAGAGAAGCCGAGGTCGTTGCAAGAGAAAGCCTCGAAATCTGTCGCGAATTGAGGGACCGCCGACGAGAAGCCCGTGTACTGAGTGGTCTGGGCTTGCTGTGTTGGTCTGAAGAGCGCTCATCAGAGGCGGAGAGCTTCTACATTCAAAGTCTCACGATTTACAGAGATCTGGGGGAACAACTGGAGGAAGCAGGAGAGTTGAACACGCTAGGTGACCTTTACGGGCGCCGGAAATCTTGGTTGGACGCTGAACGGTGTTACCAAGAGGCTCTAATCATTTTTACAAAATTTAGGGATCGCTACAAGCAAGCGTGGAGCCTGTCTGGGCTGGGGAGTGTCCATAAAGCATTCGGCAGACTATCTGAGGCAGAGCAATGCTACTGTCGGTGCTTCGACATTCACCATGAACTTGGGCAACGGTCTCAAGAAGGCGACGCACTGCTGGAGATAGCGCTTCTGAAAGAGGAACAGGGATACATTCCTATCGCGCTCGATTTCGCGCGTTTGGCTCTAGAAACATTCGGAGACAACAAAGATAAGCTCGAGAAGTTGCAACGGATTATTGAACGATTGGAAAGGACCTCTGACCCGGGCTCCGCTGATACCGTCCATTGACTGAATGCCTTAGCGGTAGGTCATACATCACTTCACTTGTGCCCCAGAACGGGGTTCTGGGAAGTTAGTTGTTGAAAGCCATTCGGCATCTACGTCGGTTGTTGCCCAGAAACCCTCTATCGCGGTGGGCCGCAAATAGCTGATTCTAAAGGCCTGAGATTGGCGGATATCGCTGCCCAGAATCAGATGTTTTCGTCTAAGGGATCTGGGCGCGTCGGCGTGGTTCTGTGTTTTTCATAGTCGAGCTTCCTGTGCCCTATCCCTTGCTCCTCGGCAATATGGTCGCAGTAAGAGTCGGTCGTTGCCACGGAACCGGGGTGGAAACGATGTTGCGTGAGCACTTCAATAGTGCGGGTCCTTTGTTTCACCGTCAGCTTGGCCTTGAGCGAGATCGCCATTTTGGCGAGAGCCAGAGATCGCCGCATTACTCGTAGGACCTGATTATGGAATGCGCAGATCGGCGCGGTCTTGTCTGGAACATACGTTATGCGCTCGGTCTGCATCGGGCCCCGGCAGTCCGGCCCGGAATGTAAGCAACGTTTGTGGTCGCTTACCCCTGCTGGGGCTCTAGGCTTGCGCGCCATTCGCTGTGTGTACCATTGGCCTCGGAGTCCGGTCTGGAAGGCGAGTATCGCAAGTCAAAAGCTATGCCTTGACATGCTTCGAAGAGCGGATGCTACCATTTAGGGTCGGAGGGCTACGGCGATGTACGGACAACCTCAAAGTACACGGATTGGATACCAGCAAGTCATCAACCGAAAAGAGGATGAAGTTCGTCGGTGGGCAAGCAAGTACTTTGCTGGCGATGAGCGCTACCGCGTCCTGCGAGACCCGGATTCTATAAGCCTTCGGGTCGAAATCTTCTCGCCACGCGCGAAGGATTTGCTGTTGAAGTTGCACGCGGATGTCTTTCCCACCTTCACAAAGCCAGAGCCATCACTGCAAGAAAACGGGGAATGGATTGCGTGGTTCGGCTATTCGGAGCCGTGGCCTTCCCGAAACTACGTTACGATCCAGTAGAACACTGACCACCTTCTTACAGGATGAAGTTGTCCGGGTTCAGCCCAAGTTGTGCTAGAAAATCACGCCTATACTGACACACTCTTTCAGAGGTTTCCTTCACCACTGTGTCGTAGCCATCGAGCGAAGCGCGCAGTTCTTTCGCGGCTTCGGAATCGTCACCGCTGGCGTCAAGTTGCTCTTCGGTCACATCCACCATCTTCTTGAGTTCTCGCAACTGTTCTTCTGCGGGTCTGAGCGGCAACCATCCGAATAAGGCAGCACACTGATCTCGCCACGGGCTGATAGTGGAAAGTCCCGTTCCGCAACCTTCTCAAGACATCCTTATAGCTTGAGACCCCAAGAACTGCGTCAATAACGGGGTCTTTGAATTTGGCCGTTTCCCAGCCTTCGATGACAACGTAGAGACTCGCTCCCCAATAGAACGAAACTCCAAGCTATTCCGGTATCGCCTTTCTCGCGTCCGCGCCCTTCTCCGCCATGAATTTATCCCAATCGCGCTCCATCAAGTCGGCCCAATAGAGATACCGTCCCCACGAATAAAAGGCTTCGCTGTTCGCAAAGATGGTGCGGATGTCTGTCATTGGCTTTACCAGAAGGCTATTATCTCCGCCTCGTCAGCGCGAGTCCCGGAAAGCCGAATGATACTGTAGGAGCCCTTGGCAATTCCTTACCCTGGAAAGGACACAAATGACGGCCTTCATTATCGTACTGGTCGTAATCCTCCTGCTCTTCGTAAGGCGTGCGGTGCGAGGTAATTCTTCGTTTGCGGCCGGCCACGTTGGAAGGATAGGCGAACGCCTGGAATTGCCGGTCACGCTGGTTGATCTAATTGCATTTGAGAAGTGGGATCGCGTCAGGCACCGCTTCCGTTTCCGTGATGACCGCGGACACTGCTTCGTCTGGTGGACCGACATTGATGACGCCAGTATCCCTGTTGGTGCCCGCGCCTTGGCAAAGATGACTGTGAAGGAGCATACGCGCTACAGGGGGACTGACGAGACGGTAGTTCAAAATGTTCGCGTCCAGACTGCTCACTCAAAATGAAAGTGATAGAATCCGCTTCGCAATGTGTCGCCGTCTTCGACCTCAATCTGCTGCCCTACTGGCTGCTGTATGGTTTAGTGTTGCCATCTTGACAGTCCATCCATATCGAACAAAGGCACAGAAGCGAACAATCCAAGCTGACGAATGCCCTGGGCCTTGGCTTGCGCCCTCCTTCGAAGAATTCGAAATTGGGATGAGGATTCCTGGGGGGACAAGCTGTTTGTGGCGGTCTGCGCGTCCAAAGAAATACGCAAGAAAGACTGCAACTAACGAATACTCGATCAACCCTCGATATGAAAATGACTTTACGGAGTCACGGCTTCATCCCGCAACTGCATTGGCAAATGTTTCTATGACCGTTGACCACCCAAGACCTGTCCTCGAAATCTTGAAAGATATTCCAGAAATTGGGCACTTGTGCGTGAAGAAATGCCGCATTCTCGGGTTGCAAACTTCTTCGAAGAGTGAGGCCCCGCGTCTAATCGTCTTCCCGGAAGAAGCAACGGAAGAACAGAAACAACGGGCGGAGCGCGCGGCTAGTTACCACGCGGTTCCTGACAGGCCCCAAAATCCCATCCCTGCTGTATTCCTTTATTGGGATCGCCGGGGAATATGCACGCATTTCGACGAGGACTCGCTCAAGCTGGCCATTACTTCGCTAACCTTTTCTGTAGTGGACCCCGCGTTTCCAGGACAGCACCCGATTGATTGGAAGGCGTTTGATTGCCATGAGCCGGGTACCACTGAGCTGGGTTGGTTTAAGGGCGGCCAGTAGATTCTTTGCGCCAACCTTTTTGGGACCATTTAAGGACATTGACAAGCAATCGATCTGCATGCCTACAATCGAAGTGCAATGGCCGATGAAACAAAACCTGCCCATATCAGCATCCCCTCCGATGTTCTGCGCACCCTGCTGGACCTACGAGAGGAGTTTCCGTTTTTTCGTCAACTATTGGGTGACATCATTCGAACTGTGATGGTGCTGGACGCCTCCGCCATCCAGAGGGAGCTTCGGTGGCGCTTGGGTTCGCGGACCAATCCGACCGCCAGAACGTGTTTACATGAGGCCATTGATTCCGGCGTGGTGATTGCCTTCGCCCCATTCTTTCTCAAGCAAGAGATTGAAAAATATCTGCCCTCAATCGCAAGCAAGACCGGCGTCACCCTTGAAACGGCGACCGCCGAATGGCAACGTGTTCAATCTCTGATTCGCTTCTACGCGCCGACCGGCGATGGCACGAAATTCGCCGTGGTCGATCCGAAGGATTCGGATTATGCATTGACAGCCGCAGAACTCGGCGCGGATTTTGTGCGAACAACGGATTTAGATTTCTCGCGCATGGGAGTGCCTAACATAGGACCGGAGCTAGACCCGGTTCTGCGTGATTATGCTCGTGCAACGAGCATACTTGTAACCGTAAAGTTGGGCTCCGGTTTCGCAGTCACCTTTGGTATACATGCGTTTATTGAGATGATCCGGGGTGTCGCGGAGATAATTCGGCAACTGCCCCCTGTTGCAAGGCTCATCATAGTCGTCGGTGTGGCATTCGTGCTTCTACGTCCGACCTCACGCGAGAAGCTAATACAATGGGCCAAGGGGCTTTGTCAGCGCCTACAGGAAACTAAGCCGGTGCTGGTATCGATTTCTCGGGAAGCGGTCAAGCATTTGGCGGAGGCGGCGCGGACTTCAAGAACAACCTGCGAGGTAATCAAGTCGAGGCTACCAGTTCGCGGGAAGCAAACCGCGCTATCTTATGTTCGGCTTGTTTGCCTTAGAACGGAAGAACCACTTGCCGTAGATGAGATCGCGCGGCGCGTGCTTGTTAGTGGTTATGTCTCGCGGTCCAAGACCTTCACCGCCTACGTTCGTCGGCTGCTCATGCGAGATGGTCGATTTGTCGCCAATGCAGAGGGCCTATGGATGCTCCGCGCGGCCGCCTAAAACGTCCAAAACCGATTAGCAATCCCACCCTCTTCCCGATGGGTAAATCGGACGAGCAAGCCGCGCTTGCAAGTGAGCAAAAGATCGAGCGCCCGTACACCCTGCCCGGAATTCTCCTGGGCACTTCGTCGTTCACAGCGGACGGCTGGCAAGGCAGTTTCTATCCAGCGGGGATGAAGTCCGCCGACTATCTCAAATTCTATGGAACTCAGTTTCAAACGGTTGAAGTGGACAGTACGTTCTATGGCACACCTTCTGCCACGACGGTTCAGAAGTGGCACGAGAAGACGCCGCAGGATTTCGTTTTCGCGGCCAAGGTTCCGCAAGTAATCACGCACGAGAAAGCGTTGGTGGACTGCGAGGCAGAATTCGAAGAATTCGTGAAGACGATGGACATTCTCGGCTCCAAGCTAGGCCCGATGCTATTTCAGTTTCCGCACCTCGACCGCTGGAAATTCCCGAAGCAGGATAGCTTCCTAGCCGTGCTGATTCCCTTCCTGAAAAAACTTCCTGCCGACCACCAATTTGTAGTCGAGATTCGGAACAGGTCATGGCTCGATGCCAGATTCGCGGACGTGCTCCGGGAGAACAGTGTCACCTTGGCGCTGACTGACACTTCGTTTATGCCCCGCCCCTGGGAGATGAAGGAACGGTTCGACCTGATAACGGCGGATTTCGCCTATGTTCGCTGGCTCGGGGATCGTAAAGGTATCGAACGAGAGACGCAGACTTGGGATAAGACTGTCGTTGATCGGCAAAGCGATTTGAAGAATTGGGTGGACCTGCTCAAGGTGATGGTCAACGACAAGAGGATAAGGAAGCTGTTCGCGTTCGCCAACAATCACTACGCCGGACACGGGCCGGGCACGGTGAAACTTTTCCAGGAATTGTGGAACGCTAAGAAGTAGAATGTAGTTCCCCTCCTCTACTGCTATTCAATGCCAATTGCGAGCAATCATGTCTGACGACCGGGTGTGTGTTGTAATGGTGATCGATGCCCACGGTGTCGAGCACAGCGTAAAGGTTCGGGCGGAGTCTGTGTACGAAGCTGCCCCGCTAGGACTAAACCGACTGGAGCGTGGGTTGGGAAAGCGATGGCTTATCCTCGACTTATTTTTTCGAGAAGCGACAAAAACGACTCGGACGAATCGTTCGACACGCGGAATGTGTATTTCTGATTTCAAAAATTCGCAAATCGATGCGATCGAAATAAGTTTCATCCGATCACCAAAAATTCCTAGCAGCGACACGCCATACGTGTCCGGAGGTCTGTCGCTGGTCCTCCCGCGCACGCGCCGCCGTCACCCTCATTTGGGCGGTTCTGCCAAAGGACCCGCCCATCAACTTATCACTCAAGTCGTTGAATACATTCGACATTCTGCCGCGAAAAGATGAATGGGCCAACTGGACGAGGTCTTCTCACAGAACCGACCGCGATGACGGTGCGAGGGAGGACTCAGTTTGCTTCGCGTTCCCTAATATGACTGCTTGTGGGCATACTGGCGATCTTCGGCTTTCACAGTAGCGGATCCTGAAAGATGGTCGATTATTCTTACGGTAGGCTTCGAGATATTCCTTAGCTGGATTACTGAGAAAGATTGAAAGAATAAACAGAGCGACACCTAGCCGTTCTGCTTCTGCGCACGCGAGGAGATTCTGCAGTCCTTCGGAGACACCCCTTTTTTGAAATGCTTGTAATCGACAAACCATCGCTCGAAATGTTTGCTGCCGTCAGGCTCTACCCTCAGATGATCACACACAATGTCGCGACCTTTATCGGCTTGGACTCGTCGCCAAGCCAGTCCCCTTACGCCAATCGATGTTTACGAAACCTGGCGTGCAACAATTCGCCGCAAGATTCCTCGAATTCCGTACTCGACAGTCCCTCGAAGCTAATCGCCATTTCGTTTCCTTATTGGCTGTTTCAACTTGCCCGGTAAGGTCAGAAGCCGTACTTCTGATAACGCAATTTAAACGCTTCGATGCCCCCTTCCATGACCTCAGCAATTTCGCGGTTTATCTCTGGAACGTCAATTGCGCCGCTAAATTTGATCTGTCCACCAGATTCCGTAGCGGTTGTACGGTAATCACAGCAAATAATCAATTCCGCGTCACCATTCACGACGAGGTTCGCGTTGTGGCTAGCGAAGATAACCTGCCTATGAATCTTTGCTTGCCAGAGAGTCTCAACAATTTCGTTGATGATTTTCATATTCAGATCGTCTTCCGGCTGATCGATTATGAGTGGAGGACCGTCTTGGAGAAGCAGAATTGAGAGAAGTGCAGTCGCTTGTTGGCCCGGCGATGCGTTCTCGAAAGGCAGAAAGTCGTCGTCACGAATCTGGTACTCGAAGACAGGGAGATCCTTCAAATCGAACAGAAGCAAATCCAGCCAATCTTTTGGTTGGACCTGTCGCGCCAGCGCAACCTTTTCTCTCGGAGTGAAGCCTGCATTGTCTAGGCGCGGACAATTTGGTAATTGCGTCACGTTTTCGTCCTCGACGTGTACCCAAGCAATTTCATGGAGTTCGTCCAATATCCCGTGCCAGGCTTCGAAGGGATCGCTAGCGGACGATACTTGCTCTACGAGCCTGTCGATCCGCTCAACGCGCGTCTTTGTTCCCTTGATCAGTTGCCTCAACCTCTCCGCAAGCGGTGGGATATCTGCGGCCCTGCGAAGCACGGCTCGCAGTCGTGACTTAGAAACTGCCGTCAAGTCCTTGCATTGCTTCTCAAGAAGGTCAGCTCTTTTCATGTGAGCGGACTTCCACTCTTGCCGCAGCGCAGAGAAATCCGCTGTTGGATCTCCGAGCTTTGCCAGTTGTTGTGTCTTCGTATCTGCAGTTTCATTGAGATCTGCGAGTCGTGCCTCAAGCGACTGAATCTGCCTTAGCGTGTCTTCATGCTCGGCTGCCCGAGACTTCGCTTCTTGATATTGCTTGCCATGGTCTTCTCTACGCTGCCGCCAACCGGCGATCGATGCGAAGTGCTCCGCCAATGCTTTCTCCCCGACGGGCTCGGTGAAAACCTCTTGGAATCCCGCGATTGCGGTTCGAACTTCACCTACCCACTTCGCCAGTGATGCCTGTGCTTGCAGCAAGAGCGCACCATTTTCCGTGGCATTTCGTGTCTCGATTTTCGTTGGGATTCGCGTGAACTCCCCTGCCACGACGGCCAGAGTCTGCCTCGCTCCGTTCGCGTCTCGTTCTAACGACTGCACCATGCGCTGTTCGGCTTCATAGACGCTCTGACGCGCTATGATCTTCGTGTCCTCCGCAGAGAGCCCTTTGAGTGACGACCTTAGTCGCTCGATCTGCTCAGTCAACGAGCGACGCTCGAAATCATGAGCTGCAATTTCGGCCGAAAGAGATCGGTACCGAATGACGCGATCGAATGTTCCCCGCAAGTCTATGCCTAGCCCTGCAATCCGTTCGTCGAAGACGTCGAGGTCTGCTTGAACTGGAGCATGTACGAACCGACGCAGCTCATCCAGGCGAGCACCTACTGCGCTCAATTGTTTCTGACTGTACGCACGAACTGGCAGAAGTTCCCTAACATTCTGTTCCGTACAAGACTGGAAGGACGCATCGCCGATTTTTAACGTAATCTCTCCCGATGCTTTACGGCGGACGATGTGCGAAACCCCGTTCAAAAGAAAGGTAACGTCAACAACAGCATCCAAAGGCAGCAGAGTACCTTCAATAAGGCTCTGGCGACGACGTTGGAAATCGGCGAGCTCGTCGCCCGCGTTTTCCGAGATTCCCGGAGGCTGATCGCAAAGCGCCCAGCGGATGTATTCCAAGATCGTGGATTTGCCTGTTCCACGACTGCCGATCACGGCGTTGTATTGGGGGTTGAACTCGAACGCTACTGGTCCCAAAAACTTGCTATTCGAGACCTCGACACGAGTGAGCCTGATCGATGGGAGTCTCGGCTCCGTGTGAGAAATCCTGGAATGGCGGGCGAGACAAGCTTGACGAAGGGCTTCGGCCGTTGGCTTGGCCCATTTGACCCAGGTAACGTGTGCGCCGAGCTTAGCGAAATCTCTGCTTCTGCTGTCCGAGGTTTGAAAAACGCCGATGGGCTTGTTGCCCCAATTTTTGTCCTGGCCACTTGTGATCGAACGCATGCCGGCCGCTCTCGGCTCTATTGGCATAGAGCCATCGATGTAACCCCCGACACAAGGCATCGAGATGTAATGCTTCTCGAAGTCTTTTCTCAGAAGCGTCTTGTAACCGCCGTCCGCAACATGCGGAAACACAATGAACCGATCCCGAAACAGCTCCAGCTTATTGAGAGCAGCATAAAGATCAGTAAGGCTCATGATGTCGAGCTTTTGCACCGGAGCATGCTTTTCAGCGGTGGCCTCGGATGCCGTAATGCCCAGCGCAGGCAACGCTTGAGGCAAAAACTCGACGGGAAAGTCCGCATCAAAGATCACAAGAGATTGACAGGGAAGGCCTAGAGTCAGCTCCATGCCTGGGAATACGGTGAGCCGTTCTGCAACCGGTATAGGCTTTCCCAATGCATCTGTCTCGCTCAACGCAGCATCTCGAATGTATTTGAATAAAGCCACATCGTGGTGATCTGTGATCGCAAGCGCGTTGATCGCTTTTGCCCTGCACGCGGCGACCACTTCCTGCGAGTATTGCCGCCGCTCTTCATCGGTGATCGCGCCCGCACCCTCCCAATTGATGTCACGCGGCGTGTGAACTTGAAAATCACATTTGTGAAAATGAGCGCCACTATCCATTCGATCCCTCCTGGCGACCATTCAAACCGTTCGGGACATCGAAAAGTTTCAGGTCATCAAGAAATTCTGACGCTGGTTCGACACTCGTTACGAGCAGGTGACCCCGAGCACGCGTGCACGCGACATAAACCAAATGGCACTCCCTAAGTGGCGATTCAGCGCACACTTCGCACTTATTCGTTGAGTGATGTAGTGAGGGCGTCTTACCATGATTTCAATTCGCTAATCCAACGCCGCGTTTTTCTTGGTGTTACACGCCCGTTCCAACCTACCTAAGATCGGAATGGCGTGAACTTCTCGGTGACGGTCTCTACAAAAAAGACTGGTTTCAGTGACGGCAGAGCTTTACGGGCCTCCGAAGCACCCAGACCCTTTAGCGATGGGATTTCATTCCGATTATCCAGCTCATACCGGTTCCCAACCATTGGCGAAATACGAATGATATTCTGCCGTTCAGGTATGAGATGCATAGCCATGCCAATCGCGCCCGATGATTGCCCGGTCAAGAATACATCGGCGATCTTGTCGGCCCAGCCAAATTTTCCAAGTGAATGGCTCCTTCCCCAATCGATATTGAGCGGAGTTGTTGTGCAGCCGAGACTTAGAACGCGTAAGCGATCCGCAGGCCAATTCAGATTACCGATGGCTTCCACAACCGCAACAGCGATTGGGTTGTTCGCCCACATTCCACCATCAATCAAAGGCGTCCCGGAATCGAGACGGTGCGTTGGAAAATACGTTGGGGCCGCGGCGGTGGACATTGCTACATCCACCGCTAGGCTTCTATAATCTCGCTCAAACCGAGGATGATGCGCTGTCTTCCAAACATGGACCTCGCCCGTGTCGACGTTGAAGGAAGGAACTACGAGACGCTTGGTGCTATCCCCGAGCTTTCGTTCACCAAAAACATTTTCGAGTGCTGACCGGAGGGGCAAAGGGTCATACTTAGCCCGGAACCAACTACGCCACGTTCTGAGACGAGGATTCCCGCAGAAAATATTCGGCCCATGCTCCTCGTAGAAATCTAGCGTCTCCCGCGCACTCAATCCCAAGCCTAACGCTAAAGCGATAATTCCTCCTGTCGAGGTTCCAACAATAAGGTCAAAGTATTCCGCAATTGTGTTTGGAAGAGACTCCTCAATGGAGGCGAGAAACGACGCCGGAACGACGCCTTTGATGCCTCCGCCGTCGATCGCGAGAATGCGCCTCACGAGACTCTCGCAGGAAAGTAGTCCTTGCCAAGAATCGCCTGCCACCACTCGATTGCTTGGCCTTCACGCGGCGTTACAATCGCACCCTCAGCTAGGGTTGAACACCAAGAAATCCTCTCGTGAAACTTCCACCAGTCTGCAGATGCCCACTCTGAACCCGAAAAAATATCGCGATCACCACATGGAGTCACGCACCTCGTCGCATACCAGTCTTCAGGCTTGTGAGCGGCTATCTTGCGAAAGATAAGAGCCAAATAGTCTGCTGGTCCTCCGACGTAGTGAGCATCATCGAGGAAATAAAGGAGGCATTCAATATGGAAGGAAACTGCCGCAAGCCCGAACAATGAGCGGATGTGTTTAAGGATCTTGATCGCAGGAATAAAGTTACCTTGTGTCCGGTTATCTGAGTTCTTCAGGGAAAGATATACCTGATGATACCGAGCAAAACCGTCTTCCCATCTTCCTGCCGCGGGTCGGTAAAGCGCAAACGGTTCCGCATTAGAGTCTGCGTTCCCTGCCTTGAACACGACTGGCAGGATTTCAACCTTGATCCCAAGATCGACCTTTATACACATACTCTGAGGCCCAAACCTCACCTTGTCGCGGTACCGACCATCCGCGAACAAAGGTGCGGCAATAATCCGAAAGATTTCATCTCTACCATAAGACTTCCCGAAACCACCGGGCGTTCCCGGATACCACAAATTGCAAAGCGCAACGATGTCGACATCGTTGATGTTATAAATGGAGGTCTGTTGCTTGTAAGACCCTTGAAGAAATGTAATCGGCGCCAATTCCGCAGCAAGACCTCTTCGATCTTCGATCAGATCCCGGATGGTATTGTGTTGGCTAGCAGCCGTTTTCTCGAACGCCGGGCTCGGATTGAGGCGACCAAAGAAACTCTGAAAATACTTCGATAGCGAGTGGACTGCCACGGGTTCGAACTCCTCGAAGCGGGCTCATCGTTGCAACACACGGAACAAAAAGCAGCGCCCTAGCGTTGTTCTTATTTGGATGTGGTTTTACCATGAATTGAAGACACTAATCCACAACGCTATATGAGAGCGCGCTACCTCTCAGGAGACTGGCACGGCCGAGGTCGTCATTCCTCCCGCGCGGGTGCGGTTCGACGATAATTTGGAGGTTCTCGATTCCTCATAACCTCGTTTTACTAAGCCTGCATCCGAGCAAGCATATCTAAGACTAGCGTTTCAAGCTGTTCCTTCGTCGTGTTTTTGTCCACATTGCTTTGACCACTAGACGGCCGATAGCTCCCGCGAGGATCCCGCTCTGCCGGCGAAATTTCCGTTCGCCATACCGGCCTATAACCCTGAATCTTGATGCAGACGCTGCCGGCAGGACAATAGTCCCCGCTGCGAAGCAGGACTCGTAGTTCTACACTTTCCAACTCTTCGCGAACACCGGGTTCGGGATCAGGAGACACTGATCGAATGACAACCCGAGCGCGATGCGCGGCACTTCGAAGCTTAAGGACGAAGGCAGAGAAAACGGGAACCCCTACTGTTTTCCGCCAATCTCGAAACTCATCAAGTTCACTCCGACTTTTCTCATCCCCTTTCACACTCGCCTTTGCGCTCGCAACTGACACCGCTTCGCGCGGAACTGCCTTCGCTAGCAGCGCTTGTAATTTTGCATCGCTCTGGCCCGTGAGCGGCGATGCCTTTCCCGTGTCGTCAAAACCTGCGGGCTCCGGCCCATTTTCATCAGGCAACGGATTCGGAAATATCGCGGCACGGTTCTCATCTCTTACGTCGATATCAATACGTCTCGCCATGTGTTGGGTCGATTCCAAACTTGGATATCTCTCAGCCGAAAAAGGACCTGTCTTGTCGACAAAATCGATAAATATATGGGGGATCGGGAAGAAGCCGTCGCCGAGGGAATCAAGAACGAGTATCCGGTCAAGCGGAACAGCACGGCATATCTTGAGATGTGCTCTCCGCGATTCATCAATATATTCGTTCCAGAAGGTATATGGTGACCGGTCGTTGTGGTTGTCGTCACCCAAGTTCCAAGCATGCGCGTTTCGAAGCTCGTTCTCAGCTTTATACAACATCGTGTCGAAGTTCAATATCGCATCCCATTTTGTGCCGTCTTCGCTTATTGCGGCCAAGTGCTCGCGCTGCAGGACAACCAGGTGCCCCGGTTTCCGCAACGTCAACGCTCGGCACAGCAACCAACGCGCCGTCGGCTCGCCCGATTCTGGTTCACGTGGGTACCGTTCGTCAGTCGGGTCGCGCAGCAAGACTAATTTGCCGTCGCGCTCCTCTTGCTCGCCAATTAGTGCGGTTAGCTGTTTCTTCTTCGTGATCTCCGAGCGGAGTGCTGTGGACAAGTTCCTTCGTTTCGGTTGCAGAGCGATACCGAAATAGGCAAATAGCAGCCGGTCGTTCTTCAGCTGGAAAAGTAAGTCTTCCAGTTCACTCTTTGCCCAGACGAAGAATTCCTCGACTCCGCGCGCGACCATCTCTTCGCGAAAAGCGTCCCGCGCTTCCTTCGAAATGTCACACGCTGCTGCGAGAACAAAACCATGCGGAGCAGACTGCTGTGAGGCCAGGCTCTCCGAGACAATCTTTCTTATTCGTTTTGGCGGAAGCGCCTTTTCACGCTTGCACTGAAAAATCCAAAGCCGTTCGAGATAGCCTTCTTCCGACTCCTGCTGTTCGCCCCACTCTTCTTCATCAAGTGGAACAAGCTCCACCCCACGAATATCCATGCCGCTATCGGAACCACCTCGCCCCGTGGCTTCGAGGGATTTCCACCGACGAAGGTCGTAAGCAAGTTGCCGGATAAGGTCCTCAAAACGGTGTACCTCCAAATCACCGAAAGGCAGCGGATTTAGCGTTCTTGTTGGAGTTGGTTTCAAAATCTTTTCCCCGCGAACTTGATAAAGAGAAACATCGATGTTTAAGGACAAACTAGCAGTTGTTATGTTTAGTTTCCACTCATCCTGCCGCGGCCAGCCTGCACAAGGGCCCTGTCACTTAAATCCGTGCAAGTGAGTATGACGTGTTGCGCCCTCCTGCCGCATCCTTGACCAACACCTTCTTGTGAATCAGGTCCTCGATGTCACGGAGGGCCGTGTCGGACGAGCAATTGACGTCAGCCCGCCGATGTCGAGCCCGAGCCGACGCGCGATCGAGGCGCGCACCTGGTCGCGGTCGAGCGCCTCGCCTTCGATTTCACTCGGCCCGACGTGGATTGTCCATTATATGAGTATTGTACCTGACGCAATTTGAGTGCGGATTGGTGCTCGCGCAATTGAAATGCTAGAATCGCGCCACGTAACGGTTGGATAACTCGGAGAACCCTGGATGGCTCCTAAGAATTCAAAAAAGCCGAAGACGAAGCCTGCAAAGAACTACCGACATCCCGAATCGCAAAGCTTGATGCGGCCAGAAGTGGGCACACAGGCGCAGTTCAAGAAGAAAAAAGCTCCGCAAAAATATCGTTATGACGATTCGCTCTCCCCGGTGCTGGAATGGGACGGGCAGAATCCCACGAGGGAACGCGGCGAACTGCGCTTGGCCAAGGCCCAGGAGGAATTGGCCGAAGCACAGAATAAGCTGACGAACACCGCCACTCTGGAAAAAATCAAAGAAGCTAAATCCCACCTCACCGCCGCGCAGCAATCCCTGCGCGAACTGGCGGCCATGAGCAAGCCATTCTTGAACTGGGCGGGCAAGGCGGAGCGAGTGTCCTTTGACGTGCCGACGCTGCCACTCTTCATCCATGAACGACTTTCTACAAAAGCCATTTTGGAAACTCTCAAGGGCCACAAGCGGGACAAGCAGACGGATATGTTCGACCTATTCGGCGACCCGCAGCATTCGTTCACCGATCAGGTCATGCGGGCCTACGAATACCCGGACAAATGGGTTAACCGAATGATTCTGGGCGATTCGTTGGTAGTGATGAACTCATTGCTTCGCTACGAGGAATTGGGCGGCCAGGTCCAGATGATCTACATGGACCCGCCATACGGAGTTAAGTTCGGATCGAACTTTCAGCCGTTCGTACGTCGGCGCGACGTGAGTCACAACGATGATGAGGACATGACCCGCGAGCCGGAGATGGTGCAGGCCTATAGAGACACATGGGAACTCGGGTTGCATTCTTATCTGACATACGTGCGGGACCGCCTGATTCTTGCCAGAGACCTCCTCAGTCCGCAGGGTAGCATCTTCGTCCAAATCGGCGACCAGAACCTTCACCACGTTCGAGAGTTAATGGACGAAGTGTTTGGATCGAAGAATTTCTCGGCAGTTATCAGCTACTCAAAAACGACTTCAACCACCGGGGACGACCTTTCCGTCGTGAATGATTACATTCTTTGGTATTTTCGGGATGGTGAGCGCGATCCTTTTGTAAGAATGCTTTACAAAACCAAAAAGCCCGGCGAGACGGGGGGCACCGGCTACACGAAGGTTTTTCTACCCGATGGAAGCATTAAGGCTCTCTCCGACTACGAAGGCGAAGGGCTCCCGAGCGGAGCGCGAGTTTGCACGACGGACAACTTAACCTCGTCAAAACCGCCCGGCGATTTCCCCGTAGAGTTTGCGGGGAAGATTTGGAGGCCGGCCAAAGGCTACTGGAAGACGGGTCCCGAAGGCATGCAGCGGCTAATTGCCGCAAAGCGCGTCTACGATGGAAAGAAAACGCTCAGCTATGTCCGCCTGCTCGATGATTTCCCATGCTTCGAGCTAAATAACATTTGGACAGACACTGTTGGTCAAAACCAATTTGGGCCAGAAGGAAAGGTCTACGCTGTGCAGACGGCGAACGTCGCTGTTCAGAGGTGCATGTTGATGTCGACGCAACCGGGTGACCTCGTCCTCGACCCCACGTGTGGCAGTGGTACGACTGCCTATGTTGCAGAACAATGGGGACGGCGGTGGATCACCATTGACACCAGCCGAGTGCCACTGGCTCTCGCGAGGCAGCGACTTTTGACTGCTGCCTTCCCGTGGCACAAGCTGCGGGATTCAGCAAGAGGTCCTGTAGGCGGTTTTGTATATGAGCGCAGGCAGAATAAGAGGGGCGAAGAAGTCGGCGGAATCGTTCCTCACGTTAAGCTTGAAACGATAGCCAACAATGAGCAACCGCAAGAGGAGGTCTTGGTAGACCGACCCGAGGCAGACACCAAGGTTACCCGTGTGACCGGGCCGTTCTGCGTTGAAGCGACAATTCCTAATCCTGGTGATTGGGAGGCGAGCGAGGAAGCGGGCTCCGCCCCTCAGGAAGGCCACGATACTTTTATCGGGCGGATGATCGAGGTTTTGCGCAGATCGCCCGTTCTACGCCTTGGGGGAAACAAGACGGCCACACTCAAGAACATTCGTCTGCCAGCCAAGACTCTCTCTCTCTCCGCTGAGGCTACCGTTGACGCCACGACTAACGGCCACAGGGCCACGCTGGAGGATGCGATGCAGGAGGCCAAAGAGAAAAGTGGTCTATCGCTGCCGCTTTCTCAAAAGCCGGTCGCGATTGTCTTCGGACCAGAGAACGGGGCCGTGACAGAAAGCTTGGTTCGTGGCGCTCACGACGAAGCGAGTATGAGATCGAAGGGCTACGATCATCTTTATGTGGTCGGATTCGCCATCGAACCCAACGCTCGGCAATACATCGAGCACGCCGGCTCGCTTGGCGTTCCAGCGACTTACGTTCAAGCCACTCCCGATCTGAGCATGGGGGACCTGCTTAAGAACATGCGATCAAGCCAGATTTTCAGTGTTACCGGTCTGCCCGATGCCGTTTTGCGAAAAGCCAAGAAGGAGAATGGTACACAGCTTTACGAGGTCGAATTGCGTGGGCTCGACGTTTTCGACCCAACCACGATGGAAGCGTTGCACCGCAACGGCGACGAGGTCCCCGCCTGGCTATTGGATACCGACTACAACGGCCTGTGCTTCCACGTGTCGCAGGCGTTTTTCCCAAGGACCGGCGCGTGGGAAAACCTTAAAAGAGACCTTCGGGCGGATTATGACGAGGGTGTCTGGGATCACCTTGCGGGAACGGTCAGCGCGCCTTTCGAGGCGGGCGAAAGAAAACAGGTGGCGATCAAAGTAATCGACGAGCGCGGAAACGAGTTGCTCGTCGTGAAGCCTCTTACCGAGGCAAGGTGATGAGCCATTATCCCGAAGTTGAGGAGCCAATTCTCAATACGCCTTTTGAAAAGCCGACGCGCTACTGGTACATCCGTGAGGGCGAGCGCCCGGAAAGACGAGAGAACACCCGCCGACCGCCGATTGTATTTCCGCCGAGGGACCAGCGCGAGGCGTGGACAATCGACGGGACAATTCTAAGAATTTCACGAGAATATCCTTCGGGATGCGAACTTGGATTGGTCAGCCTCATCCGCGAGAGGATGGAATCCTGGCAGCAATCGGGGTATCCCGGCGTGACGCGGACGACGCTGGAGCTGCTGCAATGGTGGACACGAGAGGGCCGGCAGCGCCCACTATTCTTCGCTCAGCTTGAGGCTGCGCTGAGCGTCATTTTACTGATAGAAGCACGAGCAGACTATTTGCAAGGCATTCAGATTCCACGCGACGAACCCAGCGATGACCGCAAAGCCGAGGGCTTCCAAGGTTTTTCAAGGTACGCCTGCAAGATGGCTACCGGGTCAGGCAAGACCACGGTGATGGGCATGCTGGCCGCGTGGAGCATTCTTAATAAAGTGAATAATCGCAGCGATGGGCGGTTTTCCGATGTGGCGCTGGCGGTATGCCCCAACGTGACGATTCGCGACCGCTTGCAGGAACTCGATCCCGAACGCGGGGACGCGTCGGTTTATCGCACACGTGATCTGGTTCCCGCTCATCTGATGCCTTCGCTGACGCAAGGCCGCGTGCTGGTCACCAATTGGCATGTTTTTGAACCGCAAAGTATACAGGTGGGCGGGGTGAGTGCGCGGGTCAGCAAGGCCGGCGTGCGGATCAAGACCACGGAGACAATCAAGATTGGGCCAAAGAACACTACGGCCCGTGGCTCGCGCTATTTGACTCTGGAGACTCTACAGCAACAGATCGCGCAAGGATCACTGGTAACTGTCAAGGGTTCCGAAGATTACGAAAAGGGCGGCGGGCTGAAGAGCGTCAAAGTGGAATCGGAACGCTATGTGGAAAGCGACGCAGCGCTTTTGCAACGCGTTGTGGGTCGAGAAATTGGTGGCAAGCAAAACATCCTGGTGCTCAATGATGAAGCCCACCACGCTTACAGGATTGTCCAGCAACACCCAGACAATTGGGATGAACTCGACGACGACGAACAAGAGGATTGGCAAGCGGAGCGAGATGAAGCGACGGTTTGGGTCGACGGCCTCGACAAAATCAACAAGAATCGCGGCATAAATTTTTGCGTCGATCTTTCCGCGACACCGTATTTCCTGGGGCGAGTGGGACAGGAGCAGAACAAGCCGTTTCCGTGGATCGTTAGCGACTTTGGTTTGATCGATGCGATTGAATCGGGGTTGGTGAAGATTCCGCAACTGGCGATTCGCGATACCACGGGGGCGGATCATCCTGCGTATTTCAATATCTGGCAGTGGATTCTGCCGCAGCTCACGTCGCAGGAACGCGGCGGGAGGAAAGGCACGATTAAGCCTGAGGCCATTCTTAAATACGCCGATCACCCGATCAAAATCCTCGGTGAACAGTGGCAGGACGAGTTGGATAAATGGCAGAAGACGGGGACGGACCCGCGGCCTCCGGTTTTCATTCTGGTGTGCAAAAACACCAAGCTGGCTAAGGCCGTGTTCGAGTGGCTTGCCGAAGATAAGGGCCCGACGGAAATTCCGCGCAGCACCATCACTGGATTCAAGAACAAAAACGGTCAAGTGAATACCATCCGCGTGGATTCAAAGGTGGTCCACGAGACGGATAGCGGTTCCGCAAAGAGCGACGAGGTGCGCTGGATGCGTCACACCCTGGACACCGTGGGTAAGACGGGTTGGTCATTGGATAAACAGAGTCGGCCAATTTATCCCGAAGGGTTCGAAGAACTGGCGAGCAAGCTGCATCGTCCGTCGCATCCGCCGGGGAGAGATGTGCGCTGCATCGTTAGCGTAGGCATGCTGACGGAGGGTTGGGACTGCAATACCGTGACGCACATTATCGGCATCCGGCCATTTATGTCGCAGTTGTTGTGCGAGCAGGTTGTCGGACGCGGACTGCGGCGCGTTGACTACGAGGATTTCGACGAACAAGGACGGCTCAAAGAGGAAATTGCGCACGTGCTGGGAGTGCCGTTTGAGGTGATTCCGTTTAAGGCGCGCCCTCATTCCGCTGGCACGCCTCGACCCAAACGTTTTCATGTCCACGCTTTGCCGGAGCGAGTGCGATTTGAAATTAAGTTTCCTCGTGTCCAGGGCTACACGCAAGCGATTCGCAACCGTGTGACCATGGATTGGACAAACGTTCCAATTACGGTTCTGACACCAGATTCGATTCCGCCGGAGTATCAGGAGAAAGGGCTGAGCGTAAACGTTGTGGGGCGGCTGTCGCTGCAGGGGCCGAACAAGATTAGCCGCAGAAGTCTGGACGAATATCGCGCAAAGCACCGGCTTCAGGAGGTGGTGTTCGATCTGGCGTCCGGCTTGACGAAGCACTATGTAAATCAGCCAAAGTGCCAGGCACCAGCACACGTCCTGTTTCCGCAGCTGGCGAAAATTATTGAACGTTATTTACAGGACCACGTCGAAGTCCGCACGCCTGCCGACATCAAAGACGTTGGCCTCTCGCCTTACTACGGATGGATCGTGGAGATTTTGATGGAAGGCATCCGGCCGGATACGTCGGGCGGCGAGGCGCCGGAAATTCCTCTTTACGAAACGAGTCGCGGAGCAGGATCGACGGCAGACGTGGATTTCTGGTCAAGCAGGGAACCACGGGAGGTGCTGCGCAGCCATTTGAATTACGTGGTCCCGGACACAGCGAAATGGGAGCAGCAGGCAGCATATTTTATCGATTCGAACCCAGCAGTAGGTGCGTTCGTAAAGAATGCGGGCTTGGGATTCGCTATTCCCTATTTTCATAACGGACAAATGCACGATTACGTGCCCGATTTCATCATCCGGCTCAGAACTGCTCTCCCGATGCACCTCATTTTAGAGACGAAGGGTTACGATCCTCTCGCGGAAGTAAAGGTAGCCGCGGCGCGGCGTTGGGTCGATGCGGTCAATGCCGAGGGTAGCTACGGTCGTTGGGCATACATCCTGGTCAAAAAGACGACCGACGTGCCCGGAGCCATTGCAAAGTTTGCGACGCCGGAAAGAATCGAGTCCTCAAACCCGTGAGGAAGGAAAAATACCTAAATGGGTTCGCTCAAATCCTTAAGCACAGAGACTCCGATCACGCATACGGTTACGAGCGTCTCCGAGTACCTCGAAGTCGTGGAGCGGTTCACCAAAGAATGGTTTACAGCTGAGACCAGTTGGGGGCCTTGGTTTCGCGGCCAGTCCGATGCAGCTTGGGCTCTTCGACCCAGCATGTACCGCTACTCTCCTCTTAGGAGGCAAATTCGTGCGGTAGAGGACGAAATAAGACAGGAATTCATGGTTCGGGCCCCCAGTCTTGGCCCAGAGCGTCCTCAAAACTCATGGGAGTGGTATTTTCTGATGCAACATTGCGGCGCGCCCACGCGGCTGCTGGATTGGACCGAGAGTGCTTTGATTGCTTTGTTTTTTGCCGTTAAAGGCAGGAAAGAAAAAAGCGACACAGATGCCGCTGTTTGGATCTTAGAACCTTGGAAGCTTAACGAGTCCGTCGCGAATATCGCAGAAGTGATCGCACCTGGTGCCGAATCAGGAATGGTCGTAAAGCATGCAAACCGATACAAGGACTGGTTGCCTGAACGATACTCGAATACAAAGAGCCTAAAAAAGAAGTCCCCGGTCGCGATTTACCCAACGCACTTCTCAAGAAGGATTAGTTCTCAACGCTCGTGTTTTACGATCCACGGAAGCGATCCAAATGGGTTCGACCATCTGCCGAATAAATTCCGCCCATATCTGATAAAGGTGACAATTCCCGCAGATAAGAAACATTCCATGGAAACAAGTCTATCCGTTGCGGGTATAGATGAGGTCACAATCTTTCCCGATCTTGATGGCCTCGGACGCTGGCTCGCGGCAGTTCTCCAGGAAGAATGGCTTGGCGACTCACGATAACTCACCTTGCCGAACATCTGAATTTAACTTGCCCGGTAGCTGCATCACGGCTCTTGCGTAGGGAGGTTACGGCGAAATGAAGGAGCAAAAACGACTTAAGCTTTCCGGAATCCAAACGGGAATCACGGGGGAATACCTGGTGGCGGCTGAGCTTTCGCGCCGCGGCTACGTTGCTACGCTAACGCTTCGCAACACGCGAGAGATCGACATCCTTGCCTCAAATTCAGATGCCACTCGATCGGTCGGCATCCAAGTCAAAACTGCTCATGGTGTAAGGCCCGACTGGATGATGAATAAGAAGGCTGAGGCGGACCTCGCCGAAAACCTTATATACGTTTTCGTTTGCCTCCCCCCGGAAGGTTTAGCAACCTTCTATGTTGTACCGCGCAAAGCTGTAGCGAAGTACGTGCGAGAGAGTCACGCCGAATGGTTAATAACGCCAGGGAAGCATGGTCAAGCCCACAAGGACACAGATATGCGGCGGTTCAAAGACCCTTCGCATCAATACAAGGATCGGTGGGACCTACTCGGCCTATCGTGAGAAGGTAAGTCATGAGTGACACCACAGCGCAGGAGTTCATCAGCGAAGACGATCTTCAGACGTTCGAAGGGTGGCTGAAATATCAGGCGGTTGACCCTACGGCGACTGCGCCAGAGGAGATGGAAAGTTGGCGGCGCGTTTTCGAAGACGCGAAGAAGCGCATGGCGGCCAACCCCAAGGTCGGCCTCATGAAGCTCCAACCCGTCGCTGGCGAACATCGGTACGCTGTGGCGGTCGAGGATGGCTCCAACCTCTGGCTGACGTTGTGGGTTAAGCGTTCACGCAAGGGCGAATTCTTTGTCATGATTCCGCGCGGCGATCGTGACTGGGACGTTCACACAAGTTACCACCGCGACGGCACCCTCCACACCAAAAGCTTCGGCGACCCGATCCTCAGCCGAAAAAACCAGCCGCTGACAGACACGTTCCGCGGCAGCGAGGACCTCGGTTCCTGGGCCGGACACGGCCCGAAAGGCGTCGGCGCAATCTGCGATCCAGCGGCTTTTTCTGGGGTCGTCAAAGTCCCACGCGGCGTGTTGGGTCCGCGCAACGGCGTGGTCAAGGTAGACCTCGTCGAGCCAGGCCACGAGCCCACGGCGTTTCCTGGGAAGACCGTCACGGAGCAGGTCTTTCGTCACTTCGTTCCATGGGTTGTGATCAGAGTCGGACACCCCGACTGTGCCAGCATCCTGCCTCCCGAGACGAAGCGCTCCACGAGCTGTCTCATCAGCCATGAAAAAATCGCATTGCATGCCTATTATCACTGGGAACGCCGAGGTAAGCCGTTTGGGTCACCAGAAGTGGACTGGTATTGGGCTGTCGGTGAGTTGAACAACGTTCAAAGTGCCGGCCACTCGGAGTAGCCATTTAATCGGAGCCTGGCCGACTACACACTTCGCTTACCGGCTGAATCCCTCATGCCCGTTGGAAAATGCGGAGGCAATAAACACTTGCGACTAGGCCAGGGCCCTGGAGGCAAAACAATTGGACGAAGGTATCGGCGATACCTTCATATCGGTCTGCGTGACAAAAAGCGTTCGCGCCTCCGTTTCCATCGCCGAGACTGCGAAATACTCTAAGGAACTGAGGACACTTCATGCGCTGACCTGGACTTAACGCACTGATTTGACCTATAGTTGTGCACTCTTGGAACCACTCGGTGATGTTGGCTTTATGCTGCGGCCCTGCGAATCAGTTCAAATCGATAAGGGAGCATCAGGGAGTGGCGGCTTCGGGGCGTTGCGGGCCCCCGCAACCATTTCTAAGTGCTGTCTCAGGATCGTTTTACGCAACAAGCGACGGGCGAATTGAAGCTCCCAATTTGTAGCCCAATTCGCCCAACGGGTATCGCCGACCGGCTCAAGTATCCAATTCGGAAGTTGATCCCCCACTGAGGACTGAAGGCGTCGTCATCATGCTTTGGCCGATCACCGACCACTCATGCGCAGCACGCGTTCCGGATAACGATCACCCTGCACTGTGATTTTCGAGGCCGCACTGTCGATTTCGCGCAGGTCGTCTGATGTGAATTTGATTGCGAGCGAGCCATTGTTTTCGTCGAGGCGAGACA
>Ga0210400_10000497_pt1 | contig 43825 bp, 62 predicted proteins | sample IncBWH26MmetaG_FD_155456 | JGI IMG/M metagenome (GOLD analysis project Ga0210400, IMG submission 155456) | Forest soil microbial communities from Barre Woods Harvard Forest LTER site, Petersham, Massachusetts, United States - Inc-BW-H-26-M | ecosystem: Environmental > Terrestrial > Soil >... | reverse complement strand
CTCCGTGTACCAAACCGCCAGAAACAAGGCACGAGGCACTTTGAATTGCGCCAGTCTCACCGGTTGTGGTATAATTGAGCAGGAGGAAAAGAAAAATGACTACATTCTCAATTAAAGATGAGTGTCCAGCAGAAAACATCATCGATGATCTGAGCCCAGAATACATTCAGCGAGAGAATACTAAGCGGATGGTCGGGTTCATATCAGACCTTTTGAAACGTGTCAAGGCTCTGGAGGATTGGAAAGCCTCACTTCCTGAATACCCCTCAATCGCGCCAGGTGACACGCACAGACCGGAAACCGGTTCAGGTGGTAAATTACCCACCAGTTGACAAACTCAAAAGGATCTGATATAATTAATTCACCGAAGCGACCGACGTGATACCTGGCTCCGGGGGTATAGCTCCATAGTTATACTCCAAGGGGTACGGCCCTATATGTAGTATTAAGGAACATTACCTTACTACTTACTTATACTAAGTAGTATACTAGTATGTATGGGACTATACCCCTGGTGAAGGAGGATCGGAGGGAGAGAGGCACACGTTTCCTATTCCAGTGCGTTAGCAGTCCTGCGCGTGTAACAATTTACGGGCGAGCGGGACGCAGGTGTGCGCGCCTGCGGGTCAGGCGGGTGAGAGATAGATGCAAATCACAAATTCCCAGTTACAAGTTATCTGGTGCATGGCACGCGGCATTACCGGCAATGAGGAGATCGCCAGGAAGCTCGGCATCAGCAAGAGCAGCGTGGATATTCATCGCAATGCTCTGGTCAGATTGAACCTGGTTAAGCGGGTCGGTTATCGTGAATGGCAGGTGCATCCGAAAGTGTTGGGGAAATAGGCCACTTGACAAAACTTCCCGATCCGTGATATATTAGTCTCACCGGTGAGACAACCGCAACCCCGGTGAGAGAAGGGCTCAGTGGACAAGTACTATGATGAATGGCTCAAGTTAAGGGAGGGGTTCAAGGCCCGATACCGTGCGTGTCGTGCTGAGGGCTTTGCCATACCGCCTGAGTGGTGCGTGTGGCGGTGCAGTAGTAAGTTACTGCACCCATGTTTCTTCTGCCTTTGTAAAACTCATTCGTTCTGTTCGCTGAGGAAGAAGTCTGACAAGGCTCTCGTCGGCTATGTGTGCCATGCTTGTATGGTCAAGACGAAGCTTAGAAGCTTCATCGTTGACAGCGGTGGAGTGAAAGATAAAGGTCCGCAGAAGGAATTAGTTCTGCGGTAGGGATCGAGCAGACAAACGGCAGGAAGTCAAAGCGAAAGCCTCTATCCGGCCGGTAAAGCTCCGCAACGTAATTGTCAATAGCGTTGCCTCAAGTGCGCACGGGGTTCTTGTGGTGACGGCGAACAAGAAGCGCATAGCCGTCAAAAGACATGCGGAGCAGGCATGAACCAGAGACAAAGAAACTTAATACAAGAAGCTTTAGAGCTCAAGGCATTGCTGGGCGACGCAGACACCCATGAATGTCTTGAGCTTTTAGAGCAACTAGATAAGTTGTGTATTGATGGCGAAGTGTCGATTAAGGGCTATGGCGCTAAGACCCCAATCCCCGCAGCCGGGTCCCATCGTGCAGAGTTCGGTAAGCGCGGTTGTCCTAAGTGCTCCGAGAAACTAGAGCTAAGAGTCTTTCACGATGGAGCTACGGCTGCCCGGTGGCCGTACTGCGTGAGGTGTGGTAAGCGGCGCCACAGGGCGCTTAGTGTCGAGGATGCTATCAAGTTTCAGAAAGGAGAGCTACAGTTATGATCTATGGAACCCCTTTACATGAATATCCTTCAGTGAAGTTGGCACAAGAAATGATTACAAAGGAGATGGCGAGAACAGTGGATACTCATCTTAACCCTACTAATGTAAAGGTCGGTGAATTCTGTCAGGGAGTGCCACAGAAGCCTGACGGCGAGTTCCAGTTAATGCCGTGCCTTGCGTATATCCCGGACGGTACGGAGTGGTTGTGGGTGGAGAGTGTGGAGTTGTGGAGGAGGGTTAAATGAACTGGCACTCTTGGTGGCAACTAAAGATGATGGACTTGAAGATTGGGCTGGTATTCCTAGCCTTGGCAGTTGTGGTTATCGCCGTCATGATCCTCGTTGATAAGGTTGGCGACTGAATGCCTCTCTCTCGAGCACAACAAGACGAACTAGCCCGAATAAAGACAGAGCACAAGAATTCTATAACTCGTACTGCGAAGGTTTCTAAGCAGGTTTACGATAATGACATAGACCTGTGTCTTGATAAACTTAGAGAGTTGGCTGAGGGCCATGTTGTGCTCGTGCAGGCATTCGGCCGACAGAAGGCATACTTGAAACCCCCTCAAAGGCAGGCTTGCGAGCTCTTGCTTAAGTTAGCCCTTATGGACCATCCGAAGCTGGCAAGCTCCATGCTTGCAGTATCTAAGGCCGGGGTCCATGAAGCTGAGAGCGCTGCCGGATTACCGCAAGCTAAGGTACGTAAAGAGTTATCCAGTGCTGAGTTCATGGACGAACAGCGTACCGTCTTTCACCTCTCGCAGATCAGCGAGGAGAACCTTAGCATCGCGCTCCGAAGTCTTGGGTCCATGATGCTGAATGAGATCGACCGGACTCCATGGGAGCAGATGAAGTTGATAACTGAGACTGAGGAAAGCTATGGGAGGTGGAAGGTAACAATAGTCGAAAAGCTTACAGCCTGTCTTGAGAAGGCGCTAGAGCAAGCTGGTAAGGTTGACGAAGATGATAAAGATTATACCGGAGCATAGGAGAAGTGATGCTTAGATTAGTTCCACTACGAGACCGCGTGATTATCGAACCGAAGGACGCGGCTACTACTACGGCCGGGGGTATCATAATTCCAGACACCTATCAAGAGCGCCCGAAGGAAGGTCACGTTCGGGCCATAGGTCCAGGGCGCTATGAGAACGGTGTCTTGATACCGATGTCCTTGAAGATCGGCGACGTTGTGATCTTCAGCAAGTACGCAGGCACTGAGATCAAGCACGATGGAATTGAGTACGTAATGATCCCGGAGGACAATTGCAACTGCGTTGTACTGCCACTGCCAGAGGTTGACAAGGGGCCGGAAACGTGGAACTATCAATGTGACTGTGGGAAGTATATCACAGTACCAGACAGTGAATATGAGAACCTGTGTGAGTGCGGAAAACTCAAGAGCAGGCACGGCCACCACGGGGAAAGTCTCACCGGTGAGACAAGTGTTTCCCGCGTTCTCACGGAAGATGAAGAAGATGATCCGCAGATACTTGTCAGAAAGATGGAGCATCGACCGAAAAGTCTCACCGGTGAGACTTTAGCAAGCGACCACAGACCAGGAGCTCAGGGCTAATGAACTTCGGCGATCCACCTGACTATCCCGCATGGAGCAACTATAAGATCAACATCTTTCAAAAGTGTCCATTCTGCGGGGACAACGGCTGCAACATGTGCCGCCCTGAAGTCAGGGACGGCAAGAGTGTTGAGGGACTTATACAGGAGGCTAAGGAGTGCGTCGACGCCTATGCTAAACTGCGTGAGTTCCCTAGTCCTTGGTCTAAGTTGGGAGACCTGGAACGAATGCTTGTAGTCTACGCAATCGACTATGGACGACAGCATAGCGACGAGGAGCCGCAGGCCGTGGAGATAGTTAACAGGTTCAAGGAGCTGGAGTTAAGATAATGGCTGTTCAGATACAACTTACCAACGATCAGGTACATAATCTTGTTCTCGATTGGCTAGAAGAGCGTGCTCTTACTGCGGTGCCAAAAGAAAAGCTGCAAGACGTAAGACATATACTCGATGAGATTGATCCTCAGATGCAGTTCATGTCAAATAAAGTCCTTACATCTGATCAGCTTATAGAGATATGCAAGCTTGATGTCGAGAGTAACTTGGGTCATAACCTAAAAGAGCTGGCATATGTGGAATTAACTTATCGGCTTCAAAAGTTGCATAGGGTTGGAACGTTTGGGCAGGAGGAGCAAAAATGAACGAACCCACTCTATGCTTCGTCAAAGGCAACTGGGCTTACTTCAAGACAGAAGATGATGAAGTCCCTGATAATTGGGACGTAGTGCCGTACACTTACGTCGATCCGCCGCAGGGCTATATCAAGTTACAGTTCTGCGTGGACATGGAACAGCCTGCAGACGCATGGCCGGAGGATGCTTGTCCGTATAGTGTGGATGCTATTAACAATGGGGAGATACCTTGGCTCAAACTAGGTAATGATATTGGGATAATGGGAGGATGCGGCATCGAGGAGTTTTGTATCCTGATATATGATAATAAAGGAGCAATAGCTATACCTACGAAGACTTCCTCTCACTATGATTTCTTGTCGTCTTTTGTGAACTACGACAACTTAAGATAATGTGGCAATTAATAACTACCTAATCGAGAAGTCTAGGTGGCGCCAGCGCGTAACAATCGATTGCGCGGACACCTGGGCTTCCATGATGAAGCCCTATACTCTTGAGGACTGGTATCCAGCCATTGATGTAGAGGACCCGCCAGAGAGCGGCCACTACAAGATGGTCAAGAGTATTCTCCCCCATCAGAGAAAATTCCACGAAGGAATAACTCCTAGCGGGAAAAAAGCCGACTTCATTCTCCAGTCCGGTGGTGTAGGTTCCGGGAAAACATTAGCATCGATAGCGCATCTTGTTCACTTGATGCGTAAGTACCCCGGCCTAGAAGTAGTCGGATGTACGGCCTGGGATTATCATATCCAGGAGTTCGTACTTCCAGTATTTGAGAAGGTTCTTCCGTTAGAGCATCCGTTCCGGCTAACCGCTAACAGGAAGAATTATACTTACAAAATGACGAATGGCTCAACCATTCGTTTTAGAGCGTATGATGAGCCGGATAAGATACGTGGTTGGCAGTGCCATATACTCTACTTCCCTGAGTGTAATCAGCTAGGCGATAATAACGCTTACAAGGGTAGGAACATATGGTCTGCTGCGCTTAATAGGCAAAGGTCTGAAGGACTGAATATGCCGCGCATTGTATTCGCTGATACGAACCCTGCAGGTCATAACTGGATATGGGAGATGTTCGTCCGGGGTAACGAGTATGAGGACGAAGGCCTTGTGACTATAGTCCCTGCAAATGGAGAAAGAGGAGAGACAAAATATCGGGAGTACGAGAAGGAAGTAAAGGGTCAGGTGTTTTATACTATCAGCAGCGGAACTGATAGTAATGGGTTCTTGCCTCCCGGCTATCTCGACAAAAACCTTGCAGATGTTGAAGGCGATCCAGAGCTTAAGGCGAAGATGCTTGAAGGCTCATTCACTCCGGCACTCGCCCTTGTCTATGGCCCCCCTATATTTTCAGAGAAGACACACATCATTGATGAAGATGACTTCTTGGCATATTGGGGAATATCTGACTGGACGGGCGGGTTCGATCCAAGGCGCTGTATACCTCGTGGCGGCGGTGATCCTGGAGACTGGAAGCTTTGGCTGGGCATTGATAGCGCCGGAGCCTATGCGCCGTGGGCCGTTGAGTTCTATCTGCAAACTCCGGAAGACGAGAACGGCATGGTTCAATACATATGCATCGATGAAATATACGTATCGGGAGTCGGATGGGATTACATCGCTGATGCGATCATGGATAAGGTCGAAGGATGGGAAGAGGTATCATACTGGATAGACCCGATACATTCCAAGCAGGGCCAGTACGGAGGTATGAACTATCAGGCCATATATGACAACTTCCGCAAGCGTGGTATAATGGTGCAGACGATGAATCATCAGCATGTTATAGAGGCGGGCGTTACGGCCGTTAAGGATCTGCTTAGGGCAGACCGTCGCTTTCCGTTCCTCTATGGCGACGATAAGAAAGGCAACGATCCTGAAGACGTTAAACGTTTTGACCTGTGGGATCGTGGAGCATCGCGGCTGTACTACTTAGGCAAGAGACTTGAGAACGGAAGCCTGTTAGCTTATGCCAAGCATAATATCCTTGAGAAAGGCGTCTACAGGCGCGACACCTCAAAGATGCGTCCGCCGAAAGCTCATATGGAAGGGCTTAAGCCCGAAGGCCCGGAGAAGATCATAGGCCAACAGGACCATGCACAAACGGCAGAAATGTTCGCAGTACACGGCATGAACCCGCGTCCGCTAATGCGTGAGCGGTCTAACCAGCGCCTGGGTTCCTATCATAAGCGCCGTGTGCCTTATACTGGGGCTGGGAGGAGTAGGTATGAAAGCTTGTTCAGGGGGTAATCATGGTTAAGTTACTTTATATCCTTCATCTTTATTCTTGGGCTTCGTGGTGGTGCAAAAAGTTCCACCAAAACCACTGGAGATTTATTGTCGATCGTCTTAGGCTAGATAAACCTACGTGCGGCTGGTGCTTTAAGTGTGGTAGGATGTGGCAAGAAAAACACTCCATACAGGAATTGATACTCAAGGGCGTCTCAGAAGAAGTCAAGGAGGAGCATGGACTATGACTCAAGAACAAGTGCCCGTAAAGGCCCTCTGCAGCCACGCACAGACCGTAAACGTCGGAAGTGGCACATTCTGCCAGTCTTGCGGTAAACGCGTTGTACGGGCAAAGTCAGGTCATTACGGGGCATTCTCAGGCAGGGAGTCAGATCTAGTTCAACAGATCAAGAAAACCTTGACATTGAACCGGGTTGCTGTGTTTCGTATCGGCCAGTGGCGGGCGGACAAGTCAGGCTCGGATGAAGGCGTCCCGGACCTGATGCTTTGTTACGATGGCCGGATACTGATGATGGAGGTTAAGGTTAAGGGCGGCAACCCGTCTGTAACGCAGCAATGGTTATCGGGTGAAGGATACTCGGTTATCGTCTGGAGTCTTGACGAAGCAGTAGATGCGTGTAACCTGCATCTTGGAACGGAGATTAAGTTATGAGGCTCGCTGATGTGTGATATAATAGCAATGGCGGACTGGATCAGGGAACTTCAGGTGCAACTTGCGGAGCTTAATCTGTAATGGCTTTCCTCACTGTGCCGGAACTTGCCGAGAAGTTTCGCACTTCAGAGTACTCAATGGTGGTCGCTGTCGCCGGATGGATAAAGAGCGGGGACCTTGTTGAGCCGACACACTTTAGCCGAAGGCGTAGGGCTGGAGTTCCGTACCATCCAAGAGAGTTCAACGAACGTGCTATTGCCATGTTAATAATTCGTGATCGAGATAAGCAGAATTGTATTGGAGCGTTCGTAAACGGGTACTCAGAATTGTTAAAAACGCTAAAAGGTTGAATTGGTTTTTTTGCAAGTTAACGAAAAAGTTTGACCCCCGTATTAATTTCCCGCTAAACTATAATCGCCCCAACAGGCACCTTTGTGGTCCGAAGCGTTCCGGCGTTTCGTAGCCCCATGACATCTCATGAGAAAGGAAAAAGCAATGAACCTCGTAAGAGATCGGCGCAAAAAGATGCACAAAAAGCATCGCTAGCCGGTAGCCTCAGAGCCTGGGGCAGCAGGCTCAACCCTAAAAGTCTCACCGGTGAGACTAATTTCACGGAGCAAAAGGTTTGTACAAAGACGGGCCATTCCACCTACGCGTTAGCAAGGACCTTCGCAAGCGACTAGCTAGCGAAATAATGCGCCGAATATGCTGCGCCGTAGCGGATGCCAAACTCAGGGACCAATTCTTCCTTGAGTACTCAGATCAAGTTTATGGGCTTACGGGCCAGAACCAGGATGGACCGTGGGAGGGCGCTGCAGACATAGATGCGCCAATAACCGGGAACCAATTCCTAACCCTTCTGGCTATGTTGTGGGAAGCATTCAAGCGTGACCCGCAGGTAATGGTGGAGGGCGCAGAGCCGGATGATCAGGCGGCAGGCGAAGTCTTAGAGCCGTACCTGACGCACCAGTTCTATATGGGTGGTATCACTCAGGCGAAGTGGGGAGTGTTCTTCTACTCGCTGATGTATCCATTGGCGATAAGCCGGCTAGTCTATCAGGAGAAGCGCAAGAAGGTCCGAGAAGTTCAGTACAAAGACCCTGGCACTGGGCTCGTTATTCCGAGTGACGCCAAGGAGGAGGGCGTAGAGTACGAAGAAGTACTTACCGAGACGGATGATATAGAGTCGAAGGGTATCAGCATTGAGGCGGTAGATACCTGTAAGTGGTATATCTATCCCTCGGATCACCCGGATATACAGACTGCTAACGGCTGTGGCGAATATCAGTGGTGGACTGAAGATGCACTGCTGCAGTCGATTAAAGAATTCGGCTGTGATCGTAAGGTAGTCGAAGAGATAATAGCTTTAGGCCCTGATCAAGACGACGAAAGCTCCGATGATTACGTAGACCGCTCCCGAGATGGGGTAGAGATAGCAGAAGGCTCCAGCGGTAAGTACAAAGTCTTTACGTGGTATTGCAGACTACCGATACTGCGAAACGCTAAGGGTGACATCGAGACACCTGAACATCTATGGGATGATGATTTCTGTATGATTTGCTGCCCGAAGCGTGAGAAGGTGCTAAGGTTTGACTTCTCTCCGTGTGGCAATGAGCGTCCATACGATCCGTCATGGATGCTAAGGATACCTGGCAAGCTGTACGGATGGTGTTTACCGGACCTACTGGACGCTATACAGTGCGAGGCTAACGCTACATGGCGCTTTGGCCTTAACATCATGAACTTCGTTTCTGCGCCTGTGCTGAAGGTTAAGAAGCACTTGCAGAAGATGATCGAGAATAAGCAAATAGGCCCCGGCACTATGCTCTATGTCGATGATATGGACGATATAGAGCCATTGCAGGAAGTAGCTCCAAGTCACATGCCGTTTGATGTGGCGCAGCGGTTAGAGGAGATGGCGGCAACCCTCGTCTCAGGTGGCTCTCCTCAGATCGGTGGGAAGGTCAGGAAGGCCGAAGAGGTTAAGGCGCAGCAGCAGAGCATGGCGTCTAAGTTCGGTCTGTATGCAAGCTGTGAGGGTGAATGGCTGGAGAAGGTCTGGCGGCGAGGGGCTTCTGTTCTTGCTTCTCATGCTGACGATGATGAGGAATTTGTTGACGAGGAGGGTATGACCCGTAAGATTACCCCTCAGCAGATCAAGAAGAAGTTTATATTCAGACCTACATCGAATAGCATGTCTGCAAGTCCTGAGCACAGGCTTGAGCTAGACGAAGCAGCGTTTGCTAAGGTGATGGAAGTTCGCGGTATTGTCGACAATCCGCAAGCATCGCCTGATACGAAGATTGCGGCATGGCACATGGGGGTTAAGGTGCTTACAAGCCTCGGGGTGCATGATGCAGACAAAATACTAGGTCCAGTACCGACGAAGGAGCAGGCCGTTGGACAGCCAGGACAGCCAGGAGGAGGAGCCGGAGGAGCGCCTATCGGCATGGGTAATGGTGCAGGAAAGCCCGGCATGGAGGCAGGTGCTACTCCCTTACCTTCTGGTGCAGCGCAGGGATGAGCTAGAGCATAAGATAGCCGCAGCTAAGGAGTTCCCTGAGATATGCAGGTTACAAGGCGCATTGATCGAGGTTCTAAAGCTGGCTAACATGCCGGAGACGGATGCACTTATCAGGGCGGCTGAAGCTCAGATAACCATAGAATATAATAACAGAGTGTTGAGTAGAACGGAACGACGCAAACAAGCGATACCAGGAGCAAGGTAATGTTGCAAAACATGGGGCATATAGCCGGTTGGATAGCAGTATTAATCATTCTAGGCTTCTCGTTTAGAGTAGTAGGCGAGGATGAAGACGGTACAGAATATGAAGTTGACGATGAAGATGCTGGCGAAGAGGCCGAAGAGGACGACGGGGAAGATCCTGACACTGACGGCCCTGACACCGGCTTAGAAGATACTGACGAAGAAGCGCAGGATGAAGATACTCCTGCTGACGACGCCCCTGCTCCGGGCGCTGAGCCTGCTGGAACCGCGACACCAGCGGGCTCAGTTAAACCTGCCCCTCCGAAGGTGTCCAGCTACCTGACGGACGACGACCGCGCCACAATCCGGCACTGGCGCGAACAGGGCATGGACGAAGACGATATTCAGGTTGCCATAGCAGAGACGGTGGCAACACGGCGCGAAGCTGCGCGAGAGGCGTCAGAGTTCTACATCGAGGTTGAGCGCCGGGAGAACCCGGAAATGATCGACGAACTAAGGCCGTGGATACGTAGGGCTCTAGCGCGGTACACCCCGGATGTAGCTTCGACGCAGGCCGGAGTTAATCAAGCAATAGCTCAAGCCTTGCTGGATGCTTGCGCCGTAGACGGCGGAGAACATAAGCCGTTACATACAGTACTTGCAAAGTTTGTTAAGGGCGCTAAGAATACTGCCGCGCCGGAAGTAAAACCCGCACGTAAGCCTTCCCCTCCGGCGACAAGGGTTCCTACGAACAGTAATTCTGGTAACGGCAGGGCCACATCCGGCGCAGGGGCAGGCAGAGTAAGCGAGAAGCTTAAGGAGCTATACGGCTAATGGCGGATGATACAGTACGGCGCGGCCCCGGTAAGCCGCTTGTGAACAAAAATCCGCTTATGGGCGGCGAAGGTCTGCCGGACGGGATGCAGAACGCGGCGCAGGAAGTTAGCACCCCGGTGCACAGCGCCCCTACAGATAACATCGAGGACTCATTAGGCGCAGAGGTCTTGAAGGAGTTCGAGCAGCCGAATATGGAGACCGGCCAGCATCGTACTCCCGGCGAACACGAGAGCGGTTCTCCTCAGGGGTATAAGGCTTTTGCTCACCTTGACGGCACCGAGTTCTTGAAGGAGGCGGCTAACGTTGATCCGTTCTACCTGTCGCCTGAGCTATGCAGCCGTCTGAAGATGGAGGGCGCTTCTCAGTTTGGCATTCCCGAAGACGGCGTAGTAGTCAATATACGAAACCCGGAACACGCAAACTGGAAGGGCAAGGAGGATCGGATAACCGATCTTCGAGGTATCTACGGCGACTGCCGCAGGCTTCTGACTGCTTCTGGCGTACCGTACGGCCGTATCGACAGCATATTTGTTGTTGTGCCTAAGAAGCCGAAGGAGAACCGGCAGGCGGTTATTGATAGTGACTTTACGATGTGGGCGAAGGACCTTCGGCCAAGTACCCGCAACGATGATGCGCTTGAGAGCCGCGAAGAGTTGGGGTATATAACGCCTGAAGGTCCTCGCCACTTAAGCGATGATGAGATCATCGAGAACAACAGAATTCGTAGCAGGCAGTATGAAGAGGCCCGGATGATAGGGGCAGGCTCCCCTACGTCTGGCCTTACGCTTGAGCAAGCAACTTCTCTGTACAGCAGTGATCAAGTACTGGAGGAGCGAGAGATGTACCGGAGCATGGGTGAGGGCCATAGAGAAACAACACTTGAGAGTTGGGGTAAGCTGGTGGCCTCGAAACAGTTCGGCATGGGGGAAACCGGCTTTGCTAACCCTCGACAGAAGCAAGCTGCGGTCCGAGCTCGGGCTAAGGCATAAGGAGATAGAATGGCCATATATGGCTTTCACCTGAATACGGCTGGAGGGTTTGGCACTCCGGTAACTCCGCCGTTCGGGGCTGCTCCGCTCGGAAACAGTACCTATATCTACGCTCTGGACCCGATTGTATGGACAACTAATGCGTCCTATACGAGCGGAGGAATAGCGGTAGTAAGGACACTGTTGCAGGCGGACGCTACAGCAGGGTATATGCAAGGCGGTGCAGGGCCTATCTGCGGTATACTCGGATTTGCTTTCTACCAGAGTGCCGCTAACTCAGGCGGTATCACCACTGCTCCTCAGCAGATAACCTCCGGGCAGGTGCAGTACCCGTACGGCCAGACCGGGCTTATTGGCAGGGACCCGAAGACAGGCAGAGACCAGCAGCAGTTATTCCTTGCAGGCTTCGGTAATGAGTTTACTTGCAACCTGAACACAACCGCCACAGGCGGTGCCTCGCAGGTAGGTATCAACATCTCTGTTGGAACCAAGTGCGGCTTCATCTTCAGCGGCGGCGCTAACAGCGCAACCAACAACACGGCGTTTTATCTGGATACAAACTCCCCGGCGCCAATCATGGAGATAACCGGCTGTGACCTTACCGATCCGCTCAACAATCCAGGCAATCCACAGGCCGGCGGACGTATGTTCTTCCGGGTCCTTGAACCGTATTGCCAGTACACCAACGGCAATCCTTACACTGCTCAGTAGGAGATAAATAAGTGGCATCTACTAATCTATATCCGCTGATGCAAAAGGGCCTGGACAAGAACATCTTCGTGTCCATGACGCAGCGGGTTCCCGGCTTTACAAAAATCTTCAGCACTCTGCCAACGTCCATGCGATACATTGATATGCAGATGTGGGCTGGATACGGCTTCGCTCAGCAGCGAATACCAAACGGCACTTTTGCTGGAGGCGCATTCTCTCCAGCATACAATAAGCACTTTGTTATCCGTAACTTCGGTCTTAGCGACTCGTTTGCTATCGAGGACATTGACGATGATCAGTACGGAGTTATCAACAGGGTTATACCTGGCAGAGGGTCGATGTTCGCAAGGGCATTCTCTGACACGATGGAGAATGACACATCGAACTTCTTTATCTCTTACGGGTTTTCCAACAGCATCCCGCAGGGGCTTATGTCCGATAACCTGTCTCTGTTCAACACTGCTCACCCGAACAACCCGCAGGCAGGTTCCGGTACGTTTGCCAATAGACCTGTCACGGACGTCGACTTCTCGGTGGCGGCGTATCAGGCAATGTCTGTCAACATCAGGACGCAGAAATACCCTAACGCTGTGTCCTACATGAGCAACAGGCCGCGTATCATCGTCTGCCATCCGACCATCGGGTACGTAGTCGATCAGGTTCTTCACTCCCGCATGGAGCCGTTTACCGCCGACCGCAACGAAAACTTTGGAGTTACCAGCGAAAAGGTTGAGAAGGTCGAATGGGAATGGTTCGCCAAGTCCGGCGCAACCGGCTTTAACAATGCCTGGTTTGCGGTTGGACAGGACCACGGCCTTGTCTTTGCGCTTCGCCAGTCCTTCCGCGTTCGCCGAATGGTAGACGAGAAAACTGCCAGCGTCTTATTCTTTGGTTCTATGCGCTTTGACGAAGGTGATTGCTACCAGGGTCGAGGCGTGTACGGATCGTTGGGGAACTAAGCTATGCCAGACCCAGTAGTAACAACTCCTGTCGCTCCGGTGGCCCCCAAGCCTCCGCCGCCGCCAGTGCCGAAACCAGAACCAGTCTCACCGGAACCTGAAAGTCTCACCGGTGAGACTAACGAACCCGAGCTGGAGCCTGTACCTGACACCGTGAGCCCTGCTCCTACAATGCCTCTGGATGACCCCAGGATCGACGGAGAGGGCCGAAACGCGGTTCTGTGGGTATCAGGCCAGTCTTACCCATTAGCGGGCTGTACGAGCTTCGTACATTGGCAAGACGAGAAAACACATCGCCGGTTCTTTCAACTCAAGGATCAGGCGGGCAACCCGAAAGAGTTCGTCAACATCGGCAGTAACAGAAATGAAGGGTATCAACTCTCTTCGCTTTTGATTGCTGCGGGTATTGAGAGAGGCGCGTTTCTGTAATGCCTAGATGGATAGGCGGCGAAGTCCGCGGTAAGATCCGGTATCAAAACAGCACTGTGGCTAAGGCGCTAGGCAAGCCATGGCGCGGCAGGCTGATACAGGATCAACAAGACGGACATTTCTTTGAAGCGGACTTCGCAATTACGGACGAATTTGGTACAACGGTAGACCGGCGTACCTTCGATAATTATGACTTCAACCCTGCTCGTGACCGCGAGTGGAACGGAAGGGGTGGAAACTAATGGCGCATACACCGTGGGGCGTTGCCCCTTCCGGGGGCGTACAAGAGGTTGCAGGCTCTGTCACGGTACAAGAAGCCCCAGGCACTCACTTCGAGTTAGCATGGGGCGTACCGCAGTACTTTGTGCTGCAAGCGGGCAACATCGGTAATAACAATCCAGTCACTACAAATCTGGCGTCTATCATCATACCTGACGGGTGGTGGCTCTATGACGTTAACTTCCAGGTACAAGCAACTGGAACCGGGACAATAAGCGCCGATATATTCAACACGGTAGCTGCCGGCAGTGCGGCTGCTAACAGCTATCTGAAGACGCCTATGGTGCTTACGCCTTCACTGGCGGCATATACAAACTTCAGCGCAAGGCATTCCAATCCTCCGATTATGGACATACGGAATGACCCTACGCTGTCTGAAGCCTATTGGCGTTCGTTCCCATACGTCAACACAAGCAACACGGCAGGGCAGTCTCCCGCTCAGGGCGTCTCGTTCTTCCGCCCTGGCCTTACCAGTGTAGTATCCCTTCGCTCTATAACCGGCGCAGGAGGTACGATAACAAGTCTTACGGCGATAGTAACAGCCGTAATCAGCAATAAGTATCCGATAGGAGGCACACCGTAATGGCTAATCAGCCAATCAATTCTCAGTACAATAATCCGCTTGTGTTTTCGTTCCTCCTGGCGGACGCGGATGCAGCCGCAGGATTGCTCTCTGTGGTTAACAACACAGGCGTAGACTTAATCATCACGAACTGCGTAATGAATGTCTCCACGATAGCAACCGGCGCACAGACAACTGACGTTGGCGTAGCGGCTACAAGTATTCTCAACGACACGCTGCTTGACGGTATCGACGGGCATTCCGCAACAGGAACGTTTGGCGCAGCGGACGGAGGAGCTACGAACGCTCATCTACAGAAGCGGTGGCCGGCTGGTCAGTATCTGACTGCATCTACAGCTTCCGGCGCATCTGCCGGCATGGTGGCAAGCCTGTACGTTACTTGCATACCGGTTCCTGCAGGCGGCTAAAAGTCTCACCGGTGAGACTAACTGGAGTACTGCCTGATGGCTCTACTTAGATGCCTCGCCGAAATGCGGGATGATATACGAAACGAACTAGGGATTACGGTTCCTAGTTCGTTTCCTCAATCAGACCCCCGTTGGGGATCGCCTGGAGCTCAGCCGCCGTGGGCGTTGCAGCCTGACAACCCCTCTATCAACCGTGCTCTAAACGACATGGTTGATATTGTTAATAATAAGACAGGATACCACGGCACTACGCTCTATCTACCCATACCGGCACAGACACAGCAGGGCTATCTTCAGATACCTCTGGATATGTCGCAGTTCATACCTGCCGTTGCGCCTAACCTGGGGATAGGAAATCTTAATACAGTCCGAAGGGTGTTATGGGACAATGGTACATACAATACCGGCGGACCAACAAACTGGACGCAAGTTCTTGCCACGGATGCCATATACTTTGATAGAAACCAGTCCATTCAAGACAACGCACCAGGTGGAACGCCGCAATACTACTTCTTGAGAGACGGGCAATTATTTATAACTCCAGCAAACAGCATAGCTGGCTATTTTCAGATTGGGGGAGGCACTGGCAGCTTATCGTTAGAGGCGGATACTGGATACATAGACCAGATCCCTTCGGGTTATCATCAATATCTGAGAAGAGGCGCCGCACAGTTGCTTGCATTGCATGATAGTGGAGCCGACCTTGAGAGCAGGGAATTGTTGCAGATGCTGGCTCCGTTTGTGCAAGATGGTATTCAGCAAATCTGCGACTGGTACACGCAGTTTCAGTCAGAAGCGACGACTAATACGCTTGGAATATTTAACCTCCGTAGGAGCTACGGAACCCGGAGAAGGAAGTAATGGCAACGCAGGGCACGATAACAATTACCAGTAGTTTTGTCAGTACTCCTGGCGGATCAAGTCAGGAGCCTTCGTATACCGTCCTTGTGCAGAACGGTATCAACGCTCAACAGGCGATTGTGTTGGCGAATGGGTTTAATCAGATCACGATACCGGCAGGCGCTTCTGAGATGGCATTCATATTCCCGTCTACAAGCGTAACGACAAAAACGCTTAAGGGTGTTACCGGTGACACCGGCATAGCTCTTGCGCCTAATGGACCTAATGGCCCGTTCAATATTCCTGTAGGCAGCGGAGCTACTACGTTCGGGATAACTACAAGCGGAGCGGACACGCTTCCGACTATCTTCTACTTTAACTAATGCCGAACCTTAATAAAGCTGGCATAATCCCTGCATCCGCAGGTTATAACAACACGGACAACAGCAATGATGTAACGCCTGATATAGCGCAAGATGTTGCTGCGCTTCTCTGCGACAGGCTGGGCCGTATGCGCGGGGCTGTGTCGCCTGTGGCTTGCTGCGATCTAACGACTGTGGCTGGCGGTCCGAATGTAACATCTGCATCCGGCTTGCTATACTATGCCGGTGCTCAGATAATCTCCGGCACAGACATATACGGTAATCCACAGACAATAACTGTAACTAATCAGGTTGGCTGCGATTTTCTTCTGATCCTGATAGGCTCCACGTTATACGTTGCTCAGTATAAGCTTAATGGTTATGTTGCATCACTTACGGACGTTGTTCCGTACGTGCCTCAGTATCCGTATGGCTTTCAGTCTCCTATCGCTATAGACGATGGACCTAACGGCAGCTTCTTGTTCAATCCTACCCGGATACGCGGAGTGCAGTTCGGTAACGAGATGGTGATAGTTCAGGACGGAAGTCTTACGACTAACTTCCGTTTCTACTCTGAGTGCATGGGGTTCGATCCGTTCCAGAGTGCTACCTATATTCGGGTGCTGGGACTTCCTACTCCTCCTGCACTTGTGCTCGGAACCGACATTGACTATCATTCTCCTTCAGCGGGTCATGTAGCGCGAACAGGGACCCCATCCTACTGCGTCGTGTACTCAGACGAATTCGGTAGGCAGAGCAGTCCGTCTACTCCGACGCAGCTAGACTTCACCCGTACCAATGCAGGAGACGACGCCCTCATAAGCTTCGACTACGTTAACCCGGCAGGCTTCCTTACGGTAGCTTCTATTCAGATATACGAGATCGTTACAGGAAACCCTAACCGCTACCTGATCTATTCTCAGGCACTTACTACCGGCTCCAACACAATCACGTATGAGGACGGGCCAACAGGCACTACGGACACAACCATTGAACAAGGTCCTGTTGGCCCTACTCCTGGAGAGAACGACCCGCCTAACCCGGCGTCTCTGGTATGTCAGTACTTAGACCGGGTACTAATGAACGACAACACACAGCCGGATACATTGCAGGTAAGTAATGCCGGTAGCTGTACACAGTTCAATGTCCTGGGTTACAACCCACAGGCTCCTAATCCTGCGGACGGCGCGAGGCTGCCGGTTAACTCTGATAACAGCGACCCGCTTATGGGTATTGGAACCTTTGGAACGTTTGCCGTAATAGCGAAGGCTAAGGGTATCTACTTCCTGTACGGGCAGAATAGCTCCAACTTCCAGATCCAGCAGGTAGGCGGTGTGCCCGGATGCAGCGCGAGGGATACCTTCTGTGTATGCGGTGCGTATATCGTATACCTGTCTGAGATAGGAGTAGTGCAGTTCGACGGTGCAAGCGCCCCTAGCATAAGCCACCAGATAAGCGAGTCTTTGAAGCAGTATGACCCGTTGACTTACTCGCTGGCGCAGGCTCAATACTTGACGCTAGCAGAAGGGCTTAACTTCTATTGGCTGAATATAGGGTATGATAACTATGTCTATGACTTCGGAAGGCAGAACTGGATCAATGTACCTTACGGCGTCGACGTGTTGGAGTACATCTTCTTTTACTATGGTCAGAATTACTTCAATGTGCCTAACAAGTCTCAGAACTACTCCGGCACTGTAATGCCCCTGGGCGCCCCGACGTTGCCCATACCGAGCGTTAATCCCATTCCATTGCCTTCTACCCCTCCGACGCTAACAAGCTACCCTCCGGGTGGGGAGCAGGCAAACAGTTACATGGTGACTGGTACCGGGTTCACGTCTGTTAGCGGCGTAACACAGAACGGTGCGACGGCAAGCTATACGGTGTACAATGATCAGAACATGCAGATCATAACTCCGCTGGCGTCTACGACGGGCTTACTGACGATTACAAATGGCTACGGCTCGGTGTCTACGATCTTCGTAGTAGCTTCGCCGGGTTGGGGCGGCGATACGTTTGATAGAGCGAACGGGCCTATCGCCGGCTCTCACGGATGGGTGGTGCAGCAGGGTACCAGTACGTACAACATCGTGTCGAAGCAGCTAGTCTGCGGCAACCCGTCTTCAGGGTACTGTACGATTACCAATACACTGAACCATAAGTCAGTCGGTTGGATTGTAGGCCAGTTCATCTTGTCCGGCGTTGGTGCCGGCATAATGCTTGTATACATGTCTGATAACATGGGTGCTACATGGTCCGGGTATTGCATGGAGTTCGTGTACACCACAGGGCCGCTGCTTACCATAAACCTGTATACAGTAACTACGGGCACAATATCCTCGGTAATAGCTTCTGTTAACGTGCCGATAGCAGATGCGCCTATAGGTCAGATGTTTGAGGCTTCGATACACTTCGACGGGGGAGCTAACACGCATGAAGTTTGGATCAACGGCAACAATATTCACACTTTTACAGACGCCACCTTTGACGTGGATGGATACGGAGGGTTGCGTATGGGAGGGCCGCTCACCGGCCAGCCGTTTGACGGATCTCGCATATGCACCGGCATTATCCTTGGGCCGTAGTCATGCAAACAGGAATACCGAACCCGATCCCAATAATACAGCCGGTGTCTATTCGCCGGAACATTCAGGACCCGCAGCAGATTGCAATGCTCCGCGTGTTGAAGGACCTGACGGATTACACAAACTTACTTAACCAGGGACTAATGACCATAGTCCCGATACGTACGGTTGGGGTAAGCTATGGAGTACAGCTAACTGATAGGGTCATAAATATAGACGCAAGTGCCGGGAACGTGGTTATCACCCTGCTTTCACCCGGCGCGTATCAGGATAGCAATGTCCCGATATGGGGGGATTACGTTGTGGAGCTTAAGCGCATAGACGCCAGTCTTAACACAGTCACCGTAATAGCCGTCAATGGCGCTAGGATCGACGGACAGGTCGCTATTACCATGATACAGTGGAATTACCTGCGTTTGCGCCCTTATGCGCTGTACGGGTCGGACCAGTTTACACAGTGGGGAATTTATTAATGGAACCTAGAACTTGGACTGTTAAGAGTTGTGAGGTCGGCAAAGACAAGGGCACGTTCATGTTCGTGACACAGAGCGATGGCCCTCCGCCGCTGGAAAAGAAGTTAGGCCCTGTAACGATACCTCAGCTTCAGGCATATGCCGATGGCGCTAAGCTGCCTGACGCAATCGCTCACGCTAAAGAGCTGCTCGATGCGGCTAACGCTCTTGCAGAGGGAGCGAAATGAGCAACAATTACCGCATACCGTACAAGAGTACAAGTAACTTGATAACGGTGTTTATTCCAGGCATAGGTCCTAATCAGGCAACGCTCAGCCAGACGATACCGACAGGCTCCGGTAAAACCGGGCTTGCTTATAACACTACTGGCCTCGTGGCTCATTATCTAGCGCCTGGAGCGTCGGCTTTGACATCTATAGCCTTGGCGACAATGACGCTTGGTACATGGGTAAGCGGTGGGTTTGTGGAGGAGAGCTCCTCATCCGCTCCCGGGTCCTATCAGATCGGACTTCCTGACGCGGTAGCCGGCGCAGTAGGCATAGTCCCATTACTCCTCACTGGCGCAGTTGAGATGGGTGACGTTCAGGTTAACATTGAGGTGGTGCCCCCCGAAGAGTATTACCCTGATGGGTTGATCTATTATTCCGGCTCAGGCACAGGCGGTGCGATACCGGGCATTAACGGGACAATGAGCAACCCCTGTAATGCAGAGGCAGACGTGTTTACTCTGATGGGCCTTACCGGGATATACGCGTGCAGGTTGTTATACTCTTCCATAAGCAATGCGTTCCTGCTGCCTGTTGACCCCGCCATTAATCCCGCAATTAAATTTATTGCTGAAGACCAGGCCGCGCTTGATCTAAATGGGCAGGAATACACAACATATATACAATTACAGGGCGGCACCCTTAACAATAGCGGCGGCGGTATAAATAGCGGTACGTTATCATGTGCTGACGTTCAGATAGATGTGAGTGATGGATGCTCAATGTACTGGTGCGAGTTAGGTCAGTTCATTAACATGGCACTCACAGGGACCGCCCCAATTGTCTACTGGCATATGTATTCACCTAACCAAGGCGGCCAGTTGCATTATAATTTCCAGCAGGCAGATCAATCGTTTCGCTCCTGGAACGGTGCGCTAACCGTGTACTACATGACTTCAGGTTCTACGCTGGAGATAGACGGGGTAGGAGATGTAACAATCGACTCTTCGTGCTCTGGAGGGGTCATCACTTACGGCCCCGGTATAAACATTATAGATCAGTCTGGTGGCGCGAATACGCTCTTGTCTACTGACACAATACTGCAACTTCTAGGTCAGAACCTTGGCTTCCGTAATGCAACATATGATGCAAGCGGAAACCTCACAGCGGCTAAGTTGTTTGCTTACGATACTGCTGCTCATGCAACCACAAACGACGGCTCTACGGGTGTATTGCATGAGTGGGACATAGCAGGGACGTTCACGGGGACCAATATGACCGCACAGTATACAAAGAGGATTAGCTAATGCCTGCAGGGCCATTCAAGTACATGGTGGAGCCTTCGGCGGGAACACGTCTGTTTCTTACGGCTAATTTTGCGGTTAGGGTGAGGAGGGTTAAGTCTGAGGAACCGCCGCCCCCTGCCCCCGGCAGACAGGTTGACATAATCGGTGACAACGCCCCACAGCTCGGCAGAGGCATAATAGGAGACTTAGAATGAGGCAATTAGTACAAGAGAATGCACCGGGCGATACGTCCATACGAATACTTGCTTCAGATGGTTCGTCGTATACAACACTTGCCTTACTGGAAGCTGCCGGCAAGATACCATTCCCGGGCCTAGACCCCGGAATGAACCTCGGTAAGCTGTCCGTACGCAGTATAGCTACTGGCGGCACGTCTGATGGGAGTGCATTCTATTACCTGATTAGTCAGACACAACCCTCATCTACTGCGAATATGAAGTATGTGTCAGGCGGAGGGCAAGAGCGTCAGATGGGTTCTGATAAGTCTCTTGGTAACGAGCTTCTGATGCTCTGGCAACTGTGGTTTGCTATGTCTGTTGGCACTGACATATTCGAGTCGGCATTCGAGTACTGATGGCAATACAGCCTTACGTAAGCTTTAACACGCTCTGCCTGGCGACCCCGGTCATAGGCCAGCCGCTCATGTTATTTGCGCCTAGCAACTTCTACCAGATAGGCGCATACGACATGATCTCGGATAATCAGAACGTGTCGTTCATGAAATGGACCACGCACGTCGTATCCTCTAATCAGCAGGAAATACGGCCTGTGCGGTTCAAGCTGTTCGGATACGGGCAAATACTACGAGGCGCTGTAACACTCATAGTAGACGAACAATTACTCTACACAACCAATGCCATGATGCTGCAGACCAACGAGCCGTACGTCCTGCTGGAACAACGGAACATGGAGTCGAGTTATTGGGGCTATGAACTTGCCCTTGAATTCGTTCTGGCGGGCGTCGGCATCGACATTCATGGATGTGATTTCGAGATCCTGCAAAAGGAGTAGTCGCCAAAAGTCTCACCGGTGAGACTTTTTCTCGGTTGACAAAATCAGGGAATTCGGTTATAATTGACGGCGGAGGAAAACGGTCATGCTGTTTGTCGTGCTGTATTCTATCGCCGCTTGCGGCACGTTCTTAAAAGAAGCTAATGACTTCGTAGTTAACGGCGGAAATATGGAAGGTTTATATGACATGGAAGATTGTCTTATGGACCTATCCTTTGCTCTTACATGGCCGATTACATGGGTTAGGTACTGTTTGGGTTATATCTATGACCGTACCGGGTGGTGGCCCCGGATCTAGGGCGAGGAACAACTATGCCAACTCCGCTACAAACTCAAGGATTGCAACCGGGCTCTGGTGCTGCTACTCCATTACAGTATCAGGGCCTATTGGCAGGGGTACCAACGAACCCTTACTCTGCCAGCCCTAATCAAGCGCCTGTAGTTAACCAGACGCCGGGGGTTAGCCATACCACAGGCCAGACGATAGCCAATATAGGCAACAGTGCTTTGGGCCAGGGGCAGATAGCTTACAATCAGTCTCAGCCGATCATAGGCAATGTTGCCAATAACCTGACTAACAATCCTTTACAGAACTTCCTATTGACCGGGGGGACCAATAACCCGGCTCTGGAAGCCTATCTCTCTGCAGCAGGCGTCAACACTCAGCCAGCGCAGCTAGGTCAGTTCAATCAGCCGGGCCAGCCACAGGCCGGTTCCCCTCAAGCGGGAGCGCCGACGAACCGTGAGGCTCCGCCTACCTATCAGACTGCCACAGGCGGATACGATAACGGGTTAGGTGTAACTGTATCCCCGGATCAGGTAAATGGTCTCACATCCGCGCAGCAGACGCAGCTTAACGGTTACATAGCTCAGACAACGCAGCAACAGCAACAGGCTATACAGTCGTTCCAGTCTGAGATGGAAGGGCGCTTTGGTGCAGGAGCCTTGAGCCCGGAGGCATCGGCTGCGGGCCAGCAGATCATCACTCAGGCTTATCAGGCGCAGGTAGACCAGCAGGTAGCAACGTACCAGACACAGGCACAGCAGGTCAGGGAACAGGCTCTAGGCTCCTTGCTCACTCAAGGCACAGCGCAGCAGGATGCAACGCAGCAGCAGGGATTGCAGCTTGCCAATCAACTGACTAATCAGAGCGAACAAGCGCAGCAGCTAGCGCAGACCGGGCAGGGCATCATCGGTGGCGAAGTCACAGCCAACGAGCAGATGAACCAGTTAAACTTAGGTTCTGTTGTCGGAGCGTTGGGTTCGTTGGGATCGGGGGTGGCCGACCTGGCCGGGGCTTTTAGCTCAGCCACTAGCGAGACCGCTAGTGGCGTTCCGATACTTGGTGCATCTACTGCTGGAGACATTGCCGATCAGGGAGGGGCGTATGCCTAGCACGGGACTGATAGCTGGAATAGCTGGACTTGCCGAAGGACTTGGAGGATACTTCTCCGAGCGCCATAAGCTACAGCTTGAGAAAGAGGCTAAGAAAGAACGTGATGCTGCTACGGCTCAGGCAACGGCGCAGCAGAATATCCAGAACACTCTTAATCAGGGCAGGCTCAAGCTGGAGCAAGATAGACTGACGGATGAAGCCAAGTGGCGCAAGGATAAGATTGACAATGATCTGAAGATAGCTCAGATCAAGGCAAGCACGTCTAAGGACCTGCTTGCAGCTAAGACACAGGAGGAGGCTTACAAGGCGGCGCAGGACAGGGCTCACCAGATAGCGGAGTTAGGCGGCGACTACGATCAGGCGCTCATGGAGGGCATGAGGGTGTGGGAACAGGCTACCTCTACAATGCCCGGAATGGCCCCTAGCGGCTCCGTACAGCCCGGAAACGATCAAGGGGGTGTAAATATGCCTCCCCCTCAAGTTTCAAATCCAGCAGCGACGATTATGTCTTCTGTTGGCAGGGGCATTCCGAGCCCGATCCAGAACCCGACGCTTCAGGCAGGACAGCCAATGCAGCCGCAGGGTATGCAACTGGCGCATGGCATGGTTTCTCCGAATACGGCGCTAGGGGCTAAGATAGGGCTTAATCAAGCGCAGACTAAGGCAGCAGTGGCGGGTATAGATGAGAAGGCGGCTCAGACTGAACACATACAGACTGAAACAGAAATGCTTAAGCTTCAGGCTAAGATACATTCTCTGGAAGTTCCTAAGCAATTAATGGAGATGGACAAGAAGCTTCGCAAGATGGACGACGACCACATCTTAGCTAAGGAAGAGGAGAAGATAAAGGCAGCTACATTCGATAATATTACAGCCCTTGCTGGTATTCATGCAGCGCAGGCTCATGTGGCCGCCAACATGGAAAAGTATAAGCTGCTTAATGAAGAGCGTGCTAATACTATCAAGGGTCTTGAGATAGAGATTAAGAAAGGTCAGCTTACCGGCTTTACCCCGGCCGCCGCCGACAAGGGGACGAAAGAAGCGGAGGACGCGTCTAAGGAGAAGGTGTCTCTTGCCAAAGATATTGCCAGTACTAAGGCTGCTACCGCCTTCTGGCGAAGTCTGGTAGAGCGTAACGGCGAACCTTTCCAAGGAAAGGATGCCAGAACGCAAGCGCTTAATCAGATGATGCAGGGCGCGTTCGTGAACTACGGCGAGAACATGAAGCGTTTGTCTACGTTACAGGATCAGTATGTTGCCGCCAACTACCACGAAGCTGAAGGCAACTACATCAAAGCAATGGGGACTAAGGTCCTCAATGACAGCGGTAAGGTTGACAAGGCGGCGACAGAGGCGGCGCAGAGTACCGCAAGGAATAGGTACAATGTATCGAAGGAAGACTACGACTCTGTTCAGGATAAGCGCCAGGACCAGGCGCACCCGGAACTAAGGCAGGTTGACCCAATTCATTTGTTAGCGCCTCCTCCGGGCTTTACGACGGAGCGTAAGCACTTTACGAACGGCAACACGGAGTATAAAGCAACGGGGGCCAAGAAGACGAAGCCGAAGGACCCGGCAGAAGCTTTCTTAGAGAAGCATGGGTATTTGCAATGACCACTAACGAAATTATTAACAAGTATACACGCCTGTCGGTTATCCAGTACATTAAGCGTGAGACACGTAGCAGGAAGCAGCCTGCATGTCGTTCGTGTGGCGGCCCTGTTAGTCGGAGAGTTAAGGTCTGTAAGGAGTGTAAACTGCTCGAAAGACACGATCCGTGCGTTATGCCGGTTAATCAGGCAGTTGTTATCGAGGATAGAATTAGGGACTTATTCAGACGCAGAGAGGCGTTGAGGAGGGGATGGTGAACCCCGGTCGTATCTTTGGTTCTATATCCGTCGAGCCTGTCATTGGCGGCATGATTATCAATGGTTCATTCCTTGACGCGTCTCAGGGTAATGAGCTTATAAGACGTATCCGCGTTATCAGTAAGGGCGGCATAGAGTCAGGCAGCACAAGGGTCGGAGGCCTTAAGATCACATTCACACAGTCTGAGATCAGGCTTAACGGCTGGAGGATGTACCGTGGAACGGATGCCTTAAAGCTTGTGACATTGATTGAGCATTACCTCTACCCTATCTTCGATGATGCAGACATAGAGGGCACGTACGAGTATAATATACTGCATCCTCAGTTCCCTGCGATTACAGTAAAGGCTCAGCCTGTCGTGGTTGAAGAGTATGTAGTACGGGAAGTAAGGACTAACCGTAATGGTAAGTTTGTGCCTATCCATGAGATCGACGCCGTAGCAAGGTACAAGTAATGCCGGACCCGCTTAAAACAGCACTGGAAGACCCGGACTTCAAGAAGCTTACTCCTGATAAAAGGCAGCACGTCATTGATGTTATGCTATCTAAAGATCCTGAGTTCAAGGGGATGGCTCCTAAGTACAAGGATAAGGTCAAGAGTAGTCTTTACAGCAAGTTCGTTAAGACAGCGTCTGCCCCTGCGCCTGCATCCGACGGACTTACTATGGCACAGCGCCGGCAGCGTACACAGCAACAGATAGCCGCCTCTAAGCAAAACCTGGGAATAGACCCGTCAGTACAACTACCACTACCGCACAGCCGTCCGAACGCGCCCGCCGTCCCCATAGCTCAGGCTCATACTCAGGCTCATACACAGCATCAGGTAGAAGCTGCAAAGGAAATAGCACAGGCACAGGTACTAAGGCAGAAGTCTCTAGCCGATGCTGACCAACAGCGCCGCGCCGCTATTGAGTATCAGCGCGTACATGGCGTATTCCCAACAGAACATACGCCGGGGTTCGAGAAACCGGGCTTCAATGCAGACCCAAGGTTCCAGGTATCAGATGCGTTTCTCAAGGAGAAAGAGGCGGAGAAGGGTAGCTTCTGGAATAGGGTTCAGCCGGGGTTTGACGATGTTATCAGGAACACTCAGGGATATAAGGGCAGCTTAAGACGTGGCGCCGCAGGACTTATAGAACCTCAGAACGTTGCTTTGCTTGCAGCCATGAGTGCAGCAGGGCCAGAGCTAGGGCCATTGGCTGGACGCCTGTTCACGCTTGACATGGCACGCGGTCTAGCTCAATCCGCAATGGATACCTCGAAGCTAAAGTCTGATCCTCGTGGTTATTGGGGAGATATAGTCTTTCAAGGAGCTGTGATGGGCCTGCCGCACGCTGCCCCGCACTTATGGGCCAAGATCCAGGAACTTGGTACAAGGCGCATAGGCCGTGAAGCTATGCACGCTTATGTACAGGATGCTCTATATAGGGCGGAACAAGGAGAAGTCTTCAAGGCCCATGAAAAGGGAATGAAGGTCAATAAGCTAGGGCAGGTTGTGCCTAAGAAACCGAAAGGAGAAACCAATGCCGTTAAGCAAGGGGTGCAGCAAGAAGGCGGTAAGCCAGAACATAAGAGCGGAGCGGGAAGCGGGCAAGCCGCAGAAGCAGGCCGTAGCAATCGCGCTAAGCCAGCAGCGAAAGTGCCAGTCAAAGAAGAAGTAAAGGCCGATGCCCAAACAAAGAACGCCGCACCTGCGGCAAGAGTTCCGCGACAATCGGCACCGAAGCCTGATAGCGTATCTGGATCGAAAGCAAAAGCGAAAGCTCCGGTTAAGCCGTCTTTTGCACCGACGCACGAGTACACGCTGAAGAACGGGGAGAAGGTTCCTGTTCGTCTTACAGGCGAGACTACGGAGAGCGCGGAAGGTGTTACCTTCCGGCATGTTGTCGATGCCGATGGTAAGGTGCTGCCTGCTCACCCGGACCGCTTGAAGGTTGTAGCAAAGGAGAAGCCTAATGCCACGTCTACTGAAGGACTCAAGCCCGGAAGCGTTCCAGGAGAACGTCAAACGAATGCAGGAGGACGGCTTCCCGCGAGACCAGGCAGAAGCAGCGGCACGCAGGGAACAACAAAAGGCGCTACAGAACCGGTTCAACCCGACAAGGTACAAAGCACAAAGCCCCAAGCGCAAATAGGCGACGGCGCTAAGATAATAAATCGCCATGAAGTAGATAATCAGGGATATATGGACGTAGAGGTTAATGGACATGGGTACGAAGTCCAGAAGGTGCGTGGCAATCGCACTCTAACTGATGCTCAAATACTAGCCGAAGCTAGGCAAAGACATGCGGAGTTTATGAAGCCACATGTATGGATCGAGTCTTTAAGCAAAGAACAGCGTGCCGCAGCTTTGGCGGAGTTTAAGAAACGCAATCCGCACTCTAATGTCGTTGGGCCACAGATGGAGAAGGATGCGCTTGTTGACTTGTACCATGATGAAGTAAAGTCGGCGAAGCGCGGCGGCCTTGTTAATAGTCAAGGTGAAATCATACCTGAAGAGAGAAAAGCGCCAAGGGATGTTACGCCTAGCGAAAAGCAAGCCGAACTCAAAGCGCAGCTAGCCAAAGCCGAAAGTCTCACCGGTGAGACAAAACCGGAAACCAAGAAACCGGCAGAAAAGCCCGAAGCCTTATTCCGCAAAGCTATTGACTACCTCAAGTCTCAAGGTCATAGTCATGAGGATATAGAAGCTCTTGAAGGCGGTCTTGCTGTCTTTACTGATAAAGACAGTACGCCTGAGCAGCGTAAAGAAGCAGGGCTAGGACTTAGGGACGAGTTGCAGAAGTTGGCTAAGAAGCCCGTAAACAAGAAGCAGGCGACACCAACGGATAAACCTCGCACTGTTGGGGTTGTCAATATGCGTATCAAGGGGCCCGTAAAGGCGTCGGTGATAAGTCCTACTTATGCTTACGCTGCCAAAGAATACAGGGCCAAGAGGACAAGCGTAGAGGTTTCTGGAGATAATGTATATCTCTACGGAGAAAATGCTAAGACGGGCGCAATGGGGTCTTCTCACTGGCTGCTGCCTAACGGGGAGATTACTACAAAAGAAATAGAACATAGCGAGTCGGCTCACGATATAACCAGCACGGAGCGGTCTCCGGGCTCAGATAACAAGGCCCTTGCTGCCATGGGTGATAATCAAATGGTTGCCGTTCGGCTTACCGGCAAGCTAGGCAATCGCCCGCCTATGATGGTGGTTGAAGCGTATGGTGAGCCTACAAGTATACAGAAACAATGGATTAATCGCAACGCTGCAACGGTTGAAAATAGCGGAGGCAGTTTTCTGTTCTCTGTGTATGATAGCAATGGCAAGGTAAAACTGGACGGCGACGGAGCTAGGGAGTTTCGTCAGGCCGAATGGGACAAGTACTACAAAACGCCCGTAAAGGCCCCTAGCAGCCCTGCACAGGCCGCAAAACCTGTTGAGAGCACAAAAGTGCCAACTCAAGAGAAACCGGCTTCTACGGGCAACGTGGGGGCAAAACTACCTGCGGAGCTAAGTAAGGCGAAACCTCGCTATGGTTACGGAACAAAGCTCTTTGAACTAGAGTTCGATAATGATATAGACCGTGCTGCATACATAACGGCGCAAACAAAGCCTAGCGCAAGAGATGCGGACTATCGAAAGTTCTTAACAGATCAAGGAATGTCTTCGGAACAGATCAAGGCTCACGGCGAAGCAATCAGGGCTAAAATCAAAGAGATGGCAAGGACCGGCAAGCCGGAGGAGGGGCCACTCAAGATAACCCGTGCTGTTCCACGTTCCAAGACACGAGGCGCCGTGAACCTGGGTCCGGGTGGTCTAGGCCGAAACATTCCGAAGGAGAGTGATTCCGGTGCAACGAGTATGTCTCACTCCGGCGCAGTCGGCGGAAGAGGCAGGGGTCCTCGGCACGCGCCTGCAGTTCGGTTTCCGTCTGCAGTGCAGAACCTCGTCAATAGGGTTAAGCCATACGTACCAACATCAAAGGCAGGGGGTAGGTATCATGCAACTGCGGTAATACACCCCGAAACGGCAGACCGTCTTCATACATTATCTAATACAGATAGTTATGGCTATCAGCTAGGAAGCCAGGCGTTCCGACGTGTTACTGCAGGGCTAGATGCAGATGAAATTAAGAAGTTCGTTGAGTTCATGCAGTCTAACAACCTGGAGGTTGACAATCCTGCGCACCCGTATGTAATGACCGGTAGACGGATGCAGAATATATGGGGAGTGCCAGGCAAGCCGCTCACGGCAAGCCAGGCACGGATACAGGCTGCTGCGCTGGAGCATAACGCTATACAGAACGAACTATTTTCTATGGTAAAAAAGGGTAAGCCCGGAACTCCAAAGAAGCTAGGTCTAAAGTACCAAGGGCCTGGTGGCGAAGACTTATTTATGAACATGATCCCTAAGAAGGATGCTGCAGGAAATCCTGTGCTAATTAACCCGAAGCCAGGGTCTGCAAGCAAAAGAGTCTCTCGACAAGTTACAGTAAACCCTAGTCGAGCGTCATTGCCAAGATCTGGAACCGGCGTTGAGTACGAGACCGATCTTGAGAAGATATATCAAACTGCATACAAGAACGCCTTGCCCGGCGCTGTGATGAATGATATTTACTCTGGACTTGTCAAGAATGGCATTGCTAAGTACAGAACTGATGGGCCTGCGCCAACGACCATAAAGTACAATGGCGTAGACTATCCTGCTACTACAGAAGTTGTCCGGTTTGGCAAGAAGCCCGGAGAGGTTGGCAAGATACCGATCCAGATAACAATGCCGGCCCAGATACATGCAGACATCAAGGACGCTACAAGCGCAAAACCATTTGAAAGGCGCATGTATATAGATCCTAATGCAGCAGGAGGTCCTACCGAGAAGTCGTCTACTTCAGCGAGAGACCTAGAACATACCTTAACAGACATACAGCTTGCATCACCTAAAGTCATAACAGGGCATAGTCTCAGGGTTATAACAATGGTAACCAAAATGATCGATCCTAGCCTGCCCGGAGTGCGAAGGGCTATAGATACCCTGCTCAATGCACCTACGATAGGAGTAGTGCCTAGACTTACTCGTCTCTATGACATGGCAAACCTTGATCCTGTAAGCACGTCTGAGTACAAAAGCAAAGAGGGCTATACATACAGCAATCAATCGATACGCGTGGATCTAGCCAGGGCCAATGCAGTAGATAACAGGACATTCGATAATACAAGCGCTTTAGCTAAGGCTCCAGGCATAAAGCAGCTAAGAGAGCTAGGTCATGGAGCCTTGTTCAGTGAACCTAAAGTCCCATCTCAGATGTTCAAAGCTAAAACGCCTTCTGAACTGTACAAGGCTATATCGGAATTCGGACTTGACATTAGAGCCAAGATCATGGTCGAGAAGGTCCGGCGCATGGTAGATGGATACGACCCTAACGATCCGAAACTTGACGATAAGATCCGGAAGAATACATACGGACTAGGAGAGTATGTCAAGAAGCCTGGCAAGTTCATAGAGATCCTTAAGACTTTTAATATGTACGCTGGGACTTCCGCTCCGATGCGGGCTACTGAACTAAAGCAGTTCTTTGGCATCACCGGCAGAACAGGCAAGGCGCTATCTCCTACGCAACGTGCAGCATGGAGAGCGCAGACGGTTGCTATGTCAGGCATAGGTACATTCGTGGGCTATGTTCTGTGGAATAAGCTTCTGAGTGGTCACATGCCATGGGACAACGCTACAGACAATACTCTTGAGTTCGGCAATGGTTGGCATTTATCTATGAGTGATGAAGATCCGGCAGATACACGCGCTATGTCAACGCTTGGATTGATGCGTGGAGCCAGGGACCTAGAAACTGGCAACTATATGGACATACCAAAGGCAATAGCTAAGGGTATAATAGGTGCGGCAGCGGATCTAGGAGTTGGCCCTGGTACAAGAATGCTGGCAACTGCAGCAGGAATGGACCTATACATAATCGATCCTAACGGGAACGCTATGCTTGCAAAGGCGTATCCGGGCGCACAGTACCCGTTGCCAGGTGCCTTGTACGATGATGACGATAGCGGGAAGGATACTTATGTCAAGCGAGGCAGAGCTATCCTTGGCGAGATCAGCCCGGTATTCGATACAGGGCTTGATCTTCTGGGAGGCTCGTCGGACTCTCTAAGCGCGTTGCGTTCTCCCAGGGCAACGTATGATAGCAGCGAGGTAAATCCATGGGACTCTCTGGCAAGGCATGTGCAGTCTGCAGACGCCTTGTTTAACTCTGCATTGATCCAGCCGGACAAGCAGACTAAGTCCTCAGGAGAACTTGATCCATTCACCAAGAAGATGATGAGGCAGCAGGAAGAATACCAAAGAGCAGCGCAGCCAAAGGTGCCGGTAAACAAATGAACACAGCAACTAAACAATTCGGAGAAGACGGAGAATTTATTACTGTATCATATTCAGAAGACGATGTTGTCAAGATGTGGTATGGAGGGCTTTTTGATGCGGCAAGCCCCGCGCCTGACTTCATGACATACGCCGGCGTAATCGAAGATATATGCAATTGGATCAGATCTCTTAGTCCAATTACAGAGGGCTGCAAAGTTCACACTGTTGGCTATTTATCAACAGCAACCGGACATGTTACAGATATTACTGGTAATAAAGCGGAAGTAACCGGAGATAACTTCAGGTCTTCGTATATGTTATCAGAATTGGTTATATGCACAGGGCCTCTTTTCTGTAAAGGGGAGTGTGTCGTAGCGCCTGCCTCAAAATAAATTCACGGAACATCCTGTTTTCTCACTACGTCTTGTTACCGGAGAAACAATGCCTACCCCTGTTGAGTATACGCTGCTTGCAATCATCATTTCGGTTGCCATTCCTGCGATTGCAGCGTATGGAAAGCTAAGAGACGAGATGGCTACACTACGCGCAGAGATAATAGCGCTAAAGACCGAGGATCTTAGAAACGCCAGGGACATACAAGACGAGTCTCATAGAAATGATGCTCAGGACAATATGCTTGGATCGTTGAGGGATACGCTTTCTCGGATTGATACTAACGTTCAGCGTCTTATAGACATCGACAACGAACAGCGTAGAACCGGTCACATTCGAAACCCTATGTGAGTCTCACCGGTGAGACAAGTTGACACATTCGCGTGATGTGTGATATAATCCAGTGTTCGCCCATCCAAGGCCCCCGGATTTGTTCCTTTTTCCGGGGGCCTTGTTTTTAGTATCTAGTCCCCTAGGAGAAGCCCATGCTTACAATCGCAGTAAAGTTTGTTCTGTTTATCAGCATCGTTAAGAACTTCCACCTGACTCTTCCGGCGTTTGTCGATATCGAGCCCTGAAAGTCTCACCGGTGAGACTGGCGGCTTGACACAAATTACCGGTTGTGCTATACTTAAGCGTGCATGTTCCGCCCAACGTCCCTGCCGGGTTCTTGTTCCTTTCCCGGCAGGGACGTAATACTTTTACCCGCAGAAAGGTTTATCTATGTTCACCCTTGCCGTATTGCTGTTAGGAATAAAGGTTATCAACCTTCATTTCGAGTTTAGCAAGTATCTGCCGGAAGCCGTTGCCGCTATCCTGAACGGTGCATTGAAGTTCTTGCCGAAGCCCCTTGAATTTCAGGACTCCTTTGGTCCTTTGCGCGTTGACGCCATCCTCGGCCCGGATACTACCGTAAGTCCCGCCGATGGCAGTAAGGCTGCTACGCCTGTTATCAGTGGCACTGTTGAGCAGACTCCGGTGCATCCTGACGTAACAGGAGTAGAGCACAACGCAGACAGCCAGACGATACCCGCCTCAGTGCTGGAACCTGGCCCTGTAGACGGTATGCCGGGAACCGTTAACGCAGATGGCCCCGACGTTGCTTGACTGTACAGGCTCAAGAGGTTCTTTAGAATAGGAGCAAAGTAATGTACAACGGTAACGGCATAGACCGTTTACTGTTCAACACCTGCTACTCCCGTACGGCGGGTAGAGTGTCTTATGAGCTAGGAGCAAAGTCTCAGCTAGGGTCGGATAGTAGTTCATTCAATAAATCTGACTGTTCCAACTATACGGCATGGATGCTGTCACGAGTAGCGCCGGACATGATAACGGCCGGGTTCGGAGGTGGATCGGCGCAGCAGCATGAGTGGTGCAATCAGAACCTTGTATCCGCGTTCTATGATCTTGCGCTTATGAACCGGGAGAACGTGATCTACATTGCGTTCATGGACCAGGTACCAGGTACGCAGGAAGTTACGCGGCATGTATGGTTCCTGCAGAACGGTGCGACCATCGAATGCTGCGGCGGCGAAGGTGTCTGCAGCTCTGATGAACATGCAAAAGAATACGAGGATCGTTGTTCCGGGTGCTATGTGATACCGAGCTACATACCGTAACACAAGAAGAAGCCCCTAGTTCCGATGTTCTGGAGCTAGGGGCTTCGCTATATGTTGACCTTTGGGTCTGGATATGTTCGCTTGTGCTCTATTCCCGGGTCTATGTGGCATCACCTCCTTCCGATTATGAAGTGTACTAACCACGAACCTAACGCTATACCGGCTACCGCGCCTGCAAGCATAACCAATAGGGACGTGATTGCCGCTCTTATCGACACTGTGCTTCCTCCTTCGCCTTATCGGCCGTAGTATACTCAGGCTCACAGTCCTTGCAATAAATCCTTCCGCACCATGTAATGCAGTCTACCGGCTTGAACGGCTTCCCGCATTTACAGCAGATACATGCGGCCATTGTTACGGTGCTCCTGACGCTAGCGCGAGGATAACGAATGCAATTATCCCCAGCGTAATGATAAAGGCTATAGCCCATTGGAACGGGGTTAGCTTGCGCTCCGCTGGTCTGCGCTCTCTTTGTGGAGCGTAGTACCGTAGATCGTTGTCTCGCTCTACGTTGGCCCTATATGCTTCGTCTTCGTCAATCGGTAGCATTGTTCTTGTTCCGCGCCTTAGACAATCCGCCCTTACGTCCGATCTCGACCATATGCTGCTTGTTACGAGCAACGACGGCGCCGCCCTTACGTCCAAGTTCCGCCATGTGCTCCCGGCTATGTGACTTACCGCCAATGCGTCCTGCTGCCGCGTGCCCTTCGGAGTTACCATGCCACCCCTTGCCTAGACGCGGCTCCGGCAGACCGCAGTCTCTATTCTGATCTTCACTCATTACCATGCTCATTCTGTTCCATTACCTTTCTCCCGGCAGATACCGCGCTGCCGGGTCCGCGTTGTTAGTTGTTATGCTGCCTCAGGCTCTACCACGTTACCATCTGCGTCCATAAACTCCTGCGGCCATGTGTTATAAGCCTCGAACATCGCGGAGTACGGAACGAGGACATAGCCGCCTTCTCTCGTCTCCACCTTGAGGCACCCACTAGGAATGCCGCTGTCTGGCGCGAGATGCCACGCACAGGCCGCAAAGTGCAGAAGGTGGACTTCTGGGGCCTCAGAGGGTTTTGGGCTCTCTACGTGGCTCTCAGTGGCCTCTACGTCGATTTGTGCTTGAGGAGCTTCCTCGGTGGCAACCTGGTCGGTCACATCCACCGCTCCGCCGGATACCACCTTCAGGTTCGTAACGTCTACTGCATCGCTCTCGGTCTTCGGTGCCGGCGGCACTACCTTCTCTACTGCCTTTTTAATAGCAGAGGCCGGGAGCATCCCCGTTGCATGGAACTCCGACTTCACCTTCTCCGGGCTGTCTTTAGCTGTAACGATCTTCTTCGCGTCCTTCAGTACTGCCTCTACGGCATCCTTGCCCTTCTCAATGATGGGCTTCAGGGCGCTGATCTGCTTCTGGTTGAACTTGGCGGGTACGCCCATCTCTACGAGCTTCTCCTTCTGGATAGCCTCGTCGACGGCGCGGAAGCTGCTGGCTCTGGACTTGCCGGTAACGTCCGAGTAATACGCTTCCCAGTTAGGATAACCTCTTGCTATGTACGCTCGGCCCCGGTAAAGCTGCAGTATCCACTTATAGATATTGGAGCTTGACTTCTCGATGTTGGACTCGATACGTACGGCGTCCTCGGCGCTCATAACATTGGCGTCAGGTATAATATCAAGATCCTGTTGCCGGGGAGTTGGGTCAGGGACGACGGCTACCTCCGTGCTTGCCTCCGCCCTCAAGTCTTTTGCCTGCTCCGATTTACTTGCTGTTTTTATCACTTTGTTCTCCTGTTGGTTTCCGGAAGTCTCACCGGTGAGACACATATTAGCAGTTACTTGTTCATTTGTCAAGCCATCGCTTAGTTGGTAGCGAGGGGAGAGACCGCGTTTCGCGATGTTCCTCGCGACATGTTCCGAGATACGTTGCGCTGTGAAGTTCATGCAGATTGTCGTCAGAAAGACATTGATAACCTTTTGTTTTGTCTCGTGGTGGCACATCTCCATACCGGAGTATGCTTCGGTTACTCGCCATACGTCCTTGTCGCCTTGAAACGATGCTGCAATATTTTCAGGGCGCTTGTGAACGAATGCCTGTACTCCGGGCAGAGGGCAAGCGATAGTCCTGGCGTCCGGTACCTCCCGGAAGTCGCAGCCGTTATTGCAGTTCATGTAGTACTTGTCAGAGACTTTGGTTATCATCCCTCCAGTACCTCCTTGCATTTGGCGGTAACATATGCCCTGAACTTCATGTGATTGGGCATTGCTGTTGTGTTCTGTGCCATTGCCAGTATTTCAACAATAGCATCATGGTACGCCATAGCATCTTCTACGGCGGACATTAGTTCATCGGTGGCGGCTTCTGCTTCCGGTACAGACGGGCCCGGGTTATCTACGTCCACAACCGGAGGCTCATCGTCAAACAGCGCCGACGCCTCTGCGTCCTCAGCTTCCGTCTGGATTTCGGCACATACTTCCTGGACTCCAGCACTTATTGCTTGTGTATCCTCGGGCGAAAGGCCGGCTGAAGCAAGCATAGCCTCTAGTTCCGCGATCCTACTATCCTTCGCATCCTGCTCAGCCTTAGCTGCTTCAAGTTCCTTGGTCTTAACTTCTTGTTCCAGAGTACTGGCAAGAAGTTGTTGAAGCTGTGCGATAGACGCGGACTTAGCGGCCTGTGCGTCCTTGACGAACTCCTGGAAGACTTCCTCCTTAATTACAGACTTCTCGCATCTTGCTATCTTGTCCTGTATCTCGGCAGAGGTAGAGCCGATCATAGAGTTAGGCCAGCCCCGGAGGACAGACAACATGTCTTGGATCTTTTGGACGCGGATTGCTTCGGCCTGGCGCTTGGCCTCCTTTTCCTGTTCCTTGCGATCTTCCTCCAGCTTAATGGCAGCATCGATAGGTTCTTCGATCTCTCGTACCTGCTGCTCTATATCACCCTCCATCCGCATTAGAGACTTCTCGATAGGAGTTAACCACTTCTCCTTGACAAGCATACGCACCTTCTTGGCCCCGGTACGGCAGGAGACACACAAGGCCCTTGCCTGGCGCGCTTCCTTATCACCAGATGCAGTGCTAAGGTCAGGGACATAATCGCCATAGCCTTTGACTACACGCAACTGATCCATGATGCTGGTACACGACTTGCCGGTGGCCTCGGATGCAAGGGCCTGGTTCTCGAATACCGTGATCTTGGCGATAAGCGCACCTTCCGGCGTCTGCACTGCAAGGCCGGACATATCTATTTCTTCGTTACTCATTTGTCTTGTTCCTTTCCGCTTCGATTGCCTTATCGAACATCTCAATCACCTCGGCGTGAGTATGGATGTCGTTGAATATTACAATACTCTTACGGCCAATGGCCACAGACAGTATTATTTGTGCGGTGATGCAGACTGGTCCTCGTGTTACCCTGGACAGAGCCCCTAGAGCACAGAATTGCGTAGCATACCTGGATGATGGGGAGGTCTCCCGTCCGGTCTTTGTTCTAGCAGCAGTGCCTTGACGCCAATTCTCTGGCTTAATTATTAACTCTCTTGCCTTCACTAGTGTTTCACGCGTAGTCATTTCTGTAGTCATTTCTTCTGCTCCTTTTTGATAATATTAGCACACAGGTCTATAGGCTGTTCTACTCTATCACCTCGCACAGCCTCCAATATTTCAGCACAGGTTGTAATAGCCTCCCTCCTCGCTTCAGTATGTGAAACAGATGTATTCTTGAGAGTACGGAGCAGGCTGTTGGCAGCCCGCTCTACTCTGTCTAGTTGACCATACATCTGCTGACGATATTCGAAGTCGTTTAGTCCTGCTTGAAGCTGCAGGCACATTTCGAATATAGCGTCTCGGATGTTATCGTCAAGGTGCTTACGCATATATTCTACCTGTGCCCTTACATTCAACGCATAGGATAGTTCTTGGAGGAAGAACCTCTGGATAAAACGGAGTCCAGTCTCCAGTTCCTCCGCATTCAGGACAGTCGCATTGAATTATCGTATCTGTTATGCGTTTAGCGTTTTTTGCTGTACACACTGTAGATCGATAAATTCCGCGAGATAGGATCATCTCACGCACGGGACCATCCCCTTACCGCTTCGATAGCATCCGCCTTAGCAGCGTATAGTCCTGCTGCCTGATCCGGGTCGTTGGTTACCTGGATCTCGTAGTTAGTCGGCGTTGTCCTGTTAGGTGAGTAGTCGGTCAGATGCACTGCGTACTCAGGATCGTTACCCTCGCCCCGGAAGATGCTTAACAGCCGCTTGACGGCATCGCCTTTGACAAAGAGACTTTCTTCTATGACCTGGGCTTCGGGAGCTTTGAGCGTGTAACAGTCTACGCCAATCTTGTCGATGTGTACGTAGTCTGTGACTTGTTTCGTGGTTACTCCAGACTGGTCATTGAGACTCTTGTCATTTCGAACCCTCTCGAAGTAAGCGCCTCTAAGTGTACAGAACGGCGCAGCGCCCGTATACCGCATGTTAGGGTTTGAGTAGCAAATTTTCATGATCGGAGATCCGTCAGACTTATCTGTTACTATATCGTTGCAGCTAATCTCCACGCACACGACAGGCACCACGCCTTGCACGGACTGCCCGTCGTAAACCATTGGACGCTCAAAGTCCATCAGGCTACTTTGCAGCCGTATCCATATAGACTTGCGCTCATGTGCAGGGATATTCGAACCGACTGCGCCTAGCGGCTGAATACATCCGTCTGGCCGTACGAGGCCGCAGAGCAGGCTTTTGACCTCTCCTGCGGTTTCCTCAGTGTACCCGATTACAACGCAGTCAATGTTCATCTTAGGCTTAAGCTTCCAGATACCTGAGCCATTGACCTCGCGAATGATTATACCTTCGGCGCCGCGTTCGATGTATTGGTCGAAGACCATTCCGATGTTTGATTTTGGAGTACTTGGCATCCGCTCATGCAAACTGAACGGATGGAACCGTACTGAGTCCCATTGCCCTCTTGCAAGCGCAGACAGGACGCCATGTATACGCTCCCTTCGGCCTTCCCCGGAAGAAGAATAAAGTTCGCCTATAGTAATGTTTTCAGGATCATGGGTTTCACCTAGCTTGTAAACTACCCCTCCCGGAGTTATCCACGTACGCTGAAGCTTGCCAATGGCACCAACAAAGACCCCGTCCCGCTTTCTCTCAACCGTGTACTCACCTTCCGGTAAGGTATCTATCTGCCGCCGATCCAGTGACTTCATTCTCTGGTGCAACGACTCATATTCGGCCTTGACCTTGTGGTGAGCTTCCTGTAGCTCTGTAAACTCGGTTATATGTCCTGTTGCGAAGTTTGCATTGATTTGTTTCATCCGAATATAGTCTCCATCCTGTACCAGCCCTTAGTTACTTCATGTTGCCTCCATATTCGCTGTAGCTCAGTAGACGGAAGCGCAGCCTCTTCCTCCTCCGTGAGAAGGCGAACCGTGCGGCCCTCTCCGAAGCCGGCGATTTGCAGAATACGGTCACATTCATCACAAGCAAGGTGATACTTATAGTCCGAGTCGCTAAACATTTTCTTGCAGTCGTCACAGTTACACTCCGGTACCTCTATTCCGCAACCGGGGCATTTGCAATGTCTTATGTCTATGTTCAATTCTTAAACCCCTCCGGCCCCTTAATCTGACTTAAGTCGATTAGCGACCCTGCTGCTTGTATCTTGGTGCTGGTTTCCTTCTGCGCCTGCTGCGCTCTCTGCACGTTGATAAGCTGACATATCTGCTGCATATCAGCCATACACTTACAGACCATCTGTGCCTCTCCGGTAGTCTCACCGGTGAGACAGAATGCACAGAATGAGAAGCTAAGATCAGCTTCGCGAGAAGTCAGTCCATCCGTGGACTGCTGTAGTGTTTTGATTTGTTCCTCCGTGAAGGGCGTACCCTGTAGACCTAACACTATGCCGGCAAGCCGGTTGGTGGTTTTAGCATCGTCTCGCAAGGCATTGGTGTCCAGGTTACATATAACCGGGCTCCTGCGCCATTCGGCGAGGATCTTCGACGTGACCATGAACGCTATGATAATCATACGTTCGTCGGCCTTGCCGATCATGTTCGGGTATTTGTTATCTGGCATTTTTTTTCCTCAGTGTCGGCATAAGCAGGCACATAACGTCACAGTGTTCGATTGTTCCGGTCAGGACGTATGGCTGTAGCTCACGTTTACTATCCCCGTCGGCAGCTTGCTGCTGAATAAGCAGTTCCGTCTCTGACACCGAGAAGTCGTCCAGATATTTCGTGTTGCAGTTAAGCGTGGTCCCCTCGTCGGTGTTGATCAGATAGCCGCCGACATAGTCACAGCTAGGCCGCAGCAGGCCAATGGTGCGTAGTTCTACGGTAGGTACAACACCCGTCCATTTCGGGTAAGTCTTGTCACCGATGTAAGGCATAAGCTCCCAACCCTTACATTTAGGCGTAGATGCAGGTGTATAATTTCCAGCGACTACATTGATAAGAGACCTATCTTGAACAACCACCCGGCACAGTCGGCTCGTGTCGGTAGTAACAAACGTTGTAACTTTTACGCCATTGACCATTGTTACTTCGACATGGACTTGAAGCAGTATTTCCCTCGTGTTGTCCATAGTGCGGCATATGTTTAGCAAGCGTGCTGCCCGTAAAGGCAGCACGCTAGTTGGTATTAGCATCGTTTTAACTCCTGATTAGTAAGTAGCAGGCGCAGTATGTATCGCCCTGTAACAGTTATATTGTCAAGTTCCAGTTGCCCATGCAGGAACGCAGCATACGGCAGGCCGCCGTCTATAAACACAAGGCGTTCTTTGCCTTGTGTTATAAGTATAACCTGCTGGCTGTCATGCAGCGTTGCCGCTATAGACATTAGAAAGTCGTACTCAAGCGCATTGGTGTGCACTATCTGTATTTGCCGACTGAAGACGTACTTCCGTAAAGCATCTTCAATCTTGACATATGTACCCGTACGCAGCGGCGTCTCAGTGTTAATATTGGCGCGAGTTTCGGCCACAGGTGTTATTTCCCCTGTTTTGACATTAACGCGCTCTGCGTGCCTCCTAGGGGCCTTAGCGAGGCATCCGTCAGGCCGGAGCCAGGCCGTCTGAGCGTCCTCCGCATACCGGCCCACAAGCTCCAGGTTCAAATCACTGTTGTCCAGAGCCGGGGGCTGGAAGCTTCCGCCGACACAAACACGCTTGCGCTCTGCTTCGTTGCCGTTAGCATCTAGCAACCTGTACTTAGTTGTTGTGCCTATAGGACGCCCGGTGACTATGGCGGAACGGCCGGCGGAGTTAGATAGATTGATCTTCATTATGATACTCCTTTTCAGATGCACCTAGATCGAATGCCGCTTTGGTTCGCATTAGCGTAAGGGAGTCTTTCGTCATTACGCTAGACCGGGTCCATTCATCCTTGCCGTCATTGATGACAACAAATGCAAGGAAGAACGGTATTTCGTGTTCCATGCATATCCTTGCGATCTGGTCTGCCAGCGGCTTAATAAGCTCATCGGCCTCTTGTTGCTTGTTAAATACTCTCATCCGAACATCTCCTCCATATCCTCTTCCGTCCACTCTTCGGTCTCACCTGTGAGACAATCTTTGTGCCCGACCCATGATACCGGGGCCGGTTCACCTATAAGCATGTAGCCGTTGCCGTCTGCACCTTCGATCATGAAGGCCGTCTTAGGGTAACCGGCGTTGTAGGTAAACGAGAACTTCATATTGCCGCATACCCGACTAGAGCTATAGACAGCCTTTATGCAGTAGTCAAGTAGTTCTGAGTAATGAGAGAACTCGCTAGTTAGCTCAGACTTAAAGCTACTTTCATGCTTAACAAGCTCCCGGCCTTCCGGCGTAAAGCGCCTGGTATCTTCGTCCTCAATCCATAGGCCGTCGATCAGCAGCGCAGTCTTCGTAGACTTCGGCCCTAGTATGGTTCCGTCCATAAGAACGCGAACCCTGGTGCATGGCTCTCCATCGTCTAGTATTTGCGATACGATATTGCCGTACAGGTCAGACCGCTCAATGCGTTCTATGGACACCGTAACGGGGGCTCCGTTCAGGTTGAGTGTTAGGTCTTTAGGCATCGCCGTCCTCCTTGAACATTTTATCGAAGCACTGGTCGCACGTGCCGGATATAAGCAGCTCCCGATCTGCTGCAGATTTATCGGGAAATATTTCCTGCACTTTTCGGACGCCTTGTATATAGTGTTCGCATTGTGTAGGCGTCATAATTACCTCATTTTGCTGCTTACACATAGGACACACAATTAGAGCAGACACTAAAGAACCGTCTTTATGGTTAATCAGGTTTACCTTTGGTCTCATACCTCGTCCTCCTCTTCTGGCTCAAGCAACAATTCCCCGGAGACTTTCTCCATGCAATGCCAGACTACGTGCTGGCGCAGAGTATCGCCGTCATTGATCGACTGCATGAAGTCTTCGTCGGACAGTAGCACGAGTACCGGTTTGCCTTTAGCTTCGGCCTCCTCGCTAAGTATCCCCCATAGCTCGCCTTCATACTGAGCGTATACGTCCTCAGTGTCCGTAAGTATAGGCAGCATGTCGCTGGCGCCGTTGTCTACGATGCTCTGTAGCTCAGGCCCGGAGTATTGGCGCATATAATCGCTGAACCTTAAGTAGTTTTCGTTAGTTTTCATTGTTCCTTTGCCTTTAGCTGTGTTATGATACGGCACACTTCTTCCGAACTGTAACGCATACTAAGCTGCCATCTAAGTATACTGCCCCGTTGCGCTGACCGTACTTCTTAATGCTTGTCATGTTCCTTTGTTCCCCATCTTCTGAGATATGATACCGGCAGCCTTACCCTTATCAAGTTCGGCTATAACGTGCTCCGGTATCTTCATTCGTCGAAGCAATGCGATCTGTTTCTCGCTTGCTTTTGTGCGGTTCCAGTTTACCCTGCGGTCTAGCAAGTTCACCTGCTCCGGGTATGCTCCACGGATATACCGGTCCGCCTGTGTGAATGCGTCTTTAAGATCACCTCCTACCTTGAACTCATTGTTCTCCATGCCCTTAAAATGCCAGTCGCCCAGGGCATCCTCTGTTAACTCAAGCCGGCCTTTGTTTACGTACAGCACGTACCCTGCTTCCGTACGCAACCACTTGATGTTGGTAAAGCCCATGATCTCTTCTGGTGTTTGCAGCGCAGATAGTATATCTATCTGCTGAGACATAATCTGCAATTCCTGGTACGTTCTAGGCGGCTTAGATTTAATACTGGCAGCTATCTTATCGGCCTCGGCCGCCGCCTTGAACACATCCTCACCTTGTAAGTCGATATTATACGGTAGGTCAAGTATCTGTGGCATGGTAATTGGTGACAAGTTGCCGGCAATGTCTGCTACATCGATAACAATGCAGTCTTGCTTACCGACGCATACCCTTGTACCTCTGCCAAACATCTGGCAGTATAGGCTCCAGCTAAGTGTAGGCCGGAGCATTAGCACGCAGCCTATATCAGGCACGTCGAAGCCTTCTGTAGCTATTTGACAGTTAAACAGGCACTGCGTTACACCCGACCGAAATCGTTCAATGATAGCCTTCCTGGTGTCTTTGTCCATAGCTCCGTGGATGTACTCTGCACAGTACCCTGCAATATTCCATGCTTCACAGGTATGTATTGCATGGGCTACGTTGACGCAGAACCCGATAGACTTCCTGTCTTGCGCGACCTTTTCCCACTTATCAAGGGCGGCTTCGGTGCGCTTGAGTGAGTCCACCTTGAAGGCGAGATCCTTCTCGTTAAGCTCTCCTGCGCTAACACGTACGCTGCCAATATCTACGCCTTGTACTACGTGATACGGCATAGAACACACCCACCCGTCTTTATGTGCTTCCTTAAGCGTATATATATACACGACTTCTTGTATTAATGCACCCTTCTTGGAGTGCAGCGCCTTACGGTCAAGTCTCTTCGGTGTAGCAGTCATACCGATAACTACTTCCGGATTAAATCTATTAACAACCCTATCGTACTGGCTGTCTTTAATGGCATGATGGCATTCATCAATGTAAATTACATCAAACTTCTTATGCGCCAGCCTCCTGGGATTAACGACAGTCTGCACCATACCCACAACTATGTCGGCATCGGGCCATGATTTATGTTCTGCCGTCTCCGGCTCTATACACAGGTTTGGAAACTGCTGCCTTAGTGCTGGTTTGTCCTCACATCCTAACCACTGGTCTATGAGCTCGTACCTATGTGCTAATACTAAGGCAGTCTTGTATCCACGAGCCATCATGTCCTCATGGACAAGGCCGGCCGTATACGTCTTACCTGTGCCAGTAGGTAAGACGTATAGGACACGGTTGACGTTGCGATCCAATGCGTCATTAACTGCCTTGACGCATTGGATCTGATACGGTCTAGCTGACCGGGTCAACTTGTCTCACCGGTGAGACTTACGTCGTCTCGCATAAGTGTTTCGTATAGTGCCGCTGCCACCGCATCATTGTACGCACTGCTAGCTGCCGCCAGCGCTTCGTCGAGCGCCCTGTTAGCTGCCGACAGCGCTTCGTCGAGCGCCCTGTTAGCTGCCGACAGCGCTTCGTCGAGCGCCCTGTTAGCTGCCGACAGCGCTTCGTCGTACGCCCTGTTAGCTGCCGACAGCGCTTCGTCTTACGCCCTGTTCGCTGCC
>Ga0210400_10000496_pt1 | contig 43867 bp, 45 predicted proteins | sample IncBWH26MmetaG_FD_155456 | JGI IMG/M metagenome (GOLD analysis project Ga0210400, IMG submission 155456) | Forest soil microbial communities from Barre Woods Harvard Forest LTER site, Petersham, Massachusetts, United States - Inc-BW-H-26-M | ecosystem: Environmental > Terrestrial > Soil >... | reverse complement strand
GAGCCAAGAAGTGCGTCTCCCCCTTGAGTGTGAAGAAATGACAAGTGTGCCTTCAGTGTCTCGCTTGCAGCAAGAAAAACGGGGTCGTGAGGAACCAGCCGCGAGGCGCGATCAAACTGCAACATAGCCTCTTCCAGATGCCGATGGTTCTGAAGCTTCAGGCCGCGCTCATAGGCATTGCGCGCCTCCTTGAGATCGCCTTTGGAAGCGACACAGCTAGCGCCGCCTGGCACGCCGTTGCCGCAAGAGAGCACAGGCGCATCCGGTGGTAAATCGGTGCCGGCGAAGGCCGGGAACGCCAGCGTCGCCGCCAGAAGGCAGACACCGAGAATGAAGCACACACGAACCATTGCGATTGATTCTAACCTGCCGCCCATCCTCGCTTTGAGTGCTATTAGTGCCGGGTACCTTCGGGTTCAACTGCTATGCGCACGAGCCGCAGTCAGCGTCGTGAGAACGCGAAAGTGGGGTAATCTTGCAGGAATCTGGAATCAGCTCAGCATCAGGCGTTCGATATCGCGAGCTTTGCCGGTATTCTCATCGCATTCGATTACCACCGCGCAAAATCGCACGTCTCCGGTAGCCGGCTCGAAGCGGGCTGGCATGCCGTTGAGGAATTTATTGACCACCAACTCCTTCTTCACTCCGATGACCCCGTCGTAGGGGCCGGTCATGCCTACGTCGGTCACGTAGGCCGTTCCCTTGGGAAGGACGCGTTCGTCTGCCGTGGGCACGTGAGTGTGCGTGCCCACCACCGCGGTCACGCGACCGTCGAGGTACCAGCCGAGTGAAATCTTCTCCGAAGTCGCCTCGGCATGGAAGTCGACGAAAATGATCTTGGCATCGATTTTCCTCAGAAGTTGGTCGGCTGTACGAAAAGGATCATCGTTTGAGGCCATGAAAACCCGTCCCTGCAGGTTGATCACGGCGTAAGGAACCTTAGCTTTGAGGCCCTGGTAAAGGCCCCAGCCCGGCATGTCCGCGGGATAATTCGCGGGACGCAGCACCCGGCGCGCCGGACTATGACCATTGCCTTCCACCATCTGGAAGTAATCCAGGATTTCGCGCTTATCCCAGACGTGGTTGCCGGTCGTGATGACGTCAATATTCAACTCGAAAAGCTCTTCGGCGAGCGCGGGTGTGATGCCGAAGCCTGCGGCCGAGTTCTCGCCGTTGGCGATCACGAGATCGATCGCCTGCTCGCGCAGGACGCCCGGCAGCCGGTCTTTGACGATCGTACGTCCGGGGCGTCCGAAGATGTCACCGATGAACAGAATTCGCATGAGGTCAATGATCGGGTGGTTGCAAAATCTTGCGCTGCAAACGACCGGAATTTGATGGTATCACTATCGCATTTCAGGACGCAGAGAGTGCTGGCAGCTTTAACGAGGCCGCAACTAAGGGGTTTCCTCCGGGGCCAAAAGGCTTCGATCCTCCGACTAAATCATGAGTTGTTCAACCTTTCAGCCCTTCCGGGAGCCTCCGCCCGCGTGAGAGAAGTACGGAATGATTCAGGCAAACAGCCCTTTCCCTCGACACTTCCAGCTAATCGTTCCGGTGGCGGTGGCCCTATTTCTTTCAGCCTGCGGCTCTCAAAATAGCGGGCCAAATAATCGAAATAGCTATGGAATGGTTGCGCTCACGCAGTCGGAATCTGCCCTGCCAGTCCAGTCTTCGGGTTCCCTATCTTCACTCCAGTTGTCGGAGCCAAGCGCGGTTGGTGGCGATTCGACCGAAGTCACGCTTAGCATGGCGCAACCAGCGCCGGCGGGTGGAGCAGAAATTCTGCTTAGCAGCTCTGACCACGCTGTGTCCCTTCCTTCCAAGGTTGAGATCAAGGCTGGTCAGACAAGTGCTACCTTCACGGTTTCTACGAATGCGGTGTCCGCAGCGGTCGCCGTCACGATCCAAGCCCACTATCAAAACTCAACGGCAGGCGTAAATCTTGCGCTACTGCCTCCCGCGACTGCTCCATTTTCCGTGAGCGTTCTGCCCGCGGCTGTGACCGTACAGCAGGGAAAATCCGGATCAGCGAAGGCAACAACGAAAGTGAACGCCGACTTCGACCATTCTCTGGAGTTGAAGGTATCCGGTGAACCCGTCGGAGCAACTCTGAGCATGAACCCGCAAACGATACCTGCGCCTGGATCGGGAACGTCCGCGCTAAGCATCAGTGTGGGGACGAGTACGCAGACCGGCAGCTATCCCCTTACAGTGACTGCAAGCGAGGGGACGTACACTGCCTCGGCGAAGACCACTTTGAACGTGATAAGCGGGACCACCAATCCGGATGCGAAGTTCAAGGGTTGCTGGTACAGGCAGGGAGGCCGCCGCTATCAGGGCGTCGATGTTTCCGTGGGGAAACCTGGCGTCTATCCGTTCAACGCCGTTCTCTACCGCGGGGCGACTTGCAACCCAAACGACTTTGCGGATCAATTTGGATTCGGTCAATTGATTCAATTCGGCGGCTTTGGATACACATTCTGGTTTACCGACTTTTCTGACCAAACCGATATGTCCGCTTTATGGTATGTGGGAGATGAGAACTCGAAATGCGTCAGCTACGCGACCGCCCCGAATTGCTGACCCGATGTTTATACCAGCTCAGTTCACCAGTTCGGCAGTTCGCAGGAAGTCGTAATTTCCCGCTGGATTCAACTGAAGGTTGCGCACGCGTTTGTTGTGAACCAGAACATTATCGAGATACCACAGATTGATGTATGGCAGGTCTTCGGCCAGGATGGTTTGTAATTCGTCATACAACGGCTTGCGCACCTTCGGGTCAACTTCGCGGCGCGCCTGGTCGATCAGGGCGTCCACTTTCGGATTCGAGTAGAAGCCACGGTTGGCGCCGTTGGGCGGGAAGCGCGAGGAGCTGAAGCACAAGGAAAAAATGTCAGGATCCTCGTTGCCCCCGATCCAACGCAATCCATACATTTGGAATGCTCCGTGAGTCACGTCGGAGAAGAACGTACCAAACTCGAAGCTGCGAATGTCGAGTGCAATGCCGACTTCGCGCAATTGCTGCTGCATCACCGCCACCATGAGGCGCGTGTTTTCGTCGGTGGAAGTTTTCATGGTGACATGGAAGCGGACTCCGTTCACGGCCGGGTAACCGGCAGCATCCAGCAACTGGCGCGCCGCGATGGGGTCGTGATCGTAGCGTGGAACGTTGCCGTTGTAGGCCCAACTTTGTGGAGGAAGAATGCTACGTGCCGCTTGCGCCTGGCTGCGCCACAAGTACTCGATCATCGGGCGGCGATCGAGAGCGTAGGCGATGGCTTGGCGCACTCGGACGTCCTTGAGGATGGGGTCCCGCAAGTTGAATCCCAGATAGGCCAGCCTGGTGCCAGTGCCGGATTCGACGGCGAGCGACGATTCCCGCCGCAGGGTCACAACTGTGTCAGGAGGGAACGACCCGTTGATGATCACATCGCCACTGCCTTTGCGTAATTCGAGGGCCTGGGTAGTCGCGTCAGGCACGACTGCAAAACGCACGCGGGCGAGTTTCGGCTTCGCACCCCAGTAGTTGTCGTTGCGCTCCAACATGACTTCTTTGTCGGTTTCGGCGCTCACGAATTTGAAAGGACCGGAGCCCATGGGATGGCGTGAAATCTCATCGCCACTGCCGTAAGGCACAATGCCGATCGCCATATCGGAAATGTTCCACAGTAGCGCCGCGTCCGGTTCTTTCATGTGAAAAATCACAGTGACGTCATCGGGCGCGTCGATGCGATCGACAAAACGATAGGTTGCAGCTTTGGTACTGCGAATTTTGCCTTGAAGCAGGGAATCGAAAGTCCACTTCACATCGCGCGACGTAAGCGGCCGCCCATCATGAAACCTTACACCTGGACGCAGATGGAAGATGTAGGTCAGGGAGTCGGGAACCTCCCAGCGTTCGGCCAATCCCGGGGCCACATTCAAGTTCGCGCCGCGCGAGAGCAGATCATCGAAGATCAAACTGTCTATACGTTGCGAATACGCGTCCTGTCCAACTCGCGGGTCCAGGTTGGTCGGGCTTGATTCGATCACCATCACGAGTGTGTTGGGATCAGGCTTGTTGGAACAAGAAAGAAGAGTGATCATCGACGCAAAAGCAACGGTAAGAAAGGCGTTACGGTGCATCAACGGCAATCCTGACAAATCTGGTGGAGGCTGTTGACGGTTCTCCAATTGCGAGTGGTCGTAACGACGGACAGCACGCGGTCGAGCGGCCTTTTCATTAATTCGCTTCCGGAGACTCCATTGGGGAGGTAAAGATAAAGTTCTTTACCGATGCAGCAGGATTTGTCTGGCGCGACCGTGAGCTCCGCCAATTTCTTCAGCGCGGATGGATCTGGGACAGCCGATAGGAAAGTGACGTGAAGCTTGGCGGCATCGATCTCCGGCTCTTTCAAGAATGGATTATTCTCAATAGCCGAACCTAATTCTTCAGCGCTTCTCGATACGACGGACGCCGAAAAATCAAAGTCGGTGAGAATCTTGGCCTCGATTCGCCTCGACAAGGTGCTCGGCGAAGTCTTCGCTGACTTAAAAACCACGTTCCCGCTCTGGATGAAGGTTTTCACCTGTTCGAATCCTAGCGCTTCGAACGATTGCCGAAGCTTATCCATCTTGATTCTGTTGTGCCCGCCAACGTTAATTCCGCGAAGCAGGGAGACATAGATTGCCACAAAGAGCCTCTAACTTTTCTCGATATTTTAGGGAAATGATACCTTGCCCAGCACTGCCCCGCGCTCTGCGCCAGTGGCGGAAGGAATGTTCGACGGTCGACGATGCCAGGTTTCATTTGCCAGGATCGCGAACGCGACGGCCTCCTTCGCAGACGCAGGCAGGCCGAATTCGTCTGATAAGCACAGGCGCAAACCGAGCGGTGCGAGCTGCGCCGTCAACATTTTCACCAGGGTTGTGTTCTTTGCGCCGCCGCCGGAAAGAATCATTTCCTGAAACTCGGGTCGCCTGGATGACTTTGAGCTTACCTTTAGGTGTCTCTGCAAGGCGTCGGCAATGGATTTCGCCGTCAGAGCGGTGGCACTTGTCACGACGTCTTGCTGGCGGCAGCCCCGGCACACTCGCAAAAAGTCTCGCACAAATTCCTGGCCAAACTCCTCGCGGCCCGCAGTCTTTGGAGGCTTCTTCCGAAAAAACGGCCGTCGCAGTATTTCATTCAGCACAGCGTCGATTATCCTCCCGGAGGCGGCGATCTTACCGTCACGATCGAACGGAACGTCAAATAGTTTCTGTGCAACGGCGTCGATAACCATGTTTCCTGGGCCTGTGTCGAAAGCAACGATGTCGCTTTCGGCAGCGCCGGCTCGGATGGCTGTCAAGTTTGCTATGCCGCCGATGTTCTGTGCGATCCTTCCGACTCTCGGATGGCGGAACAGCATGTAGTCGAGAAAGGGAACCAGCGGAGCGCCTTTGCCCCCGGCCGCGATATCGGCGGGACGAAAATCCGAAACCACCGGTACGCCCACTTTTGCTGCGATGATGGACGCTTCCCCAGTTTGCCAGGTAGCGACTATTTTGTGTCCAAGAAATAATTCTGGCTCGCCTTGATGATAGAGAGTTTGGCCGTGGCAGCCGATTAGGCTGCACTTCAACCGAAATTTCCGCTCAGTTGCGAGAATAGCATCGGCGTAAAGCTCGCCCAGAACAACATTGAGTCGCGCCAGGTCGGCCACGCTCGCTTGTGTGGCATTCATCGCAGCCAGGACGGCCGATCGTACAGGCTTCGGGTAAGAATATTCAGCGTGGCCGAGCAATTCGAAGCTCGAATCAAAACGTTTGCCCATGCGAATGACGGCGACATTGATGCCGTCCGCAGAGGTTCCGCTCATGACGCCTGCGACTAGCATTTCCTTCTTTGTCATGCTTGCGGTCGCCCCGCGTTTCTAGGCGCTCTTTTTCCATCAGCATTTTCGTCTCGAGCCAGAGCTTCCAGCCGCACTTCCTCGCCGAACTCCCAGAGTTGCCGCGAAAGTCTGCCGACGATTGCGGGAGTCGGTTCCTCTCCCGTCCGCAGCAGCTTCGCTGATTTGTTCTTGAATGCCAAAACGCGGCGCACCGCCTGGGCCACTCTCTTTGCGAATATCGGATCATGCTCTGCAGCGTTGACTAGTTTGTCGTGCGCTTGCGTGACGTAGTCTTCGCGGTGACAGACTAGACAAAGGTCTCCACCGGCGCGGATGAATTCAACCGCCGCCCGTCCGATTGGCGCAGCCGACAAAACACTGCCCATCTCCAGATCATCGGAAACAATTAGATTGCGGTAGCCGATTCTTCTACGCAGGAGATCCGTGATCCATGTTTTCGAAAGCGACGCGGGCGTGAGCTCCTTCGTGACCATGGGATAGGCAGCGTGTGAGATCATCACCATTGGCAGGTGTGCGCGAAGCGTCCGGTACGGGACCAGGTCCTCCGCCCACAACCTCTTCAGAGGCTTGTTGATGACTGGCAGTTCATGGTGGCTGTCGAGGGTACCTTCGCCGAGACCGGGGAAGTGCTTGCCGCATCCGAGCACGTCTGCGGAGCTTAGTCCTGCGAGAAAATCGCGAGCGTAGGCAGTGGTTTCCAGCGGATGAGCCGAGACTGAGCGCGAACTCAGCACGCTGCGCGAGGCCTCGAAGGTGAGATCGAGCACGGGTGCGAAGTCGACATTGAAACCCAGCGCGCGGCAGTTCTTGCCAATTAGCTCGCCGTGCTTGCGGAAAAGCCTGCGATCGCCTGCGGCGAAAACCTCCGCTGCGGAGGGCGAAGGGCCGAGCACCTCGCGAAAGCGATCCACTGTGCCGCCTTCCATGTCGACACACCTCAACAACGGCGATGACACGCACTTCTGGCAATCGCGCAGCAGTTGCCATGTTTGCTCCGGACTCTTAATGTTGCGAGCAAAGAGGATCACTCCGGATGGTTGCAGTCGAGTCAGCAGGGAACTGAGGCGCGACGTCATCTTTACGCCGTCGAAGCCGACGATCAGAAGTTGACCGATTTCTTTGCGAGTTGCCGATACCGCTTTGGGTGTTGATCGTTCGCGGGCAATCATTCGATCTGCCTTTTCAGCTCGGCCAACAAATTCAGAGCCTCCAGCGGTGTGAGCCGGTTCAAATCCACTTCGCGCAGCTTCTCCAGCACCGGCTGCGAAATCGGAGTGAAGATGGTCAACTGCGTTGGTAGAGGCGTAGCACCGGGAGACAGATGTTCTGTGAGTTCGCGCTCGGCGGATTCATGCTCTACCAGAACTTCACAGGCTCGCGCAATCACTTCATTCGGCAAGCCCGCCAGTTTGGCGACCTCGATACCGTAGCTGCGATCCGCGGCTCCGGGCTCGACCCTGCGCAAGAAAACGATGCCACCGCCGGTTTCCTTTACAGACACATGATAGTTTTTTACTCCGGCAAGCTGCTCGGCTAATTCCGTGAGCTCAAAATAGTGCGTGGCGAACAGAGTCTTGGCGTGCACGCGAGCATGGAGGTATTCAATCGCCGCCCAGGCGATCGCCAGACCGTCGTAAGTTGAGGTTCCGCGGCCCACTTCATCCAGTAAAATCAGCGAACGCGCCGTCGCCGTATGCAAAATCGCGGCGGTTTCCGTCATCTCAACCATAAACGTGGAGCGGCCGCGGGCGAGATTGTCGCTGGCGCCGATCCGCGTGAAAACGCGGTCTATCACGCTCAGGCGAGCGGAGCGAGCCGGAACAAATGAACCCATTTGCGCCAGAATCACAATCAGCGCCGTCTGCCGCAGGTAAGTCGACTTGCCTCCCATGTTGGGCCCGGTTAGCAGCAGAATCGTGTGCGTCGAAGAATTGAGATAGAGGTCGTTCGGGACGAAGCGCTCACTGCCTCCGGCCAATTCCTGCTGCTCGATGACTGGATGCCTGCCCTCAATGATTTCGACTTCACCTGCGTCGCCTTCCTCCGGGACAATAAATTGAGGACGACAGTAATTTCGCAAGGCCGCAACCTGAGCAAAAGAAGCGATTACGTCCACCTCGGCGAGCGCAAGCGCCGTCTGGCGGAGTCGTTTCGCTTCGGCGGCAATTGCAGTACGCAGTTCGGCAAACAAGCGGCGCTCGATCTCGACAATCTTTTCCTGCGCGTCGAGGATCTTGGCTTCGTACTCTTCTAATTCGGGAGTAGTGAACCGCTCTGCGCCAACCAGAGTCTGCTTGCGTTCATAATCCTGCGGGACCAGATGCAAATTCGGCTTCGACACTTCGATGTAATAGCCGAAGATGGAATTGAATTTCACCTTCAGCGAGTTGATGCCGGTACGCCCTCGTTCCCTCTGCTCAATCTGCGCCAATACCTGTTTGCTGTTGCGGGAAAGTTCGCGCAGTTCATCGAGATCGCGGTCTACTCCTGCCGCGATCACCCCACCGTCAGCGAAGCTCAGAGGCGGTTCCGTCACAATCGACGTTTCGATGCGGTGGCGAAGCTCGCTGAGTTCATCGATTAACCCAAGCAACGTGCGCAGGCGTTCGGCGGCCAGACGGCTTACGGCAAGCTTGATCGCCGGAATTCTGGCGAGGGAAGCGCCCAACGCAAGCACGTCGCGGGGGGTCGCCGTCTCCAGTGTGACGCGGCTAAGAAGGCGCTCCAGATCCATCACACCATCGAGGCCGCGGCGCAACTCCTCGCGTGCGATCATTTCTTTCACGCACGTCTGTACCGCATCCAGACGCGCATTAATTTCCGCCAAATCAAGCGACGGACGCAGCAACCAGGCTCGCAGTAGGCGCTTGCCCATCGGAGTGACGGCAGCGTCAATCGAGCGGAACACGGTCACGGCGGCATCGCTTCCGGCGAATAATGGCTCGATCAGTTCGAGATTACGGACGGTGACAGCGTCGAGCACGAGATAGTTCTGCCGTTCGTACCAGCCGATGCGATCGACGTGATCGAGTGATCCGCGCTGAGTCGAACGCACATAGTAAAGAATGGCTCCGGCAGCGGCGGCAGCGGCGGTGCGACCCGCAAGGCCGAAGCCTTCGAGCGACAGCACTCCGAAGTGATTTTCAAGCAGCGGAATCGCATGATCGGGAGCAAAGATCCAATCATCCAGCGGAGTCTCCGTACAGTGCGCGCCGGGAAGCCGAGCTCGCGGCGCGTGACTCTGGCCCGCGCTCGGCTCAAAAAGCGGCGCCATCGAACCATAGAGCAATTCTTTTGGCCGCAGTTGTTCCAATTCCTCCTGTACCCGCTGAAGAGCGGTTTCGCCAGAAAATTCCGTGGCGCGAAATTCGCCGGTCGAGACGTCAAGAGCGGCAAATCCCACACGGTCTCCCACCTGGGCAAGAGCAGCCAGAAAATTGCTTTCTTCCGATCCCAACAACGAATCGGCGGCGGTTCCCGGCGTCACCACGCGCGTTACTTCGCGCCGCACCAGCTTCTTGGCTAGTCGCGCATCTTCCATTTGTTCGCAGATCGCGACTTTGAAGCCTTTACGAATCAGCTTCCCGATATAACCTTCCGCCGCATGATGAGGCACACCGCACATGGGAACGGCGATGCCTTTTTCTTTGTTCCGAGAGGTCAGAGTGATCTGCAGTTCCTTCGAGGCAACGAGGGCGTCGTCGAAAAACAATTCATAAAAATCGCCGAGACGAAAGAACAGCAGCGCAGTCGGGTGATCTTTCTTGACGGCGGCGTACTGACGCATCAGCGGAGTGGAGGGCTCAGTCATTCACTTGTCGGGAAGCAGGCTTGGCGCGGATTATAACAAAGCTCGGCTGTTCACTTTCATGCGGCTGATCACAGGCCGATGTGGAAATGATAGTTGACGGCGCTTCGCTCCCAGTGTTTACCTGATACATGGAACTCCGTAAAGATCCCATCACGCGCTCCTGGGTGATGACGGGGGATGACCCCGCGGAGAGTGGCGCGCGCCCGGAAGGCCCCTGCCGTTTTTGTCCGGATTCTCAAGAACCTACGCAAGTCATTTCGCCTTTGCCAGCCACTGGTGGGTGGTCGGCCCGCTCGATGGTGCATCCCAATCCGCTTTATCACATCGAAGGTGAACCGGGCCGGCGCGGTGACGGAATTTACGATCGCATGAGTTCAGTCGGCGCTCATGAAGTGCTGGTCGAGAATCCCAGGCACGACCGCCAGCTATGGCATGCCAGCGACGATGAGATTGGTCAGTTCCTGCGTCTGGCTGCCGAACGCATCCTGGATTTGAAGCGCGATCCAAGGATCAAGTACGTCAGTCTTTACAAAGATTTCGGCCCTGGAGCAGGCCAGGAGTTTTCCCATCCCACATCGCAGCTGACAGCGACGATGTTCGTGCCACGGCGCGTGCTGTACGAGCTGCGCGCAGGTCGAGAATATTTTGTAGCCAAGGAGCGCTGTGTCTTCTGCGACATTCTTAATCAAGAAGAGCGGCAGGCTTCGCGGGTGATCGAGGCCCGTGGCGACTATATCGCCCTCGGACCGTATGCGCCGCGCGTGCCATACGAAACCTGGATTCTGCCGCGCAACCATGAAGCGTCATTTGAGCGTACAGGTTTATCGAAGCCGGGGCTACGCACCAATCTCGCCTCTCTGTTACGCCGTACCCTGCAGCGGGTGCGCACGGTGACCGAAAGCTTTCACCTGGTGCTGCATACTTCACCCAACAGCCTGCATCCTTCGAAGACCCTCGGGTACTGGAAAACGATCGACGAAGACTATCACTGGCACATCGAGATTATGCCAGTCATTCCGGCCAAAGCGCGATCCTATACATTCAAGGAAGTGTATTACTCGCCGGTCAGCTCCGAGACCGCGGTTAAGCAACTACGCGACGCGAAGATTGATGGTTGAGACGACGTGGATGGATGAGACCGTTCATAATAGCGATATGTCCTCGGATAAGATTGTTCGCCGCCTGAAGACCTACGCCGGGGCTCAGGGATTCGTCTACCAGTATTATTTCGTCGGCCAGCGCGCCGCACTCGCGAATGACCCCGACTCGCCTGCTACAGAGTTTGTGTTCGACGTTACTTCCGACCGCAAGCTTACCTACGCCGTAAGCGTTCTGTTGCCGCAAGAGGCCGTTAGGACCTGGGTGACAGCGCATCGGCGCGCCCTGACCGACGCGGAACAATATGCTGCCGCCAAACTCCGGCTATTCCGCGCATTTGATGAAGTGGAAGACATGAAAGCAGTTGGCCGCCGTTTGCTGATTGATTCGCAATTGCTCGAAGAGTCGCTGGCAAGTTTAGGCGTGGAGTAAAGCCACTGTAAGCAAAATCACAACCAGCGGTAGGTTTGACGTCTCGATTTCCGTCTCCTTGCGCAGAATATAATAGGTAGAGAGAGCGTTCATGGGGCCGTTGATCGAAATCAATAGGCTGCCTGTGGGGCTTGCAATAAAGTTAGCGGACTCTGATACTTAGCTGCTTATGTCCTTACTCTGGTTGCGCTTCGCGCTGGCCTGTTACTTTATTGGGCTGATCTATGCTTTCTTTGCGCTCACCCGCACCAGCGATCTTTTCAGCCGCATCGCCCTCCACGCCGCCAGCCTAGGGATGGTGTTCCATTTCGTCTCGCTAGTCGAACTCTTTGTCTCGGGCCACTTAGTCTGGGCCTCGGTGCATAACGGTGAGTCGCTGCTGGCATTTTTTTCGATGACGTTTTTCATGATCATCTATGCCATCTATCAGACGACTTCACCGGGTGTGGTTGTCTTCCCGATTGTTTTTTTTCTCACTTTTGTTGCGGCCGTGGATGAGCAACCGGTGCTACTGACTGCGTTCGTTCAGCACAAGGGATGGTTGATCGCGCACATCATCCTGATTTTCACAGGCTATGCGGCGCTGGTGCTGAGCTTTGGCGCGAGTTTGCTCTATTTGTTGCAGGAGCGCCGTCTGAAAGCCAAGAAGCCCAGCAGCATGATTTCGTTTTTACCGGCGCTCGAAGTGATCGATCAGATCGGATACAGATCGCTCCTTCTGGGCTTCCCGTTCATGACGCTCGGCCTGATAACTGGCTCCATCGTGGCGATGACGGCATACGGACACGTGGACTTCGCAGATCCAAAAATTCTGCTGTCGGTGTTGATGTGGGCCGTGTACATGGTCATGGTCGTCACCCGTTGGAACTCGGGATGGCGCGGGCGCCGGGCGGCTGTGCTCGCGACGTTTGCATTTGTGGCGGCAGTCGTGGCTTGGGCTGCGAATTATTTTTCGACGATTCACCGGGTTGCCGCTTCATGAGATACCAGCTTATTGGCGTGAATCACAAGAGCGCACCGCTCGAGGTGCGCGAGCGCCTGGCGATTCCGGAATCGCGGCTGCCCGATTGTTGCCGCGATCTCACATCTCATCCGGGGATCGAAGAAGGATTGATCCTGTCTACGTGCAATCGCGTAGAGATGATTACTCACACCAGCAACGGATCGGCTGACTTGCGCGGCTTTTTGCACGATCATTTTCGGCTGAGTGCGGCGGAATTGGATCCTCACTTGTACGAATTTCGCGAGAAAGACGCCGTGCGGCATGTATTCCGCGTGGCTTCGAGCCTGGATTCGATGGTAGTAGGCGAAGCCCAGATTCTCGGGCAGGTAAAGGAGGCATACGCCACTGCCCGCGCGGTGGGCTCGGTTCGGGGTCAGCTGGATCAGCTCTTTAACCGGGCTTTTGCCGTAGCGAAGCGCGTGCGCAGCGAGACCGCTGTAGGGTCGTCTTCCGTTTCAATCGCTTCAGTCGCCGTAGAGCTGGCAAAGAAGATTTTCGGGTCGTTGCAGGGCAAGAGCGTTTTCATCGTAGGCGCGGGGAAGATGAGCGAACTGGCTGCGCGGCACTTGATGGCCCATGGTTGCGAGTCGATTTTTGTTTCCAATCGCACCTATGATCGCGCCATTGGGCTGGCGCACAAGTTCAACGGCCAGGCCATCAAGTTTGAGGATCTCTACAACTCCTGCGATAAGGCCGACATCGTCATCACGTCGACCGGATCTCCACACGCAATTTTCCGCCGCGAACATGGTGAACAATTTCTTTCTCGGCGCAAAAATAAGCCGATGTTCTTCATTGATATCGCCGTTCCCCGCGATGTGTCGCCCGAAATGGCGAAACTCGACGGCATCTTTGCCTACGACATTGACGACCTGCAGCAGGCTGTCAGCAGCCACGTTGCCGACCGCCGCAAGGAAGCCGAGCTCGCCGAAGCCATCATCACCAGTGAAGTCGAACGCTTCGAAGCCAGGCTGCACACGTTAGATGTCGTGCCGACGATTGTGAGCCTGCAGGATCATCTCGAAACCATCCGCCAGGCGGAAATCGACCGCGTGCGCGGCCGCATGGGTGTGTTGACTCCGGAACAGGAAATGGCGGTCGAGGCGCTGACCCGCGGCATCATCAACAAAGTCATGCATACCCCGATTACCACGATGAAAACTGCGGCCCGCGACGCCGAGGCCACGACCGTGATTGATGTTGTGCGCAGGCTGTTCAATCTGCACGACAAAGAGAAAGGTCTGGCATCGCAGGCGAGCCCAGAGTCATCGGGCAAGAAAGAAATAGAGCCGCGCCACTGATGCCTAAATTTCGCATCGGCTCCCGCGGCTCACAACTTGCGCTCTGGCAGGCCAATCACATCTCCACGCTTCTGCGCGCGCGCGGTCACGAGGTGGAAATCGAAATCATCCACACTACTGGCGACAAAATCACTGACGTCGCTCTGGCCATGGTCGGCACCAAGGGAATGTTCACGAAAGAAATTGAAGAAGCCCTCGCCGCGGGCCGCGTCAATCTTGCGGTGCATTCCTTGAAAGACTTGCCCACGGAACTTCCGCCCGGCTTCGAAATCGCCGCCATCACGGAGAGGCAAGACCCGCGAGACGCCTTCTGCTCGGTTCGATTTTCCAGCTTTCAAGAATTGCCGAAGGGCGCGCGTGTGGGTACGTCCAGCCTGCGCCGTCAGGCGCAACTTAAGGCCATCCGTCCCGATCTAGAGGTTCATCCGTTGCGGGGCAACGTTGACACCCGGCTTAGAAGGCTCGAACAAGGCGAGTACGATGCCATCATTCTGGCCACCGCTGGCCTGAAACGCCTGGGTAAAACGCAACTAGTGAAGCACATCATTCCCGCCGAAGTCATGTGCCCCGCCGCCGGACAAGGAGCGCTCGGCATCGAAATCCGTGAAGGTGACATTGAAACAGGTAAGCATCTTGAATTCTTGAACGACCCTGCAGCCCGTGCGGCTACCACGTGTGAGCGCGCCCTGCTCAAGTGTCTTGGCGGAGGTTGTCAGGTTCCCATCGGCGCCTTTGCGGAATTCAGGCCATCAGGAGATTTGAAAGGGCATGACTTTAGTCGTGCCGTCAATCGACCAGAAAAAGAATCCGCTTTAGCCGCTGAGGACTGCCTTCATCTTGAAGCCATTGTCGCCGACCCGGACGGCTCGAAAGTTCTGCGCGAATCCCGTGACGGAAAAGATCCAATAATACTCGGCAACGAAGTGGGCGCGGCCCTGCTCCGCCGCGGTGGCGATGAAATTCTCGAGGCCGTGTACGGCCGCGGTTTGGCTGTTCCGCCCCAACCATGATCTCGGTTATGATTTGCGAATGAAAACCGGTTCGGAAGAAGCAACCAGCGGGACCCGGGAATAGCTACCTCAAACGCTCTGTGTACATTCCTGAACATTTTCGATTGCGCCACGACGCCGACGCACTCGCTTTTATGCGAGCGCATCCGTTTGCGATCCTGATCTCTTCCACAGAAGACGGTCCCTCTGCAACGCATTTGCCCCTGTTTGTAGCCGAGGATGGAGAAAATGTTTTGCTCAGGGGCCATGTAGCCAAGGCAAATCCGCACTGGCGCTTTCTCGAACAGGATCATAAGTGTTTGTCGATCTTTCACGGGCCGCATTCCTATATCTCGCCCTGCAACTATGTCTCGCGTGAAAGCGTTCCGACATGGAACTACGCTGCCGTACATGTCTACGGAGCTGCGAGGATATTTTCTTCCGAGCGTGATCTACATGCGATGCTCAATGACTTGATGAATACATTCGAGCCCGCTTACAGCCAGCAGTGGGAAGTCTTGAGCGCGAAGTATCGAGAAAACATGTTGCGGCAAATAGTGGGTTTCGAAATCACTGCCACGAAAGTGGAGGGGAAATTCAAGCTGAGCCAGAATCGTACGCGAAAGGAGCAAGCGAACGTCATAGAATCTCTGGAAAAAGCGGAAGATTCAGTCGTATCGGAAATCGCTAGCATGATGAAACAGCAAGGACTCGGCAAGGTCGCCGGCGATTGTGATGATGATAAAGACGCGAAATGAAGAAACCTCCGGTTCGCGATCCGGCGAATGCGCTCTTAGGCGTGCGCGTGTTGGTGGGGCGCGCGCGGCATCAGGCTGGCGCACTCTCACAGGAGTTACGAAAGCTGGGCGCGACTGTGATTGAAATTCCTTTCATCGAAATCCGTAAGCCCAGCTCGTTCAAGCGTCTCGATTCGGCCTTAAAGAATCTTGCCGACTATGACTGGCTGATCCTTACCAGCGTGAATGGCGTCGAGGCCATGTGGGAGCGGATGACTAAGTTGCGCGTGACAACAAACGCTCTCAAACCCTTGCGCATTGCGGCAATTGGTCCGGCAACCAAGAAGGCGATCGAGCAGCGCGGAGTCAAAGTGGACCTGGTTCCGAAAGCATATGTCGCAGAGTCCATAGTGCGCAGCCTGCGCCATCGTGTGAAAGGCAAGCGCGTGCTACTGGTGCGCGCAAAAGTCGCCCGCGATGTGATTCCAAAGGAACTCCGAAAAGCGGGCGCGGAGGTGGATGTCGTGGAAGCCTACGAGATGGTTGTGCCTGAGTCGTCGCGTACGCGCCTGCAGAAGGCCCTAAAAAACCCGCGACGGCGGCCTCATGTGGTCACATTTACGAGCTCTTCTACGGTCAGAAACTTCGTGGAACTGCTGGGCGCGCACGAACCCCGCGATACTAAACTCGCCGGAATCCTGATGGCCTCCATCGGCCCGGTCACCTCGTCGACCTTGCGGGAACTGGGGCTGCGAGTAGACATTGCTGCAAAAGAGTTCGCCATCCCCGGACTGGTCGTAGCCATTCGCCGCGCGATGCACTAATCAATCGCACACTGATGCTGATGATTCTTGACCTGTGTTGCATCGACATCTGCTAAGTTACCCGCATGAAACCGAAAACCATTTACCTTGGGCTCAGTTTCGTAGGCGTGCTGCTTCCATACTGGCAATTCGTTCCTTGGGCCGTGCAGCACGAAATGAGTCTTCCGTTTTTCTTTCGTGAACTTTTCGCGAACCGAATCAGTGCGTTCTTTGGAATGGATGTGGCGGTCTCCGCGGTAGTTCTGGTCGTATTCATGCGGATTGAGCGCGCCCGACTGACAATCCAGCATACCTGGTTGCCGGTGTTGGCTGTTCTTACGGTGGGAGTCTCGCTCGCACTGCCGATGTTCCTCTACATGCGGGAGCAAAGACTCGATCAATTGAAAGCCGTCGTTCCAGCTGGGCTACCAACCTGATCCAATTCCTTTTTTATTCCGTCACGGTGCAACTACAATCTGCCGGTTGCACGTGCGCCAACAGAAAATCGGCGACGCGCTTATAGGCATCAATCTGATTCTCCACGCGTGCAAAGCCGTGCCCTTCATTTTCGTAAATCTTGTAGTCCACGGTTCCCCCGCGCTTCTTGATCGCATCGACCACCTGCTGCGTCTCCGATTTCGGGCAGCGCGGATCGTGCCCCCCAGCCAACAGCAGAAGCGGAGCTTTGATCTGATCGATGAAGTTGATCGGAGAGCGGTCTTCATACAGCGCTTTGTTCTTCACCACGTCACCCATGGTCGCCAGATCGGACTGCTGCAGCACCGGGTCCTCGTTCTCAATCTCCGTGAACCAGTTTACAAACGGCACGATCGGGATGCCCGCCGCCCAAACGTCAGGGGCTTTTGTAACTGACATCATGCTGAGATAGCCGCCGTAGCTTCCGCCCATGACGGCAATCTTCTTGGGATCAAGATGGCCGGTCTGCTTGATCCAGTCGACTCCCGCGAGAACGTCCTGCAAGTCTCCGCCGCCCATGTCGAACAGATTCGCCTGCTGAAACTCTTTTCCGTATCCCGTGGATCCGCGGTAGTTGGGCGCGAGAACCATGTAGCCCTGATTCGCTGCGTACTGGATGAAGCGGTTGAACGAATTCAAAGTCTGCGCGGTCGGCCCGCCGTGGATGTAAACGATGGCGGCGTTCTGCCCGTTGCGCGCCATGTTGAAGGGCACGTACAGAAATGCGGAGATGGTCCATTTGCCATCGCGGCTGGGATAGTGCACCAGAAAAGGCTCAACCATATCCTCGGATTGCACGCCGGCAACGAGGGAATGCGTGACTTGCTGCAACTTGCCCGTGCCCAGCGTGTAGACCCAAAGGTCACCGGGGGCAGTGGGGCCATTGTGGTAATAGAGCAGGTGTGCGCCGTCCTTGGTGAAGGCAGAATGCCCGCCGGCCGGCTCGTTCAAGCCTTTCGGAATCGCCAGAGCTTTCGATTTGTTCGTGGCGAGTTCGTAGAGGTAAATATCTTCATTCCCGTCGACGTTGGCGGTGAAGGTGATGCGTTTGCCGTCCGGTGAGAATTCGCCGCCGCGAATTTCCCATTTATCCTTTGTAAGCCAGGAAATCGCCTTCGTTGAAATCTCCAGCAGGCCGATGTTTTCGTAGCCGTTGGCGGCGTTGGAGGTGAATAACACTCGCTTGCCGTCCGGAGAGATGTCATTGTTTTCGTAGCGTTGTTCACCTTCGTGCGATGTGAGCAGCGTGCTTTTTTCTGTGGCGACGTCCGCGATGAAGATATTCGAGTCCGTGCCTTTCGCCTGCGATTGCGTGTACACGATGGACTGGCCGTCCTTTGACCAGACGGGATTGTAATTGCCCTTATCCTGCGCCGTGTTGGAAGTGAGGTGCTTCACCTCGCGCATCAGGGTGTCGTAGATGTCGATCTCATGTGCGGCGGAAGTCCGGGGCTTCACGAGATACGCGAGATAGCGGCCATCCGGCGACCAGGTGGGATCGGTTTCGGCGATCTCGCGCGTGCTCGTGAGGTTCACAACTTTGCCGGTCTTGGGCGAGACCAGAAAAATGTCCCACTGTTCATCACCATCGTAGTCGGACTGATAGGCGATCCACTTGCCGTCGGGCGACCACGCCGGCGAAGACTGCCGCTGGTCGCTGACGGTAAGCTGGACTGGCCATCCGCCTTCGGCCGGGACAAGCCATAGGTTGTTGCGCCCGCTCATGTTGGAAATAAACGCGATGCCCTTGCCGTCGGGCGACCACGTGGGTCGGCCGATCTGGCGCGTCATGTAGAGCTTCTCGATGGTCAGGCCGCGCGGTTCGACTTGCGCGTTCGGTTTCGAGGCAATTTGCTTTGGATCTGTTATGGCTTCAGGCGTGGGAAGAGTTTGAGCTGCGACTTCTGTGACAACTGTGCTCATGAATATGACGATAGCAAAGAGTGCGAAGGTGCGCATGGGTTAGAAGTCTCGAAGAGGAATGGAATTACAGAAAATGTACGCATTACCGTCTTTTGCGACCGGTAGAGTCATGCTACTCAATGATGCGGAGATGGCGCCACAAACGCTCCGTGGTAAACAATTCAACATTCAGCCCCTCGAATCCCGCAACAGCCAGCATCAGGATATCGAAAGCGTGAGTGCCTGCTTACTTCCACTGGCCCTTCACCCTCGGTGATTTTAACCTTTTCAACTTTCGATAAGGCCGCCGACTAAGGGTATACCCCGAAAACCGCTCCGGAGTCGGTGTCACCGCCGTTCAAGGTTCCGTACAGAAGGCCGAAGATTCCCGGAGTGACGCCGTTGGGGTTTCTGCTGGGTCCGGGATTACCGAGGTTCTTGAAGGTCCAAGCGCCGCCCCCCGTGGCAGGCGGCGTTAGTTGAAAGACATATCCCGGGTTGAAGTCGATCGAGCCAAAATTTGTCCCGTAGATAACGCCGTTTGCCCCAACTGTGATGTAGCTCGCGCCTCCGAGTTGCTTGCTAAAGCTGTAAATCACTGTCTTCGTCCATGCGCCGTGTCCGCTCGCTGGCGGCGTGAGCTTAAAAATATTAAAGGAATTTCCGCTCCCTTGACAGCAAGCCTCGCCGTAGAGGGTGCCAGCCCCTCCGGTCAGATAAAACGGATCCGCGCCATTGGGTGCGTCCTGAAAGGTGTAAATGACGCTCTCGGTCCAGCTTTGGCCGGAAGCGGCGGGTGGCGTCAACTGAAAAATCACGCCACAGCCGAGAGGACAGTGCTTTGTTACCAGCCCACCTACTGCCGCGCTTCCGTAGTAGACTCCGTGAGGCCCTGCGATCAATGTGCTAGAGGGATTGCCGCCGTCGCTTCCGCCGGTGAACTTATAGAGAGTCTCTTCCGTCCAAGCCGCGCCTTTGGTCGCGGGCGGAGTAAGCTTTACAACGTTTCCGCATCCGCCATCAAAGTTGCACCCGGGCAATCCCCCGTAATACGACGCGGCAAAGATTCTCCCCCCTTTGTCAATTACCAGCGGAGTCCAGGTGTTGTATGTCGTGGGGTCGTCGAAGGTGTGGATCAACGCAAATCTCCACTTGCCGCTCGACGTAGGACTGAATTGAAACACCCCCGGACCGCTAACACTATTGTTCGTGACTCCGTAGAGTCTTCCCGTGCGGTCGAAAGCCGGGGTGCTCAACTGGCAACAGCCATCGCTGCCGCCCGTGAAGTCGTAAAGCACAGAGTAGGTCCACGACCCGCCGGCAGTCGCGGGCGCAATTTCTTCAAAGATGACGCCGCAGCCCGCCCCTCCATTACACCCCACGTCACCCCCGCTCCAAGTTGTGCCAAACAGATTTCCCTTCGGATCTGCAGTCAGGATTGCCTGGGGACCACCTCCATCGGTACCATTGGTGAATACATGAAGCGTCGTTGCCGGTTGCTGCGCTGCTGAAGTTCCCACCAGCGCGAAAGCTGCAAATGCCAAGCCGAGGCTAAGCCTCTTCCAGAGTGCAGTTCGCAAATCAAACTTGCCAGGTTTCATTGTCGTAGGGATCGCACGCATGTTGGCACCTCATTCTGGCCTAAGGTTTTCTCGCAAGCCGTCTCATGGCTGAACGCCTGGTGTAATAACATCTCCCTGCAGGGGAACTAGGGGATAGTTCGCGAACCTTGCGACCGCCCAACATCTTACACCCATTGGGAGTGCGTGGTATCAGGCAAACATTAAGAAAGCGTAAAAAGATTTGCACGGCGCATCTATTTCGCGTCCTCGTGCATTTCCACCGTGCTCCAGGTCTTATCGCCAGCATGGCAAATATTCTCTAATGCGCATTCAGCGCACTTGGGCTTGCGTGCAATGCAGAGCTTGCGTCCATGCCAAATGATCTGATGCGAGAAGAGGATCCATTTCTCGCGCGGGATGACGCGCATTAAATCCTGCTCAATCTTCTGCGGGTCGTTGTTGGTGGTGAGCTCGAGGCGGCGCGAGATGCGGTGCACGTGCGTGTCGACGACTACGCCGCCAGCTTTCTTGAACCACGAGCCCAGAACGACGTTGGCGGTTTTTCGCGCGACACCGGGGAGGGTGAGGAGATTCTCCATCTCGTCGGGTACCGTCCCGCCGAAGTCGGCAACAATTTTCTTCGCCGCTCCAACCACTGATTTCGACTTGTTGCGGAAAAATCCGGTGGAGCGGACGTCGGGCTCGAGTTGTTCGGGCGTCAGCGCCGCGAAGGCCTCGACCGTGGGATATTTTCGGAAAAGTTCCGGCGTGACGCGATTCACATTCACGTCGGTGGATTGAGCCGAGAGAATAGTCGCCACCAGAAGTTCCCATGCGCTGGTATGAGTGAGAGCGCAGGTCACGTCGGGATAGAGTTGATCGAGACGCCCCAGAATTTCAGAGATGCGCTCGGGCGAGACGGGATTGTAAGGGTTGGACTTTGTCCCTTTCGGTGCTGCGACCCCGGCTTTGACCCTTTCGGGATTTTTCTTCACGGAGCCCGTCTTCTTAGCCGCTGTTTTCATGGACGAAACTGTTCGCGCCACCCGGTCCTGGCGGCCAGTCCGGGCAGGCTTGCGGGGAGTGACGCCGCGGGGCATGAGATCGGTGCTCCTTCGAAGTCAACATGGTATCAGAGGTCGGAAGGCGAGCAGCACGAGCTATGATGCCATCGTCCATCGGTAACCATGCAAGGAATTGACTCCCATCTCGCGCCCCGGTAGGCTGAAAGCACCCCATCATTCAGGAAAGTATTGTGCCTGTGAACTCCATCCAACTCGGACAAGTTTGGCGTAGCGATGCCGACGGCCAGGATTATCTGGTCACCAAGGTGTACAGCGAAGTCTTCACGCAGTACGCGATGCTGCGTCCGGCGGGGATCACCGCACCAGACGCTCCGACGGTACGACTCAAAGTGACTAAAACTCCGGAAGGCGCGTCGCTCCCCGGCTACACCTTTACCCAGGACGGCTCGTTCTAGGCTTATAGATTTTCTTTCCGTTCTCTACCCTTACTACGACTTCGGGTCTGCTGGCGCAGCCTGACTGTTGAAACGTAGCTAGCGGCGCCTCAACTCTTCAGACACTATCCGATTCCTCGGCGAGGAAGGTGGGTTGCGAAAATTATGTTTTAATTGGTGAAGTCCGATTCTGAAGAAATCGGTTCTTGCCTTTCAATTTTGGCTTTCAAATTTTGTGCGTGACGAGCTAATAAAATATTCCCATCCATGACTGAAAAAATTCTTGCCGTACTGTTTGTCTTCATCAATTCCGTGATTGCCACCACGGGCTATGCCGGAGTGATGCTGTTGATGGCGATCGAATCGGCGTGCATTCCCCTGCCTTCGGAATTGATCATGCCGTTTGCCGGATATATGGTCTTCACCGGCACGTTTAAGCTCTTGTGGGTTGCGACGGTGGGGGCCGTCGGCTGCAACCTCGGGTCCTTGGTGGCGTATGAGATTGGTTGCTATGGCGGCCGCCCTTTAGTGGAGCGTTACGGGCGCTGGATTCTCATGGGCAAACGCGAACTCGATATGTCCGACCGTTTTTTCGCGCGCTGGGGATATCTGGCGGTTTTCGTTGGCCGTCTGCTGCCGGTGATTCGAACGTTTATCGCGTTGCCGGCGGGAGTGGCGCGCATGCCGCGCGGCCGCTTTCATCTCTATACATTTCTCGGGTCGTGGCCGTGGTGCCTGGGCCTGGCGTATCTGGGGATGAAGCTCGGGGAGAACTGGCGCGAACTTGGAAAATACTTTCACAAATTCGACGCGGTGATTGGCATCGTTCTAGTCGCGGGCGCAGCCTGGTTTGTCTGGAGCCATTGGCAGAACCGGATCAGCGGTCAGCCATCGGCCGTGGGCCGTCAGTAAAGCCTCTTCTCCAAAGTTAGATCGGCCTCGCCAGCTGCGACGCAACGATCTGCCACCCTCCTTCGCGCTTCACCACCACATCCATGTAGATGTAGCGAACGGGAAAGCGCCGGCCGCCTTGCTCAACGTCGTCTTCCTCCGAACCGTGGACGATCGCCAGTTCGTCGCTGAGCAGGCGAACACGGCGGCCCGTGGAGACCATTGAGAGATATCGGATTGCACCAGTCTCCAGGTTTTTGACCACGTCTTGTTTGGTTCGGGACTCGCCAAATTCGTCGTATTGAACGTAATCATCGGCATAGATTGCGGGAGAGTTCGGCCACATCGGCGGCGATGATCGCGCGATCGCCATCTTCAAACAGTTTCAGGATTTGTTCTTGCTCGCTCTTGGTGATCATTTGAAGCACCTCGTGCTGTGCGTGTAGCACAAAAATATTAATTCCCGGTAACAGCATTCAGGAAATCCTTTATCACTGTCATTCCAATTTTGAATTAGACAGCGGAATCAATCGACCATACTGTTAAAGTATGGACAATTTCATATCAGTTGAGGACTCACATGTTGATTTGCTGCACGAGATCGGCGTCCGGCTCGCCACGGCGGATGGTTTTCACGAAGTACTCACTCGCGTTGTGGAGTTTGCCTCGGCGCTCGTGAAGTGCGATTCCTGTCTCATCTATGTAATGGAAGGCGAAGAGCTTGTCCTGCGCGCTTCCAAGAATCCGCATGCCGAAGTCGTCGACCGGCTGAAGCTCCGCGTGGGTGAGGGCATCACCGGTTGGGTGGCAGAGCATCAAGAGCCTGTCGCCATCGCGCAAAAGGCCGCACTCGATCATCGCTTCCAGTTCTTTCACGAACTCCCCGAAGATACTTACGAAGCGTTCCTGTCCGTGCCCCTGATGTGCAGAGGGCGAGTCATGGGGGTAATCAATCTGCAGCATCGCGAGCGTCATGTTCACTTGCGCCGGGAGATTCGCCTCATTTCCACAATTGGATTTCTTGTGGGCGCCGAGATCGAAATGGCGCGACTGGAGGAGGCGAATTCCACGCTGGCCGATCAGTTGCTCACTCGCAAGATTGTGGAGCGCGCCAAGGGAATTCTACAGCGCGACCTGGGATTGAGCGAAGAACAAGCCTATCTTATGTTGCAGCGGCAGAGCCGTCAGAAACGGAAAGCCATGAAGGAAATTGCCGAAGCGATCGTGCTAAGCGATGAAGTGAAGGGAAGCCTGCCGTCTCCCAAACCTGCCTGACGACGTCAGCAGCTCTCACGACCAAGATAGACGACCAATGGAAGACCCGAGAGCAGATGTGTTTCGGGGCTGATCTGCTCCCGGGGATTTTGCAGCAGCGGAGAACTAACGGGAGGAGATCGCAACCGGGACGGCGCTCGTCTGGGCTACTTCGCCAGTTTCCGGTGGAACCGCGAAGTGCAGTGTCGTGCCAAACTCAGGAAGCTGCAGGGCACTGACAAATCTTCCATCTGCCCTGGACACGACGAACAACTGGCTGCGGTCCGAAGCGCGTGGGGCCTCCATGCGAGTGATTAACACGACGAAATTTGGTCCCTTATCGTCGAGACTTTGCAGGGCGACGATCCCCGCCTGCCCGCTGCTCCCGATCGTGAATCGGTACTTTCCTGCCGGGACGATGGCTTTTTGCCAGTGTACTTCGTGACTGAGCGTGAAAGTGCCCGCGGCCTCCTGCCCAAAAACCAAAGTGGGTGCGAAGTTCAGGGTGCTCAAAGCCAGCAAGGCGGCGTAGGCGAATTTGCGAATCGAGTTCATGGAATCTCCTGTTCTTTGTGGTATGTCTGAGCGCACACGCACGAATGCCGGGCGGCGCGGTTCAGATTGAGTGGAGAACGACGGGGTCAGGAGAATCGCAATACCGACGTCAGGGCCGGCATGCAAACATCAGCTTCGGAGAATCGGCTGCAGAGCCGGCGTCGAAGTGAGTTCACTATGAAGGAATCTGGCGCCGGAGTCTAACGCAAAAAATGGGTTACTCGGATCAGTAAACGCGAGGAGCGTTTTTCATGGCAATACGGTTTGATTCGGTATATGCGCCGTTAAAGTGATTTTCTGCGCGTTTAAGTTCTCTCGTTTGCAAAAAGTCCGCAAAGTACGAGACGATACAAAGTTTGCGAATGCATACAGATCCTTACTAAGGAAGCGGCCAAAAATATGGCGACACGGAACAAGTCTGCAAAGGCGGCAGCGAACCCGTCCAGGGTAGAAGTAAGTTCGAAAGCCAAGGCGCACGGGACCGACAGGAGTAACGGCGACGACATCCAGCCCGCGAAAGGGAAACTCGGTGTCATGATCCCGGGCATGGGTGCGGTTGCGACGACCTTTGTCGCGGGCGTTGAGGCGATTCGCAAGGGACTGGCAAAGCCGATCGGCTCGCTGACGCAGATGGGCACGGTGCGGCTGGGCAAGCGCACCGACGGTCGCTCGCCAAAATTAAAGGAATTTGTTCCTCTGGCAGGTCTCGACGACCTGGTCTTCACCGGCTGGGACATTTTCGAAGACAACATGTATGAAGCCGCTTCAAATGCCGGTGTGCTCGATCAGCGGCTACTCGACCAGTTGAAGCCATTTCTTTCTTCGGTGACACCCCGTGCGGCGGTGTTCGACCACAACTACGTGAAGAAGATCGATGGTCCGAACGTTAAACAGGGCAAGACGAAGATGGACCTCGCCGAGCAGTTGCGCGACGACATCCGCGACTTCAAGAAGACCAGCGGAGCGAGCCGGCTGATCACGATGTGGTGTGGATCGACTGAGTCTTACATCGCGGCGAGTGAAGCCCATCAGTCCGTCAAGTCGTTCGAGAAGGCTCTGCGTGAGAACGATGAAATGATTGCACCCTCCATGGTGTACGCCTACGCATCGCTCATGGAGGGTGTGCCATTCGCGAACGGCGCGCCGAATCTGACCGTGGACCTGCCGGTGATGCTCGAACTCTCCCGGCAGAATGAAGCGCCCATTTCCGGCAAGGACTTCAAAACCGGGCAGACCCTGATGAAGACAATTCTCGCGCCCGGATTCAAAGCGCGCATGCTGGGGTTAAGTGGATGGTTCTCGACCAACATCCTCGGCAACCGAGACGGCGAAGTGCTCGACGATCCGGGATCGTTTAAGACCAAAGAAGAGTCGAAGCTGTCCGTGCTGGAGCACATTTTGCAACCGGAACTCTACCCCGATCTTTACGGGAATATGTGCCACAAGGTACGCATCAATTACTATCCGCCGCGCGGCGATAACAAAGAGGGTTGGGACAACATCGATATATTCGGCTGGCTGGGCTATCCGATGCAGATCAAAGTCGACTTCCTTTGTCGCGATTCGATTCTTGCGGCGCCGATCGTGCTTGATCTCGTGCTGCTAATGGACCTCGCCAAACGCAGCTCTCAATTGCGCGGGCTTGGAATTCAGGAGTGGCTCAGTTTTTACTTTAAATCTCCCATGACCGTGCCGGGCTTGTATCCGGAGCACGATCTGTTCATTCAGCTCATAAAGCTGAAGAACACGCTGCGGCATTTGAAGGGCGAGGAGTTGATCACGCACTTGGGGTTGGAGTACTACGACTGATCACTTGGCATGGAGAAAGGGCACCCAGGATAGCCCTAATGGACCTCCGAAGACGCTCGATGCTAGCGGAATCCACCACTTTCGGGCATGCTTAGGTTCTTGTTCGGGGTGATGCGGTCAGCCCATCCCTCGAACGAGAGTTTATAAGACTTGTAGGTCCCCATAGCTTGGATTGCTGCAATAAAATCCGCTGGACGTTCCTAATTGGCGACGTAAGAGGACTCGCTCGGACCACCAAATGTTGTACCCATGCAAAACCTCCATGACGAATCTCGGAGACCTTACCACACCGTCTTGATTAGCGGGCTGCTGCGGATTTTCTCGTCGTGCGTAATCAGAGTCAGGCCTTCGGCGCGGGCGGTGCCGCCGATGATGCGATCGGCCGGGTCGTGCGAGTAGTCTTCCGGGAAAAGTGTGCCGAGAGCACAGATTTCTGGAGTAATCGGACGTACTGCAACATCCTCGAGGAATATGTGAATCGAGGCCTCCAGAGTACCGTAGGCTCGCACTCGCCCTCTAGCCAGCAGAGAGGAAATTTCCCAGACAGTGATCGCGGAGATCGCAATGCCTCCTTCGTGTCGCGCTCTGCGGATCGCCGATGCGGCGGGTCGCGAGAGCTTCTTGGAATCATCCACCGCCCAAACCAGAGCGTGTGTATCGAGGAGAATCAAAGTGCCGACTCCCAAGACTCTGCCGAATCCGCATCAAGCTCGCCGACAATCTCAATCACTCCTTTGAGCCTGCCGATGAATTGCCTCCCTTCCTTGTCTGCGGGCACCAGCTTCGCCACAGGCTTCCCGCGCTTGGTGATAATCAATGTTTCGCGGGTACTGCTAACGTCGTCCATCAGAGTAAGGCAGCGGGCTTTGAATTCTGCGGCGGAAATTGTCCTCATGACCAGCTCCTCTAAGACATGGTCATTATAACATGGTCACTAACTTGTGACGGCTTTCCCTCGCTTGTACTCGTCAAACTTCTCCAAGAACTTATCGATATCCTTCTTCTGCAAATAGTACGGCGTTGACAACCGCAGCTTGTTCGGTTCCGCGCCGCGGATGCGGATCTTATGGCTCTTCCATAGCCAATTCTCCAGCTCCATCCGTGGGACAGGCGGTACGTTCACCGTCACGATCGCACAACGCAGGGTGGGGTCGGGCGAGGTCCAGGATTCAGCGCCGCGTTTTTTCATTTCGTCAAGCATGTAATCGGCGAGCTTGCGATGGCGCCGTTCGATGCGGTCGATACCGATATCGTTGGCGAGCTTGATGGAGGCCCGCAGTCCCCAGAGTGCGGGCACGTTCGAACTGCCGATGCGCTGGAAACGCTCGGCTCGGAGCTTGGGATCATTCCAGCCTTCCGTGACGATCGTGTTCCACAGCCGACCAATCACTTCGTCGCGCACGTATAGAAAGCCCGAGCCTTTGGGCGCTTGCAGCCATTTGTGAGGGCTGGAGGAGTACATGTCGCACCCGAGGTCGTGAATATTGAGACTCATCATGCCTGGCACATGCGCTCCATCGACGGCGGATAAGATACCCTTGGAACGAGCAAGCGCGCTCAACTCTTTCGCGGGCAGTACGACCCCGGAGAATGTCGTAATGTGGCTGAAGAAGATTACCCGCGTACGCGGGGTGATGGCTTCATTGAAAAGATTGAGAACTTGCGCCGCGTCCTTAACCGGGCGGGGAAGAGTGACTTTTTTCACCACGACGCCGTAGCGCTTGGCCTTGAGGTTCCAGGGGTGCTCGCCTCCCGGGTGCTCTTGGTCGGTCATCAACACCTCGTCGCCCGCTTTCAAGTCGAGCCCGTTCGCGATGTAGCTGTTGGCTTCGGTGGCATTACGCACCAAGGCGACCTCGTCGCGATGGCATCCGACAAACTCGGCGAGCGGATCGCGAAACTCGTTCCAGGACGAATACCCCCATATCGGATAGTCCTCGGGATCCTGCTGGTCCATTTTCTCGGTCGCGAAGTAGCCGTCGAAAATAGCTCGCAGGACAGGCAGGGGGCTGGAGCCGACAGTTCCGTTGTTGAGATAAATTTCGTCCTCCGGGATAAGAAATTGTTTACGCATCTGGGACCAGTACGCATCCTCATCCTTGTCGAAAAGAGATCGGTCGGGGAGTGGAGGGACTTTCTCCATTTGGGCCAACGTGTCCCCGCGGAAGGCCCAGGAGGGTGAAGCGAAAGCGGCTAGGCCGGTGGCAGCATTGGCTAGAAAGTGGCGGCGGTCGAGCATGAGAGCCTCGTTACAGAAGGCGCTATATTACGACGGCCCGGTGCCGCGGGCAAGGACGCGTCTGAATTGCGCTCCAAACCGTTCATTCCAGCTTCTTACTCAAGGCGTGAAAAGGCCCTTTCTCTGGTTCACCGGATAACTCCCCACCCGACTTCCAGCGTCTAACATCTGTGGGCCGAAATTCAGGGGTTTTGGTGTCTCCTGACGGGCGTATAATTTGCTTAAGAGTACGCTGGCGCATAAGGGGTATTTATGAAAACGCGGTGGTTGGCTTTCTCGGTAGCGTTCGCCGCATTCGGCGCGGGTTCCTGGATGGTGGCGCAGACGCAAACTCCTACTCAGTATCCCGGTCAAAGTCAGGCTCCGACGTCGCAGGCTCCGCCGGGCCAGAATCCGGGTCAGACCCCCGGTCAAACCCCTAATGATCCAACCCAGAGCCCAACGCCCACGCAAACCCAAACTCCGCGAGGCAATGGGACTCCTTCGCACGACCCCGACGATGGGCAGCCAAAGGCCGCCGACGTGCAGAATGCACCCAAGCAAGCTCCGGCGGCCTTGCCGACAAAAGACGATGACCAGATCAAGCACGACGGCACCAAGACCGACGTGGATGCGGTGGGAAACCGCAATGTAGGTTGCGGACGTGGCGTCGGCAATTGGTATACCGTCGAGGGGCAAGTGGCACGGGGCCGGGTCTACGCGCAGCAGATCGAATCGCAGATCAAGCTAGTGAACGATCCCGTGGTTACCGAGTACGTAAACCGCATCGGCCAGAACCTGGTGCGGAACTCAGACGCGCAGGTGCCGTTCACCATCAAGGTGATCGACTCTGATGTAGTGAATGCCATGGCGCTGCCCGGCGGGTTCTTCTATGTGAATTCGGGGCTGATCCTGGCGGCAGACGAAGAAGCTGAGATGGCCGGTGTGATGGCACACGAGATTGCTCACGTGGCGGCGTGCCACTACGGCCGCGAAATGACGCGGGCGAACCTCCTGCAGATGGCTTCGATTCCGTTCATCTTTATGGGCGGCGCGATTGGCTATGCCGGATATGAAGCGGCGGGACTGGCGATTCCGATGACGTTCCTGAAATTCTCGCGCGGCTTCGAGGCTGAGGCCGATTATCTGGGCGTGGAGTACATGTACCGCGCGGGTTACGATCCATCAGCGTTCGTATCCTTCTTTGAAAAGATTCAGGCCATGGAGAAGAAGAAGCCGGGAACGCTCTCGAAGGCGTTTGATACGCACCCCCAGACTCCGGATCGGATTGAAAAAACGCAGGACGAAATACGCAAGATCTTGCCGTCCAAACAGCAATATATCGTGACTACTTCGGAGTTCGACGAAGTGAAGGCCAGGTTGGCATCGATCGAGAACCGGCACAAGGTGCTGGATCAGAAAGACGGCAACAAGCCGAGTTTGCGGCGAACTTCGGCAAACCCCGACGACAAAAACGGAGATAGCAAGAGTGATGATGATCGTCCGACTCTGAAGCGGCGGGATGACTCGTCGAACTAGAGCAAAGTCTGCGCGACCATCGAACCGGCGGCCATGGCTGCCGGTTTTTGTTTGCCATATCACAGAGAGTTCGTTATTACCAGGGACCTCCGTGCAGTCGGTTGTGGTCTTAATCACATCCGTAGGGTTGTCGAAGTGCGTAAGCTACGCTAGCCTTATATTAGGCCGCCCAGGCCGCCAGGGAGTGACGCTTCCATGCCAGAGAACACGCTGACTATCACCGACAACCGCACCGGCCAGACCTATACGGTCCCCGTAGAGGATGGCACCATCCGGGCGATGAGCTTGCGGCAGATCAAGACAGGGTCGGAAGACTTTGGACTGATGACGTACGATCCGGCTCTACTGAACACCGCGTCGTGCCGCAGCTCGATTACATACATCGATGGCGATCTCGGAATTCTGCGCTATCGGGGATACCCGATCGAAGTGCTGGCTGAGAAGTGCACCTTTCTGGAGGTCGCTTATCTTCTTCTGTTCGGCGAGCTGCCGACTCAAGCTGAGCTGCAAAATTGGGTACACGACATCACGCACCACACGATGCTGCACGAGGCGACCAAGAAGTTCATGGAGGGTTTCCGCTACGATTCTCATCCCATGGTGATGTTCGTGAGTACAGTGGCAGCGTTGTCGAGCGCATACCCGGAAGCGAAGCAGATCCACGATGCAGACAATCGCATGTTGCAGATCAAGCGCCTGATCGGCAAGGTGCCCTCGATCGCCGGCATGTCCTACCGCTACAACGTGGGATTTCCCTACGTGTATCCGGATAACGATCTGAGTTACACCGAGAATTTCATGAACATGTTGTGGAAGATGGTCGAGCCAAAGTATGTGGCGAATCCAGTGCTGTCGAGAGCGCTCGACATTCTGTTCATTCTGCACGCGGATCATGAACAGAACTGCGGCACAAATGCCATGCGAGCTGTGGGAAGCGCGCAAACCGATCCCTACTTGTGCACGGCATCGGCGGCGGCGGCGCTGGCCGGACCGTTACACGGCGGAGCCAATGAAGAAGTCCTGAAGATGCTCGACGAAATCGGCTCGAAAGAGCATGTGCCGGCCTTCATAAAGCGGGTAAAAGAAGGTGAGGTCAAGCTGATGGGCTTCGGTCATCGCGTTTACAAGAATTATGATCCGCGTGCCAAAATCATCAAGTGGACGGCAGATCAGGTTTTCGAAGTCACGGGACGTAATCCGATGTTGGATGTGGCGTTGGAGTTGGAGCGGATTGCTCTGGAAGACGAATATTTCGTGAAGCGCAAGCTGTATCCGAATGTCGACTTCTATTCTGGAATCATGTACCAGGCGATGGGATTTCCGCCGGAGATGTTCACGGTGCTTTTTGCTATTCCACGCACCGCAGGGTGGCTGGCGCAATGGCAGGAGTTAGTGACCGACCCTGAGCAGAAGATCACACGGCCGCGGCAGGTCTACACCGGTCCGGGTCAACGGGACTTCGTGCCCATGGAAAAAAGGACCTCCCCGTCCATGGCGGTGAAATAGGAAAAGAATTACGCGGACAATTTACAAGGGGGCTAAGCTCGGGGAAGCTTCTCTTGTGGGCAAAACCAGCCCTGCCCCACAATGCGGATCGTCTCAGGCTGCCTGTCTGGTAGCGAGCGAAGCTACATATTCGCGCCTCTCCGACGATGAAGTAATAACCCTCATGTCCTGCCAGTCGTAGGGGAACTCACGTCCGCAATCCAAACAAGCGACATAGGTCCCGGTTAACGCACTGGCCTGCGGACGCCGTGCCGCTCCGCGAATCGTCACTGGAAAGCTGTAGCGCGAGTGCCTGCACCCAAAAAGGAAATCCATCAATCTTTCGATCAGTTCCACAATCATGAAACACCTTCCACACCTGGGATCGTCATCGTGCGATCCTCTAGAAACCGTAGTCAATCTACAACTACTACCTTAGATTCAACCCGGCTGGAAATGGTTCGTTTTTCCGAATGTGACGTATGACCCTTGACAAGGGATATGAATGAAAACGGATATTAATCTAACTCTTTTTGTTCGTGTAAGTTGAGGCGGGAGAGGAAAAGGTTTTCCACAGGGTCAGGGTCGGCCCGAAGCGAGGATACACAGATCGCCACCGGGAACTGTCTAGCTGGGAAGACTCTCTGCACCCGTTAAGCCAGATTCAAAGCCTTGCGAATCGTGCCGCGCTGGTTTTGGATTTTTTCCTGGAGCAGAGTGATGGCGTATATGAGCTGTTCGGGACGAGGGGGGCACCCCGGAACGTAAATATCGACGGGAATCACCTGGTTCACGCTTTGCACGAGCGCGTAGTTATTGAAGACGCCACCGGAGGTGGCGCAGGCGCCCATCGAGATCACCCACTTAGGCTCGGGCATCTGCTCCCATAACTGGCGGATCACGGGAGCCATCTTGTTCGACACGCGGCCCGCAATGATCATGAGATCGCTCTGCCGCGGAGAGGGGCGAAACACTTCGGCGCCGAACCGCGCGATATCGAAGCGCGATGCGCCCATGGACATCATCTCGATCGCGCAGCAGGCAAGGCCAAAGGTCATCGGCCAGATCGAGCCCTTGCGCATCCAGTTCACGGCCGAGTCGAGCGTCGTCAGCACGACGCCCTCAGGCGTGGGATTGCCGAAGGTTAAATCCTTGACTACCTTCTTGCCATTTTCGAGATCGACGTAGGGGCCGAAATTTAACTCGCGAGACATAAACGTATTCTAAACCACTAGAGGTACTCACCGAGCATACGACGAGCGCGAATTACGGATTCACCACAATCTTCCCGAACATCTGGCTCTTCTCCGGATTCCGACATGAACGCCGTATCAACACAGATCTTAAGCGGTTGAAAACACTGAGGAGGGTTTCCCCAAGACTGCCCTAGCTTCATACGGGACCATCTCTAGTTCACGGACAGAAGACGGTACAGTTTCTGAGTAGCAACCGTCGAAGCTCCGCTGTCAGAAATGGTATGTAGCGAGGATTTGAACCTTGACAGCCTCGGGATTCTGAGGGACACTCTCTCGACTTTTGCTGGTTCGATTCTTCCCTATTTAGGTGGCGCGTTACTAAATTAGTTCGCATTGGCCAAGTACCCTGGGTCATCCCCTGTCGTTACCTGGAATTCGAGCGACACTGTGAATGGCGCAAGCAACGCCGTTCTCTGGATTCTCGCCACAAGCGCGTATAGCAGCGGTCCCGCGAAGCTGTTTAGTTATCAGGCCGTTCCCTCTACCGGGGGCCAATTCAAGGCCCTCTGGCCGGATACGACAAATGGTCCATGGGCGACGAAATTTATGGTGGCAACAGTGATCAACGAGCATGTGTACGTCGGAGGCCGGAAGCCTGACCCAAGCCACCTTTGCAAGGCAGCTCAGAGTGGTGGAAGCTGCCTCGGGCGGGTAGTCGCTTGGCATTGACCTTTTGCTGGAGGAACTCATGAATAGCGTTATAAGGTACGGGATCGCCTTGCTGCTGTTATGCCTGATGGGGTTCGCGGCGGAAGCGGGCTTGCAGTACAAATTTGCCGAGGCTGGCAATTTTCCGGGCGCATATTACTCGGTGCCGTTGGGAGTTACCCTCGGCCACATTGTCGGATACTACGTCTCCTCGAGCGCGAACGCGGCCTACGTCCAGACCGGGACGACTTTCATTAAAGCCGCACCCGCAGGCAGCTTCACCTCCTATTTGAGCGGGGTCAATAAGTACGGCGTGGCTGTGGGTGGATACTGCTCGGTCGGGGGCGGATGCAATCCCGAGGTCGGTGAGAGGGGTTATCGGTACGATCTGGCTACGGGCAAGATCACGACGATCCACTTCCCGATGAAGGGTGCGGCGACCACCGCTTATGGCATCAACGACAAAGGCTCGATCGTGGGCGGCTATTGCCCGAACGCTGTGGTTTGCCCGCAGGGGGCTTTCAGCCCCGCGTTGGACGGCTTCATTGAAACCAACGGGGTATTCACCACATTGAATTACCCCGGGGCGCAGGCGACGACCGCGGCGGCGATCAATAACGCGGGAGCCGTAGTGGGGTTCTACGATATCAATAACACTGGTCCCCACGCCTTTCTCTATCAAAACGGCACGTTCACCAACATCGACTATCCGGGCTCGAACTACACAGCGGCTACCGCCATTAACAACGGTGGGGTCGTGGCTGGGTACTTCTCTAGCACAACGACTGGACTGCACGGTTTCACATACCAGAATGGCAAGTTCACGCAGATTGACAAGCCGAAAGCGACGGGGACTGCGGTCACCGGAATCAACGACCGCAATGACCTGGTTGGAGTATGGTATCCCACGCGTGGCGAAGAGAACTTCAAGGCCGTTCCGCTCGGCTCGCCGGAGGAGCCTTAGCGTGATGGTTCAAAAGGCACCGGTGCAAAGGGGGAAGCGCGATGGGAACCGGCAGAACTACAGCGCCCAGCAAATCACAGTGGAATCCGAAAAGGAAAACAGTGCCCAACCAACCACACGCGTACAGTAGGCGGACAGAGGCACCGAAAACGGTGCAAATCAAAAGGGCAGCCAATTTCGCGGCTGCCCTTAATTTATTTGTTATCAAGAGTTTAAATTTCTTACGGATTCACCACAATCTTCCCGAACATCTGGCTCTTCTCCAGATACTCATGGGCGCCGCGGGTTTCGCTCAGCGGGAACACGCGATCCACTACTGGCTTCAGTCGTCCGGCGAAGATGTGCCGCAGTACTTCATGCAGTTCGCCCATGGTTCCCATATAGGAGCCCATCAGAGTCAACTGGCGCGCGAACAGGTGCTGCAAATTTACCGCGACGTTCGGCCCCGTCGTTGCCCCACATGTGACCAGTGTGCCGCTACTCTTTAGCGACCTCACGCTCTCGTCCCAGGTTGCCGCGCCCACATGCTCGACCACGATGTCCACGCCCTCCTTGTTCGTGATCTTCCGCACTTCTTCAGAAATCTTCTGCTGGTAGTGGTGAATGCCGTAATCGGCGCCGAGCTCACACCCTTTGGCTAGCTTCGCTTCATCGCCCGCAGTTGTGATCACGCGGCAGTGAAAGAGCTTGGCAATTTGAATGGCCGCGATGCCTACTCCTGAACTTGCTCCCAACACGAGCACTGTCTGGCCGGGACGAATGCCGGCTCGTCCGACCAGCATGTGCCAGGCGGTCACGAATACGAGCGGCACGCTGGCGGCCTGGTTGAAATCGAGCGAGTCGGGAATCGGAATCACGTTCGCCGGGGGAGCTGCGATCAGCTCACAGTTGCCCCCATCGACCGCATTCCCCAGAACAGTAAATTCGCGGCATTGATTTTGCAAGCCGGAGACGCACCTCTCGCAGTGTCCGCAGAAATGCATCGGAGCCAGCAGTACTCGCTGGCCCGCTTTGAATCCGATGACATACTCGCCCACTTCGGCGATCTCGCCCCCAACGTCGCTGCCGAGAATGTGCGGCAGCTTTACTCCAGGCAATCCCTTGCGCACCCAGACGTCGAGATGATTCAGGGAACAGGCGCGTACCCGCACCAGCACTTGATCCTTGCGCAGCTGTGGGTCGGGAACATCCTCATAGCTCAAAACTTCCGGTCCACCGAATTGATGGATGCGAACCGCTTTCATTGGGCCCTTTCTTACGAGGCGTAACCCTAACAGCATACTTCGACGGATTGCCCCGCCGCAAAAATGTGCTGTGATGACGTAAACCTCGGTTCTCACTGCGCCGGTTTGACTCCTTCTGTTAACCGACTGATAATCGAGCTGACAAGCTCTTTCAATGGACATCTACGAGCAAATCGTGCAGCTTCGCCGCGATGGCCGCCGAGGCGCGGTTGCTACTATCGTCAATGTGTGCGGCTCGATCCCATCGTTCAAAACCGCAAAAATGCTGGTGCGCGATGACGGCTCGATCTTCGGCACGATTGGTGGTGGTTGTGTCGAGGCCGACGTCTGGCAGGCGGCGCGCGAGGTCATGGAATCGGAGAAGCCGCGAACGCTTACCTTCGACCTCAATCAGGACCCCAAATTTGATACTGGTCTGGTATGTGGCGGCACACTTGAGGTTTTTGTCGAGCCCATTCTCCCTCCAGCTTTACTTTATCTATTCGGGGCAGGTCACGTTGCCATAAACCTTTGTCAGATTGCGGCAACTGCTGGATTCGAGGTCGTGATCACCGATGACCGCAGTTCCTACGCCACGAAAGAACGTTTTCCAGCGGCACGGGAAGTTCATGTGCTGGACTTTGAGGCGGCTACGCAACTCCTCGACCCCAACGAAGGCTCCTATATTGTGATCGTGACTCGTGGCCATCATGACGACATGCGCGTTCTGCGTTGGGCCGTGCAGACGCGCTCCCGCTACGTCGGCATGATCGGGTCCAGGCGCAAGGTCATTGAAATTTTCAAGACCCTGCGAAGCGAAGGCTTGCCTGCGAACCTGTTCGAGCGCGTACACGCGCCGATCGGACTCGATATCGGCGCCATCACTCCGGAAGAGATTGCGGTTGCGATCACCGCGGAACTGGTAGCGATTCGCCGTCACGCCGATATCGGACTACCGCATATGAGTTGGTTTCGTTCGCAGGAGCCGCGGCTGGAGAGTGAAGGCGCCGCGAAGACATAATTCGACAGGAACAAACCACAATCGACAGTCGATCAGGAATCCAGAAACAGCAATTGTTCGCCGTTCCTGCTATCTTCGCTTGCATGAACCGCGCTGCCAGTTTCGCCGGGGTGATCCTAGCGGCCGGAAATTCTTCGCGCATGGGCAGGGATAAGGCCTTACTAGCATGGCCCCCACCGGTCCCCCAACAGCCGACATCGAATGAGACTTTTCTGTCAGCGGCGATTCGTTCGCTCTTCTCTACCACCGAGTTTGTAGTCATCGTGGTTGGAAAGAATGCAGCAGCCTTGGCGCCCACGATTTATTCCAACGGGGCGTCGCTCGTGGTCAACCATGATCCCAGCCGAGGGCAGTTCAGTTCTCTGCAGGTCGGACTGCGCGAGGTGCTCAATCATGGCCGGGATGCGGCGATGATCACGCTGGTTGATCGTCCGCCGGTTAAAGACACAACCATTCAATCTCTGCGGAAAGCGTTCGTCGCTGCGGAAGAGCAAGTTTGGGCGGTAGTACCTGAGTTTTCGGGCAAACATGGTCATCCTTTACTGGCCGGCCGCGAAATGATCGAAGTTTTTCTTCGTGCACCGGCAACGTCAATCACCCGGGACATAGAACATGCCCATCAGCATCACATTCGATACCTTCCCGTTCAGGATCCCTTCGTAGCCCTGAACATCAATACGCCGGAGGATTATGCAGGGCTCGCCCGATCGTCGTAAAGGCAACTCATTGCCAGCTCTCACCGAAGCACGTTATCGTCAATAGATGAGCACTGCTGAGGCAAGCACGTTTCTTCCGGCCACACGCGAGTTTCTGGATTCGGTCCGTCGCAGTCAGCCCCACGTCGCGGCATTCGATTGCGACGGCACGCTGTGGGCTGGCGACGCTGGGGAGCGCTTCTTCGACTGGGAATTGAGGGCGGGAGGCATCGTTTCCGAAGGGCTGGATCGCCTGTTGCGTGAGCGTTACGCCGCGTATAAACGGGGCGAGGTCGACGAAACCACCATGTGCGGAGAGATGGTGACCATGCACAAGGGCGTTGCTGAGAAGAAGCTAATGGCCGCCGCGCGTCATTTCTTCGACCAGTTCTTCGTACAGCAGATTTTTCCGGAGATGCGGGAACTGGTTCGTCAGCTGCAACAAGACGGCTGTGAAATTTGGACGGTGTCTTCCTCAAACGAATGGGTGATCCGTGCGGGGATGAAGTACTTCGGCATACCCGTAGATCGCGTTCTGGCTGCGAAAGTTGAAGTGTGCGACGGAATCGCGACCGACCAGCTTATCCGCGTGCCCTCCGGCGCGGGCAAACCGGACGCGCTGCGCGCGGTTGTAAGAAAGCAAATCGATGGAGCCTTTGGGAACTCCCGGTGGGATACGGACATGCTGGCAATGGCCAGCCAGGCATTTGCGGTGAACCCGAATCCCGATCTGGAGGCACTGGCTCGCGAACGGGGTTGGCAAGTTTATTTTCCGGAGGGAACCGCACTACGCAGCTGAGTTGCCGCCGGCAGGCAATCTGCACGATTGGAACCCGCAATGTATTCTGCTCAATTGCTCGATCACTTTCAAAACCCCCGCAATGCCGGGGAACTTGTCAACCCCGACGCCGTGGCTGAAGTCGAAAACCCCGCCTGCGGAGATGTGTTGCGACTAACCCTGAAGGTGAGCGCTGGGCGAATTACGCAAGCGCAATTTAAAGCCAAAGGATGCGTCGCGGCCATTGCCTGCGGCTCGGCATTGACCGAACTGGTGGTGGGCAAGACTGTGGGTGAAACTAAGAGTCTGCGGCGGGAGGATGTGATCCGCGCGATCGGCGGCCTGCCCCAGGCTTCAAATCATGCCGCGCAGTTGGCGCTCGATGCACTCGGGGTCGCATGGAGCAATCTTAAACACTGACGTGAATGGCCCATTCTCGCATGCGACGGTTTTTGTGACTCATCCGGAGCGATTTACGCGCGCGGAAGGAATCCGCTCGATTACTGCCCTGCCGTTATACGCAACTGCGAATGTTCCTTCCTGAGTTAAGATTCTTCTCATGCCCGTCACCACTCGAATTTCGGAGGTTCGTAACGAAATCTCGGCGCTGGCAGAGTCAGCGTCGACCGCGAAAGATCTTATGAAGGGCGTCTGCTCGTTGTTGCATGAGCGGATGCTGAAGTATAACTGGGTCGGCTTCTATATGCTCGAACCGAGAGCTCAACCTCCGATGCTGCTTCTGGAAGCATTCGTGGGGGCGATGACTCCACATACGCGCATCCCATTGAATCAAGGCATATGCGGCGCGGCCGCATCCAGTGGCAGGACCATCGTCGTGGACGACGTCAGCAAAGACCCGCGGTACCTGTCGTGTTCGCTGGAAACAAAATCTGAAATAGTGGTACCGATCTTCGTAAAGGGAGAAGTCGCGGGCGAGCTCGACATCGACAGCCATTTTCCCGCCGCCTTCGGGACCGAAGACCAGATGCTCGTGCAATACTGCGCCGAAGCCGTAGGCAGAAAGTTGGAGAAAGATTGAAGTTCGCGAGTGTGTATCCGGGCAGGTTATGAAACGTGTGGTGGCGGCAGTGATCGAACAGAACGGCAAGCTCCTGGTATGCCAGCGCACCCGGCACCAGACGATGCCGCTGAAGTGGGAATTTCCCGGCGGTAAAATTGAAGAAGGCGAGCAGCCTCGCGACGCCTTGCGCCGCGAACTGGAAGAAGAGTTAGGAATCGACGCGAAAATCGGCGATGAGATCGCGCGCATACAGCATAGCTACCCGAACGGTGCCACGGTTGAGTTGCGGTTCTTTATCGTGCGCGAATACGCCGGCGAAATGGAGAATCGCATCTTTCGCGATTTGCAATGGTCTGCTCCAAAGGATCTGTCCTCCTACGATTTTCTCGAGGCGGACGCCACGCTGGTGAGCGACCTGGCGGCGGGAAGACTTATCTGAAACATCCGCTCGATCAACCGCCCGCACGCAGGGTCCAGAACCACGCCATCGTCAAGCCGATCATTACCACCGTAGTCAGCCAGGCCACGGCGTTGAACAAGCGCGTGTTTACGTGCGTTCCCATCAGCTCCTTTTTGTTGATCAAGAGCAGCATAAAGATCAGAACGAAAGGAAGTACGATGCCGTTGACCACTTGGGACAAAACTGCGATTTTCACCAATGGCAGCCCCGGAATGAGAAGTACCGAGGCTCCGGCGGCGATGAGAAGGGTATAGAGCCAATAGAAGAACGGAGCTTCACTGAATTTCTTGTCGACACCGGATTCGAAGCCCATCCCCTCGCAAACTGTATAGGCGGTCGAGAGCGGCAGGATCGATGCTGCGAACAGCGAGGCGTTGAACAGTCCCACGGCAAACAAAATGTACGCGTACTGCCCCGCCAGCGGCTTCAGTGCTTGCGCCGCATCCGCCGCATACTTGATATCTCGATAGCCGTGGACATAAAGCGTAGCGGCACAGGCCACAATAATGAACCACGCTACAACATCGGTGAAGATGCAGCCCGTGATCACATCCCAGCGCGAGGCCGCCAACCCGCGCCGGGTTACGCCCTTTTCCACAATCGAGGATTGCAGGTAGAACTGCATCCAGGGCGCAATCGTTGTCCCCACCACCCCAATGACCATAAACAGATAGGCTTGCTCTCGAAATGTATGTAGTAGGGGCGGCCTGAAAGTAGCAGCCGTCGCTTCCTTCCACAGAGGGTGAGCGAAAAATCCCGCGAAAATATAGGTGATGTAAAAGAACGACGCGACCAGGAAGACTTTTTCAACGCTCTTATACTGGCCTTTCACCACGATCAGCCAGACGATTATGGCGCACACTGGAACAGTCACGTAACGCGGAAGCCCGAAGAGTTCAAGGCTGGTCGCGATGCCGATAAACTCGGTGACTACGTTGCCGAAGTTGGTAATCAGAATCCCGAGCATCATCAGGAACGTGATACGCAGGCCAAACTCTTCTCGGATAAGGTCGCTCAAACCCTTGCCGGTTACGGCGCCCATGCGCGCACTCATTTCCTGCACCACGATCAGCGCCAGCGTGATCGGGATCATGGTCCACAGCAGAAGGTATCCGTATTGCGCGCCGGCCTGCGAGTAGGTGAGGATGCCGCCGGCGTCGTTGTCGACGTTCGCGGTGATGATCCCCGGCCCCACTACTGCGAGGAACAGTACTATCCGGCCCTTCCAACGATTCAGCTTCATGCGCGCTTTTCGCCGACATAGGAATTACTGCAACCTGAAGCAGGAAACGCCGTGCGGCACAACTGTATTCCGGCTCAGGGCCGCATCAGAATACATGGATGGCCCGTGCCCGGCATAGACGAAAATGAAGTTTAAAGAAAAATAAAAATAATAAGGTCCCGGCAACACGCAGCGCCGATGTGCCCGGCAGTTTAAGATGGTTGCGGGTCGACATTGTTAATGACAAAAAACGCTACGCGCGCGGCTTATCTGCTGATTGCGCTAATCGTCGTGATACTCGATCGCTGGACGAAACACGTGGTGTCGCGGCGCATCGCGCTTTACGCGCATGTCCAAATCATTCCTGGGTTCTTCCGCCTTACGCACACGGAGAATACAGGCGCCGCTTTCAGCTTGTTTGCCGACTCTCCCGCGCCGTGGAAAACTTTTTTGCTGATTGCCTTCTCCGCAGTCGCGTTGCTGGTGGTGTCAGTGTTGCTTTGGAGAAACGAACCTACCCATAAAGCGACCGGCGTTGGTCTCTCATTGATTATGGGAGGAGCCATCGGCAATCTCTGGGACCGCTTGGCCAGCGGGCGCGTCGTGGATTTTCTGCTGTTTTACGTAAAACGGTACCAGTGGCCGGTGTTCAACCTTGCCGACAGCGCGATTGTTGTGGGTGCAGGATTGCTAGTGATCGAGATTCTGTTCGCAAAGTCCTCCCCGGAAGAAGCCGCGATAGCGCACACCAACCACGCCAATTGATGCGGCTAAAGCTTGAGGGTGCTATTGCCGATGGGATAGATGGAGGATTTTCCCATGAGCAATTCAATCAGCAGCGAACTGCCAGCACAGGCCGCGGTACAAACTAAAGTCTCAACCCAACCGTCGAGCAAGCCATCACTGGTACCGTCATCGGCGCCCCAGTCGCAACCCGCCGCGAGTGCTTCTTCAGATACGGTGAAGATCAGCAGCGCCGCCCAACAGCTCATTCAGGAATCACTAGAGAATTCGGTTCAGACCGCAAAAGAAGCGGCAGGTGGTGATGCCCAGGCGAAGCGCTTGCTGGCGCGCGAAGCCGCAGACAGCGCTCTAGCGAAGTAAATCCGTAGTCTTGGAGCACGACAGCGTTCCATAGAGCTGCCTTATTGCATGGACCCGAATTGCGAGTCTCCAGATTGACATAGGTTACGCGTCCACTAATACTGTGGGAATGAACGTAGCTCGGTCCATCGACGAACAACAGCTGGCCCGGGCCTGGCAGAAAGCCGAGCGTCTCGGCAATCGCCTCGATCAATTCATTCGGGACCATCTTCGGAGGTTGGCGATTGCGGATGATCTGGAGCGAAGGCGAACGGCTAGATCTGCGTTCCTTCTCTCGGCCCGGTGCGTCGTGGCATCGTGCCTCGCGGTTGGTTCCTTCGCATATGGACAGCAGGTCGCTTACCCCGAGCGGGACATCCGTGTCCACGATCTGCCTTCGCTCACGGCACGATCCACGCATGCACCGGATGTGCTAGCAACATCGCTGGAAATCCTGTTCAACGATAAAGAAGTGTGCTGCGGAAAGAATCCCGCTCTGGAAGACAGCGTCCAGTCAACGGATCCAAAGTCTTTGAAGGATATCGCCAGCAAGCTGCAAGGAAGGCACCTCTTAAGCGATGGCCGCCCCATCATGGTCACGACCGAGTATCTGATACGGGATCAGGTCAATGCCGGTCATTTGATTTATATGATCAAGCATGCACACGCCCCACTTATGATGTGGAATTCGCATTTGTATGTGGTTAACGGCATCACCTACGTCGAAACGATTGACAGCTCCGATAGCTCGATCGCGTATGCGGTCCACAAGTTTCTGCTGCAGGATGTGCGTTTCACTGATTCGCGCCGGGCTGTCTCCTTCGATCGCCTAACGAAGACGCTGGTAAAGTGCAAGGGTTGTTGTTTGTCCAGGCGGCGGAGCAATAGCGTTTCTATGGCATCCCATAAAGCTGCTTGTACACGCTCGCATTCCGCAAAATCGCCTGCACGTACTCGCGCGTCTCGGTGAAGGGTATCGACTCAACGAATTCCTCTGGATCGCGATATTTGCCCTGGCCAAGCCACTCCGTTACACGGTCCGATCCGGCGTTGTATGCCGCGAGGGCATACTCGAATGATCCGCCGAACTTGTCGACCATGCCGCGAAAATACCGCGTGCCCAGTTGCAGGTTCACCGCGGGGGTGTAGAGCTGGCTGGCGTTGTAGCGCTTCAGCTTTACTTCCTTCGCTACGAGTTTGCCTGTCTTCGGAAGCAACTGCATCAGCCCCACCGCATTGGCCCGCGACACCGCGCTGGGATTGAACTCCGACTCCTGCCGTATCAGCGATGCCACAAGGTAAGGATCAAGTCCATTGGCGGCCGCGTATCGCTTGAGATCGGTCCAGAAAGCTTTGGGAAACAGAGCTTCCCAATAGTTTCGCGGCAGGTCGGGGATATCGAGGGCAAAGTAGTTCGGTGCCGAATGCTTCATTACTTCGATAGCACGGTCATAATGCCCGGTTTCAACATAGAGTCGAGCGGTTTCCGCCGGGCCCCAACTGCCGCCGTCGACGGAAGCGGCCGCCTGAAGCTCGCGAACGGCGAAATCCACCAACCCGCCATTGCCCAACAGTTCTGCCTTCTGCACATGCAGTTCGTCGGGGGGCGGTTCTGATTCCGTTACTTTGCCGCTGCTATCGAGCGGCGGCACCCGATCCAGCAACGGATATTGCGTCACCGTGTCCGCGGCAACGGGCAGATGTTTCATTCTCTGTCGAGCGAGTTCGGCATAGTAAAAATTGCGATACCGATCGGAGAGCTTCTGATAGAAAGCTCGCGCCATGGCCGGCTGATTGTCTTCTTCGGCGAGCCGCGCTCGCCAGTAGAGGGCCGCTGGAGTTTCCGCTCCGGAAGGATACAGCGCGATCTGCTCCTCGAATGCTTTCTTGGCCTCATCGTTGCGTCCCTGCCGCAAGGTGAGCCACGCGGCTTTCCAGTGAACATAGGAAGCGCGAGCGCCATTCGGAAAACGTTGCTGCGATTCGCGGAAACAGTCGAGCGCCAGATCGTATTCGTGATGAACCAGGTGCAGATTAGCGGCGGAGAGCAGTGCCTGCTCCAGCCAGGGGCTTGTGGGCGCAGCATGGCGCAGCTCATCGACTAGACCGAAGAAGGTCGGATTGTCGTTGAGCGCCCATGCTACTTGACCCAGCAGATAGAGGCGCTCCGCGTTATCTTCTCCAGTGACGGCGCCGAGAGAGGCGAGCTCTTGCCTGGCTTCGCGATTCTTACCGCTCCGGTGTAGGGCGTCCGCATCAGCAAGTTGAAACGTAGGTCGATCGACCGCGCCA
>Ga0210400_10000495_pt1 | contig 43892 bp, 45 predicted proteins | sample IncBWH26MmetaG_FD_155456 | JGI IMG/M metagenome (GOLD analysis project Ga0210400, IMG submission 155456) | Forest soil microbial communities from Barre Woods Harvard Forest LTER site, Petersham, Massachusetts, United States - Inc-BW-H-26-M | ecosystem: Environmental > Terrestrial > Soil >... | reverse complement strand
CCAACTGACCGATGGACGCGAAGGCACGACACCGTATAACCAATCGAGCAATGCGGTCGTTCGCTTCAGTGGAGACAGCCGGACCTTGGCAGTTGAAGAAAAATACCGACGAGGTTTGGTGACGTACCGCTTTGGCGTGGGCTACCGTCTGGTGCAACACACAGACGCAACCACAATCAACGGCGACGTTCCGTCCTATTCCGAATCGGAATTTCACGACAGTTTCTTTGGTCCCATGGTCGGGGTCACTGTTGCGAAAAATTTCCACCGACTGACCGCCAGCGCCGCTATCGCCGGTCAACCGATCGTGTGGCATAGCGCCACCTATGAGTTCCGATTGCAGAATTACGGCAATTCGGACTATCGGGGATCTACCACTTCTCGTGGAATGGATACCAACCTCGAGGTAACAGTTGCAATCGTGCAACACCTCGGCGTTGCCGTCGGTTGGCACTGCAGCATGATCCATACGCAAGACTCCAATTTCCTGCTGACGAATCCGTATGGCACGAACTCGCCTATGACGGACAGCTGGCAAGGAGTCTACGTCGGATTCCGAATCCGCTAAACTCATCTCACACATTTACATATACATAGATTGGGCGGATGTTGCTAACGCACGTCCGCCCCCCTCTCTCAAAGTTTTCAGCGAAATGCTTCGAACAAATTAGAAGCATCTCGCTGAGCGCTTACAAAACGCTTATGCATGTTATTTCCAACTCAAACGGAGGTTTTGAGATGAAGAATCAGGAGCTTAAACTCCTGGTCATTACATAGATTACCAGGGCAACTCGTTTACTTTGGAGGAGCGCATGAACAGACTGACTCGCATCGTGGGCACTATCCTTTTCGCCTTCGGACTGTTGGCGACGGCAGGCAAGGCTTACGCCTTCTTCGGCATCCAGGATACCAACCCGACCCCGCGAATTCAGGTCAACCCGACCGACAGCGTTACGGTCGACTACGTCACACTCGTCGGTCCCCGCACTTACTACATCGTTCAGGGCGACACGCTGTGGGACCTCAATCCTGATCAGTGGCGGCAGATCCAAGCCGCGAATCCAAAGCTCAATGCCGAAAGCCGGATCGGCACCACCAGCTCGGGCCTCTATCGAGTACTACTCATCGACAACGAGCCGATCGAGATCCCGACTGGACTGACGATCCGCATCCGCACGTCGGCGCCAGTGACATTCGTGCCACCGCCGTCACCCAGCAAGGCCGAGCTGAAGAAGATTGAAGTCGCCGAAACGCCAAAAGACCTACCGTCGCAAGCGTTTCTTTGGCTCTTGCTGGTCTTCGGCGTCTTCGCTGTCGTTGTGACGCTGTTAAGCTGGCTGGCCAATCGGGCTATCCAGCAATCTAAGCGAAGGAAAACTGAAGAGCGTGATCGCGAATTGCGGCGTGATCCGGTGACATCCGGTCCGCCCATGGTCGCCGGCGGAGTTGCTTCTACCGACACCGCGCGAATTGCGCGGACGATGGAAGCCGCAGCGATCAATGACTACATCCGGCTCAACCCCGGCGTCGATCGCCAGACCGTTCGCGTCGAGCGCATCGGACCAGTCGAAGAAGGGATGATCTCCGGGTCGGGAATGGTCGGCTATGCTGATCATGCCCGTCCACGCAGCATCGACCCGCCGCAGCCCGGCTTCCGCGCCCGGTTCCGCTTCCCTGACAACCGGGAGGACATGCTCATGTCTCTCCAGGGCTGTATGAACCCTTGCTACTACGGCGAGGGTCTGTCGGGCTTCACGTTCACGGCGCGTCAGATGGTGGTTGCCGCTCCGGAACCGGAGCGTCCGGCTCCGCAGGCGGCTCCGCATCCGGCCATGGCTGTCCGTGCGATTCGTGCGGCGGCGCAGGCAGAAGGGCACTCGACCGTCACCATCGGTGACCGTGTGCTGACGTTCGAACGCGGCGTTCACTTCACCGTCGACGAACAGACCGGCGCTATCGGGATGTCCGGCAACTCGTTCGGGATGACGATCCAGCCCAAGCGCCAGCGCGCGAAGGCGACTCGCCAGGAATCGAAGACTGGCACCCAGTAGTTTCTTCATCTCAATTGTAACACCTTGGGTCAGCGACTGCTTTGCAGTCGCTGACCCTTTCTCTTTGCTCATTGACAGAAACCGCGTTTGCGTGTATACTGTATATACGTTGAATATCTTGAAAAAGTGAATATTCGTTAGTTAGTAGAAAATAGCCAGTGATTTTTTGTTGTCTATTTTGTGTTAATTAAGTCCAAGCCCTTAGGTTTAGCCTAAGTCTTGCGCTTATCGGGTGTTAATTAATTATTAATTTCTTTTGGCCCTCCTACGAGTTTTCTCTGGGCAAACACACTAAAGAAAAGGGGATGTAGTACCAAAACACGAATTCAACAAATGATTCGAATATTCGTATCATTCGCATGGAATTCGTAGATTGGTATCGCAACCAACAAAGGGTTAACTAAATGATTTTTAATAAAAAGCAACCAAATCTGCCTGGCAGACAGGCAGTTACAGCTGTGCGCACGCCAGAACGCACTCAGCCACGGATTGATCCGGCGCCAAAAGTCGATTCCAAACATACTCTCAAAATTATTCCTTTGGGCGGTATCGAAGAAGTCGGCGAAAACATGACCGTGATGGAATATGGCGATGACATTCTCGTCATCGACATGGGATTGGGATTTCCGGATGAAACCATGCCCGGCATCGACTACATAATTCCGAATACCAAATATTTGGAAGAGAATAAAAAAAGAATTAAGGGCGTGATCATCACGCACGGGCATTTGGACCACATCGGCGCCATCCCCTACATCATGCCGAAAATCGGCGACCCGCCAATTTACACCATGAAGCTTACGGGCGAGCTTATCAAAAAGCGCCTGGAAGAGTTTCATCTCTTGGGACGTTCCCAGATTCATGAACTAAATAAAGACGACGTCCTGACCCTCGGCAATTTCCGGATTCGGTTTTTCCGCATCAACCACAACATTCCGGACGGTGTGGGTTTGGCCATCAATACACCGGCAGGATTGCTGGTCTACGCCACTGACTGGAAATTCGACCACACGCCGGTGGACGGCAAGCCGAGCGAATTCGACAAACTGGCCAAATACGGCGGCGAAGGTGTCGCTCTGCTTATGAGCGATTCCACCAACGCCGAAAAGCCCGGATATTCTATGTCCGAGAAAACCTTGGGCGATACGATTGACCGGATTTTCGCTGATGCGAAAGGCCGCGTGATTTTCGCGACTTTCTCAACCTTGATTTCCCGTATCCAGCAGGTCATCGACGCGGCTTACAAGACCAACCGCAAACTCGTGGTCACCGGCCGGAGTATGGTCAACAACATCGAGATTTGTCTAGCAACAAACTATCTGAAGCTTCCTGCTAAGGGCATGATCATCAAAATGGAACAGGCCAAAAAACTGCCTGACAACCAGGTCGTGATCCTGACTACCGGTTCCCAGGGAGAAGAAGCAGCCGCATTGGCCAGAATCGCCAGATCTGAACACAAAACTATTCAGATTAAAAAAGGCGACACATGCGTAGTCTCGGCCAATCCGATCCCGGGCAACGAACGGTCAGTTTCTTCGGTGCTTTCCAACCTCGCCAGGCTGGGTGCCAAGGTCTTGTACAACAAAAACCTGGACATCCACACTTCCGGCCACGCTTTCCAGGAAGATCTGAAGCTGATGATCGCTCTGACCAAGCCGCAAAACTTCATGCCTATCCACGGCGAGCATCACATGTTGGTAGCACACGCCAACCTGGCCCAGTCAGTCGGCGTACCCGAAGAAAAAATCTTCACGCTCGACAACGGCCAGATGCTGGAAATGTCCTCTGATGGAGTCAAGGTGCTCGATGCCAAAATCCCGACTGGCTACGTATTTGTCGACGGCTTAGGAGTTGGCGATGTCGGCGAAGTAGTATTGCGTGACCGCCAAGTCATGGCGCAAGACGGCATGTTTGTGATCATCATGACTATCGAACGCAACACCGGCAAGCTTGCCAATCCTCCGGACATCATCTCCCGCGGCTTCATCTATATGAAAGGCTCGGAAGATCTGCTGAAAGAAGTTAAACATGAAGTGCGTAAGATTGTCGAAAGCAAAGGCAAACAAGCCAAAGAACCGAACTGGGCGTATATCCGCTCCGAAGTCCGCGACCAAATCGGCGAATTTCTGTTCCAACGAACCGAACGCCGCCCGATGATCCTGCCAGTTGTGATCGAGGTTTAATAACTCCCTGGCGCTGACGCGCCACCCCTCTTATACTAAGAGGGGTTTTGCTTTTAACGGCAGCATGCGACACTTGGAAAAATTTGGTCAGAATTCGAAGCGAACAAGCCTGGGTAAGATGCTCGCAACGCCGATTAGGCCTTGCGAGCACGGCGCAGTGAGCAAAGAATTCTGGCAAATTTTTCTTGTGTCGCCAGTTTTTGGCGCTACCTTTTGTCTGCACAAAAGGTAGCATAAAATAAATAAACCTCTTTCCAAAGCCACAAGCAAGGGTAAAAAATAACCGCTCGGGAAACAGGGCGGTTTTTGCAGCCTAATTGGAAATTTGCCGCTGTCCGAGCGACAAAAAGTGGTTAGACTCTGTCAAATGTCGCGAGTCCGGCAAATTTCCGACTTTCTTTTGATACTACTTTTCTTTCCTAGAAAGAAAAGTAGTAGAAGGATTACCCTTTCCAAAGCCAAAAGCAAGGCCTGCCCGACTGCTTGCGGTAGCATAGCAGGCGGGGCTATAATATGCTTACGTATGAATAAAGATGTTATAGTATCGGGAATTCGGGCGACGGGAAAACTCCATATCGGCAATTATCTGGGTGCTTTGAAGCAATTCGTGGAATTGCAGGAAAGCCACCCCGGAAATTGCTATTTTTTTATTGCCGATTTGCACGCGCTGACGACACCGTTTGAGCCCAAAAAACTCTCCCAAGATACACTAGAAGTCGCGGCAGATTATCTGGCCGCCGGGATCGATCCGAACAAAGCCACTTTTTTCTTGCAAAGCCAAGTCCTGGAACACGCGGAGCTGGCGTGGGTATTTAATTGTCTGACGCCAATCGGTGAGCTGCAACGAATGACCCAGTTTAAAGATAAATCCAAGCAACACAAAGAAGCTATTACCGGCGGCTTACTTACTTATCCGACTCTCATGGCCGCGGATATTTTGATTTACAAACCTACGGCAGTTCCTGTAGGCGATGACCAGACGCAACACGTGGAATTGACACGAGATATCGCCCGCAAATTCAACAATCGGTTTGGCCTGACATTTCCTGAACCCAAAACCCACATGCGCAAGCCGCTTCGCATCATGAGCCTGACTGACCCCATGAAAAAAATGAGCAAGACGGGCGACGAAGCACTGATGCTCGATGATTCACCTGCCGAGATTGTACGCAAACTCAAAAAAGCCGTAACTGCCACGGACACCAACCAAGGCTCGCCCGGTGTAAATAATCTCAAATTCCTCCTCGAACAATTCGGCGGCGAAGGCCAAGTCCAAGATTTTTCCAAATACTCTGAACTGAAAACCGTGCTGGCCAAAGTTATCGCCGACTACTTCGCGGATTTCCGCGAGAAGAAAGCGAAATTGATGAAGAACCCAAAACAAATCACGGAAATTCTGAATTCTGGTGCCGCCCAAGCTCAAACTGTCGCAAGCAAAACATTAAACGAAGTCAAAACAAAAATCGGCCTTCTCTAAGGCCAAACTGGGTCGTGCCGCAAGCACGATCTTTATTTTTCAGGGGGAACCCATGATTCGAGCGGACATTCGGCGAGGCGATTTGTCATATCTCTTCATTCACATGGAAGCCCACGGCCCGCGCGGTGAGCTCTATCCCGACGGACAGACCGGTTTGTTTGAACGCTTACTGCTCGGGCAGGTCTATGTGCCCGAATTCAACGGACGTCGCCACTTGGCAGACCGAGTGGTCGCAATCTGGCATAGCGAGTTTGATCATTCGATCAATGTCGCCATGGCTGGCTGTGACGAACAGGATCTCGCGATCATCCAGAGCATGCCCGGCGTGGTCAAAGAGTCGACTCGGTTGTTTGACCACCCGCCGGAGACGATTCCGCCCACCGCCACCACCAATCAAAAATGGCGCATAGTCGACTGACTAGCGCCTTTTTCTTTTTGATTATTTTTGGATCAAGCTTCTAATTACTTTTTTGGTTTCTTCCGGACCAGAGACTTTGACATAATCAATGCCTGTTTTCAATGCGGCGTAATCATTGCCGCCGGGAAAAATAGCATCGCCTACGAATAGCATGCGGGAAATCGGCACACGGAGATGGCTTTTAATTTGCCTGACACCGTAAGCCTTATCAATTCCTTTTTTGGTAACGTCAATCGAAGTAGCTCCTCCAATCCGGACTTCCAATTCCGGCAATAGCTTCCTCAAAATTTTGGCCATGGCTGGACGAACGTCCTGATTTCTCGCCCACTCCTCTTTCAAAACCACGCCTTTCTCGCCCAAAACCTGCACGACTTTTTGGCCCAGAGCGGAAAAAGTTACCTGTGTCCGCCGATTTTGAATGACCTCTCCGTAAATTTTTTTGGGATTTCGATAATCCAATTCTTTATATGCATATTTAAAAGCAGCCATGATTTGCCGTATTTGTCCGGATGTCAAAAAATGCGCGTAAACTAGATGCCATTTGTTGTTTTGGTAACGATAAAAAATTGAAGAGCAAGTCGGAAACAAAAACAAATTTTCATAATTAACTTCGTGGCCCTTCAGTCCTCCCAGCATTTGAATCTGAAACTGTTTTAGCTCGCCGCCTGAAATAACTGCCACACGCTTAACTGCGAGCAGTTCCGAAAGAAGCTTGGCCATTTCCTGGTCCAGCGAAGATTTGCTTGGTGCAATAGTGCCGTCGAGATCAAATATGATTAAATCTTTTTGATTGAGTTTTTTGGGATTCGAAATTTTCATAGCTTTTAAAGTCTATCAAAATGCCGCGGAAAATGCTAGAATGTCTCATATGCCAGGATTAGAAGAACGATATATTTCAAATATTGATCGGCCTAAAATCGATCGAGATCCAAGCGAATCCGGATTGGAGATAGAAGGGATTGTTGTGGATTTTTTCAATGACAGCGGATACGAAACCAGGTTTTCTACCAAGGCCGAGGACTCCGGGAAAGTCGACATCGGGCCGCGACAAATTATTGACGCCGTGACTTATCTGGAAGGAAAACCCGTGATGGGGCTGCAAATCACGACAGCTAAATCGAAAGAGATTCGAGCCAAAAAATTGGCCGAGATGGCCCAAAAACCATTTATTCGGCTGGAAGAAATGAAGCCACAAGAACCGGCAATCCCTCGAGTACTAATTTATTTGGATCCCAACAAAGGCGACAATGCTCTCCAGATCCTGGACAGTGCTATCACTAGCCTTAAATTTGATTTAACACAAACCAAAAACCCGCAAGAACAAAAAGCCGTGCAACAACTGATCCAGAACTTAACCCGAGAAAAAGCGAAATATATACACTAATGTCATTCTCTGTCGGAATCGTGGGACTGCCAAACGTCGGCAAGTCCACGTTATTTAACGCTCTAACTAAACAACAGGCAGCTGCCAGTAATTTTCCATTTACCACGATTGATCCAAACGTGGGTGTGATTAATGTGCCCGACGAACGCGTAGAAAAACTAGCCAAGCTGGAGAAATCCGAAAAAATGGTGCCGACTTCCATCGAATTTGTAGACATCGCGGGCTTAGTCAAAGGTGCAGCTGAAGGCGCGGGGCTGGGCAATAAATTTCTCTCGCATATCCGCGAGGTGGATGCCATCGTCCAAGTCGTGCGGTTTTTCCGCAACGATGAGATTATCCACGTCGACGGTTCGGTAAATCCTCTGCGGGATATAGAAGTGATAAACACCGAACTGATGCTGGCAGATTTATCGGTAGCGGGCAAGCGGCTGGAAAGCTTGGGCCGGGATGTCAAAAGTGGCAACAAAGAAGCTGTAATTTTGAAAAACGCCCTGGAAAAAATCAAAACCGCCCTCGATGCCGGCCAGTTAGCGCGAACCGTCAGTCTGAACGATGAAGAACAACGGCTAGTCAAAGGCTTAAGTCTGCTGACCATGAAGCCGACGCTTTATGTGGCTAATTCCAACAATCCTCAGGGCTTCGAGGAGCTCAACGGCCAGAAAATTTTGGCAATTGATGTCAAAACCGAATCCGAATTAGCTGGCCTTACTGATGACGAACGCGTAGAATTCATGAAAGAGCTTGGGATCAGCGAATCGGGCTTGGATCGTCTGGCCAAAGCGTCTTACAAACTTTTGAACTTGATCACTTATTTCACGGCCGGGCCAATGGAATCCAAAGCATGGACTATTGTGGCTGGCACTAAAGCGCCGCAAGCCGCAGGCGTGATCCACACGGACTTTGAAAAAGGATTTATCCGCGCCGAAATTATCCAATGGAACAAACTGCTGGAAGCCCAGGGCTATGCGGGAGCTCGCGACAAAGGCTGGCTGCGCGTGGAAGGCAAAGAATATATCATGCAAGACGGCGACGTGGCGCACTTTCGAGTGAATGCTTAAATTTCCATGAACATATCAATCAAAAATCTTTACGCCTTGGCAATTATCGCCCATCCGGACGATGAATCATTTCTTTTGGCTGGCACGTCACTGAAATTTGCGGAAGAAGGCAAAAGCGTCGGAGTGATTTGTGTGACCAGAGGTGAAAAAGGCGCCGATCGACTGAATCGAAACCTGACTGAGGAACAGATGGCTGAAATCCGAAGCCAAGAATTGCAAAAAGCCTGCAACATTCTCAAGTGCCAGTGTACAGAATTTGGCAACCATCCTGACGGCCGGCTTGACCAGACAAATTTTGACGAATTGGTGGGTGAACTCGTGCAAAAAATTAACCAATATCAGCCAAAAATAATTCTAACGTTTGGCAAAGAAGGAATCTCAGGCCACAAAGACCATATTGTAATCGGCAAAGCTGCCGTGGCTGCTGCACAAAAATCCAACCCCAAACCGAAAGAGGTCTGGCTCGCCAGCATGCCGGTTTCAGCGATCGATGATTTCAATGCTCATTTAACGACTCGCAAAGTCCATCACTCACATTTTAATGAACACCTGCTCAAAGGCGTGCCCGATGATCAACTTTTGAAAATCGACATCAGTAAATACGCTGAACAAAAACATCAAGCACTGAAAGCCCACGAAAGCCAGTACATGCCTTCTTTTGTCCTTGATATCCTCCAAAACTATGAGTGCTTTGAAGTGATAGAAATAAAAAAGGGCTGACGAATCAATACTCGTCAGTCCTCGTTGGGCTCGAAGCGGCGTTTCGGCTTGCGTTCTTCGGCCACAGCTTCGCGCCAGCGTTCCTCTTCAGATTTGAGCCACTCCTTGTCATCGGCCCGAATGGTTCTGGTCGGCTGGACCCGATCAAGCCTCTCCCACTCCTCCACCGTGCGCGCCGCTTTCTCCACGTCCATCCTTGGCAGGACGGGCATCCGTTGGCGGATGGCATAGGCCATTGGATACAGCACTTTGACCGGGAGTTTGATGATTTTGTCCCCGCCAAATGGCAGAATCACCATCACCCCCGTGCCGCAATACTGCAGAAGCTTCTCGCGACATCCCATGCACGGCGGGACCAAATAGACCTTGCCGTCCTCAGGCGCCTTGCGTCCGGTGGCAATCAGACGAATGCGGTCTTGGTGCTCCGATGCTTTGATGATCGCATTACGTTCGGCGCATCGCGACAGATCCCCAATCTTGTCGTCTTCCTGTAACCCTCTGTACTTCCGTCTGTGCCCGATTCCGATTGCGACGAGCTGATGGAATCCCCGCTCACAGTACTTCTCTGCCTGTTGCCTTACCAGCTCCACCAACGCGATGTCCTCATCCGTGATCGGATGAAGACTGGCCCTGCTTTCGAGATAGGCCAACTCCAACCGATCGTCCAGATCAGACATGTAGTTCCTCCGTTTCTCGATTCTAAAGACTACCAAATCCGGCCTTGACGGTCAAGGCAATTCCTGCTAAAATGGCAAAGCTTTACAAATTAACTCATTTTCGCTAAACAATTGATTTAGCGATAGAAAGCACACTTTCTATGCCAAAATATGAGCTGATGTATATATTATCTTCAGCCGTCACGGACAACGAAGTCCCGACAATCAGTACAGAAGTCAACAAATTCTTAACTGACAACGGGGCAGCGCTTCTTTCCCAGGAAATGCTGGGCAAGAGGAAATTGGCATACCCAATTAAAAAAACCCGGAACGGTTTTTATGTTTTACAAACTTTCCAGATGGACGGCAGTAAACTGCAAGGACTGGATAACAAGCTGCGCTCCATGGAACCGATTATCCGTTACCTGGCCATCAACATAGACGACCAGGAACGCCGGGCGGCCAAAGACCGCAAAGTCCAGGAGAAAATGCGCGCCGGCCGCAAACCGCCGAAAGTGGAAACTCCGCTGGAGCCGGAAGTCAAAATGACCGAAACCGAGCTGGAGCAAAAAATCGAAAAAGCGCTCGAGTCAGAAGATTTAGCGAAATAATTAAAATAGGGAAGACAAAGAGCGAAGGAAATACCAAAGGGAAAGCGTTAAAGTTCCCTTTGCAGCCCCCTCCTCCCTTCCCCCTAAATTTATGGATCTAAACAAAGTTCAAATCATCGGCCGCCTGGTGCGAGACCCGGAAGTCCGCACTACGCCGAGCGGCAAAAACGTCTGTTCCTTCTCAGTAGCCACGGGCTTTACCTGGACCGATCAGTCAGGGCAAAAAAAAGAACAAACCGAATTTCATAACGTCGTAGCCTGGGGCAAGCTTGGCGACATCATCGGCCAATACATGAAAAAAGGACGCCAGGTTTACATCGAAGGCCGGCTCCAGACAACTTCCTGGGATGACAAAACCAGCGGCCAGAAACGGTACAAAACCGAAATCATCGCCGAAAACATGATTATGCTCGGCAGCAAGCCTGGCAGCGAAGGATCCTCCCCTGCCTCGGCCATGCCGCAACAAGCGCGAGCGGAACAACCAGAGCCGAAATCGGAACTTCCAGAGATTCAAATCGACAACGACGATCTGCCGTTCTGACGAACGGAGTATATAGGGACGAGTATAAAGTATTAAGGACTTTATCCGCTCTACATACTAAATACTATATACTTAATACTCAACCACAATGCCCGCACCACAAATTAGAAAACCATGTCTGTTCTGTACGGAAAAAATCTCGTACGTAGACTACAAAGACACCCAATTCATGCGCCGGTTCATGTCACCGCACGCCAAGATTTTGTCATCCAACAAAACCGGCACTTGCGGCAAACACCAGCGCATGGTTTCCACAGCGCTCAAACGCGCACGCCACATGGCACTTTTGCCATTCGTAAGCAGCTAAAAAGTATCAGGGATCAGTATAAGTATTAGGACTTATACACCCCCTTATACTTATACTTAATACTCCCTCTTTTCATGGCAGTACTCGATTTCTCCGACCTCAAAGGCACGGGACAAATCATCAAATACAACAACGAACCATACCAGATCATCTGGTCAAATTTTATGCGCACGGCGCAGAGAAAACCAGTGATCCAAGCCAAACTGCGCAACCTCATGTCCGGCAAAGTCATGGAATACTCGTTTAAATACGGCGAAAAAATCGAAGAAGCGGACGTGGCCAAGCGCAAATGCCAATACCTCTATGCCGACGATGAAGGCGCGCACTTCATGAATCCGGAAAGTTTCGAAACCATCGTCGTGCCCAAAGTCATCGTCGAAGACCAAGTTAAATTTTTGAAGGAAGGCGAAGATACTACGATTATGTTTTTTGAAGATCGCCCCATCGCCCTTGATCTGCCGATCAAAATTGATTTGAAGGTCATCGAAACCTCTCCCGGCATCAAAGGCGACACAGCCACCGGCGGCACCAAACCCGCCACGCTCGAAACCGGCTACGTGGTCAACGTTCCGTTGTTTATAAAAGAAGGTGACGTGGTCCGCGTCAACACTTCTTCCGGCGACTACGTCGAACGCGCCAGCCAATAATTGACAAGCTTATTTTCTGGTATTAAAATAAATTACCGGAATTAACCGGCGGCAGAAAGGTAAAATATGCCCAAGGAAGTAACTAACGAAGATTTGGCTGGAATGATCAAAAATGGTTTCGAAGCCACCGCGACGAAAGATGAAGTTATTATGGTGCAAAATCGTCTTAGTAAAGTAGAGAGTCACCTTGATAAGCTCGAAACCAAAATTGATATTATCCAAGGCAAACTCGATAATATCTTATATAAAGAAGTTACGCAACTTGAAACCAGAGTCAATAAAATAGAGAAGCACTTAGGTTTCAAGCCTGCATAATATAATTCAAAAAAAATCCGCTCCGATAGCGGGATTTTTTATTTGCCAATTTTATTGCTTCAATTTCATGGCTTCTGCGATTCGTTCAATCGCCAAAATAAATGCCGCGTTGCGGAAATCAGTTTGATATTTATTGCGGGTTTCCAAAACATTTTTCCACGCTTCCTGCATATAGCTGGTCAGCTTGGATAATACTTCTTCCTTGCTCCAATGTTTGTCTTCCAAATTCTGAACCCACTCCAGATATGACGTAGCGACACCGCCGGAATTCGACAGCACGTCCGGGATAACCCAGATGCCACGTGCATGCAAAATCGCGTCCGCTTCGGGAGTCGTCGGGCCATTGGCCATTTCTAGGACCACCTTGGCTTTGATCTTGTCCACGTTGTCCTTGTGTATCTGGTTTTCCAAAGCCGCCGGCACCAGCACGTCTACTCGTAGTTCCAGTAATTCTTCATTGCTGACTGATTTTGAATCGGCAAATCCTTCGAGCTTGCCGTTTTGTTTTTTGTATTCATGGACTTTGGCAATATCCAAACCGGCTTCATTGTAAATCCCGCTTTTGGAATCAGACACTGCTACGACTTTGAATCCAGCCGCGGCGGCTAATTCCGCAAAGTGCGCGCCGACATTGCCAAACCCCTGCACTGCCACTGTGGCGTCCTTGTTTAGTTTGAGCTCTTCCGCCGCTTTTTTTAAAACTTCAACGCCGCCAAAACCCGTCGCTTCTTCGCGGCCCTCGGAGCCGCCCAGCTCAATCGGCTTGCCTGTGATCACGGCCGGCACCATTTGCCAGACCAGTTTCGCATACTCATCCACCATCCAGCCCATGATCTCCGGAGTAGTATTGACGTCAGGCGCTGGCACGTCGAATTGCGGGCCGATGTCTTTGTAGATCAAATCGATAAATTTGCGCGACAGTTTTTCCAATTCGTTTTTCGACAACTGTTTGGGATCCACGGCAACTCCACCCTTGCCGCCGCCGAAAGGCACATTGACCACCGCGTTTTTGATGCTCATCCAAAACGCCAGGGCTTTGACTTCGTCCATGTCGACTTGCGGATGATAGCGCAGGCCGCCTTTATAAGGACCTCTGGCATCAGAGTACTGGACGCGGAAGCCCTCAAAAATTTTAATCTCCCCGCTGTCCATCAGCACCGGTATGGCCACAGAAATAATTCGCTTTGGCTGTTTCAGCTGAAGCAAATTTTTCGAATCAATTTTCAGAATCTCAGCCGCCCGATCCAACTGCTGCATGGCGGATTGAAATAGATTTATCTTAGACATAAGCTTGATGATTGCTACGAAATACGAAATTGCGAAACTACGAACTGTTCGTAATTCGAGATTTCGTACTTTCGTAGATATTTAATTCACCTTCTCGGGGCCTTGATCGTAATAAGCGCGGATGAATTCCAAAATTTTAGTCTCGTCGTAACTGTTCAAATTCTCAAGATGCGTCCAGGCGGCCAAGACAATCGGCGCGCTGTCTTTGTCGCGCGGCTCAACGATAATTTTTGCGTAGCGATTGGCGTAATCATTCAGTTGATTGATAGTATTCTGGTCAACCTTGCCTGGCTGATAAGAAATCCAAATGCCGCCGTGCTCAAGATTGTGTACCAACCGCTCATCCGGCTGGCCTCCCGGGTAAATGCCCCAGGCGGCTGGAGATGGCCAATGCCAGCCGGAAGTTGGCGGATTGGAATTATAAGCCGGGTGATTGGTAGAACCCTCTGTGATGTGAACCTGGCCCTGGTTTTCAAATGTCTGCCCGAGAAGATTGGCAGATTTTTTGGCAGAAGTTTTGAATAACCAAAATCCGACTCCGATCGCGACGGCCAAAACCACAATGTAAACTATTAGAACTTTAAATCTTTCCATGTTTTTAAATAAATTACCCTTGATCCATGTGCAGATATTTTTCCACATCCAGAGCGGCCATGCAACCCATGCCAGCCGCAGTGACAGCCTGGCGGTAACGATAATCGCGGACATCGCCGGCCACAAATATACCTTCGACATTGGTTTTAGTTTGATCTTTGGGCACTATGTAGCCTTTCTCATCTAATTCTATCTGGCCGCGAAAAACTTCAGTATTGGGCTTGTGGCCGATGGCGATAAACGCGCCTTCTATCGCCCGCTCCTCGACGGTGCCCGATGTGGCATCTTTGATTTTTACGGCCGACAGCTTTTCTGCACCCAAAAATTCTTCCACAGACTTGCCGTATTCAATCGAAATTTTCGGATTGGCTTTGGCCCGGTCAACCATAATCTGTGAGGCGCGCAATTTGTCGCCTCTATTTAGCACCGTGACTTTGGACGCGAATTTGGTCAGATACAAAGCTTCTTCCATAGCCGCATCACCACCGCCGATGACAATGATATTTTTTTCTTTGAAGAAAAATCCGTCGCAAGTAGCACAAGCGGAGATGCCTTTGCCGCGGAAATGTTCTTCCGATGCCAATCCTAGCCACATCGAAGAAGCCCCGGTGGCGATGATCACACTTTTCGCCTGGTATTCGGTCTCTCCGGCCCAAACTTTGAAAGGTGATGATGCCTGCCCGCCATTGCCTGCGGCTTCAGGCGCTGGCAGGCGGGAAAAATCCACCTTCGTCGCATCTTCGTAAACCATTTTGGTGCCGAAGCGCTCCGCCTGAGCAATCATTTTCTGCATTAATTCCGGCCCCTGCACACCGTGCTCAAAACCGGGAAAATTTTCGACTTCCGTGGTAATCATCAGCTGGCCGCCAAAAGTCAGGCCAGCGATGACGACTGGTTCTAGGCTTGCTCTGGCCGCGTAGAGCGCCGCTGTCAATCCCGCCGGCCCGGAGCCGATGATTATGAGTTTATGAACTTTATCCATAGTGTTTGAATAGTAATTAGTAAAAAGTAATGAATAATTAGAAACTAACCGGCTTATTACTAATTACTCCTTACTAACTACTTAAGTTTCTTAATTTTCGTCCAATCGCTGGTCAGTCCGATGTTGCCTTGCCTTCTCATCAGCCAATCGTAGCAGGCCAGCGCTGCGGCCGCGCCTTCTCCGGCTGAGATGACTGCTTGTTTGTATGGCCGCGAGGTCGCATCGCCGGCGGCAAATATGCCGGGTACTGAAGTCGACTGGTCAGAATTGATGACTATCTGTTCCCGCTCATCTAACTTTACAATATTTCTCGCCATTTGGGAATCCACGACATAGCCGAGCTCGACCAACAAGCCGTCTACTGGCAATTGCCGCTGTTTACCGGTTTTCAAATCGAGCAATTCCATGCCGGTTAGTTTATTTTCACCCAGCAATTGCTGAATTTGCACAAACGAGAGAAGTTCGACATTCTTTTTTTTGAATAAAGCTTTGATCAAAGCCGGATGTGCGACCAATTTGTCGGTTTTCGAAAGCACATATACTTTCTGGGCAAATTTCGCAGATACTAATCCGGCGTCCGCCGCTATGTCGCCAATTCCCGCAATCGCCACAATTTTATTTTTGAACAGCGGCCCGTCACAAGTAGCGCAGTAAGAAACGCCTTTGCCTTTTAATTCCTGTTCGCCTGGGACTGCCAGATCTAGGGGCGTTTTGCCGTAAGCCAAAATAATGCTTTGCGCTTTGTACTGTTTGCCGTAAGCGGCGGCGACAAAAGAATCACCGGCGGCTTTGATTTTGCTGACCTCGGCCTGCAAAAATTCCGCGCCGAATTTTTCCGCCTGGCCGCGGATGGCCGAGACCAGCTCAAATCCCCCGATCTCTTCGATGCCCGGGAAATTTTCGATCAAATCGGTAAAATTGGCTTGTCCCGCCACGTCTTTGCCGATGACCAGGGTTTTGAGCCCGCGCCTGGCGGCAAAAAGCGCTGCAGAAAATGCCGCGACCCCACCACCGACAATTATTACGTCAAACATAAAGAAAATTCGAAAGTTAAAAGTCAAAGATCAAAAGTACAAGTCAAATCTAAAAATTTTTACCTTTAAATTGCGCTTTTGATTTTTACATTTTCGCCTTTTGAATTATTTACAACATTTTCCAAAAGCTTGGCCACTGTAATCGGCCCTACGCCGCCTGGCACTGGCGCCAAGAAACTGGCTTTGCCTGCCACGGATTGGCTGTCGATGTCGCCGACGATACTGCCGGCGGATTCAGAAGTGCCACAGTCGATAAGTATCACGCCTTGCTTGATCCAATCGCCTTTGATCAATCGGGGCTGGCCAGCACCGGAGATCACCACATCGGCCTGCGGCAAAAGGGTTTCGAGGTTGGTCGAGCCGTCGGCGGTCTTGATTTTATTATACCCTTTTTGCTTCAACAAAAAAGTCACAGGGCGGCCGACCAGGTCTCCTTGACCCACGACCAAAATCTCCTTTGATTTAAGATCTAAATTTAATTCCTCCAAAATCTCGATGACGGCTGCGGCGGTCGGCGGCAACATTGCAGATTTGCCGGCATAAAACGATTCGGCATTGGCGTCTCCGAGACAATCCACGTCGAGCCTGGGATCTATAGAGTTTAAAATTTGCTTTCTGTCAAGATTTATAGGCAAAGGTAGCTGCACGATCACGCCGGCCAAATGAGGATTGGTTTGGATCGATTTGATTTTGCTGAGTACGTCTGCCGTAGACACGCCGACCGGCAACTGGACCAGCTCAAACTTCAGGCCGGTTTCCTCCGCGCGTTTGGCTTTGATTTTGACATAAGACAAAGCCACCGCATCGTCGCCGATCAGGACATCGCAAAGCACCGGAGCAAACGGCAAATTCGCCACTTCGGACTTCAGCTTGCTGAGAATTTTTTTGGCGATTTTGCCGCCTTTGATTATTTCCATGGTAAAATTTAGCCTTAGTATTCTATCATTTCAAGCCCAAAACAAAAAGAGCCATAAATGGTATAATAAGTAACGAAACTCCAATAAATTCGATATAATAATGTTGCAAGAAAACGAAGTCCAAAACTTGGTGGCGAGGGCCAAACTCGGGGAATCCGAGGCGTTCGGACAGATTTACGAGACATACGCCAAGCAGGTCCACAATTTCCTGTTCAACAAAGTCCGGCACCAGCAGGTCTGTGAAGACCTGGTTCATACCGTATTTCTCAAAGCCTGGACCAATCTGAATTCCTACCAGCCCAGAGCGGGAGCCAAATTTTCCACTTGGCTTTTCCAGATCGCTAACTACACTCTGATCGATTACTGGCGGACCAAAAAACACCCGGTGGAATTGTCCGAAGTCGAGAACATGGCGCAGTTCGCGGTGGAGCCGGCACTTTACGAAAAATATGACTATCTCTGGACCGCGGTAGCCGATCTGCCGCTGAGTTATCAAACGGTTTTGGATTTGCGGTTTCGAAAAGATTTGTCAGTGGAAGAAACCGCGCAGATCATGGGCAAAAGCCAGGTTGGGATTCGGGTGCTTCAGCATCGGGCTTTGCGCGCTTTGACGGAAAAACTTAAGGATCAAAATTTATGATGGGGTGGTTCAAAAAAGACGGCAAACTTCCGGATCTGCTGAAAAAATCAGCGGTGGATTTTCGATTTGATCCCGATTCTGTGAAATACCGCTTGCTTCAGTCTATGACAAATTCCATGCAGGCAAAATCCAAACCGCACCGATTGAAATGGTGGCATGCCGGCGCCACTGCGGTCTTTGTAGTATTTTTGTCTGCCACGTTTGCCTTTGCTTCCAATTCCAAACCCGGCGACAAACTTTTCGCGCTCAACAAATTAGGTGAAAATGTTATCTTGAACCTGCCCCTCAGCGCCGAACAAAAAGCCAAAGTGGAAGAACACATCGTGACCAGCCGGATGCAGGCGCTGGATTCGGTCAAATCCCAGATCGAAACCAAAAAACTGGAGACCGTCAAAGAATCCGACATAACTCTGACTGCGGCTGTGGCCGAAATTTCCCAAACTAAAGCCAAGCTCAAAGCCTCAGGCAACACAGCAGCCGCGGCAAATTTGGACGCAGTTCTGAATCGGATGCAGAAAATGGCCCAGGATCACGAACAAATTATCCAAAATTTTGAAAATGAAACTTCGAATGCCGAAATCAAAATCGAAATTCATCAGCACGGCCAGCAAATAAAAAACAGCCAGCGAAAAGCCAAGGCTGAAACCGAAGACTAACTAGCTTTCCAAATATTTGCCCAAACCCGTGAGGAATTCCTCGCGAATAGCAAGGCTTTGTTCGACTCCCTGCCAGACCAAATCCTTGGTCTCGCGGTCAAATACGATTTTGTCCAATACGTGATTGGTGTTGACTACGTATTGGTTTTCGCCTGCGATATAATTGATCAGCGCGGCCAAGTCCCTGTCCGGAAGCGGCAGGTTGTTTTTTATCATTGCCAAAATCGCGCGATACTCCTCTATCACCGCTTGCTCGTTGGAGGCAAAAGCCCCGATCGCGGTCTGCCATTCTGAGCTGGAATAAACGTCCGAAAGTTCGGCTATATAATTCCTGGTCGGCTCTTTTGGCTCTGAGCGGTCGATTTCTTCCTGGCTGATTTCCAGGCTCCGCAGAAGTTTCATCCACTGCTCGCGTTTGACGGTTTTCAAAATCCCTTTGTCCATCTGGTGCCCGATCAGTTCGTCCTGGCGCCTTTTTTCCAAAATTTCCAAAGCGGATTCGGCTACCGGATCGTCGACTTCCGATAAATTGGCAATCGCAAATCGCAAAAACCCGGGATCACCTTCGCGGCTGCCCAAAAAAGCTTCCTGGGCCAGGAAAACCTGAATCATAAACTTCCTAAGCTTTTCTGGTTTGGGCTTGGCCGTGCGGATTTTGTCCATAATCGGCCAATTTTTTACTTTGTGGGCGATATAATTCATCAACCACTCAATAAACTGCTCACCCATGTACTCTTCCACGGCCTGCTGGGGATTTTGGATTGTTAGATTGCTGGTAAGTTCATTCATATCTTTAGTGTATGGAGGATTGGAATTAAATGCAACTGTTTAAAAATTTGTGCAATGTAGACAAAAAATAGAATTATGCTATTTTAAGAATGTTGCGCTTTAAATTTTTATCAACATTATGAAAGATATTTTAGCAGGAATTCTCAATATCATCAAAAGCGGTTTTATCGTGCTCGGAATTCAGATCAAAAAACTGGCCGCGAAAATATTTCCGCCAAAGCCAAGCCCTCACCACCACTCTCAACACCAGGAAATAGAGCACGATTAAATTTGGCTTCCAGCATAATATAGCATAAGCTTAAGGCATATGCTAAGGATTATTCTATTTATCTTACTGCTGACCGTGGTCTATTCGTTTGAACAGTTTTGCGATGCTGTTCTGGTATTTTTATTCCGAATTTTAAAAAAACACAAACAGACCAAGGATTTTTATTATATCGACCAGGCTGTGGGCAGTTTGCTGGTGTTTGCCACCTTGCCCATAGGATTGGCTTATTGGATCGCCACACCGGGCCTGCTCACCGCCCGCCTGGTCGTGGTCATAATCCAACTGCTGGCCGCGGCAGGATTGATATTTGTCCTCAATGATCTGACCAATCCCCGCTCGGCCTCACTGCTGGCCATCGCCGGCAATCTCGTAGCCCGGCCGGTCAAAGCTTTGTTTTTCCCCAGCCGAGACCAGCGCGCCATGGCCCGCTACGCGCTTTCTCTCAGCATCCCTCTGCTGATTGCGGTTTTGATCAAACTTTGGTTTGCCGATGATTTCATCATCTTCCAATCCAACCTCGATCAGCTGATCCTCGTGGCGCTGATCGGCGTGTTTATTTCCATCACCATCAAATTCCTGGAAGACGAGTTTCGCTTAAGGCGTCTGCATCTGATGGCTTATTTCCGGATTGTTTTGGGGATTATAATCATCTATATCTTAAGCTGAATCGGGCCTTGAAAAGTAAGACGTTTTTCCTTATAATAACCAGGCTTTGTATTAACAAAGTACGAACAAAAATAGGTGCACAGTCCCGCTCTCAATAAGACAGTCAAATTGATCGGGACGAGCACGATTTTTGTTCGAGAGGAGCAGTATGTCGACCGCAGGACTTTTGCGAAGCAAAATCCAAAGTGTCGACCAACTGCGACGAAAGGCCCTATCGTCTAACGGTTAGGACGCCAGGTTTTCATCCTGGTAATCCGGGTTCGATTCCCGGTGGGGTCACCAAATAAGAAGATCTCTCTGATGAGGTCTTTTTATTTTGTGAATACTCTTTGTTTATGCGGTAGATCGGAGTTAGGTTTGCGGTTCCACTAAATTTAACTCCATCGAATTCAATAGATCCATCAAATACACGTTTTTGAAACTGTAATCGTTCAGCAAAAACATTAGATAATTTAAGCCAAGTATTGGAAGTATATCTCACAAACTTGAAGCAATGGTCCAAGACCTCTTCCATATCAAAACTTTCATTAACCTTATCCTGTAATAGCAGGTTTTTTTGTTTTATACGCTCGTTAATTTTATTTCGTTGTTCATCAAACTCTTGATCGTTATAGATTTTTTTTCGGTGTAATTCAAAAATTTCTTGTCTTTCACTCTCTAAAATAGTTATTTCTTTGCGAACTTGGCTATTTGCTTGATCTATCACTTTATAATTATTTTTCCAAATATCAATCACTATGGCCTTAAAGAGTTTTTCGTATTTTTCATCTGGTGTTATTGAATCAAGATACTCAACGAACATTTGCTCGAAAGTTTCTTTTGGCAAAAATAAACTCTTTTCACAGTTCTGTTTATGGTGATGATAATATGCATATTTTTTACTCCTACGGCCAGTTGAATTACTGCCGGTTATCGGCTGTTTACATTCAGAACAAACTACAAGTTTTCTCAAAGGAAATTCCGGATTATTCGATGATCTAGGCGTTGTCCCGGTTTGATAGCCGGGCTGACATTGAGCAAAGAGTTCCTTTGAGACAATACCCTCGAAGCTTCCATCAATTTCTTGGCCCCAAGCCTTTATAATTCCACAATAAATTGGATTTTTAAGTATTTTTTCTATGATTTGCTGTGTCGGCTTACAGCCAAAGTGGGTTCTAAATCCTTTATTAGATACTAATTCGCTTAAAGCTTTGAATGTATAAACCCCTTTAGCGTATTCCTCGAATATCATTTTGATATAAATTGACTTTGCAGGATCAATACTAATATTCTCTCCATCTTTAACGCGATGGTACCCCACAGGACATTGCCATACCCAAACTCCTTGCTTAATCCTTTCTTGCATTCCTTGCACTGTTCTTTCGCGCCTTACGTTATTATCAAATTCTGCGAACACAGAAAGCATTTGCTCTAAAGCAATTCCGGCAGGGCCATTACTAAACGGTTCAGTGGCGGACATTAATTCGGTTCCGAATTGTCTAAGAGTATCTTTGATATTGCTATAATCCTGTACTCGCCGTGCAAAACGATCTAACTTATAGACTATAAAAGAATTAACCTTATTTTCTTTGCAGTAATTGATCGCTTTAGTAAATTCAGTTCGATTCGCCGTTTTTGCTGATTCACCACGTTCAATATAGACTTTAACTATCTTAATCTTTTGCCTCTCCGCCCATTCATGACAAAGCCGCTCTTGGCTATCAAGAGAAGTCCCTTCAACTTGATCTAGGGAACTTACACGACAATAGATGATTCCGCGTTTATCTTGGCTCTTCATGTATTAATCGTATTCTGATGGTTTGCTTTTTGCAATCCCCAATGGGATTTTGGAACCACTATCTCGAATTAAGTCTTTGATGGCTAATTCACCCAAAGCATAAAGGCAGTCTCGGATATTCCCTAGTTCCTTATCCGATAGATCCATCAACTGCGGATCAATTTTGCGACATTGCTTGATGCTTAACATAATCTAAAATAATTTTTTTCCAAACAAAATTCGTACGAGTGATCTGATTAATCTTTAATTTCTATCGTTTTACTGTTATTTTTTCTCTGTCTTAAGTTTTGTAGCTCGCGTAAAGACCTATAAATAGAGCGCTCAATTGACGAAAAATAACGTCCAAAGTTCTTAAATTTATCATCATTCACATGAGAATTGAATAGTTCACCGAAATTTGCATTACTTTGGAATGCAAAAGCTGACTTTATTGCATGCTCCATGAGATCATTTTCAATTTTCAAAGCTCTTCGAAGACGCCAAACATCAATTGTTATTTTTTCCACTAATAAAGCTTCGATTTGATTGGCCGGCAATAAATCTGCCTTTAATTCGGCAGCAATTTTTCTAAAGCTCCTAATTTTCTCCCCCGGAATAATTGCGCGAGATAGCAAGCCATGCTTTAAAGAGTTGTATTGTCGTTTGGGTTTTACGATAATTTCCATAAATAATGTTTAAGGTTCAGGAGGATAATCAGAATAAATTGTTTCCATCAGCTTTGACTTATTTTTTCTTTTAAGCTGTTTTATATACTTTTTTAAACTTTTCAATTTCGATAATTCCAAATTCCAAGCAGATCCGAATCTTGTTTCTAAAGCATTTTTTAAAGCAGCTTGTGTAAAGAATGCTCTGCATTCAAAACATTGGGGTTGACCTAGATCATTTATGCCAATGCTGCAGTATGACCTCACTATTCCAGTATGTAAGCTTTTGCAAATCATGGTAATTTTTCCTTTCTGTTTATGCCCTTACCAAATTATTTAGTGCCATCAAGAGATGAATGTGGTAATTTGGTAAAACATATATAGTGCTAATTAAATAACTTGTCATTTTCCTTTGGTTCCTCTGTTGAAGGCAAGGAATAGGAATTTTGGCGACCCTGTTTTTTAACCAAAATTTTGCCGTCATTGGTTAGTTCCCTTAAGGCATCAGAAGTATTTTTAGTGCCTATATTCTTTTCCTTGAGTGAGATATTCAATAGTTCTGCACGGGTCTTTTCACCTTCTTGCAAGACGTTTGTAATCATGTGTTTGGCTTCATCTTTTTTGTTCTCTTGCTCTTCAAAATTGCCCTCGTATACGAATTCAATTGCTGATTGTCCATCTTCGTCTAAAACGTCGCGCATCACGACCTTATAGGGCTTAAATGCCACTCCAAGACGGTTCTTAACCTGATAAATATACATTTCGCCGTCTTGCTGTCCCTTTTTTATCATTACGACTACTTCAACAGCGCCTAATTTATATTGGCTGCCAAACAATTGCTCTTTTTTTGGGATCTTGCCGTCAAATCTTTCGGGCTTTCGGGTATGATCGAGAAATACCATAGCAACATTTTTTTCTTTCAAAACCTTGAACCTTTGAAAAAAATTACTTATATCTTCGGCTTTATCATCTTTCACTTCACCGGCGACTGCTCGGAAAGTATCAATAAGGACAACATCAATCTTTTGGTATATAAATTCGAGCAGCCAACCAACATTTTCTTCATCGTTTAGGTTAAATTCGTTTCGGTTTAAAACCCACATTTTGCCTAAGTTGCCTTCAAAGCTAATTAATTTTCCTCGTCTGTATAATTCAGAGGTTGCCATTTCTTGATTGATATAAAGAACATTTGATTTGCTTACCTCGAAATACCCTAAGAACGGGATGCCCAAGACTAATGACTTGGCCATTTCAAGAGCGAGCCAACTTTTACCATCACCTGATGCACCTGCCAGAATCACTATACCTGCATTCGGTATCAAACCCTGAATTTTCCATTTGGTTTCAGGGTAGGGTTGTGCAGCAAATACATCCCACTGTTCCGGTTGGCCGGCTTCTTCATCATAATTTTCATTCATCGTCATTGGATTAGCGATCAATTACTTGAATAAATTTGGGATTTTAAGCGTTTAAGCACGTTGAAATAGTTGATTGCATCCACGTCTAATTTGCCATTCCAATAATCTTGGATGGCCTTGTTTAAAGTATTGGTTGTCTTAAAAATAAACCGAGCTTTAGGTTTGCTGGTGTCTAATGAGACTAGATCGAAACCTTTTGCGATTAATGCCGCACTCAATCCTAAGTCAGTGTTATATACGTAAGCATCAGATTCGTTATCGGGAATATATTGTAATTCATTAGTCATAGTCATAAATTAAAAAGCTGTAATATTTACAGCTTAAAATTTCTTCTAGTATTAGAAAACTACTTTAAGTGAGGCTCACTTAAAGTTTATTTATTTCTGTTTTTTCTTTCCTTACTTATGATCTTTCTAACATGTTCTGGCTCAACGTTATATCCCTCAATTTTAAGTTCTTTGGTAATTCGGTACTCATTTTTCCCTTCTAAGGACTTATTGTAAATAGAGCTATCCCTTTCTTTATACATGGTTCTTTTTATAGCTTTTGGGGTTTTAGCGTTTGGAAAGTGCTTCCAATATTTTTTTACAAATTTAATTACGTCTCTTTGTGATGTCATTGGATGGATTAGGATCACTGGCCATTTATGGACAATCATTTTTTCGCCAATCAATCTTGCGTCAGAGTTATATTCATTAAGGAGCATGCAACCAAATGGCAGATCTCCTTTTTCAAAAGGTTTTTCTATATTGTTATATAGAATATAATATCTTACCCAATTAAATAAGCTCTGTGGAAATGAAAAATCGTTTACGATTAATTGTGTAAAATATTCTAACTTTGTAAAGACTGAAACCCACGGATTTTTAGATAAATAATTTTCGCTTTCATCACTAGGAGCCTTTTCCATATCGTTCATCATCCATCGTGATAAATCCTTGTCATTTTTTAAACCCAGTGCTGGAAGAGACAGCTCTTTTCTTATTTTTTCAATAGCCATACCAAACGATTTGGTAATTGAAATTTTATAAAACAGTTCGGAATTTTTATCTAATTTTTTCATTGTAATATTCATTCCCATGTCCATATAATCTAACAGTTTGATCCAGTTACTACAAGAATGTTTAAGTTTCCAAATCTGCTATTTTTTGTTAAGATTACGGTAGACAATTTTATTGCCTAAACCCGTAGCAATGCGGGCATGGCGCACAATCGTTACGAACATAGAGACGGCTATCCGTCTTGCTAAGCGTTCGTAACGTTGCCATCCGAAAGGGTGGTAGGCAAGCGGGTAGCCTTTTGTGTTTCCTGCTTGCAGAAAGGATTTTATGAAAATAAGTTCAGGTTCACGAGGAAACGAAATCGCGGGCGGATTAATTTTAATGTACTTAGGTGGCCAAATGAGTAAAAATCTTAGTCATCTTGCTACAGGATTCTGGTTTTATGTCTTCGTTGTCTTAGGCGTTATAGTAGCAATAGGTGGTTTATATTTATTTTTAGTAAACCTTGTCTATTGGATTAAAGAAAAATTCCAAAAGAAACAAGGTTAAGCATAATTTGCAGTTTATTAGCTAGCGTTATATATTAAAGACAAGCTATATGAAAAATATTCTTATTGTTTTCGTGCTTATCTTAATAAGTTTTACATTTGCTACAGGGGCGCAAGCCCGTGGTCGATATGGAAGTCATCGGGTTGGAGGATACACCTCCAGTGGAAAAGGTAGCCATTATATAGGTGGATATGTAAGATCTTGTCATGGAAGAGCCTGCAGATAACAAAAATACCGCATGGTTCAATGGAAATTCAACTAAGGTAATTGCTTTGGTGTTTTTGGTTATTGCCGGGATTGCTATTTATTCCTATTCAAAAAAACCAGTCAAAGATACTCAAACGCAAGTTAAAAAAAGCCCACAAGAAATTTTAATTGAAAGCAAAGGCTTGCCGGAATTAAGTGATGTAAATAATAACAAAGCAATCGTCTTATCACCCCTAGAAAAACAAGTTGCGGAAAAAATATCAAAAGCTCTGGAGCTTGCTGGAGATGGAAAAGATAAGACTAAAAATAAACAGACGCTTGACGCAATTAGTAAAGTAATCCAAGAATCCCCCGATTACTCGGATGCGTATTTTTTAAGAGCAACCTATTCACTCATGATAGGCAATAATGATTATCAAGACATAAAAAATGACATAGACAGCGCTCTTAAATATCGTATGGCTAGTAAATATCAAAGTTCGTTTGATTCTAACGCTTCAATTTATGCATTAAGATCCAAGATTGATATTTTAACCGGAAACTACCAGCAAGCAATGGACGATTTAGAAACTGCTGTTAAAGTTGACCTGACAAAAGAAAGTGACGTATTCAATACCGGCGGAGTTAAACCGGACGACAATTCCAATCTCACTGCATTACAAAAAAATGATCTAGATTTGCTGGTATCAAAATACCCTAATGATTCCAGAGCGTACATTTTTCGTGGACTCTTTTATAATTCGTTTTCTTTTTATGATACTCAATATTATAGTCCTGCCATCAATGATTTGAATAAAGCAATTAGTATTAATCCGAATTCATCGCTGGCTTATTATTTCCTTGGGAGTGTATACCAAAAAATTGCTTTTAATATCTACGCTTTTAAAATCAATGGCGGCTCTACTTCGGATTATGATTTACAAAGAAATAAGGCCAACGAAAAATCCTTAGGATATTTTAAACAGGCTATCAGTATCGATCCGCAATTTGCAGATGCTTATGCCCAAATCGCACAATCGCTCTATAGTCTACAGCGTTATTCCGAGGCGCTGCCTTACTATGATAAAGTAATTATCCTACAGCCTGATAATTCCGGCGCATACAATGATAGAGGTTTAACAAAAACCTACTTAAATAATGAGTATGATGCTATAAGTGATTTTACTGAATCAATAAATATTAAGAGTAAAGCGAAACCAGATACCTCAATATTGGAAACTACCTTTGAAAATCGAGCTAATGCTTATATAAAAGTTAGTAAGACAGCGCGATTGATGATTATAGTAGGGCTATCGGCTTAAAATTTGCCAATCAGTCATTCTTAATGACTTTAGCCCAGATCAGATCAATATATCCAGAACTTAGCGACATATCAGATCAAGATTTGCTCGAAGGATTGCGTTTGAAGTATAACCCAAGTATTAGTTCAAAAGACTTTGCGGATCAGTATGTTAAAAATATCAAACCATTTGAGGACTTTATTATTGCTGGGCTATACGGAAGTAGAGGAGATGCTTACCTGAATAAAGGAAATTATAAAAAAGCTGCAATTGATTATGCTCGGGCTAAACACGACGATTCTACTTATGCCTTGGGTCGCTGGCACCTTATCTCAAAAACTTCCGATACGGAATACTATGTTGATGCTCAAACTCTCGATTTTTCAAAAGGTAATATAGTTTCGCTTTGGTTAAAATCTCTCTATACGAATACACAGTCATACGATCAACAAAATTATCAAATCGATTGTTCGAGCAGAAAGATTAAATCTGTCTCTGCCACTAGTTATAATTCACTTGGTTCTGTAACGAACACAGGAGGTGAACTAGATTGGCAAAGTATAAATCCGGACAGTATTGGCGAAATTTTATACAATGGCATGTGCCAAAATTGAAAATAATGTATAATAAAACATATTAAGGCGGCTAGAAAGGCCGCTTTTTATGTCAGATTTTATAGATCTAAAAAAGGTGCATAGAATTCGAAGGGTTGAAGTCGAAAAAGAAGAAAACCGGAGTATACTTATGAAGAAGATAAGCAATAAGCTAATTACATGACTGTAAATTTTAGGAATAAAATACTTTTGATGGGAGCGGGTTTTACTGCAAACTTCGGGGGTTTGCTTGCCAGAGAAATGTGGGCAAAAATTTTTAATAATCGAAAGCTTGACCAACTACCGGAGGTGAAAAAAATGCTTAAAGAAAATTTCGATTTTGAATCGGTTTATTCTCAAGTATTGAAAAGTTCGATTACCGAAAAAGAAAAAATGCTATTTCAAGAAGTAATCTCGGAAAGTTATGACGGAATGGACTTTACGATTAAATCTTTCATTCACAGTGGCTTTCGACAATACGGAGTTTGGTGGGCAGGGGTTTCTAATTTTCTAGGTCTATTTAAAGGCACATCAAGCGAACCAGGAGGATTATTCACTCTAAATCAAGATCTTTTATTAGAAAGAGCAATGCATACACCTCCGCTAGGCATAAACGGTGTTAGATATAGAGACTATAGAGAAGCTTTAAACATTGGACAATTAGATCCTGTGAAAAACGAAATTATATTGCCAAACAGCGATGAGTTGCAAAACTTTATTGATAAAGACCTAGCTTCGTTCGGGGATCTGCATTTCATTAAGTTGCATGGTTCACAGGGTTGGAGATCATCTTCGGGGTCAGCGCAACTTATTTTAGGTGTAAATAAGCTTGTGGATATACAGAAAGAGCCATTGTTAAATTGGTACTTGGAGTTATTTAAGCAAGCTATTAATAATAAAGGGGTTAAACTTGTTGTACTAGGTTATAGTTTCAGGGATGAACATATCAACGACATTTTAGTTAAAGCTGTTGAGGAACATGGACTAAAATTAATAATCATTTCAACCGAAAGCCCAAATGATTTTAAAGACAGAATGGAAGGAAGACCGAAAGATTCAAGCACAATTTGGGAAGTGTCCAAAAATAAAAAAATTTGGGATGCTGTTGATGCTTATTTTCAGCATAGTTTGAAAAGCATTTTTCCGCCTGATCAATCAGAAACGGAAACTTTTAAGGATATAAAAAAATTAGTTAAGTAACATGATAACAAAATTTGAAGATTGGCCAGAAACCCACAAAACCAAGTACATTTCTGATTTTGTGAGTGAGTATAACAAATTAAATAATACTTCTTTTGGGATTACCGAAAAAACTTTTGAGGATCGTCAGGACTACGACTTTTTATTATTTGACGATCAAAAAAATATTCTCAAGGTGCAGCATACATTGGGAGGAATGCAATTTGTAAAAGAAGTAGCTAGGCCACAATTAGCTACTGATATAATTACTGAATTAAAAAAACGTTTCACACATATAAAAGGCCTAATTGTTAATCTTAATTTTCGTGAATTACCTGATTCAAAAGATGAAAAAGCCTTTAACGACCTTATATATTGGTTGGACTATCTTATCAAAAGTAAAAGTGCACATCCATTAACACCCACGTATTTTGCTTACGATAAAAATGATGATGAATATATAGCAAAAATTAATAGATATGTTGATGAGATAAGTGTACGGCCATATTCAGGAGATCCAGTTGTATTTATTTTTGGAGCATTTAAAGTTGAAGATGCTGCAATGTTAGGAGATGATCAACGCGCGGAAATTGCCATCAACAACAAAAGTAAATATTCTAATCCAGAAGATCTTATTTTAATTATCGAGTTTAACACTACTTCTGTAAGTGATATTTATATACCCTGGATTCAAGAGAAGTATGTGAACAGTAAATTTTTGGGAATTTGGATTCATGATGGTTGGCAAGATAAATTTATTAAAATCAAATAGATTCTATTTTTTAGTTCTATAATTTCTGTATATGGGTACCTGCGAAACATTGACGTAGGGGTCAAAAGGGTCGAGGGGGGTGTGGGACACCTTCATGGTATAATTAACGTGTTTCCAAATCAAAACTCTCTACCGAGCTTTTAATGCTTCCAGCTGGCTTATATCCTTACTAAATCTCTCCCATTGCTTTAAATCAGGGTATATTTGATTCCACTGATCCCTCACAAGGCTCACCAACAAAGAAGATTTCTGAAAAGAAGTCTTTTTTGTTTTGTATTCATTGGTTGAAGTGCAAATTTTCCTGGTTCCAAAATTTTCTCTTGTTAACGTGCTGACCAACAGGATTTGGAAAACTAAAGTGTGCAAAATAAGGCCTTTTTAGAATAAATCGCTTTGATTGTGTTTTTTTGTTAATATAGCTATATAAAATCAACGACATGCCATTTGGAGAAGGATACCGAAAATCTAATCATGAGCTTGAAGGTCAGCTAGATAGTGCGGAGCAAATTTTAGATAAACCTGAAAGTTCTCTTGTCCCACCTTCTGTTAGGCGAGAAGGTATATTAGATATGCCTATTGAAGAAATCAGAGAGAAATATTCGCGTCGTTACGATACGTATGTAAAATTATTGCGTGATCAAAGAGCCCGCGAGAATGAGGATACAGGTAATCTTTCGGATCAAGAATTGAAAAAAATGCGGAATTGGTTAGGTGCGCTGAATTCATTGGATTCATATATCCAAGAACATTATAAAGGCCAGGAGCAGACTTTACGATCAAGGCAAATAAATGTTTTCGAAGATTTGCGAGATTTTACAGAGGAAGGTGGCAATGAAGGATACATTAAACTTCCCACAGGAGTCGGTAAAACTGTATTATTCACGGAGTTTATTGAGGCGGTTAATTTAAAAACACTTGTTGTAGTTCCAACGAAGCTTCTAGTTCAGCAGACTAAGACATCTATGGGTAAATTTGCTCCTGATTTGGATGTGGGACGGATCTACGGGGGCGCAAAGGAGCTTGGTAGAACGGTGACGATTACAACTTACGATTCATTTATTTCTCAAGTTAAGGAAGGGAAAATAAAGCCTGAAGACTATGATTGCTTGATTCTTGATGAGGCTCACACTTCTTTAAGCGAAAGGAGAGCAGAAACTGTAGACAAGTTTTCGAATGCACTAAGAATTGGATTTACAGCAACTCCTGAATATTCATCAGAAAAAAATGTTAAAGGATTACTTGAAAACGAAATTCATGCAATGAGTATCAGAGAAGCAGTGGAAGAAGGGCTATTATCGTCTTTTTCTGCTCTAGTAGCAAGGACTCAAATTGATCTGTCTCAAGTTAGAACAAATGAACGTACAGGTGAGTATACTGAAAAAGAACTAGAAAAAGCTGTAAATGTTGCAGGACGAAATAAAGCTGCTGTTGATCTTTATAAGAAGAATTTTAATAGTCGGACAGGAGTAGCGTATTGTATTGGGGTCAAACATGCTTCAGCAGTTGCAGAGGCATTTAATAAATCTGGCGTGACAGCAGCTCACATCAGTGGAGAAATGACTGAAAAAGTACAACAGTCATTATTAGCTCGATTTAAAAAGGGTGAACTAAAAATATTATGTAATGCCGATATTTTAATTGCCGGATTTGATGAGCCTAAGGCAAGTATCTGCTTAAATTTACGTCCTACGAGATCAAGAGTTGTAGCAGAGCAAAGAGGTGGCCGTGTTTTGAGAATTAACGAACGTGATCTTGGGAAGCATGCTTATGTTATAGACTTTCTTGACAATGATGCTAATGGAACTAAACCTCCAGTATTATTTGCTGATGTAGCGGAAGGTGCAGAATTTCATCAAGTCAAAAAGGGAGGAGTTGGAACAGAAACGGTCCCTCCAGAAAAAGTTTTGACTCCGATATTAGATATCCCTAACTTAGAAATAATTACGGATGTTCGTGAAGTTATGAGGATTGTCACCGAATTTAGAGAAAAAGAAAAAGCCATTGAGGAACGACAACATAAGGAGTTTCTATCACTCATACAGTTAATGGAAGAAGTAAGAGCAAATAAAATAGTTAGCTCTGGAGATTATTATAAAAATTATCAAAAACATCCAGGTTGGCCCTCACTCCCGCCTCAAGTTTATAAAAATGAATGGCAAGGTTGGGATGAATTTTTAGGCAGAGAAGCTAAAGAATTTTTACCTTATGAACAACTAAAGGAAGAAGTGAGAAGCGCTGGGTTTCAATCAAGCACGCAATATACAAGAAATTACAAAAAACATAAAGGTTGGCCTGCAACACCTTCGCAGATTTATGAATCGGAATGGGAAGGTTGGGATCAGTTTTTGGGCAGACCCGAAGCTTTATCCTACATGAAATTTAGAGAGCAAGTCTTAGCTGCTGGTGTCAGAACGGTTTTAGACTATAAAAAAGTATTTAAACAACATGGTTGGATGGCTCAACCTGAATATTTCTATGAAGACGAATGGCCTGGGTGGACCGAATTTTTAGCAAGATATAAATCATATGATGAGCTAAAAACTGAGGTAAAAAACGCAGGTATAAAAGCTTGGCCAGAATATAAGGCACGCTATAAAGAGCATGCGGGTTGGCCAAGAAATCCTGACAGATTTTATAAAGAAAATTGGCCCGGTTGGGATGAGTTCTTTGAACGTGAAGCTCCTCCTTCCTATGCCGAATTCCAAATCCAAGTTTTAAGTAAAGGCATTAGAAGTAGCTTAGAATATAATAAAGTCTATAAAGAATATGGCTGGCCATCTGATCCCAGTAGAATTTATGAACAGTGGCCTGGATGGAATGAGTTCCTTGAAAAGTACTTAACTTATCAAAACTTACAAGATGAAGTATTAAGGGCTAGCATTAGCAATAATGTTGAATACAGACAAGAAGCTAAAAAACGAAAAAATTGGCCATCGTCTCCAGAAACCTTTTATAAATCTGAGTGGCCTGGATGGAGAGAATTCTTACGTAAAAAATAATAATAGCTTAAGCTCGATATCGAACTAAAGTAGCGTAAATATCCCTTACTAATACAGTATAAGTTTTCAATCTGTCTCGAACTGGGTCACCACAAGCAATCCGACTTTGGTCGGGTTTTTTGTTGGCAAAACTCTGTTGTAAGATTGCACGATTGCATATGGATTTTAACTGGTTGAAAATTAGAATGAATAACTTTAAGAAAGGAGCTTTATATGGCAGATATAATCGTGCACCGCGAAAGTCCGAGCGTGTACGCGGCCAGGGTGGTCTGGACGATCATGGGCATCGTGGAAGGAATTCTCGGCCTGCAGTTCATTCTCCGTCTGATCGGAGCCAATCCGGCGGCCGGATTTACCAATTTCATCTATTCCCTCGCCCACCCGCTTCTGGTGCCATTCTTCAATGTAGTCCGAAACACTTCCACCGGCAGCAATGGCGGGGTGTTTGAATGGACGACTTTGATCGCCATGGTGGTCTACTGGCTTTTGGCCTGGGCCATCATCCGGTTATTTTTCTTGAACGATTCGACAGATCACGTCGACTACGTGGAACCGATGTAAGGGAGGCGCGTGATCGCCCGCGGTCTTTTGTGGCTGCGGGCGATTTTATGTTAAGCTGTGCTCATGGCAAAAATGACTATTTTAGCAATTGAATCCAGCTGTGACGAAACCGCAGCCGCAGTTATCAGCGATGGAAAAATTAAATCATCCATCATCGCTTCGCAAGCCAGCATGCACGCCCAATATGGCGGCGTCGTACCTGAAGTCGCGGCTAGATCGCACGTGGAAGCCATCATCCCCACGATCGAGCTGGCTTTAAAGGAAGCCCAAACCAAGCTTACTGATTTGGATTATATTGCAGTCACGCAAGGTCCGGGGCTGATGACCTCGCTTATGGTCGGAGTGGATACGGCCAAAGCTTTGGGTACAGCTTTGGATATTCCTGTAATCCCGATCAATCATTTGGAAGGCCACATTTACGCCAACTTCGTTGGCAAATTTAAAATTTCAAATTTAAAATTTAAAATTCTTCCAGCCATTATCTTAATCGTCTCCGGCGGCCATACGCTTTTGGTAGAAATCAAAAATCACGGCGTCTATCGGATTCTGGGCGAAACCGTCGATGACGCCGCTGGCGAAGCGTTCGACAAAACCGCCAAAATGCTGAAGCTCGGTTATCCTGGCGGTCCCATGATTTCCAAACTCGCCAAACAAGGCAATCCACAGGCTTTCGCCTTCCCCCGCCCCATGATCAATTCCGGCAATTTTGAATTCAGTTTTTCAGGGCTCAAAACTGCGGTGCTTTATAAAACTCAAGAATTGAAAACAATAAGCAGTAAACAGAAATCAGACTTGGCGGCTTCTCTTCAACAGGCTATCGTTGACGTGCTGATTGCCAAATTGGAAAAAACCATTCAACGCTACAAACCCAAAACCATCCTGCTCGGCGGCGGAGTGGCGGCCAACAGTCTTTTGCGTGAACGTTTTAAACAATTAGCTACAACCTATCATCTAGCATCTAATATTCCTGCCTTCGAATACTGTACAGACAACGCGGCCATGATCGGCCTCGCCGCTTATTACCGATTGAAAAACAACAAGGCCCATTTCGGCAAAAATTTCTCCGCGGATCCGAATTTGAAACTAAAATAAAATTTTTAGACAATAAAAAATGGTGACACCAAGCTTACGCCATGGTCTCACCATTGGGGATATCCACCAGTTCCCCTTCTTTGTTGCGAGAGCGAATCATGTGAATATGGCTGGACTGTTCGCCCTTGGCCGCATACATGAGCTTGTCTGCGCGTTGGATCAAATCAGAAGCCAGTTTTTTGGCTATGAACCTGCGGTCCGCCACTCTGCCGAGCCACAAGCACACTACTCCTACGTCCACCCGAACTGGCTTTGCTTCCAACCGCGGATCTTCTAATCTCCAATCATACTTCTCTACCCCTTCCCGGAATCGGTCAGCGATAGATTTGGCTTGATGGCAATGTGCCAGGTCCGGAATGAAGAAACAAAACTCGTCGCCGCCGAAACGAGCATGCAGATCATCCTGCGGACGGGGTGCGGATCGCTGTTGGTGCGTCAGAAAGTCCTCCGACCTTGCCTGTTCTTTGAGAATCAACGCCACCTGTTTTAATATCTTGTCACCAACGAGATGGCCTAGTGCGTCGTTGTACCATTTGAAACCTGTGACGTCAACCAAGCCTATGGCACACCAGTGACCACGTTGATCAAGCGCCAAAAACGACTCAAGCTGCTCAAGAAACCGGCCGTAGTTCATCAGCTTCGTCTTCGGATCGTGCTGAGATTTTTCGGTCAGATCAGCCACAAGCGCTTCGAAGTATCGCGTAATGCTGCTGACAGACGCTTCCTTGGCCGATAGTTCCGTTCGAATTTGCGCCATCTTCTCGGCAAAACCAGCTGAGAGCGCATGGATTGCATCGTCTTTCGACTGGCGCTGCAACCGCTCTAGTTTGGTAAACAAGTAGTTGATTGCAGTCGCGATTGCGTGCTCGATGACAGGGTCCAAACCAAAATTATGAAGAAACTGCGCCATCTCAGGCCGTGTTTCAGGCATCTGTAGCGGCAGATCAGGCTTCTGTGGCGGCTGGCCACCAGAGCCTTCCGGCTGATCGGTGGTTACCGTCATTGTTTTCCCCCTACTTTATTAAAAAGGTAAAATTAATCCGAGTTTCCTGTTGACTCGAAGACCGGCTTTTCAGTATAATCAAAGCAGGTTTTCGAATCAGCAAAAGCACTTAAGCAGAACTGTCATTCTGCGAGCTGTGGGAAAAAATGGCTATTTAAAGCCAAAGTAGACCCCGCCGGCCGCAATCCGTAAACTTGCAAATCAAGCGTTTGTTTGGGTAAAATCTAACAGATTCCCGACAATCAATCAAGATGGTACCGTCGAAGCATAGCTTTGACTCTTGAGCACTCATTTCGAGATGCTTTTTATTTTAGTAATAAGTAATTAGTAAAAAGTAATTAGAATTTAATGCTCAAGGGTTATAAAGATCTTATTGTTTGGCAAAAATTTATGACACTGGTTAAACTTGTTTATAAAATCACTGATAAATTACCCAGACACGAGCAATACGTTTTAGTCTCGCAAATTTTACGCTGCGCAATTTCTATTCCCTCGAACATTGCTGAAGGTTGGTCCAGAAATCGCAAATTTGAATTCATAAGATTCTTCGAGATTGCTTATGCTTCCAGCGCGGAATTAGAAACTCAATTACTAATTTGCAAAGATATCTATCCAATAAATAATTACTCAGATGCTTTCGATTTGATAACTGAAGTACAAAAAATGCTATCAAAAATGATACAGAATCAAAAATAATCCTTATTACTTATTACTTATTACTTATTACTCCTTACTAATTCCTATGAAAGAGATCCCTAAAGCATACGATCAATCGAAAGAACCCGAGCTCTACAAACTCTGGGAGTCTTCCGGGTATTTCAATCCGGACAATCTGGAAGGCAAACCGTATACAATAATCATGCCGCCGCTGAATGCCAACGCTCCCCCGCACGTGGGTCACGCGCTGGGTTTGACTTTGGAAGACATCATGATTCGCTATCACAGGATGAAGGGCGACAAAACTTTGTGGCTGCCCGGCACAGACCATGCGGGATTCGAAACGCAGGTTGTGTTTGAGAAAAAATTGGAAAAAGAAGGCCGCAGTCGGTTCCAAATGACGCGCGAGGAATTTTACAAAGAAGTCTGGGATTTCGTCCAGCATAATAAACACATCACTGAGGAAGGCATTCGACGCTTGGGCGCGTCTGCTGACTGGTCGCGCAACACTTTTACGCTCGATCCAAAAATTGTAGAAATTGTCTACGATACTTTCAAGCAAATGTACGAAGACGGCCTGGTCTACAAAGGCGAACGGATCAGCAACTGGTGCGTCAAACACCAAACCAATCTCGCGGACCTGGAAACCAAATACGAAGAGCGCACTGATCCGCTGTATTACATCAAATACGGTCCTTTTGTGCTGGCTACGGTGCGGCCGGAAACCAAATTCGGCGATACGGCATTGGCTGTCAATCCAAAAGATGCCCGATATAAAAAATACGTTGGCCAGGAAATCGAAGCAACGGGCTTGCTGGGCAAATTTAAACTAAAAGTGATTGCCGACGAAGCCGTGGACCCGGATTTCGGCACTGGCGTGGTCAAAGTCACCCCCGCTCATGATGCGGCTGATTACGACATTTGGCAAAGACATAAAGATGAAATCCCGGGGCCCAAACCAGTGATCGATTCACGCGGCAAAATGGATCTGCCGGGGACCAAATATCACGGACTCAAGGTGGCAGAAGCGCGCAAAGTCGTGGCTGAAGATTTACAGAAAGCCGGACTGATGGAAAAAATCGACGAGAATTACAAGCACAATGTCCAGGTCTGCTACAAATGCGGCAATATCATTGAGCCGCTGATCATGCCACAGTGGTATGTGGCTATGACGAAAAAAATCCAAGATCCAAAATCCAAAATCCAAAGCTCACTGCGAGATATGGCTGTTGAGGCAGTCCAGTCCGGACAAATCAAAATCATGCCCGAGCGGTTTGAAAAAGTCTACATGCATTGGATGGAAAATATCCGCGACTGGCCGATTTCGCGAAAAACCTGGTGGGGCATCCCGATCCCGGTTTGGTACAAAGGTGATGAGATAAAAATTTCTGAAAAATCTCCCGGCGAAGGGTGGGAACAAGACCCTGATACTTTTGATACATGGTTTTCTTCCGGTCAGTGGCCATATGCCACGCTCAGGGCGCATGGCAAAAAAGATTTTGAGGCTTTTTATCCTACACGAGTCATGGAGACGGGTTGGGACATCCTGTTTTTCTGGGTCGCGCGCATGATTATGTTCGGGCTTTATAAGACCAGCAAAGTACCTTTTGAAACTGTCTACCTGCACGGCCTGGTACGCGATAAAGACAAACAAAAAATGAGCAAGTCCAAAGGCAATGTCGTGGATCCATTGGGAGTGATTGATCAATACGGCGTCGACGCCCTGCGCATGGCCCTGACTGTAGGCAACCTGCCCGGCAACGATCTGCCGCTGTCTGAAGACAAAGTCCGCGGCTACCGCAATTTCGCCAACAAGATTTGGAATGCCTCGCGCTTCGTCCTGCAAAATACTGAAGATCTAGAAAGTAACTCCCCCCAACCCCCTCTTAAATTAAGAGGGGGTGATCGGACCCCAGTCCGATCGGGGGCGTTACTGCCTGAGGACCAAAAAATCCTGGACGAACTGGATCAAGTCGTCGAAAAAATCACCAAACAACTGGACAATTACGATCTCGCCCATGCAGCCGAAGATCTGTACCATTATTTCTGGCACACTTTTGCGGATAAAATTATTGAGGAATCAAAATCCAAACTCGCAAATCCAGAAACCAAAAAATCAGCTCAAATAATGCTCCGGGCTGTGCTCGAAACGAATCTCAAACTCCTCCATCCATTCATGCCATTTGTGACTGAAGCTATTTGGCAGATCAATCACAAGGATTTGCTGATGATCCAAAAGTGGCCAAACAAGTAATAAGTAAAAAGTAATTAGAAGTAAGTATTAAAACTGCGGACTAACCCGCAGTTTTTCTAATTACTTATTACTCCTTACTATTTACTATTTAAACCTCACCGGCACAGCGACGGAGGAGTCTAGTTCCGGCATACCGGAAGGATTGTCTTTGTTGATGATCAGCACGCCATATTGTGAAGTGCCCGGATCAAATGCCATGGTGCCGGAGAAAGGCACATAATTCGTAGTCATCCAATCTCCGTCCGCATGCAGAGCTTGCTGGACCAGTACTTTGCCATTCTCGTCTTTAAGCGTGGCTGGCATAGTGCCTTCGAAAAACCAATTGCCTTTGGCTTTGCCTTTCACGATCATGGGGCTACTGACCAAATCGCCGTATTTCGGCTGGTCCAAAACCACTTCCGGCTGAGGATTTTGGACTTCAGCATAAGTCTTGTTGTTGTAAACGCAAATCACCGGCTCGCCGTCTGTGATGACGCCGCCGGCATTCTGGCAGGATTGAAAATCAGTGACCAGTGCCTGCTTGCGGATATAAGGCAACAAAAACCAAGCGGCGGCGGCCAAGATAATCACGGCTGTGACTCGGAGAATGATTCGGTTATTCATAAGGCCAGTATAAAGGGATTGGTATAAAGGATCAAGGGAAAATAAAAAGCCTGGTGGTTAGCCAAGCTCTTTATACTTTATACTTACCTCTTTATACTACTATGTTGTCCGCTACTTCGGCGGCTTCTTTTTCAGCCAGAGCTTCAGGGCGAAAACCGGTACCGGCTGGGATGAGTTTGCCGATGATGACGTTTTCTTTGAGACCGCGCAGATAATCAGTCTTAGCCGTGACAGCGGCTTCGATCAGAACTCTGGTGGTTTCCTGGAAACTCGCGGCGGCCAGGAAGGATTCGGTGTTGAGGGAGGATTTGGTAATGCCCATAAGCAATTGCTCGACTTCTGCCTTGCGGCCGGAGCCGACTTTTTCGTTGGCCAGCTGCAGGCGGGATTTGTCGATCAGATCGCCGATCAAAAGATCGGTGTCGCCAGGATCAGTGATCCGGACTTTGCTAAACATCTGGCGGACGATAATTTCAATGTGTTTTTCGTTGACGTTCTGTCCTTGGGAAGAATAAATTTCCTGCACGTCTTTGATAATGTAATCCTGGCAGGCTTCGATGCCTTTGAGGGCAAAGAGGTGGTGCAGGTTCAAGTTACCTTCAGTCAGAGGCTGGCCTTTGACGACCAGTTCTTTTTCCTTGACCAAAGTGCTGTAGCCGGCTGGGACTGTGTATTCTTTGAAATTTTCGGATTCGCGGACCACAGTCAATTTTTCGCCGCTGAGTTTGACGACTCCGGCGGCTTTGGCTTTGATAGTCTCGCCCTTGCTGTTGGTAAACAGCGGATCGCCTTCATCGACTTTCTCGCCGTCAGTCAGCTGGAGTTTGGGTGTGTCCAGCAAATATTCATCTTTGGCAATGTCTTTGGCTTCGATGCGGATGGTGGCTTCTTTGGAGGTAGCTTTAATTGAAGCGACAAATCCATCGAGTTCAGAAATTACGGCTTGTCCTTTCGGTTCTCTGGCTTCCAGCAATTCCTCGACTCGAGGCAAACCTTGGGTAATGTCGAGTCCCGCGACTCCGCCGGTATGGAAAGTTCTCATAGTCAGCTGAGTGCCCGGTTCGCCGATAGCTTGCGCGGCCACGATACCGACAGCGGCACCGAGCTCCACGGTTTTGTTGAAACCTAAATCATAGCCATAGCATTTGGCGCAGACGCCGCGAGTGAGGCGGCAGCGAAGCACAGTGCGCAATTCGACGCCCGGAGAAGTCGATTTTTCAATTTCCAAAGCCAGCTTGTCGTCAATCAAAGTACCCGCTTCGGCAATGACTTTGCCGTTGGCGTCGATCGCGTCGGACGCCAGTACCCGGCCAAATATCCGACGGGACAGCGGCCGGCCCAAAGCTTCGGATGAAGCGCGGGTGATCATGCGGCCTTCACTAATGCCGCAGTCATCGGCATTGATGACAATGTCTTGCGCTACGTCCACGAGGCGGCGAGTGAGGTAGCCGGCGTCAGCCGTACGAAGCGCTGTGTCAGTCATACCTTTTCTCGATCCGTGAGTGGAGATGAAATACTCCAAAATGTTCAGGCCTTCTTTGAAAGAGTCGCGGGCAGGCAGTTCAATAACTTCTCCGGCCGGGTTGGTGACCAAGCCTTTCATGCCGGCCATCTGGGCGATTTGGGAAACCGAACCTCGAGCACCGGAATTGACCATCTGATACACTGTGCCGAATTCATTCAAAGAAGTCGTGACGGCTTCCGTGACTTTGTCGCGGACTTCGGCCCAAATTTCGATGACGCGGTTATAGCGCTCTTGGGCCGTGAGCAGGCCTTCTTGGTATTGTTCAAATGTTCGTTGCACTTCTTCGTCGGCTTTTTTCAAGAGGTTTTTTTTCATAGCCGGCACGGTCAAATCATCCATACCCCAGGAAATGCCGGACTTAGTGACATAGTGGAATCCGACACCTTTGATGTCATCCAGAAGCTGGGCCGTGCGGTCAATGCCGAAATCGCGGTAGCAGATCTGCACCACTTGCTGCAGATGCTTCTTGTCCATGACGTCGTTGACAAAGCGCATGCCCTGCGGCAGAACTTGATTGAAAATAACCCGGCCAACACAAGTTTCCATGCGGCCTTTGTTGCCCCATTCTTCTCCCAATCTGATCGTAACTTTCGCCTTCAGGCTCAAAATGCCTGATTGATAAGCGAGCAGAGCTTCTTCAGCGGAGCCGAAAAATTTGCCTTCGCCCTTTTCATTGGGATGGATGCGAGTCAGCCAATAACAACCCAAAACCATGTCCTGGTTTGGACCCATGATCGGTTCGCCGGATGCTGGCTTGAGCAGGTTTTTTGCGGACAACATGATATTGCGCGCTTCTTCCTGTGCCGCGGCGGTCAGAGAGACGTGGACAGCCATTTGGTCGCCGTCAAAGTCGGCGTTGAATGCCGGACAGACTAGCGGATGGATTTGGATAGCTTTGCCTTCGATCAACACCGGCAAGAAAGCCTGGAAACCTAGTCTGTGCAGGGTTGGAGCGCGATTGAGTAAGACATAATGATCCTTGGTCACTTCTTCGAGAATATCATAAACTTCTGTCCTGCCCTGTTCGATCAGCCGGTTAGCGGAGCGGACATTGTGGGCATATTCACGCTGAATAAGTTTGGAAATTACAAACGGCTTAAACAATTCCAAAGCCATTTTTTTCGGCAGTCCGCACTGGTGCAGTTTCAATTTCGGTCCGCCGACGATAACCGAACGGCCGGAATAGTCGACGCGCTTGCCCAAAAGGTTTTGGCGGAAACGGCCCTGCTTGCCTTTGAGCATGTCAGCAAGCGAACGCAGTTTGCGCTTCTGGCCGGTGGAGGCTGTAACTTCTTTGCCGTGGCGGATGGAATTATCAATCAACGCATCGACTGCTTCTTGCAGCATGCGTTTTTCGTTGCGTGTGATAACTTCCGGTGCCCCGATTTCCAAAAGTTTTTTGAGGCGGTTGTTGCGATTGATAACCCGGCGGTACAAATCATTGAGGTCGGACGCGGCAAACCGGCCGCCGTCGAGCTGGACCATAGGCCGCAGATCCGGCGGAATCACGGGCAGGTTGCCAATAATCATCCACTCCGGCCGGATACCCGAACGGATCATGGATTTCACCAGTTTGAGGCGCTTGATCAACTTGCGTTTATTGACTCCTTCCGCAGTGGCGATTTCTTCCTGAAGGGATGCAAATAATTTTTCCAAATCAATCTCTTCTACAAGCTGAGTGATGGCCGCTGCTCCAATGCCGGCCTGAAACACCGGTCCGTATTTGAGCGAGAGATCACGGTATTCGAGTTCCGAAATAATCTGATATTTTTTAATGGATTTGAGTTCTGAGCGGGCCAGATCGCGGATGGATTCCAAATGGTCGATTTCTTTTGCCCACATGTCGCGCACGCGCATTTCCTCGGCATCATGCTTGGCGGCTTTCAGGTCCGGATCTTCCTGTTTGCCGCTTCCTGCTTCCTGCTTTTTGCCCTGGCTGATGAGGTTTTCGTAGCGGGCGTCGATTTCTTTGCGCTTGGCTTTGAATTCCCGTTCAATCTGTTCCAAAGTAGCGGCGCGGGCTTCTTCGTCCACGCTGGTGATGATGTAGGAAGCGAAGTAAACAACTTTTTCCAATTCCTGTACCGACAAATCCAAAATCAAGCCCAAGCGGGAAGGCACGCCGCGCAAAAACCAAATGTGTGCTACGGGAGCGGCGAGTTTGATGTGGCCCATGCGTTCGCGGCGGACAGAAGCGCGGGTGACTTCCACTCCGCACTTGTCGCAAATGATTCCTTTGTAGCGGATGCGTTTGTACTTGCCACAGTAGCATTCCCAGTCTTTGATCGGGCCGAAAATTTTCTCGTCGAAAAGGCCGTCTTTTTCCGGACGCTGCGTGCGATAGTTGATGGTTTCAGGCTTGGTCACTTCGCCGTACGACCAATTCATGATGTCCTCTGGCGAAGCCAGCTTCAGCCGAACCGCTTTGAATTCTTCAGTTTGCTGTACCATGGTTATTTCTTTCCTTTCTTCTTCTTGCCTTTGTCGTCGACTAATGCCAGTTCTTTCTCATCGTCCAAACGTCGATCATCAGTGGTCACCATTTCCCTGACTTCTCCGGCCGAATCATCCGGCGCCAGTTTTTCGCCGACCAGTTCCACGTTCAAGCAGAGCGACTGCAATTCTTTCACCAAAACCCGGAACGATTCCGGCACGTTTGGTTTTTTGATCGGTTCGCCTTTGACGATGGATTCGTAAGTTTTCGCTCGTCCCACCACGTCGTCTGATTTGATAGTCAACATTTCCTGCAAGGTGTGCGCGGCGCCATAACCTTCCAAGGCCCAGACTTCCATTTCGCCAAACCTCTGGCCGCCGAATTGGGCTTTGCCGCCCAAAGGCTGCTGAGTGATCAGTGAGTACGGGCCGGTGGAACGGGCATGCATTTTGTCATCCACCAAATGGTGAAGTTTCAGCATGTAAATAATTCCGACCGTGACTTTTTCTGCAAACTCGTCGCCGGTTTTGCCATCATGCAGTTTGACTTTGCCGTCTTGCGGGAAGCCCGCTTTTCGCAGTTCATCCTTGATAGTTTCTTCCGGCACTCCGTCGAGTGCCGGGGAAGCGACTTTGTAGCCAAGTTTTTTGGCAGCCAAGCCCAAATGCGTTTCTAGAATCTGTCCGATGTTCATACGGCTGGCCACACCCAAAGGATTCAAAATAATATCCACCGGGGTGCCGTCTTCCATGAACGGCATGTTTTCCACCGGGATGACCTGGGAGATAACGCCTTTGTTGCCGTGGCGGCCGGCCATTTTGTCGCCGACCTGGATTTTGCGCAGTACCGCGACTGAAACCTGGATGGATTTGATGACACCGGACGGCAGTTTGTCGCCTTGTTCACGGGAAAATTCGCGGATGTGTACGACTTTGCCATATTCGCCGTGAGGCAGGGTCAGAGAAGTGTCTTTGACGTCGCGGGATTTTTCACCGAAAATCACCCGCAGCAATTTTTCTTCCGCCGTTAAGTCAGTTTCGCCCTTTGGCGTAATTTTGCCGACCAAAATGTCGCCGGCTTTGATCTGAGCCCCGATCCGGATCACGCCGTTTTCGTCCAAATCCTTGAGCTTCTCTTCGCCGA
>Ga0210400_10000494_pt1 | contig 43976 bp, 28 predicted proteins | sample IncBWH26MmetaG_FD_155456 | JGI IMG/M metagenome (GOLD analysis project Ga0210400, IMG submission 155456) | Forest soil microbial communities from Barre Woods Harvard Forest LTER site, Petersham, Massachusetts, United States - Inc-BW-H-26-M | ecosystem: Environmental > Terrestrial > Soil >... | reverse complement strand
AAGTGATTAAGCGCTTATAACCTTTATCCAAAAGATTATTTGCGTAGGCTAAAGTTTTATCGTCTTTGCTGTCGGTTGATTTTAAATAGTCCAACACCATCGCGTTCGGATATGCGCTCATCGAAGTTTGCTCAAAGCATCCGCCGGGTTCGCGTAAAATTCCTTCCACACCTTTCATTAAATCACTGACTACATTTGGATAAGCAGTAAAAATTATTTTCGTAGAGCCATTCACCACTTTGTTCATGCTGAAAGAGAATTCTTTCTCAACTTCTTGTCCGGAGAAAGAGGAAGTAACCGGAAATCCTTTCGGTGCGATTTTTATTTTTTGTGTAAATGCATCTCCCAGGCCACAAGCTTTGAATGTGATGGTAAATTCGCCATAACCGATTTTATCAAGCACTTTGTAATCCAAATAAATTGTTTTTGCAACGCCGGGCATAATAGTTTGCACCAACGGAACTTTTACTAATTCTTTCAAAGCTTCCGGAGCGGAAATAGTTAACGCACCACCCAAAGGAAGTTTGGTATTGTTTTTTAAGGTAAGCGGAATTGACACTAAATCCTCGGTAGCGACTTCAACCGGAATTTTGGTGAGCATTGAAAAAGGAAGTTGTATGAAGAAATTTTTCTCTGTTCTTCCAATGCCTCCATCGGTCCCGATACCTTCGACAATTGCACGGAACGAAGTAATATCATCCGAAGCGTAAAACTCCAATGTTTTTTTTCCGGTATAACCAATTTCTACATCGGGGTTCCAGTAAATTGTATTGCGGAAATCAGTACGCGTTTCAACGTTTTCATCTGCTTTATATACAGGTACCGCATATTTTCTGGCGCGGTAATATTGATTTACTATCACTTGTTTTAAATTCTGATTATCATCCACATCTCCTTTATTAAAATGATTGGCACGTAAATCATCCACCAGTACTTTTTCTTCTTCTGATTTTTTCGGAGGGCCGCTTTGAGATGCAACTTGTGCCTTTTTATCTTCATCTGCTTTAGATAAATCCTTTCCGGCCTTATCTGCTTTCGGTGCAGATTCTTTCTTTTGTTTTTCCATCGGGGCTTTGGCTACTTTTTGTGCCATTTGTACATTTTCAGCATTCGCCATATTCACAGCCCCGGGCATTGCCATAGGTGCCAAATCAACAACTTCATCTGCCGGCGCAGATTTACCCCAGCCACCGTTTCCGGCCACCGCACTTTTTTTACTGCGGAATCTTTTTCCGTAATTATAGTATTGTGGCGCATAATAACGCACAGGATACAGATACACATTTAAATTCTCCGTGTAATCCGCAATGTATTGCGCTTGTTGCGAATAACCCGGAGCCTTATAAGTAAGCGTTACCGGATTGGATAAATCAATTTTCTTCATTGAGAATTGTCCGAGCAAATTACTGTTATACTCCAATCCTCCCGGAATTTTTATGCTCGCATTTACAATGGGCTTGCCGGTATAAGCATCCAGCACCATTCCTGCCACGACCGCTTTCTCGGCATTATAAGTAATTGCAGGAATTTCTTTTTCTAAAACTTTCTCCCAGGTAAAACGCCTCCAACCGGCTGTCATTAATAAATAATCCAAAGCTTTGTCCGCTTTCTCTTCTTTTTTATCAAAATAGAAGGCGGGTTCTTCCACTTTTTCATTTATATCCTGCTGCAATAATAATTGTGAAAGTATGTTTCCCGATTTATCATTAACAAACGAAAGTAGCTGATCGTTTACTACGCTCAAAGAAAGATTTGCGGGCATTGGCATTCCTCGCTCGTCTTTTACGGTGACAAACATTTTTACTTTTTCTCGCGGTAAATATTTTTCTTTTTCGGTTTCAATGTTAATACTTAGTTGTTTGTCTTTGTTTACAAAAACCAAACGCTCCGCCCGTTCAATGCCTTTAGAGTCAAATAAGGTAACCTGTGAAACGCCGATCGGGAAATTATTGGTTGGAAAAACAATTTTGTTATTTCCTTTCTTCGCGTTTACTACGGTTGAGTAATAAATTTTTCCGCGTTCCTGCGCAACTAAAGATAATTCTTCCGTTTCGGTAGAATGAATATTTACCGTAACTTCATTATCTCTTGAATTGTCGAGGTTCATTACATAACCGCGCGGCAAAGTTTCTGGCAAAGTAAATGTTTCAGTAATACCTTCGGGTTTGGTGATTTTTACAATGTATTTTTCTTTAGGTTGCGGACTAATCGCAAAACTTCCCATACCCATGTGATAACTGCTGAACGAGGCAACCTGGCTTCCTTTTTCGGTAAGCACAACACCTTCAACGTCGGCTGGTTTTCCAAATTCGTTAAGGGCACGGAAAGCCACATTGCTTTGCAGACCGCTTACCAAATCACCTCCTTCGGGGAACATGGTAAAATTAATTTTGTTTAAAATAATGGGGATAGAACGCGAAACACTTTCGGTGTTGCCATTATAATCAATCATCACATTTAATAAGCCATCGTTTGTTTTAAGCTCTTTTGGTAAATGAAATTTTATGTATTTAATTCCGTCCACATCCGTTACCTCGGCTTTCTCAGTAAATTTTTTCCCGTCGAGGTTAGCAATGTATTTTATTTTGTATTCGGATAGTGGTTTGTTCTCATTGGTATTTAATTCAAGTTTGGCAATTACCTCATCGCCCGCTCCGAAAGCTTTTTTCTCAAACTCCAGTTTCATTTTTAAATTCGGGAGTACGATATCCTGTACCTGTAATTCTCTTTCAAAAGAATTTTCTTCGCCATCATTTTTCATCCAGTTTGTGTAGGCACGTATTTTATATAAGCCGCCCAGCGCTTCTTTATCCAATATAAAATCGCCGCTTGCTTTTCCGTTCTTTGCAATAATGTTTATTTTTTTCTCAACCCCGCCTTTCGGGTTTAATAATTCCACATGAACTATATCGCTTTTCGTAGAAGCCTTCATGGTTTGTGCATCGCGCACATAAGCAGAAAACCAGATATCATCGCCGGGTTCGTAAAAAGGTTTATCAAAATGCAAATACACTCTGTCTTCGGGCAAGGCCGCGTTATAAGCGTTTACTTTCTTTTTAAGTTGGGTGATGAATTCATTATCGGTCATCAGGGTAAAATAGCGCTGCGGGGTTACCCATGCGGCTAATGAAAGAGCTGTGGCACCTATGGTTGCGGCACGAAACAGTTTTTTAAATTGTGGTTTCATATAATGTATTTTTTAATGCTGTTTTACATTAAGATGCCACAGGTTCAGGGATTCCATAAAATAAAAAAAGCCCCCCGGTTGGATGGCTTGAAATTTTATCTGACTGTTTTTCTAAAACGCGCCCTTACATTCCTTAGGTTTTCCTTTTAATTTAAAGCTTATTACAAAGCCGTAAAAAAAGTACCAGTCTTTGGTATTGGGGTTGCCACGCAGTTTACCAACGTCATTAAGAAAGTCGCTGGGGTTTTTGGCGCGGTTACTCATAATAGCGGCCATCGCGCCTTTTTCGGCAGCCAGTTTAAAAGGGTCAACATATTTTCCGCTTACATCATCCAGGTAATCGGTAAAAGTTTTGCGGGGTCCCCATTCAAACCCAATGGTAATCATTTTTGATACGCTTAATTTAAATCCCAGTCCGAAAGGAATAACAGGTTGATATAAACTGTATTTTTTTTGAGTTGGATTTTGAGATGTTCCCTGCCCCTCTGTTGCAAGGTCGCGTAACTCTACCCATTGGTTCTGGTAATTACCCATCGGATCGAAATGAAAAACGCCAACACCCGCAAAAATATAAGGGGCAAAAATAAAATCGCTGTGGCCTACTCGGTATTCCCAAAAATTAAATTCAGCCTGCGCGTAAAACTCCTGTATTTTAGATTTAAAATTTAAGTTACGTTCTAACTGGTCGGGATTATTCGTTTGCGAATCATCCGCCTGCACCGAGCCAAAGTTAAACCCTCCCCTGAAAGAAAGGCGGTAATTATAATTAAAACGATAAAAGACCCCGACACCGGGTTGGGTCATAAAAAAATGAGTGGAATTTAAATCCCCGATATAATAAGCGCCACCCAGAAACACACCGATGTCATGAGAAAAATAAGCTTTTTTATTGGTGTTTTGAGCAAATAATGATGCTGTAAGAAAAATAAAAAGTATTAACACTATTTTCTTCATGCGATGAGTAAAACGTTAAACTACAATAAATATTGCATGTTGTATTTAACACGCAGTAACCAATTTTTTAGTTCTTGCTTTTTGGCCGGATGTTGCATAAAATAAAATTTTAATCTGTGCTGTTTGTCAGGTTTGCAAAAGCTTGAAATCCTGTAAATAAACTATATCATCAAAAATAAGAAAACCCCGGAGAGGTTTACTCCGGGGTTTCATTTTTAACATTTAATTAAAAAAAATTATTTAACAGAGCTTACTACGGCTTTAAAGGTTTCCGGGTGGTTCATTGCCAAATCAGCTAATGCCTTGCGGTTTAACTGAATATTTTTAGCATGAAGTTTTCCCATAAACTCTGAGTAGCTCATACCTTGCTCACGCACACCGGCGTTGATACGCTGAATCCACAAAGCCCGCATGCTGCGTTTTTTGTTTTTACGGTCGCGGTAAGCATAGGTTAAACCTTTCTCCCAGGTGTTTTTTGCAATTGTCCACACATTTTTACGTGCGCCCCAATACCCTTTTGTTTGATTTAGGATTTTTTTTCTGCGAGCCCTGCTGGCTACATGGTTTACTGAACGTGGCATTTTGTTTTGTTTTTTGGTTTTCAGCGTTCCCGCTTTTGGCGAGACTCTTTTTTTACTGAAGCCCTGGTTTAAACATCTGTTTTTTTACCGGTTTAAGATTTCTTCGCAATTTGCTTTTATTTACCAATAACCAACATCAGCTTTACATTGCTCATGTCTGATTTGTGAACTAAACCTGAAGCACGCAACGCGCGTTTACGGTCTTTTTCTTTTTTGGTAAGGATATGACGCTTAAAGGCATGCTTGCGCTTAATCTTTCCGGTCCCTGTGATAGAAAAACGTTTCTTAGCACTGGAGTTTGTTTTCATTTTTGGCATGACTTCTTATTTTTTTAAGGACGGCAAAGATAAGGTATATTATAAAAACTGCAAAATAAAGCACTTATTATTGTGCGTTTTTTGATTTTTCTTCGAAATTACTTAAAACCATTGTTTTTTAACAAAAAAAGGCGGTAAAAACCGCCTTTAATCGCATTAAAAGTTCCTTTTAGTTTACAGCAAGTTTCAAGGTTTGCAAACCATCGGCATTTTTAAAATGTATAAAATACAACCCCTTAGGCAAATGCATGCTTTCTAAATTAATAAATACTTTTTGTACACCCATTGCCTGATCCTGATTAAGGATGTTCCCAACCAATCTTCCGTCAATATCAAATAATTGCAGACTAACCGCTCCGGGAGTTTTGTTTTCATAAGTCAGATAAGCTCCGTTAGTAGCGGGATTCGGGAAAAGGTTTAACCCGGTTGTCGGTAACGAAATCTGTGCAACTCCATTGCTGAAACTCTGTAAATACTGGGCTTTGGTAACCGCTCCGGTTTTACTCATATTAATTTGCATCAATTGCGCGTCCTGTGTGTTTTGCATCCAGGTATAGGTTGTGGTTGAATCCGTTCTGCGTTGTGCAAAATTCCAGTTTCCCAGTACATTGATAAAAACACTGTCTATATCGGCCTCAAACGTCTTAATGCGTAATGTATTAGGGTAAGTAGCCGTTGGAGTAGTTAATGACCCGAAAGCATCCGCATTAATGGTGCGATCGGCACGATGCCTTACCTGTACAGTGTTACCCGAAATAGTTGTCGTAAATGTAGCTAGGCTCAAAACATGATTGTTGTTTCCGTAGGTAAATGGTGTAGGTACAAAGGTCGCATTAGGTATGTAATCTACAGCCACCATACTGCCTTGGGCATTCACATAGGCCCCGTCAATAAAAAGACCACCGCTGTTACCTACAAAATAAACCCAATCGGTACCGTTTGGTTGTTGCACAGCCATGGTAGAAGAGGGAAAATTGGAAGAACCGGCCCCACTTGATGGTATTACAAACGTGGTACTTTGAGGATACAGATTATTAAACATAGGTGTATAATTCCAGTTTTGAGCAGTACCCGAACCCGGAGATACAGTAAAGGTAATCCGATCGGCAGCTACAGTATCCAACGCCATATTGTAAACGTATCCGATTTGCGGCATAGATCCGCTGGTAAGAGTGGTTTGCGCCGTAACAGTGCCTGCCAAACCAATCATTAATAATGCTAATGAAGAGTAAAGTTTTTTCATGCTTAGTTTTTTAAAATTTAAGTAAAAATAGAAAATTATCTGTCAAAATTGCAAATAAATATACATGAACGGCAGCTTTATCCCATAGGTATAATTTTTGTACCTTCGCCCCCCTATATAACTAAACGCATGTTCGAGTTTTTAAGTAAGATGTTCGGTACCAAATCTCAAAAAGACGTTGAGTCGGTACAACCCCTCGTTGATAAGATAAAACAGGTATTCCCCTCACTGGAATCTCTCAGCAATGACGCCTTGCGCGAGAAATCGGCCGGACTACAAAAGCAAATACAGGATTACACCGGAGCTGAAAAAAAGCAAATAGCTGACATAAAGGCGCGTATTGAAAACGAGGCTGATATGGATGTTGACAGCAAAGACCGTTTATATAAAGAAATTGATGAAATAGAAAAAGGCATTGATACAAAAACCGAAGAAGTACTTTTAGAAATTTTACCTGAAGCTTTTGCTTTGTGTAAAGAAACCGCGCGTCGTTTTTCAATAAATGAAGAAATTAAAATTAAGGCCTCTGATATTGATACTAATTATTTGAAGCGCAACCCCGGAGCTAAAAACGTAGAGATACGTGATGGTTATGCTTATTGGAAAAACAGCTGGACAGCGGCAGGCGGAGATGTGAAATGGAACATGGTACATTACGATGTGCAGTTAATAGGCGGTATTGTGTTGCACCAGGGGAAAATTTCGGAGATGGCTACGGGTGAGGGTAAAACTTTAGTTGCCACACTTCCTATTTTCTTAAACGCGTTATCGAACAAAGGCGTACACGTAGTAACGGTAAATAATTACTTAAGCCGTCGTGATGCTGAATGGAACGGGCCGATTTTTGAATTTCACGGATTAACTGTTGACTGTATTGATAAACACGAGCCCCATTCGCAAGAACGTCGTGATGCATACAATTGCCACATTACTTACGGAACCAATAACGAATTCGGCTTTGATTACCTGCGCGATAACATGTCGCACAATATTGAAGGCCTTGTGCAACGCAAACATAATTTTGCCATTGTGGATGAGGTTGACTCGGTTTTAATTGACGACGCGCGTACTCCTTTAATTATTTCGGGCCCAACTCCGCAAGGAGATAAACATGAATTTGTTGCTTTAAAACCACGCGTGGATAAATTAGTAAACGCGCAAAAACAATATTTACAAACCTGCTTAACCGACGCAAAAAAATTATTTGCGGAAGGAAAAGAAAAAGAAGCAGGCATTCCTTTATTACGCGCTTTCCGTGGCTTACCAAAAAATACCGCGCTTATCAAATTTTTAAGTGAAAACGGTGTTCGTGCACTTTTACAAAAAACAGAAAATTATTACATGCAGGACCAGCAAAAGGAAATGCATAAAATAGATGCCGAACTTTATTTTGTTATTGACGAAAAAAATAATTCGGTGGATATGACCGAGAAGGGAATTGATTTAATTACTTCATCGGGCGAAGACGCGGGGTTTTTCATTATTCCTAACGTAGGTGATCAAATTGCCGAGATTGAAAAAATGGCTGTAGCCGGCGATGAAAAAATGCGCCGTAAAGAAATTTTATTGCAGGAATTCAGTGTTAAATCAGAACGCATCCACACCATTGTACAATTATTAAAAGCATACGCGTTATTTGATAAAGACGATGAGTATGTGGTGATGGATGGCCAGATAAAAATTGTAGACGAGCAAACCGGCCGGATTATGGAAGGTCGCCGTTACAGCGACGGATTACACCAGGCTATTGAAGCAAAAGAAAATGTAAAAATTGAAGCTGCTACGCAAACTTACGCAACCATTACTCTGCAAAATTATTTCCGCATGTACCACAAACTCGCCGGTATGACGGGAACTGCAGAAACGGAGTCGCAGGAGTTTTGGGATATTTACAAATTGGATGTGGTGGTAATTCCAACCAATCGCCCTATCTCGCGGAAAGACGAACAAGATTACGTTTACAAAACCAAACGCGAAAAATACAACGCGGTTATTGAAGAAATTGCAAAATTAGTTGCGGCAGGAAGGCCTGTACTTGTTGGTACAACCACAGTAGAAAATTCTGAAATATTAAGTCGCATGTTAAAACTGCGTGGTATAAAACACAATGTTCTTAACGCGAAACAACACCAAAAAGAAGCGCAAATTGTTGCTGAAGCAGGTTGGGCAGGCAACGTTACTATTGCTACCAACATGGCCGGCCGTGGTACAGATATTAAATTGGGACAAGGAGTAAAAGAATCGGGGGGTTTGGCTATCATAGGCACGGAGCGTCATGAGAGCCGCCGTGTTGACAGGCAGTTACGCGGGCGGGCGGGACGACAGGGTGATCCGGGAACTTCTCAATTCTTTGTTTCGTTAGAGGATGATTTGATGCGTTTATTCGGCAGTGAACGTATTGCACGTTTGATGGACAGGATGGGATTACAGGAGGGGGAAGTAATTCAACATAGCATGATTACCAAATCGATTGAGCGTGCGCAGAAAAAAGTTGAAGAAAATAACTTCGGTATCCGTAAGCGTTTAATTGAGTATGACGACGTGATGAACGTACAACGTGACGTAATTTACAAACGCCGCCGCAACGCTTTATTCGGGGATAAACTGAGTGTGGATATTGCTAACGTTATGTATGATGTGGGAGAAGAAATTACTTCTATTGCGCATGACGACCGTGACTATGAAGGATTGAAATTTGAATTACTGAAAACATTTTCGATTGACGCGCCTTTTACGCAGGAAGAGTTTAATGCTAAAAACACCAACGATTTAACCAACGCTGTTTTTGCGGAATCTTACAAACATTACAAAGAAAAAAATGAATTGGTTTCCGGTATGGTTTTCCCGGTTGTAAAAGACGTGTATCAAAATCCGAACAACCAATTTGAAAATATTGTTACTCCGTTTACTGATGGCATACGTAACATGCAGGTAATGGCCAATCTTAAAAAATGTTATGATACGCAAGGCCGCGCCATGGTACTGGAGTTTGAAAAAATTGTTACCCTTGCCATGATTGACGATTCGTGGAAAGAACATTTACGCGAACTGGACGATTTAAAACAATCGGTACAAAACGCCTCGCTGGAGCAAAAAGATCCTCTGCTTATTTACAAATTAGAGTCGTTTAATTTGTTTAAGGAGATGGTTACCAAAACCAACAAAGAAGTAATTACTTTTTTAGTGAAGGGAAGTTTGCCGCAGCAAAATAACGCGGAACAAATTCCACAGGTAAAATTCGGTGCAACCGCGCAACAGCAACAAAAGAAAGAGCAGTTAGTAGAAAGCCGAAATGATAGTATTGGCGGAGTTAACGAAGACGGCGAAAGGGTAAAAATTAAACAACAGCCCGTTCGTGTTGAGCAAAAAGTGGGAAGGAACGATCCGTGTCCTTGCGGAAGCGGCAAAAAATTTAAAAATTGCCACGGACAAGGGGGTTAATAAATAGTTGAAAGGCTTGTGATTTTTATCACCGGCTTGTTTTTTAGTTTGACTCCTGTAAGAGTTATTGTTTTTTTTTCGCCCGGCAACAAATCAAAATAATTGTCACTGAAAAAAATATTCTGGCTAACTTCTAAAAAAATATTTTTGGCAAGTGTGTTTGTACTTAATTCAAACTCCGATTCATTCAGCCATTTAATTTTTACTTCAGGGTTCTGTAAAACTAAATCCTTCGGACTTACGAAATAATAATTTCTGGTTATTTTTTCTACTCCTTTTGCTAAAGCCGTTAACTTTGCGCTGAAGAAGATTTCATTTTTTTTCAATTTATCAAACACACTTTTCTGGATTGTAAATTGTTTCTTGCTGTTGTTTGCGTCAATTTCAATCGGCTTATATTCACTCCAAAGTAATTTTCCGGAAAAATCGAAAAGTTCAAGCACTAATTCACCCTTTGTATTTGTTGTATAATCAGAAATCACATACACGCATACCGAATCTCCTTCCTCAATTACAGAAATCATTAAATCGGCGAATGCCTTTTTAGCAGCATAATGCGCTGCTTTCCAATTTCCGTTATAATCCAAACTACTCCATGTAATCCCGGGCCAGCAATCATTTAATTGCCAGTATAAAGAGCCCATGCAATGGGGTTTATTTCTCCTGTGCGCTTCAATGGCAGTTTCCATTCCGCGCGCCTGCACCAATTGCGAAACATAAATATAATCTTCAATTTTTTTTGGAACTTTAAAATCGCGTTCCATATAGGTTTGAATCGTTTCAAGGCCCTTCGGATGCTTCTCATAATTTCTTAATCCGTCAAAAGATAAACTATCACCAATATACTTCTTCCATAACAACGAAGCCGGCATTCCCTGGAAACCGTATTCACTCACAAACCTCCCGACTTTCTTATTATAATTTTCAAAGGGTTCCATGCCCCACCAAACGCCCCAATAATGCGAATCACTCTGCTGTAAACTTTCTTTATGTCCCCATCCTATCTCCGGTGATGAAGAAATATAATTACGGGCTCTAGAATTATCATGCGCACGAATAATATCAAGCATTAAGTTTTCAAACAAGAAAATATAATCATCGGATATTCTGGCTGAATCATTTTCAGAATATCTAAATTGCTTTTGCCATCCCCAGTTTTTCCAACCCTCGTCGCTTTCATTGTTACCGCACCATAAAGCTATACACGGATGATTACGCAAACGCTTTACCTGCTCCGTTACTTCCATCCCCGCATTTTCTGCAAACTTTGTATCGCCCGGATACATCGCGCAGGCAAACATAAAATCCTGCCATACTAAAATTCCTTTCTCATCACAGAGTTTATAAAACTCATCGTCGGCATAAGTTCCTCCTCCCCACACGCGCAACATATTCATATTCGCGTCAACCGCACTTTGCACAATCTCTTTATAGTCTTCTTTTTTGACGCATGGTAAGAAAATATCCTGAGGAATATAATTTGCTCCTTTCATAAAAACCGGAGTGCCATTCAGTTTGAAATAAAAATTTCTTCCGGCATTATCTTTTTCCTTAACCAATTCAATTTTTCTTATCCCAACATTTTCATATTTAACATCAATTACTTCCTTTCCATTCAGCAATTCAATTTTAAAATGATAGATGTCCGGATTTCCCCTGCCATTGCACCACCATAATTTCGGGTTTTTTAAATTATAATCCAGGACGTACGAATTTATACCCGGGTTCATAGGTGAATTAAATACAGAATTTATTTCTTTATTTTCCTTTTCCATAGGAGAAATAAGAATATGATAACTCCCTTTGGTTTTACAGTTTACTTCACAATTAAAACTTAACGAGGCCAGGTTATCGTTTATATCATTTTGTACAATCTGTATACTTCCGAGTTTTGCCTCATTCCATAAAAGCAATTTTACATTTTTCCAGATTCCGCAAGTAACAAATCGTGGAGCAAAATCCCAGCCATATTGATATTGAGCTTTACGGGTAAACACGCGTGTTCCTTCAGGTAATGTATATGGTAATTTTTTTGCAAGTTCTTTTTCTTTATTTACCGCCGACTCAAAAACAATTCGGAGTTTGCTCATCGGAAATTTCAAACATTTCTTTACATCCACTGTCCATTTACGGAACATATTGTCGGTAACGAGAATCAAGGAGTCATTTAAATAAACTTTAGCATAAGTATCTAATCCTTCAAATTGAAGTTCCATGTTTTGTCTGCCATACATATTCGAGCTGCAAAGAATATCAGTTTCATATTCCCAGTCGCAATTTTCTATCCACTGCAATTGCTTTTCACCCTCAGGTAAAAAAGGGTCCGGGATTTTGTTATTGGCGAGAAGATCTGTATGAACGGTTCCGGGGACAGTTGCGGACATCCACTCCTTATCTCCCGATTTTCTGAATTTCCAGTTTTGATTAAGGGAAATTTCTCTCACCTGCGAAAAAAAATACAGGGGCCAGCAAAACAGGCTTACCAGTAAAATCTTTTTCATTTAATAAGTGCTTTTATTGCTTCGATTTCTTTCATATCAATGCCATGCCTTTTTGGATGCCTGGCTCCGGTATGTATTTCGTTGCATTTTGTCTTTTTAATTATCTCCTGAACGTTAGTTGAACGGATACCGCCTCCAGGCATTATTTTAATTCTCTGTCCGGCTTTCTTCACTAATTTTTGCAAAGTATCTGTATTGGCATGAGCTCCAACCGGGCCTCCCGACGTAAGGATGCGTGTAAACCCGCAAGCAATTACATCTTCAAGGGCTTTCTCCCAATCAGGTACCTCATCAAAAGCACGATGAAAAGTGCAGGGTTTGGGAGCGGCAAGTTTAACCAGCTCTTCGCATTTTTCTCTGTCTACTTGTTTTTTCTCATTCAGTATGCCAAAAACAAAACCGGCGCAATTCAGTTTTTTAAATTCCCGTATTTTCTTTTTCATTATTTCAACTTCCTGATCTGTATAACAAAAATTTTTTGCTCTCGGCCTTATCATAAGATACACCGGTACTTTAAGAAGAAAACATGCATCTTTTACCGCGCCTTTTGCAGGAGTAAGTCCTCCGGCCGATCGGTTTTTACAAAGTTCGATGCGGTCAGCTCCGGCTTCAATTGCTATGAGGGTATCCTCAAACGAAAAACAGGCTACTTCAAGTATCATTTCACATAATAGGTTGAGTCGAACATTTTATTTCTGGTACTATCCGCAAGCGCGTAATTAAATCCTTTTTGCAAAGCATAAGCGCCATGTTCGCCATTTTTACTCAATGCTAAAAATCCAACCTGTACATCTTTGTAATTCGGGTTTTTTGAAACCAGCCTCTCGATCGCTTTTTTGCAAGCTTCTGTTGGAGATAAACCATGACGCATTAACTCTACTACCAAATACGAACCGCAAATACGCAAAACTGTTTCCCCTACTCCGGTAGCACAAGCGGCCCCTACTTCATTATCTACATACATACCGGCTCCTATAATCGGTGAATCACCCACGCGGCCATGCATTTTATACGCAAGCCCGCTGGTAGTACATGAGCCGGATAAATTTCCGTTTGAATCAATGGCAACCATTCCGATTGTATCGTGGTTTTCTATGTTGGCAACGGGTTTGTATTCGCTTTTCTTCAACCATTCTTTATATTGCTTCTCCGCTTCGGGTGAAAGTTTTTTCGATTCTAATTTAAACCCGTTATCCAATGCAAATTTCTGCGCGCCCTTTCCCGCTAACAATACGTGCGGAGTTTTTTCCATCACCATTCGTGCAACCGAAACGGGATGTTTTATTCGTTGTAAAAAAGCAACACCCCCACAACGGCCTTTTTCATCCATAATACAGGCATCAAGCGTAACATTTCCGTCACGGTCGGGCAAGCCACCAAGGCCCACACTTAAATTTGTAAAATCAGCCTCACAAACCATTACTCCTTTTTCAACCGCGTCAAGCGCTGTTCCCTTTTCAGAAAGAATTTTCCACGCCGCGTCATTAGCTGCAAGCCCATGACTCCAGGTTGAAATAACAACAGGTTTTTTTCCTTCAGTTATTTCCGACAGGTTTTCTCCCGCTAAAGCATTTGCAATTTTCGGAACTCCCGTTACTGCTAAAGCCGAAGCGAGGGCCGATTTTTTAATAAAATTTCTTCTGCTGCTCATATTATTTTGTCTTGAGTAAAAAGTGTTTTGCGTAATTAGCTCCTGCTTTATCAAGGGTAATTTTATTTTTTTGCAAACGTAAAATAAAATTGGCGTAGTTTTTATTTTTAGAGGTTGTCCATAATACCTCTGCAAGCGCGCACATGCGGGGCAACGACATATATTCTACCTGCTTAAATGTCGTGATGTATTCGGTCCACATATTACCTTGCGCGCCTAAAATGTATTTTTGTTCGTCTTCAGAGAGTTCTTTGGGTGTCGGGTTATACGCGTAAACCGAATCCAGCGGATTAAACCCTCCAATGGCTAAAGGCTCTTCAGAAATATCTTTGCTTTGATAATGATCAAAATAACAGGGCCGGCCGGGACTCATCACTACAAAATGTTTTTGTTTTGCGGCAGCAATTCCACCATCGGTGCCACGCCAGCTCATCACTGCAGCGTTCGGAGCGAGGCCTCCTTCTAAAATTTCGTCCCAACCTATAATTTGTTTTCCTTTTGTATTCAGGTATTTTTCGATGCGCGTAATAAAATAACTTTGTAATCCGTGTTCATCTTTTAAATTTTCTTTTTTTATCAAAGCCTGGCAATGCGGGCAGTTTTTCCATCTTGTTTTGGGACATTCGTCGCCACCTATGTGAATATATTTTCCCGGAAACAAAGCACACACCTCATCCAGTACATCCTGTAAAAATTTAAATGTTTCTTCTTTGGGGCAATACACATCATCAAAAACTCCCCAGCCTTTTGCAACTTCAAACGGTCCGCCTGTACAGGAGAATTGAGGGTAAGCAGCAAGGGCCGCCAAAGAATGCCCGGGCATTTCTATTTCGGGGACAATGGTAATATGCCGCTTTGTTGCATAGGAAACAATTTCTTTTATGTCTTCCTGAGAATAAAATCCTCCGTAACGAAGTGTGTCAAATTTTTGGTCTTTGTAAGCACCAATTTGCGAGCCTTTTCTCCATGCACCAACCTCTGTAAGTTTCGGATATTTTTTTATTTCTATACGCCAGCCCTGGTCTTCTGTTAAGTGCCAATGAAAAACATTGAATTTATAAATCGCTAAATAATCGATGTATTTTTTTACTTCGTCTTTCGTAAAAAAGTGCCGGCACACATCGAGATGCATTCCCCGCCATTGGTAAAAAGGTGAATCATCAATGTTTACGCAGGGAATTTCTATCCCCTTGCTTTTTTCAAAAGAAATGAGTTGAATAAGAGTTTGTACCCCGTAAAAAATTCCGGGCCTGTTCAAAGCGCTTATTACAACTTCCTTTTCGGCCACGGTAACATTGTTTTTTCCTTCCTTAACTATTGTATCTGCATAGAGCAACACCATCTTTATTACAGAAGATTCGCGTGGAGCATGTGCAACTATTTGTAAACTTAGCCCATATTGTTTTTTTATAGCCTCGCGCAGGTATTCAGCCTCAAATGGAATGTTCGATTCAATTACAGTTTGTCCGGATAATTTGAAGTTTCCCTTTTTTTCAGAAATATAATTCGGTTTCGGAATCACAGGAAAATCATTTTGCGCTTGTATAAAAACAGGAAAAAAGGCATAGACCGCTAAAAAAGCGGCTTTAACCGCAACAACACTAAAAAAGTTAAAAAAATTCCTGTTTTCCACCCAACTTATAGTGTTTTTCTACGTCTTATATTATGAAAGGGCTAAGATAATGTTTGGAACATTATTTGCACTTGTTTTTCAGAACTTTTTAATTATAAATTTGACCCCATAAATGGTACACAAATTAGTGACGTTACCCATGTTTCCCCTCAACATCGTGTTAATACCCGGTGAAACTAAGGTATTGCACATTTTTGAGAACCGTTACCGCGAACTGGTGGCCGATTGTGTAATGAACCAGGCAAATTTCGGCATCCCCTATATTAAAGGCGATCAACTGGCGGATTATGGAATTGAAGTAAGCATCATCAAAATAATACAAGAACATGAAAACGGCGAAATGGATATTGAAATAAAAGCTATAAAACCCTTTAAAATATTAAAATACACCAGCATTTTAAAACCTAAATTATACGGGGCCGCTTATATTGAGGAGTACGAAGACGACACTACTTCTAACCGTTATAAACTTTTCCGTTCGTTTAAAAAATTAATAAAGGCTTCTAAAAACAAAGAGATTCCGGTTGAAACCTTAACCAATGTTTCGGTTTACAAAGTGGCTCATTTACTTGATTTAACCAACGATGAAAAGCTTCAGTTGATTTCTTTTGCTACAATTAAAGAGAAGGAAGATTTTTTAATTGCAAAAATTAAATTATACATGCACATGGTTAAGTTGGAAAAAGAAATTAAAGGAAATTTCAGGCTTAATTAATCTTTAAATTATTTCCAAAAAAAAATCTCCCGTTAGTAGCGGGAGATTTTTTTATTTTATATTATTTCTTTCTACTTCAACAATTGAACGAAACCGTGCTTATCAATAATATCGGCTTTGGTAGAGCAGTTAGATTTATAGTGGCAAATCCAATAGTAAGTACCATCGTCCTGCACAACACCATTCTCGTCTTTACCGTTCCAGGGTTTTGCATATTCGTTGGTTTCAAATACTTTTTTACCCCAGCGGTTGTAAATTACTATGGTGAATTCTTCCATCTGCTTATCAATCTGGTATGGCGTAACATTCGCGTCGTAGAAAGGATAGAAGAAATCATTTCTGTTATCGCCATTGGGAGTAAAGATGTTTACAATCTTATCGGGGCGGAAAGCATGGAATGAAGGATAAGTAAACAATATACGTGCGGTATCCAAACATCCGCCAACTTTATAAACAGCCCAGTAATTGCCAATCGTTGCAGGTGTAACAAGAATACTATCGTTGTTATGAGGAGGTGAAACAGGCACTCCGTTATGCAACCAGGTATAACCTGAGTGACCCGGGCTTGTAAATAACCATGTCACAGAATCTTTCGGGCAGAAGTAAGAATACAAACTATCGTAAGGCAATAAAGCAGGGTTAGCTAAATTATAAGTTGCAGTTGCCACACAATTACCCGAAGTAACCGTACAAGTATAGGTACCCTGGTGTAACCCGCTTTCCTGCGTTGATTGAGGAACTCCTGCACCTGCATTTATAGGGGCAGGACTTGCATAAGGAGAAGGATAATGCCAGGTAAATGTATAAGGTGTGCCTAAGGGACCATTTATTTCTTGATTAGCCGTAACTTTTATTTTTCCGGTAGAATCATTGTGGCAATGAATTTTCTCCGGGGAAGCTACAGTAACTTTAAATGATTTGAGTTTTAAGTAAGCTTTGTACACACTTTTGCAACCGGCTGCACTAAAAATAGTATCCGTATATACAGCGCCATTAGTTACTCCGGTAGTTAGATAAGGATAAGAGGAACCTAAGGAAGTACCACCACTTCCATACCAGTTATGCGTTGAGCCACTAACGGTAGTAGTTGGAACAGAAACATGATCCAATGCACAACCTTTTAATGTATCTAATACCGGAGGAGGTAACTGACCTTGTTGTAATGTTACACTCATAGTATAAGTACATGTGGTATTTCCGCTTGGGTGAACAGAGATTGCATAAGTTCCTCCGGGAAGATTGCTGGCCTGTATAACGTTAGGGGGCATGGATAAGTTCATACCACTTCCGTTAACAGGACCTGTCATTGTCCAGTCGTAATTCGGAAAAGTATTACCACTATTGCTGGTAACTGTAATGCTGCCGTTGCTACCACCGTTGCAAGGGGGTGATGATACGGGGTTAAAACTAATCGTAACCGCATTGAGTGTTTTCCTTAGTGAATCCAAACAACCGGTTACAGGATCTTTGTAAGTAACCGTATAATGCTGTCCACCCGAACCCGGATTAACTGTATAGCTTTGTGAAGTAGCACCCGGGATTACCGTATTTGAATTATTATACCACGTATACGGCGATGTAGCCGGCGCAGATAAAACTACATAAGTACCACATAAAGTATCCACAGCATTTTGTAAAGGTGGGTTAATTTGACCTATATTAAGAGCTATCGTCGTATCCGGACAATGCGCGGATGATATATCATGTATCGTTACAGAATAGTTACCCGGCGGTTGATTGGTAATGGAAGTTCCTGTACCCGGTCCCGGTGTCCAACTATAGGTAAATTGAGTTCCCCCGGTTACTGTTACAGAAGCTGAACCGTTATTGCCACCCCGACAAGAAGGAGTAGCTGCACCTTGTGCAACAATATTTGAAGCAGAAACAGTAACCTGTAACTTAGTGGTGCATCCCTGTAGCGTAATGCAATTAACTGTAAAAACATCACCATTAACCGCGCTGGCTGCAGTATAACTTGAAGCCGTTGCGCCTGTAATAGGTACATTATTATTCGGTCCATACCATTGGTAATTTGCAAACCCTCCGGGAGCTGTCATCACTACAGAACCAGAACCTCCGCAAAATCCGGAAACATGTGCGGAAAGTGCTCCGCAATTAGCACTAACGTAAGCGTAGCAAAAGTGCCCGCCCCAAACGCAATCTAACGTTTGAAACTCGGCTGTAATTGTCTGGCCTACATAAGTACTTAAATCAAGGGATACCGTATGCCACTTACGATAATATGTAAAAGGGGTGCCGGCATTAATACAGGATGAAGTTGTTTTTTTATAGGAAGTATCATTAACGGCTGCAGTAGCATCAATATCATACAATCCACAAATACCACCAACGGGGTTGCCGTTAGAATCTTTTAGCTGAAAAGTAAAAGCGGGTTGCTCTCCCACAGCATGACCTCCATCATTAATTATAACCGCAAAACGATATGTAAAAAGACTGTTAGTATTATTAACTGCAATTTGATAAACTAATTTTTCGCAAGTATAATTGGGATATGCAGATCCCATTCGTATACTATTTAGGCCATTTACCGGTGTCATAGGTAAATCATACAAGTTAGTATTCGGATTCTGACAAGAAGGGTCATAACCATTGTTAAAAGCAGATGTCATAACGTTATTTGGAACACCCGCAACAGTACTCATAATAACATGCCTATCAGTAGAAACACTTCCATTGCACGGATCAGTATTTAAAAATACAGGTGTTCCACCATTACCATTAAAACCTGTACCTAACCATGCGGCGATGGGATATTGACTACCTGTACTACAAGTAGTGGATACATCACCAGTCCAATTAGAATAATTTAACATAGAAAAATCACTATTCTGGCAAAGTGTAGTTTGTATAGTGGTAGCTATTTGCCTGGTATTCATATTTATCACAGTAACCTTCGCTTTGTATTCCGCTTCCGTATGCTCATGATTCATATCATTATCATGCATTTGTGCTTTTTGAGCTCTTACATAACCACTGATATCGCTTTCCGGAATGCCTTTTTTGCGGGCTTCTTGATAAGCCTTTTCTTCATCAAAATCCGTTAATTGTTTAGAAATTTGAGCGTTTGCAATTGTTAAAGTACATGCAAAAGCTAGAATAAGTATATTTTTTATCGACATATGTGTTTTTTTTGGCACGCTAATATAATACAATTTTTAAAAACACATAAAAAAAATATGGACTATTCGTCCGAAACCTAAAAATTATAGCAACTATAATTCGGAAAAAATAAATAAAGCAAGCCTGTAAGCCGGTTTTTGTCTCCCGCCAAGACGAGATTTCTATCATTTATCTGGTCAGCCTACCCGTACAGTTAAGCTTTTGGCTTTCAAGGCGAGCCACCTTAAAACTGCACTTATTTGGCCTTTCAACCCCCAAGGTTTTCCTTCCTGCCGGTTACCCGTATAGGCCGTGAGCTCTTACCTCGCGTTTTCACCTTTTCCGCCCATTGCTGAACGGTAGTTTATTTCTGTGGCACTCTCTGTTACACAAAAGTTGCCTTTTGTATACCCCTGCATTCTGCGGGGTGGGGTGCTCTGTGTTGTCCGGACTTTCCTCTCCCGCCTTGGCGGGAGCGATAGAACGGCTTGCTTTAAATGCAAAGATATGAAAATTCCGGCCTTCTCCTTAAATGAATAAACACACGCCAATATTTAAAGAACAGACCCGTTTTATTTATGCATCCAGATTACCGTAATCCAATTTTTTGCGTTGCAGGCGTAAAACTCCGCGCATTGCTAAAATGAAAAACGGTATATACATTAAAAATTTCGGTAACTCAAAATGATTCAGGATAATAGTTGATTTACGTTTTAATCTTTCTGAAATTAAATACATAGCAGGAACCAACAACAAAGTTAAAACGGTTGCAAAGCCCAGTCCAAAAATCATGGTCCAGCTTAAAGGCCCCCAGAATACTACGCTGTCGCCACCAAAAAATATGTTTGGTTTTAAGTGTGTAAATAATCCTTCAAAGTCGATGTTCAATCCAACCGCCAATGGAATTAATCCGAGAATAGCTGCAGTTGCGGTAAGTAAAACCGGCGTCATACGTGTACGGCCTGCTTCAACGGTTGCTTCGTAAAGGCTCATTCCGCCTTCGCGTGCCATCTCGGCAAACTCAACCAATAATATTCCGTTCCGCACTACAATTCCTGCAAGGGCAACGATACCGATACCTGTCATTACAATACTCATATCCATTTTAAAAATGGCTGTCCCCAACAATACACCAATGATACTGAAGAAAATTTCGGTAAGAATGATTAAAGGTTTTCCAACTGAATTAAATTGCAGCACAAGTACCAACAAAATAATTCCGATAGAGGCCATCAGGGCGTTTCCTAAAAATCTTCCTGTCTCAGCCTGTTCTTCCTGTTGACCGGTAAATTTAACAGTTACCGCACCTTGCGGTTTAAACCCTGTAGTTATTTTTTGCAATTTTGCCACCACTTCATTGGCGTTAAATCCTTCTTTTACGTCGGAAGAAAGTGTGATAACGCGTTTATTATTTTTACGTTTAATACCCGCATAGGTATTATCATACCGAACACTACAAACGGAAGAAAGAGGCACTGAACGAACCTGCCCGCCCATATTCATATCTCGATAACTGATTTTTAAATTGCGTAAAGCTTCAATGTCATTTCGTTGATCAAAACGGTAGCGCACCTGCACAGGATATTCATCATCCGGCGCGCGGAATTTTGTTGCTTCTATTCCGTAAACAGCACCGCGGATTTCCATTGCCAATTGCGAAGTAGATAATCCTTCGCGATTAGCACGCTCTCTGTCAATATCAAAAACGATTTCGGGTTTGTTGCTTTCAAAATCCGATTTTATATCGGCAATACCGTCAATTTTACAGGAGTCGATAAATTTATTCAGCTTGGAAGCGTTACTGACTAATTCCGTAAAATCATCGCCTGTAACTTCAATATTAATTGGTTTTGAAACAGGAGGCCCGGCCTGTTCTTTGTTAACCGTGATTTCGGCGCCCGGAATATCCCATTTAATATTTTGTAATTTCTCGAGGAACATTTGTGTTGAAACTCCGTGGCGTTTTTCAAACTCTACAAAATTGATAGCAATTTTCCCGCGGTTAGGATACGAGTTCTGGTCATTATCGCGCGGGTCTGTAACACCGATGGTAACGTTAGTGATAATTGACTCCACACATTTGGTAGTATCGCTTAAAACACTTGACATTTTATGTTCTACTTTACGCATCACACCGTTTGTTACAGAAGGATCAGTACCCACCGGAAGTTTTACATACACGTAAATATTATTCGGGTCGCCTTGCGGAAAGAAAACAACTTTCGGGCCGCGCACCACAAAAAACATTAATGAAAAAACAAAAATAAAGATGATGTATAATAAAGGACGATACGGTTTTTTAAGGCACCATTTTAAAACGCGCACGTACACATTTTGAAATGCGGGCCATGCTTTTGTTTGCCAAAAATCAATTGCTTTATACAACCACAGGCGATTAAGAACTAAAAACAGCGCAAGAAAAATTACAAAATTTCCTACACCTGCATGCCCGCTTACATAGGAGAATAAAACAATGATTCCGTAAACGATTAATTGCAGTCTGGCTTTTTTACTGATTTTGCCATGCTCTTTATTTTCTTCTTCTTTTGTTTTCATAAAATCAACCGCGAAAACAGGATTGATGATATAGGCCACAAAGAGTGATGCAAGAAGTGCGATGATTAAAGTAACCGGAAGGAAAAACATGAATTTACCTATGATACCGGTCCAGAACGCTAAAGGAATAAACGGAGCAAGTGTTGTTATTGTTCCCGATAAAACAGGCAGGAATACTTCGCCTGCCGCCATTTTAGCCGCGGTTTTTATATCCCGTTTACCATTATCAAATAACCGATGGGTGTTTTCAATTACCACAATTGCATCATCCACTACAATACCAAGTGCTAATAAAAATGCGAACAATACAATCATATTAAAACTGAAATCTATGCCCGGCATAATTAAAAAAGCGATGAACATGGAGAGTGGTACAGACATAGCCACAAACAACGCATTAGTCACGCCCATAAAAAACATCAGGATAAGAGTAACTAAAATAAATCCGATGATGATGGTGTTTATTAAATCGTGCAGTGTGACTTTTGTTTTCTGACTTTGGTCGCCGCTGACAGTTACCTCCAGTCCTTTTGGAAACTGTTTCACCTTCATTTCCTCAATGGCCTTATAAATTTTATCGGAAGCTTCGATGAGATTTTCTCCCGCGCGTTTTACAACGTTAAGTGTAATTACGTTTTTTCCTTTAGTGCTTGAGTAACTTTCTTTTTCTTTATAAGAATCGTTTACGGTAGCGAAATCTTTAATAAAAAGTTTTGCGCCGGCAGCAGATGTTACCACAATATTTTCAATTTCTTTAGGGTCTTTAAATTCACTTTTAATACCAAGCGTTGGTTTCATGCCGTTTAAAGGAACAGTGCCACCGGTAAGTGATAAATTTTCGGAAGCGATAGCGCGCTGCACATCTGTCAGAGATAATTGCGCTGCCTGTAATTTGTACATATCAATGTTAACCTGAATCTCACGGTCGAGGGCACCAATAATTTTTGCTTCGTTAATTTCTTTCATCCCTTCAATGCGGTCCTGCAAATCTTCGGCGTATTTTTTTAAATCTTTTAAATCAAAATTACCGGCGATATTTACGTACATGATCGGGATTTCGGAAAAAGCAATTTCCTTAATCATCGGCTCGCGGGTAAGTACCTGGGGTAAATCAGCGCGCGCTTCATCAACTGCATCCTTTACTTTTTGTTTGGCAACAGTAACATTTACATTAGTATTAAACTCAACCACAATAACCGAAACGTCCTGTAAAGAAGTGCTGGTAAATTTTTTCACTCCCGATAAAGCCTTTAATCTTTTTTCTATCGGACGAGTAATCGTGTTTTCGATATTTGTCGGAGAGTTTCCGCCATTAACGGTATTGATGTAAATGGTAGGTACGGTAATATCCGGAAAACTTTCCTTAGGCAAACTGTTATAGGTTTTAATACCCATAAAGCATATAAGGATAGTTATAAGATATACTGTAATTTTATTGTCTATCGCCCAACTGGAGGGTTTAAACTCTTTTATTTTATCAATCATAAAAAATATTTTTTAGATCCCGACCTTTGTCAGGAGAAGTTATTTTTTTACAGTAATCACGTCGCCGTCGTTTACCAAATCATATCCTGCAATTATTAATAAATCACCCGCGTTTAAGCCGCTTGTTACTTCGGTTAATCCGCCGTATTCCCTTCCTGTTTTAATTACTTTTTTCATCGCCTTATTGCTGTTTACCACGTACACATAATTTTCGCTCGTACCACGCTGAATGTATTTTACAGGAACAACTACAACCGGGGTCGGCGATTGAAAATCGTTTATTTTAAGTTTGGCCACCATGTTGGGGTGGTATTCTTTATTGTTATCAAGCAATACTTCTACACCGAATGTGCGGTTAAGTGTATTGATAGCGCGCGAAGCATAATTTACTTTCGCGTTTATGGAATCGTTCATATCCGGAAATACAATCTGCGCATCATTTCCTTTTTTTACACGGTTGGCGTAAGTCTCTGCCACATCCGCTTTTACTTTAAGGTTTGAGAAATTAATTACAGTGATCGCAGGAATTCCGGGCGCAATGGCCTGCCCTACTTTAATATTTACGGCATCAACAGTTCCGTTAATGGGAGAAATAATTTTGCTCATATTTAATTGTTGCTGCAGGGTGCCCATTTTTTTCTCAAGACTTTCTTTATTTGTTTTTGCCTGCAGGAATTGCATTTCAGTTCCTATTTTTTGCTCCCAAAGATTTTTTTGTTTTTGGAACATTTGTGTAGCTAACTCCAGATTAGTTTGCAAATCCGACATTTGCTGTTGAATGGCGCGTGCGTCTGTTTCGGCTAAGGATTGTCCTTTACTAACCTCATCGCCTACTTTTACGTTAATTTGAGTTACGGTACCGGGCATCTCGCTTGATAAAGAAACACTTTCATCCGCATCGATACGGCCCTGCACCTCGATGTAAGTTTTAAAAATTTCGGGAGTAATTGCCCGTGCAATCACTTCCAAAGATTTTTCTTTAGTGGTGTCGGCGCCCGATTTTTTTATTTCATCCTCAAGAGAAGTAATTTTTCCTTCCAGTTCTGATTTTTGCTTTTTCAGTTTTTCCAGTTCCGCTTTTTTATCGGGTGCGGCGCAGGAAATTACCAGGGTAGCCAGTGCCACGTAAAATATTCCGTTTTTCATACTGTTCATTTTATTAATTCTTAATCCTGTATTCATATTTTTAACTTATTTAACTAATGTTCCGGTTGATTTTTGATAATCTATTTTAGCAATGATTAAATCATATAAACTGTTGTAATAGTTTGTTTCTGCCTGATGCAAATCATTTTCTGAAGTATTTAATTCAAGGCTTGAGCCGATACCCTGTTCGTATTTTTTCTTTACCACCTCAAAAATGTTTTTAGCCAATTCTATATTCTTCTTTTGCATTTGTAAAGAAAGAGCGGCATTTTTATACGCTATGGCCGCGCTTTGTGCTTCCATTTCCATAGATTGCTTTAACTGGTTGGATGAATTTCTTGTTTTTAATAAATTAATTTTTGCCTGTTGAATGCGCGCATTAGTTTGCAATCCGTCAAAAATGCCGATATTAAGGGTAGCGCCGATAATGGCAAAAGGGTACCAGCTTTTGCTGTTAAAATCCAGCGTGTTGCTTTGAAATTGCTGTGCAAAAGTGCCGTAAGCTCCGATAGTAGGAAGGTAGTTTAACCGATAACGTTTTAAATCGTACTCGTTTAATTTTTGTTGCGATTGAATAATTAGAAACTCAGGCCTTTTTGAAACATCGGGTTTATCGTTTAAGGCAAGGTTTTGTAATTCTTCTGCATTAGCTGCTTTATCAAGATTATCGGTAAGTGTTATTGGCTGGCTGAGTTCATATCCCATCTGAAATTTTAAAACTACCTCGGTTAACTCCAGTAAACGTGCCGTTTTTTCGCGTTCGGTAAGTAAATTGTTATAACTCACTTCCAGCCTGTCTAAATCAATTTTTTCTACAAAGCCGTTTTGATTTAAAGCAGTTGTATTTTCTTTCAAAGTTTTTACGCGGTCTATATTTAAATCCAGGATTTTAATACGTTCACGGTTTACAAGTACGCCATAATAAGCTTTGGAAACATTTTGCGCGGTTTCTACTTTGCTGCGTAAAATATTTTTTTGCGAAAGATTCATTAATTCTTTTGATGCCTGTAATCCCACTATATAATTACTGTTAAAAATTAACTGGCTGGCTGTTACACTGGCCGTACTATTGTATTGCACCCCGAATTTTGCTGCAAAAAAAGTTCCTTTTGGTGCAAGCGGATTAAAGGCGGAAGCAGGAATAAGCGATGTTGGAAGTATCGCATTATCCTTTACGTCAAAAGCCGCGTTTATTTGCGGCAGGCCCTGACCCATGATTTCATTACGTTTATACCGGTTATAATCAGCATCGGCCTCTGTATTCAGATATGTTGCATTATGTTTCAATGCGTAATCAATTGCAGCCTGCAAAGTGAATTCTGCCTGATTTTGTGCCTTTGCAAAAAACACAAACGATGCAAAGAGTGTAAATAATTTAAATTTTTTCATAGTAGCATTCATTGGTTCTTATTCGTCTTCATTAATTTTCTTGTATTTATTTATCAATTTATGCCCTTTTAATGTGCATATACCGTAAAGAAAATGTTCGGTAAGTGCTAACTGTACCTCAAGCATATTAAATTTATCGTGCGGAAAAACCTGCCCCGACATGGCCATGGTGATTTCCTCTATGCGTAGGTGTGCCAGTATTTTTGTATTTGCATCCTGCCTTACAAGCCCGTCTTTTTTTCCTTTCTCAATGGTACGTTCTACATTTTGCAGAATGAATTTTAATTTAAAATCCGAAAGAAGCTTCCATGTTTTCGGGTAGTACCTTTCCAGGTCGTAATACATCACAGGGTTGCAGTTACTGAACATTTCCGTCATTTTTTTCATGATGGTAAAAACCTCATCCACAACATTTTCGGATGTGTTATATATTTCTTCGAATCTTTTATGGTGAATTTCCATATCAGCCTGCATGAGCGAGTGAACTAAAGAATCTTTATCGGGAAATTCCTGGTAAATGGTTTTTTTAGAAACACCCAGCTGCTTCGCTATTTCATCCATCGTAATGTTTTTAATACCATAGCGCGAAAACAACTCTTTGGCACCCGACATTATTTTTTCTTTGTGTGTCATCTTTGTTAAAAACGGGGCAAAACTATGGAAACTTTTTTTGTCTTGCAAGTTTCCATCGGTTTTTTTTTGTCCGTTTGCCGAAAATCTGAAGGAGGTTTAATTGAAATGTATTACTTTAGCCACACTTTTTTAATAAAAAAATGAAAAAAACATTACTTATTGCCGCTTTTTTTACGGCAAACCTTTTAAATGCGCAGGATCACTGGGATACCGTTCTTACTAAAGGAGGTGGTATAAATAAAACACATTTTAATCTCATTAAGGTTTTTAAAAACAAGTTATATATTGCCGGGGCGGATTCTCTGGGGGTCAATTTAAATGCATATTCTTCATCAACGGGTGCCCACGGAACATTTATCCCTGAAGCAGGGTTACCCGGTGTTTTGCAGGGGTTAAATGAAAATGGCTTAACAGCAATAACTGCTAATGCTAATTTTATGTTTTACGGTTCGGGTGTAAAGAATGACGGAATAAATAATAAATTACCGGCAGTTTATAGATTTGACGGAACTACTTATTCTTCATTCGGGTCAATTCCATATGATGTTACAGGGCCTAACCGGGTTTTAGTTACCCATGCGCCTTTAATAAGTGCTCTTGCATTATATTCTCCTACCGGAGCCAATGATTCAATTTACGCATTTGTAAATCCCGATTCAACAACACTTTCTGCTTCAGTGTGGAAGTCACCTACAGGAACGCCGAACTGGGTAAATGCCGGAAGGTTTTCTTCCGCCTCAGGAATTACCTCGGTAAACGATGCCATTGTTTGGCATAAACGTTTGTATATTGCAGTAAACGGTAGAGACAGCACGGATATAAACATGACTGTATATAAGGTATCTCATATTTTAAGTACAGCAAATGGTATTAAGTGGGATACGGTGGCTACTACAAATGCATTGCTTTCTACGGTTGGAGGTACTCTTTCCGCAGGAATGAACTTTTATCAACTCGAAATTCATAAAGACACGTTATACACTGTATTATCAGGAATGTCAGATAATCACATTTTGTGGTATACCGGTGATAGTCTTACTAACAAACCAATATGGCATAGTGTGGGACCGATTTCTCAAGCCACTAGTTGTTGGGTAGGTGTAATGGATTTACAGTCTGCATGGGGCCGGCTTTGGTTGACAGGAAGCATTACCCCATGCTTAACGGGGGGTGGTTCTTCAAATTTAAAATCAGCCGCTATACCTAATTCTTCTCAATCTCTCAACTACGGTAATCCTTCCGTATATGTTCTTAATAAAGGAGTATTATTACAATCGTCTGGTGGAACAGATATAGAAAACGGTTCAAATTATTCTGTTTACTCCTTAGCATTTTTTAATAACGCGCTTTTCACTTCCGGGTCACGTCTTTACAGAGATGTAAATTATCAATATGGCAATGCCTGGCGTCTTGTTCCTCCGCACGCCGCTTTCATTGACTCTACCTCAACCGGAACTAATTTTTGTACCAATAACGCTACATACCTGAATAGTAATTCTTCAACGAATACCCATAGTGTTTTATGGAAGATAAACGGAAACGTTTATTCTCACACCGCTGATACTATATGGGTTCCGTCGGCCGCAGGTACTTATTCGGTAACTGAAATCGCATATAACGGAACTTTTGCTTCGAACATGGTGGATAGTACTAAATCAACCATAACTATTTTTCAAACTCCGATTATTGATTCACTGAGAGCAAAACTTAATATGGTTTGCCAGGGGCAAACTGATACATTAACTATGTATTTCCATGGAGGAACAGGCCCGTTTACTTTTTCATATTTAAATACTTTAAATAACGATCATTTTAATAATGTAGGTAATCCCGGCTTAGTTAAGGCAAATACAGCTCCAACTTCTTATTTTAAGGGAATTATTAAAGATGCAAATGGCTGTATTAATACTAACGGTTTTATAACCCTTACTGTAAATATCGGAGATAGTTTATCGGGCTCTGTGGCAGATACTTTACTTGCACCGGTTAATTCGGGGAAAGTATATCTGTTTAAATTGAACCCGCTTAAGCCAAAGATAGGAGATACCACGGGACTTATTAGTTTAAACGCTACCGGTAAATATTATTTTCCTGCCGTTTTTTACGGCAATTATGTTGTTAAGGCAATTGCAGATACGAGTAACCCGTTATATAAAACCGCTGTCGGAACATATTACAGTAACAAAACCTTTCCATTTCAGTGGGATTCGGCAAAGGTAATACAACACTATACTTGTACCGGAGCAAATAAGTCAGGTAATGACATTAAAATACTGCAAATGCCCGGTATAAGTTCCGGTCCCTGTACAATTGACGGCATCATTACTAAAGATTCTACTTATGGAGCAAGATATGCGGGAGATTTTGCTCCTCTTGGCGCACCACTTAAAGGTGTTGATGTTAAGTTGGGAAAAAATCCCGGTGGCAGTCCCGCCGCACGTACTACCACAGATGGTTCCGGCCATTACTCCTTTCATAACGTTCCGTTAGGGAATTATAAAATATATGTAGATATTCCTAATTATGGTATGGATAGCGTAAGGGCGGTTACTCTTAGTAGCGGGAATCCAAACAGCGTAAATAACAATTATTATGTTGACTCTAATATGGTACGCGTAATACCTGTTGGAAATGTATCGGCAAGCATTTGTCAAGGCGATAGCATCAAGTTACAAGGCAGCTATCAAAAAACTGCCGGAATTTACCGTGATACCATAAATGTTCATGGTCATGATAGCCTGGTATTTACTACTCTTTCGGTTAAACCTTTGCCAACATTGACAGTTTCTGCGAGTGCCGATACAATCTGCAATGGTAACTCTGCTGTTCTTACAGCCATAGGTAATTCTGCTTCTTATTTATGGAGCGCCAATGCGGGTAGTGTAACAACGGCAACAGTTTCTGTTTCTCCAACCACAACCACAACGTATACCATAACGGGAACATTAAATGCCTGTCCTGTTGTTAAAACAATTAAAGTGGCTGTAAAAAGTTGTATTGGTATTCAAACTATAAATCAAAATGGTTTCACCATTTACCCAAATCCGGCAAGCGATAAATTGTTTGTACAATCATCTAAAGCAGGAAGCATGAAACTGGTGGATATAATGGGGCGTGTTGTATTGGAACAAGCCCTTATTACGGGTAACAATGAAATTAACGTAAGCGGCCTCCCGGTTGGCCCCTATGCAATAAGCATTCAGTCAAATGGACAGATTACGACCGGTAAACTTATGATAAATAAATAATAACCAGTTAGATATAATGAATTCCTTCTGCAAAAACAGAGGGAATTTTATTTTTATTTAATTTCTTCATTCAAAGCGGTTTTTTATCTTTGCAACCTTCAATTTTTAGAATATGAGCGTATTAGAATCCATTCGCAAAAGAACTGCCCTGCTTGTAGGTATTATTGGCCTGGCCCTTGTAATTTTTATTTTACAAAGTGCCCTTGAAACAGGTAACTCCCTGTTCGGTAGCAACGAGCGCAGTATAGGCCGCATTGCCGGGAAATATATTGACTACAATGATTTCATTGCAAAGCTTAATACCGCAATACAAAATTACGAGCAAAACGGACAAAAAGTTGACGACCAGAACAAACAAATGCTGGTTGAACAGGTTTGGAACGAATTTATTTCTGAGCGCGTGTTAAAGGTGGTTTATAAAAAAGCAGGCGTCTCTGTTGGCGAAGACGAATTGTACGATATCGTTGTGGCACATCCTCACTCTATTATTACAGGCCAACTTACCGATAAGCAAACCGGAAAAGTATTTCCCAACTTTGCAAAACCCGACGGAACTTTAGATCCCGCAAAATTGCAAGGCTTTATTCAGCAAATGAATCCCGACCAGGAAAAATACTGGAAAAAAGTGGAAGATTACGTGAAAGACACGCGCACCTCTGAAAAATATAATAACCTTATTAAAAAAGGTTTATACGTTACCATCGCAGAGGGAAAAACAGAATACGAAAGACAAACTACTACTTACAATGTGCAGTTTGTTGCAAAACGTTACAACTCAGTAAGCGATTCTTCTATCCAGGTTAACGAAGAAGATTTAAAAAACTATTACAACAACAACAGCTATAAGTTTCAGAATTTTGAAACTACTCGCAAAATTGATTATGTAACCTTTGATGCTTTTGCAACTAACGAAGACATCGAGGATATACGTAAACAAATGACAGATGTTGCCGTGGATTTTAAAAACAAAAAAACTTTATCAGAAGACTCGGCCTTAATGCAGGCAGAAAACGAAAACAACGTGGTGGATATAGGCATGTTTAAGAAAAATATGATCAGCCCGATGATTGACTCTTCTATTTTCACTGCATCAAAAGGAAGCGTGTTCGGGCCATATCTTGAAAACAGTCTGGTTAAAGTAACCAAATTGCTTGAAACAACTACTGTACTTGACTCAGGTAAAGTGCGCCACATATTAATCGCTTATGCAGGTTCAGGTGCATCTCAGGATGTAAAACGTACAAAAGAGCAGGCAAAGAAAATGGCCGACAGCCTTTGTGCTTTACTAAAAACCAAAAAAGCGGATTTTGATAAAACCGTAGAGAAATTCAGTGATGACGGCGGAAAGAAAAAACCCGATTTATCTAACCCGCAGGTAAAGGCGCAATTAGAGCGTTTCTTCCCTGGTAAAGACACCAATAACTGGAAGGGTAAAGGTGGAAATTATGGATGGATTCAGGAAAGCAGTCGCGACTGGGTAGAATCGTTTGTAAAAGGCGCAACCGAAAATAAAAAAGGAGATATTTTTGTTACCGAGTCTAACTTCGGTTATCACATTATGGAAGTGCTGGATGTAAGTAAAGGAACCGCTACCAAATATAAACTGGCAAGCATTTCCCGCAAAATTCAGCCAAGTGATAAAACGCTTAACACATTTAATTTAAAAGCCAGCGAATTTGCTGGTAAATACAATACCACTGAACTTTTCGCTAAAGGATGCGAAGAACAAAAATTAGTCCCGAGCATTGCAGATAATATCCGTGAAAGCGATAAACAAATTCCGGGCCTTGAAGCACCGAAAGAATTAATCCGTTGGGTTTACGCTGCTAAAAAAGGAGATGTGTCTTCTTCGTTCCAGTTTGGCACCCGCTTTGTTGTAGCCCGCCTTACTGACATTAAAGAAAAAGGTACAGCGCCTTATGAGCAGGTAAAAGAAGATGTTACTATTAAAGCTAAACAAGAGAAAAAAGCTCAAATGTTCCTGAAAGAACTAAGTGATTATTTAGCTGTTGCCAAAACTGCGCAAGACTTAGCCGCTAAAATGAAACTTAAAGTTGAAGAAGCAAAAGATTTGGTGTTTAACAGTTACAGTGTTGCCGGCCTTGGTAAAGAAGACGCTATGTGCGGCGCTGTAAGCGTATTAAAACAAGGAGTTGCTTCCCCGGCTTTAAAAGGAATGAACGCAGTATATGCCGTTTGGGTTGTTTCTAAAAAAGATGCGCCTACGGTTAAGGATTATAAAGCAACACAGTTATCGGCAAACATCACGCTTTCTACCCGCGCCGATTATGAAGCATTTGAAGCCTTAAAGACAATCGCCAATATAGAAGACCACAAAGCGAAGTTTGATTTTTAATCCGATAGCTATCGGGATTGAATAAAATAAAAAAAATCGCTCCGCAAAAAACGGGGCGATTTTCTTTTAAAGGAATTTGCAATTTTTGTTTAAGTTTGAAGCAAGATGAATCACCGCAGTAAAAAAAGTAAAATCATTAACGACCCCATTTACGGTTTTGTAACGCTGCCCGGTGATTTTATTTCTGATTTAATCAATCACCCGTACTTTCAGCGTTTGCGCCGCATTAAGCAATTGGGCATGACCAACCTTGTTTATCCGGGAGCATTGCATACACGTTTTCATCATGCCATTGGCGCTATGCATTTAATGACTGAGGCTATTGATGTATTACGCTCAAAAGAAATTGAAATTACAGACGAAGAAGCAGAAGCGGTAACCGTTGCCATTTTATTGCACGACATCGGCCACGGACCTTTTTCGCACGCGTTGGAGCATTCTATTGCCAAAAATATCAGCCACGAGGATTTTTCTTCCTTATTGATGGAGAAGCTCAACAAAGAATTTAACGGAAAACTTACTCTTGCTATTAAAATTTTTAACGATCAATATAAAAAGAAATTTTTGCACCAATTGGTGAGTAGTCAACTGGACATGGACCGCCTTGATTATTTAAAACGTGATAGTTTTTTTACCGGTGTATCAGAAGGTGTTATCAGCAGCGACCGCATTATAAAAATGCTGCATGTAAAAAATGATGAACTTGCCATTGAGGAAAAGGGAATTTACTCGATAGAAAAATTTATCATAGCGCGCAGATTAATGTACTGGCAGGTGTATTTACACAAGACCGTTGTGGCGGCCGAGAACATGCTCGTAAACATTTTAAAACGTGCCAAAGAGCTTTCTTCTCAGGGAGAAGAGTTGTTTGCCACGCCTTCGTTTACCGTCTTCTTAAAAAACAATTACCACAAAAAAGATTTTATCGCTTACCCCGGTTTATTGGAAACTTTTGCTTTACTCGATGATTACGATATTTTTACTTCGGTAAAAGTTTGGATGCATCATCCTGACAAAATACTTTCTACTCTTTGTATGAATTTAGTGAACCGTAAATTATTTAAAATTGAACTGACCAAAGAAAAAATTGATCCCGCCTATAAAAAACAACTGCTTGCAAGAACCGCTAAACTATTTAAGGTTACAGAAAAAGAAGCTTTGTATTATGTGGCTTCCGGTGAAATAGAAAACAGTGCCTACAAAACCAATATTGTAAAAATTAATATTTTAATGAATACCGGAAAAGTTTTAGATATTGCAGAGGCAAGCGACCAACTGAATACAGCTGTATTATCTAAAACTGTAAAAAAATATTTTATTTGTTACCCTAAAAACCTAAACGCTTAAATATGAAAACAAAATTCCCCCACGAATCATTAACCGTTACAACCGAACATGTATTGCCGAACGATACCAACGCTTTAGGAAATTTATTCGGTGGGCGTTTATTGCAGTGGATGGACACAACTTCGGCTATTGCCGCGCACAGGCATTGCAAACGTGTGGTGGTTACGGCCACTGTAAATAACGTTTCTTTTAAAGAGCCCATAAAATTAGGAAGCATTGTAACGCTTGAAGCAAAGGTTTCCCGCGCGTTCAGCACCAGTATGGAAATTTTTATTGATGTTTGGGTAGAAGATCCCGTAACAGGTGTACGTAAAAAAAGTAACGAGGCCATTTATACGTTTGTGGCTATTGACCAAAACGGCTCTCCCTTACCTGTTCCTGAATTAATTCCGGAGACAGAAGAAGAAGTTACCCGTTTTGAAGGAGCCTTGCGCAGAAAACAATTAGCTTTGATTTTAGCCGGAAAAATGAAACCGGAAGAAGCCACAGAACTCAGGCAGTTGTTTACCGGGAAGTAACTTTTCTTACTAAAGTTACTATTAACTTTAAAATCTAAATTCAAGTTTATCATTTTACATGATGTTGTATTTCTCTCTCCCGAGGGGGAGAGATACAGAGAGGGGGCTAAAATGCCGATGCGAGAAAAATTTCCATATTACTATAATGCTCAAGAGGAGACCTTTGATGCGGCCAAACGCTTAAGAAAAGAGCTTACTTCAGCAGAAGATTTTCTTTGGCAAATTTTAAGAAGGAAATCGTTGAAAGGTTATAAATTTCGCAGGCAACACCCTATTGGTTATTACGTAGCGGATTTTTATTGCCATAAGGCTAAACTGATTATAGAAGTAGACGGAGAAATTCATGAGCTTGAGGTAGTAAAAAGGAAAGATGAAAATCGTGATGCAGTTATGCGCCGATACGGCTTAACAATACTTCGGTTTAAAAACGAGGAAATTCTTTTTAATGCAGAGTTTGTAGTAAAAGAAATAGAAAAGTATTTGATATAAAGGCCCTCTCCCTTAATCCCTCTCCCACAGGAGAGGGAAACAGCTTCCTCCGAAAAACAGTCAGATTCTCACTTCCTCCAACATCCTTAATTTTCTAACCAACTCTTTACTCTCTTCAAAATTTAAAGTCTGTTGACCATCACTGGCGGCTTCTTCCGGAACTTCGTGCACTTCGTAAATAACCCCATCTGCTCCGGCAACTGTACTTGCCAATGCAATTTTGCTTACGTAATCACGAATTCCTATTCCGTGAGAGGGGTCGGCAATAACCGGTAAATGTGTTTTATCTTTTAATACCTGAATGGCATTTACATCAAACGTATTTCGGTAAGCATTTTCAAAAGTGCGTATACCTCGCTCGCACAACATTAATTTTTCATTTCCGTTTGAGAAAATATATTCGGCAGATTGCAATAATTCATCAATTGTACCACTCATGCCACGTTTAATTAAAACAGGTTTATCCACTTCGCCTAATGCATCCAGTAAATTAAAATTTTGCGAATTACGAGCACCCACTTGAAACACGTCAACATAATCGTGCATTTCACTTATTTGAGAAACCTGCATTACTTCGGTAATTATTTTAATTCCGTTCTCCCGACAAATACTTGAAAACATTTTTAATCCTTCAATTCCCAATCCTCTAAAAGCGTATGGAGAACTACGTGGTTTAAAAACTCCGCCGCGCATAATACGAATATTATTTTGCTTTAAGTGCGCAACAATTTTTTGTACCTGCGTTTCATTTTCAATTGAGCAAGGGCCTGCCATAATGGTTAAATCGTTATTATCAATAATAACTCCGTCGCCCAAATCAACCACACTGTAGTTTACCTTCCATTTACGCGAAACTAATTTATAACTTTCAGAAACACGATGAACATCTTTTACTCCCTCTAAAACTCCGATAGAGCGGATATCAAAATCGTTTTTACCAATGCAAACCAAATAGTTTGCAAATTGAGTTTTTACTTCAGCGGCTTTATAATTAACAGCCTTAATGGCATCATTAATTTTTTCTACTTGCGACGCGGTTATTTTATTTTCTAATTGTATTATCATACCATTTGTTTTTGCTTAATAGAATCTATAAAGTTTTTTATTGAAGAATTAAGTTCACTTGAATTTTCAAGCGCCTTTACAAAAGCGCTTCCGATAATCGCGCCATTAGTATGTCTGCAAGCTTGTTCAAACATTTTATGATTGCCGATTCCAAATCCCGTTAATAACTGGTTTTTTAATTTGTAGGAAGCAATGCGATTAAAATATTCTTCCTGCTCATGACTGAATTTATCTTTTGCTCCTGTGGTACTTGCGGAAGAAACCAAATAAATAAACGCGTTTGAAATTTCATCGATCTTTTTAACCCGAACTTCAGGTGTTTGCGGGGTTATCAGAAAAATATTTTGCAAATTATACTTCTCAAATAGTTTTTTATAATCCTCTTCATATTCGCGTATTGGTAAATCAGGAATTATCAAAGCATCAAAGCCATTTTCGGAAGCACGCTTCAAAAAATTTTCTACACCATATTGCAAAAGCGGATTCAAATACCCCATCAATACGACGGGTATAGAAATAATTTTTCTTAATCCTTTAGTCTGCTCAAATAACAAATCCAAATTCATTCCGTTTTTCAGCGCCACTTCACTACTATGTTGTATAACTCGTCCGTCTGCAAGAGGATCTGAGAAAGGCATACCTAATTCCACCATATCAACCCCGTTATTTTCTAACGCAGATAAAATATCCATTGTATTGTTCAGCCCGGGGAAGCCTGCGGTGAAATAAATCGATAAGATATTTTTGTTTTTCTTTTCGAAGAGGTTCTTAATTCTGTTCATCTCAATTAGTTTATATGTTTCATATATGTTTCCAAATCCTTATCTCCCCTTCCGCTCAAGTTCACAACAATGTTTTCATTCTTCCCGAATTTTATTTTCTCCAATACAGCTAAAGCGTGAGAGCTTTCTAATGCCGGGATAATTCCTTCCAGTTTACAGAGTAAAAATGCTGCTTGCAGTGCTTCATCGTCAGTAATACTGTAAAATGTAGCGCGTTTTGTTGCATTTAAATGCGCGTGCAAAGGACCAATTCCCGGATAATCCAATCCCGCCGAAATACTGTAAGGCTCGGTAATTTGCCCGTATTCATCCTGCATAAGCATAGTTTTGCAAGCGTGTATCACACCCGGAGTACCGATACCAAGAGTTGCCGCGGTGCGCCCCGTATCAATTCCTTTACCTGCTGCTTCTGTTCCTATTAATTTTACTTCGGGAGAATCCATAAAATGATAAAACGCTCCGGCCGCGTTACTTCCACCACCTACACAGGCAATTACCGCGTCGGGGTTTTCTTTTCCTGTTTTTTCTAAAAGTTGTTTTTTTATTTCTTCGCTTATTACCGACTGAAATCTTGCAACCATATCCGGATAAGGATGCGGCCCAACCACAGAGCCGATTATGTAATGCGTGTTCTCAGGATTATTAATCCAATCGCGTATCGCCTCGTTAGTGGCATCTTTTAGAGTTTTACTACCGCAAGTAGCAGGAACAACTTTCGCCCCGAGCAATTTCATTCGCGCAACATTCGGTGCCTGCCTCGCCATATCCACTTCGCCCATATAAACGATACATTCTAAATTCATCAGCGCACAAACAGTTGCAGTAGCGACACCATGTTGTCCCGCTCCTGTTTCAGCAATGATTCTTGTTTTACCCAAGCGTTTTGCCAATAGAATTTGTCCGATAGTATTATTTATTTTGTGAGCTCCGGTATGATTTAAGTCCTCACGTTTTAAATAAATATTCGTATTGTATTTTTCTGACAATCGTTTTGCAAGATATAAAGGTGTTGGCCTGCCCACGTAGTTGTGCAATAAATCATCAAATTCCTTTTGAAAATTTTCATCGGAAATTATTTTCATGTAATTTTCCTGAAGCTCTTCCACATTTTTATAAAGAAGTTCAGGAATAAAAGCTCCGCCGAAAGCTCCGTAATAACCGAATTTATCTACTGTGTAATTCATTTTTTTAATTTTTCAATAAGCATTTTAATTTTCTTTTCATCTTTAACTCCCGGAGCAATCTCAAACTTACTGTTCACATCAAGTGCAACCACATTTGGGTGTAAAGATTGCAGATATAAAATATCTTCCGTAATATTTAAATTAAGGCCGCCACTGAGAAACACCGGTTTATTCAATATATACTCGTCCAATTTTTCATGGTTAAATGATTTTCCGCTTCCCCCATAATTTTTACTTTTCGAATCAAAAAGGAAAAATTCACAATTCTGCTCATACGCTTTTGGAAAAGAAAAATCAAAAGTATCATCTACCTGAAATGCTTTAATCACCGGAACAACCTTGTTTATTCTTTTGCTAAACTCCGGGCTTTCATCACCATGAAGTTGAACATAATCCAACTCGTATTGCGAAACGCAATCAAGAATGTGCCCTTCGTTTTCATTGACAAAAACACCAACCTTTTTTGCTAAAGAAATACTTTTTACAAAATCGGCAGATAATTCTCCGATAAACCTTGGCGATTTATCATAGAATATAAAACCAATGTAGTCAGGCTTGCACTCCAGCACTTGTAAAATATTTTCGCGGTTGTTCAGTCCGCATACCTTTAACTTCATGCGTTTACTGTTTGCTTTTGCAAATGCTTCACTTCTTTTATAAAATTCATACAAGCTTGCTCGGGGCGACTATGTTTCATAAAAAATTCTCCCATTAAAAATCCTTTAAAACCTGCGTCTTTTAATTCAATCAATTGTTCCGCTTTATTAATTCCGCTTTCAGAAACTTTTACAGCTTCTTTCGGAAGTTTAGAAAAAATATTTATGGAATTCTGAAGAGAGATTTCCATCGTTTTAAGATTGCGGTTATTTATTCCTACAATTTGAATTTCGGGAATTATTTTATCCAACTCTTCTTCGCCATGAATTTCCAATAAAACTTCAAGGCCTGAGTCATTTGCGAGTTTGGTATAATTTTTAATTTGCTCTTTTGTTAATATTGCCGCAATTAACAATATTACATCGGCACCTATACTTTTTGCTTCTGTAATTTGATATTCATCAATGGTGAAGTCTTTACGTAAAATCGGGCAAAAATTAAATTTCCTTGCGGCAGTCAAATCCTCGCTCTTACCACCGAAAAAATTTGTGTCGGTTAAAACAGAAAGTGCGCTGGCACCGGCCTGCATATAGCCAATAGTAGTTCTTTCTATATCCGCGTATTTATTTATAAATCCTTTAGACGGAGATTTGCGTTTAAACTCCGCTATAATTCCTGTCAAATCATCGCGCATTAAATATTTTTTAAGCGAAACTGGATTTGAGTTGAAGTAAATACTTTTTTCCAGTAATTTTACCGGGAAGAGTGATTTACGCTCTTCTACTTCTTTCTTTTTGAAAGCTACTATCTCCTGCAGAATATCCATTTTATTGATTATTGATTAAATTGGTAAATGAATGAAAGACTTTTCCTGAGCGGATTACTTCTCTTGCTTCTCCCAAACATTCCGGAACAGGTTTATTAGAATAACAATGCATCGCGTAAGCTGTGTTAATTGCTAAAACTTCCGTTTGCTCTTTTGTTCCTTTGTTTTGAAGAATATCTGTAAATATTTTTGCAGCCGCTTCAACGGTATCTCCGCCGAATAAACTTTCTTCGCTTATGGCAGGTAAACCAAACTCCGAAGGGCTTGTTAACTGCTCTCCTTTCTGAGTATAAACTTTAAAATCCGAAGTGCCGGAAATTTCATCGTAACCATCCAACGAATGAACAATGCAATATGATTGATTCTCATCCTGCAAAAGATAATGATAGACGCGGGCCAGTTCCAGATTATAAACCCCAACCATCTTATGAGAAGTACGCGCCGGATTTACTAAAGGGCCAAGCATATTGAAAAAAGTTTTTACTCCCATTTCCTTACGTACGGGAGCCACATGTTTTAAAGCCGGATGAAACAGGGGTGCGTGCATAAAACAAATATTGTGTTTATCCAATTGCTTTTTAAGTGAATCAACATTATTTGAAAATTTATACCCTAAATATTCCAACACATTTGAAGAACCACTTACCGAAGAAACTCCGTAATTACCGTGCTTGGCAACTTTTACTCCGCAAGCCGCCGCAACAAAAGCAGAGAGCGTTGAAATATTAAAAGTATTTTTAGAATCACCGCCGGTTCCGCAAACATCAATACTTGGAATTTCAATGTTTACAGGAACACATAATTCCAATAAAACATCCCGGTAGCCACCCAGTTCCTCAACGCTTATCGGGCGCATTAAATAAACCGTGAGTAAAGAAGCGGCCTCAGCAGCATTTGCTTTTCCTTCCGAAATTAAAAGCAACACTTCTCTCGCCTCCTGTTTAGTAAGCGTTTGACTCTCGTATAATTTTTTTAAATACTTTTTCATTTTATATTTTCCCTTTGAAATTATCAGCCTGTTCCACCGCAGCGGGATGTTGAAGGCCTAACTAAAAACCCAATTCTTAATAATCTGCTCACCATATTCAGATAAAACGGATTCAGGATGAAACTGCACACCTTTTACTTTATATGTTTTATGTTTCAGCGCCATGATGTTTCCACTTTCATCGGTCGCAGTAACATCAAAGCAATCAGGTAAACCATTTGTGTCAACAACCCAGGAATGATATCGGCCTGCTTTAAATTCTTTCGGACAATCTTTAAATAGAACATCCTCTTTTAATAATTGGACGGGTGTTGCAATACCGTGATACACGTTGTCAAGGTTTTTCAATTTTCCGCCAAATGATTCTCCGATAGCCTGTAAACCGAGGCATACACCCAAAATATCTTTCTTGCCTCCGTATTCTTTAATGACATCCGGTAAAATTCCTGCTTCATTGGGCAAACCCGGGCCGGGCGATAAAAGTATTTTATCGTACTCATCGATTTTTTTTAATTCAATCTTATCGTTGCGATGTACTTCAACCGGAAAATCACAAGCTTTCTCAAGCAGATGAACCAGATTGTAAGTGAAACTATCGTAATTATCCAATACTAAAATTTTCATACTAACTCTTTTTTAATTTTTACAATTTTATCTTTTGAAGCCAGCTCGACTGCTTTTCGCAATGCTCCTATTTTATTAAATACTTCATTTAATTCGTTTTCTTCAACTGAAGAATCAACAATTCCCGCGCCTGCTCTGTAAAACAATGAATTATTTTTACTCAAAAAAGTGCGAATCATTATGGCGTGATTCAATGAACCGTCTAAGCCGATTAATCCAACCGCCCCGCCATAAAAACTACGCGAAGTTTTTTCATATGCATCTATCAATTGCATTGCTTTATGTTTTGGCGCGCCTGACAGTGTGCCTGCGGGAAAAGAATCACACAAAACTTTAAAAGCGGAAGAATTTTCTTTTAATACGCCCGTAACTTTTGAAACCAAATGTATCACGTGCGAATAAATCTGCGCCTCTTTCAGTGTTTCCACTTTCACTTCTTTACAATGCCTGCTTAAATCGTTACGTGCCAGATCAACCAACATCATATGCTCGGCATTTTCTTTCTTGTCATTCTGTAAACGCTCTACAGATTTTAAATCTTCCGCATCATTCTCTGTACGTTTGTATGTTCCTGCAATCGGATGAATTTCCGCTTTGTTATTTTCAACTACCAATTGCGCTTCGGGTGAAGAACCGAAGAATTTAAAATTTCCGTAATCAAAGTAGAATAAATAGGGAGAAGGATTCACTCTTCGTAACTGACGATACGCGTTAAATTCATCGCCTTTAAATTTTCTTTCAAACCTTCTTGATAATACCAATTGAAAAACATCTCCGAGCCTGCAATGTTTTTTCGCTTCTTTTACCATTGCAACATATTCTTCATCCGAATTATCGGAGATTTCATTTTCATCCGCTTCAAAGGAAAATTCGGCAACTGTTTTATTAATCAGTAAATTTTCAATCTCCGTAAATTGTTTCTGCAGATCCTTTTCATTTTCCGAATTACAGGTAATAACAACCTCATCGTTAAAATGATTAATTACAATAATATTTTTATACAAAGAATAAATTGCCAAAGGAATTTCTGTTTCCGCTGCTGAATTTTTCAGTTCAATATCTTCCATCAATTGCACCGCATCATATGAAGTATATCCAAAAAGTGATTGCCCCGCTTCCGCGTCATAACTCTTAATAAATTTTTCTATTTCGATATTCAAATCTTCAGGCGCAGCTAAGCGTTCCGTAATTTTATTTTTAAGAATTACTTCGTCTTTCTTAATAACTATCGTTGATAGCGGTTCAAAGCAAATAAAAGACCTGCTGTTCTTGCCCGAATGGTAATCCGAGCTCTCCAATAAAAGCGGCTCGCGGTACCTGTCGCGTATTTTTAAATAAATACCCACCGGCGTAAGCAGGTCGCCGCTTATTTTTCCGGTAAGTGTATGTATTTTAATTTTTTTCATTTTTTCCTTATTTCATTTAGCTCGTGTGGGTGAAAATAAAAAGCCCGTTGCTTTGTGAACAACGGGCTTCAAAATTTTTTCTGCCTTACTAAATACTTAGCCGTTCACAACTTTTGTTGTAAACCACCACCATGCATTTTGTAAGTTATTTGCTTTCATTACGCCGACAAATATAAAGCAATTCAAATTCAATTTCCAAATTTTTGTTTAATTCATCTTATTATTAAGCCATCTGTCTCCTTAAAAACCAACATTTTACATTAAAAACTGCTATTACGCAAAAAATGCCGTATTTTGACGAAATTTTTAAATTATGAAGAAACTGATTATACCTGCTTTATTTATGGCAACTCTTAACCTTTCAGCGCAGGTTTCCGGAATTAACCTCGCTAATATTGATAAAAGTGTTGACCCGCGCGACGACTTTTACCAATTCGCAAACGGAACCTGGTTAAAAAACACGCAAATTCCCGGCAACGAATCGAGTTGGGGAAGTTTTAATGAAATTGTTGACCGCAATTACGATAACCTGAAAAAAATTCTTCAGGAATGTGCCGCTGATAAAGCCGCCAAACCCGGAAGCAACCGCCAGAAAATAAAAGATTTTTATTTGTCGGGTATGGATACTGTAAAACTTGAGAAAGAAGGTTACACACCCATCGAACCTATGCTGGCGCAGATTGATAAAATGGCAAACACTACGGATATGTTCAAAACCGTTAGCGAATTTCATTATAAAGGGATTGCATGCCTTTTTGCTTTTTATGTTTATGCCGATTTAAAAAACTCAGTACAAAACACACAGTACTTTAGTCAGGCCCAATTGGGTTTACCTGATAAAATGTTTTATACCGATGCCAAATATGAAAAAATCCGCGAAGCGTATAAAAAACACCTGGAGAATCTTTTTGTTTTAATCGGCCAGGCACCTGAATCCGCTAAAAAAAACGCTGAGATCGTTTTCAATCTTGAAAGCAAATTTGCGGAAGTTTCGATGGGACGCCTTGAATTACGCAACCAGGAAGCCCAGTATAACAAATTTACCAAAGATGAATTCTTTAAGAAAAGTAACAATCTTGATTTTACAAATTATTTAACTTCTTTAAAAGTTAAAACTCCCTTTACAGAAGTGATTGTAGGACAGCCTTTGTTTTTTGAGAAATTAAACGGGATGATTAAATCTGTTCCGCTGGAAGACTGGAAAGTATATTTAAAATGGAGATTACTGCATGAAGCTGCACCGTATTTAAGTCCCGCTTTCGAAAAAGAAAATTTTTCTTTTTACGGGACAGTTATGTCCGGGGCGAGAGAAATGAAACCTCGCTGGAAAAGAACTTTACGCACTATTGACGGCAACGTTGGCGAAGCTTTAGGACAAATTTTTGTAGATAAATACTTTAATGCCGACGCCAAAAAGAAAGTGAATACTATGGTTGATAATCTTTTTGCAGCTTTTAAACAACGCATTGAAACCCGCGATTGGATGAGTGCCGAAACAAAACAAAAAGCTACCGAGAAACTGGGTAAGATTACCCGCAAACTCGGTTTTCCGGATAAATGGAAAGATTATTCGACATTGACTATAAAAAATGATGCCTACATAGATAACATTTTCCGTTCGAGCGAATTCAGCATGAATGAAATGTTGGGTTACATCGGCAAACCGGTTGATAAAACCAAATGGGGAATGACTCCTCCGACTGTGAACGCATATTACAATCCACCCAATAACGAAATCGTTTTTCCGGCAGGAATTATGCAACCTCCATTCTTTAACCCGGCAGCTGATGATGCAATGAATTACGGAGTGATGGGTGCAGTAATCGGGCACGAATTAACACACGGTTTTGATGATCAGGGTTGCAAATTTGACGGAAACGGAAACATGGTAAACTGGTGGACGGATGCAGATAAACAAAAATTTGATGCGCGTACCGCAGTAGTTCGCGATCAATTCAGCGCTTACGTGGCTATTGATACCTTGCTTGTAAACG
>Ga0210400_10000493_pt1 | contig 44111 bp, 45 predicted proteins | sample IncBWH26MmetaG_FD_155456 | JGI IMG/M metagenome (GOLD analysis project Ga0210400, IMG submission 155456) | Forest soil microbial communities from Barre Woods Harvard Forest LTER site, Petersham, Massachusetts, United States - Inc-BW-H-26-M | ecosystem: Environmental > Terrestrial > Soil >... | reverse complement strand
CGAGGCAGCCGATCTCCTCGTCGTAGGAGAAGGCCAGGTGCACGGGCCGGCGCGGGTTCGCCGCGACCAGGCCGGGCACCGCGCCCAGCGCCAGCGCCAGGAAGCCCTTCATGTCGCAGGTCCCGCGGCCATAGAGCCGCCCGTCGCGCTCCACCACGGTCCAGGGGTCGGTGCTCCAGGGCTGGCCGTCCACCGGCACCACGTCGGTGTGGCCCGACAGCACGGCGCCGCCCTCGATGTTGGGGCCGACCGTGGCCAGCAGGTTGGACTTGGTCCCGTCCCCGTTCAGCACGCGGCGGTGCGGCACGCCGTGCCGGTCGAGATAGGCCTCCACCCACTCGATCAGCTCGAGGTTCGAGCGGCGGGAGGTGGTGTCGAACCCGATCAGGGTCTCGAGGATGTCGCGGTCGGGGCCGGAGAAGCTCATGGCCAAGAGCCATAGACCCACGCCCGCGAGGCCTCAAAGGAATCTGCGCCTGTGCTACGACGGGCCATGGCGACCGCCCCAAAGATCACCGTCCGGCCCGCCCGCCGCGAGGATGTCGCCGCCATCGTGGCCCTGCTGGCCGACGACGGCCTGGGCGCGGGCCGCGAGGTGGTCTCCGACCCGCCGGCTCCCGCCTACCTCGAAGCCTTCGACAGGATCGCCGCCAACCCGCGCGCCCTGCTGGCGGTCGCCGAGGACGCCGAGGGCCGCGCCGTGGGCACGCTGCAGCTCAGCTTCATCGCCGGGCTCTCCAACCAGGGCGCGGAGCTGGCCCTGGTCTCGGCGGTCCGCATCGCCTCCAGCCTCCGCGGCCAGGGCCTCGGCGAGATCCTGATGCAGTGGGCCATGGACGAGGCGCGGGCCCGCGGCTGCCGGCAGATGGAGCTGCTGAGCCACGCGAGCCGGACCGATGCGCATCGGTTCTATGAGCGGCTCGGATTTGTCAGCAGCCACATCGGAATGAAGCGGGCGCTGTAGGGCCGCGTCGCGAACTGCGGCTTAAATCTCATGGCGGCCAGTTTGCTTGGCGTTCCGGGCAACTCAAGGCCGCGCCAAAGGCGCACCGCGACGCGGGCGGCCAAGGGCCGCGCCTTGACTTGCCCGGAACGCCAAGCTCGCATCATCCATGAGAACTAAGGCGGGGTGGCATCTAGGAGATGGCCACACCCACGACATCTCGCCCTTCCCCGCCATGCGCTGGCTTAGGCGCGGACTCATACGTCCGATCAAGAGCCGCTAGTGGACATAGAGGCAACGACCGAGTTCGACCCCCTAGCGGTGCTTCGGAGAGTCCGCATACGGTGTGGTCAAGGTTGATCGTTGGGGGGCGGCGCGTTGGAAATCCACAAACCCAAGCTGTGGCACGGCTGGCGCGAGTTCCTGAAGGAGTACGGGATCATCGTGCTCGGCGTGCTGACCGCGCTCGCCGCGGAGCAGCTTGCCGAAAACGTGCGTTGGACCCAGAAGCTGGCTGAAACCCGCGCCCAGCTGAGGATCGAACTCTCCGGGGACGCCGGTAGCGGGCTCGGGTGGCTCGCCAGCGGGCCGTGCATCGACAATCAGCTCGAAGCCTTGAACGAGAGCGTCTGGGCGGCCCGGCGCACCGGCGTATTCTCGCCGCCGCCGCGCGCCTACGGTCCATCGCTCTTCGAGTTCAAATCGGACGCCTGGCTCAACGCACGATCGCTGCAGGTTTCCGACCACTTCTCACCAGAAGAGACGAGCGACTTCAGCGCCGCCTATTTCTTCGCCAGCGAGCTGAAGGACGACCTGTTGCAGCTGCGCCAGGTTGCTGCCGCCCTGGCGCCGCTCGCGCGCCCCCTGGATCACGTAACGCCGGCCGAGGCCGACGCGTTCGTCAGCCGCATCGGCCAGGCCCGCGAGCTCCAGTCGCGGATGCACCTGGCGGCGATGCTGATGATCAAGGACGCTGAGCGTCTCGGTGCGCCGCCGCGAATGCAGGCGGTGCAGCGCGACACGGCGGAGATGCGGGCCGAGCGCGGCGGCTGCGTTTCGGATCCATCGAAGATCCAGGAGGTGCTGCGCCGGCCCAACCTCGATCTAGACGCAACCTTCCAGGCGCTTAACCTTGCCAAGCCCCCAATCCAGGACTGACCTCCCGCGTCTGGCGGTCGGCGTCCAGAGGCCGCTTCCCACCCATCTCGGGCATCCCGAGAGTCCGTTTGCCGGTTGGTCGCGAACGGCTCCTCCATCCATGACCCGACCGCCTCCTAGGCTTGTGAGTACGCCGCCTCGCCCCGGGACGCCGCGCGGCCCCTACCCCTGCTCCACAGTCCCCGGACCGGGCAGGGAATCGATCAGCTCGATGCGGAAGATCAGCGCCGCGTTGCCGGGGATCGGGCCCTGGCCTTCGGAGCCGTAGCCCAGTTCCGGCGGGACATAGAGGATCCACTCGTCGCCCGGGCGCATCAGTTGGATGGCTTCCTGCCACGCCTTGACCAGGTTCTTCAGCGGCATGCTGGCCGGCTGGCCGCGCTCGTAGGACGAATCGAAGACCGTGCCGTCGATCAGCTTGCCCTCGTAGTTGACCTTCACCTCGTCGTTGAGGTGAGGCTTGGCGCCGGTGGCGGGGCCGGAGTGGACGATCCTGTACTGCAGGCCGTCCGGCAGGACGACGACGCCGGGTTCCTTGGCGTTCTTGGCCAGGAACTGGGCCGAGGCGACGCTCTGATCGGGTGTGGCGGCGGCCTTCACCTTCGGTTGGCAGGCGGCCAGCGACAGGGCGGCGACGGAAATCATCAGAACACGGATCATATGGTCGAAACCTCTCTAGACCGCGCGGGGCGGGTAGCCCGCCTCGCGCAGGGCGTCCATGATTTCCTGGGTGTGCTGGGCGTCGCGGGTCTCGATCAGGATGTCGAACTCCGCGCCCTTGGCCGGCACGTCCAGGGCCAGGCGGTTGTGGGCCACCTCGATGATGTTGGCGCCCATCCGGCCGATGATCGCTGAGACGGTGCCCAGCAGGCCGGGCCGATCGTCGCCGATGATCCGTAGGCTGACGATCCGCTGCTCGCGGACCAGCTCGCGGGTCAGCACCGAGGCCAGCAGGCGCGTGTCGATGTTGCCGCCGGTGATCACCAGGCCGCAGCGCTTGCCGCGGAACTTCTCGGGGAAGGCCAGGAGCGCCGCCAGCGACCCGGCGCCCGCGCCCTCGGTCACCGTCTTCTCGACGTTGCAGTAGAGGGCGATGGCGCGCTCGAAGAAGGGCTCCTCGACCAGCAGCACCTCGTCGACCAGGGGCCGGGCGATGGAATAGCTGAGGTCGCCCACCTGCTTGACCGCGATCCCCTCGGCGATGGTCGCCCCGCCCGAGGCCGCGCCCGCGTTCATCCCGCGCATCCGGGCGGTGAACGAGGGGTACATGGCGGGCTCGAGGCCCACGACCTTGATGTCCGGCTTCACGTGCTTGGCCGCCGTCGCCATGCCGGCGATCAGCCCGCCGCCGCCGATCGGGATCGGCAGCACCTCCAGGTCCGGCGCGTCCTCCAGCATCTCCAGCGCCACCGTGCCCTGGCCGGCCATGACGTCGAGGTCGTTGAACGGGTGGACGAACACCAGATCGCGCTCCTCGCGCAGCCTCATGGCGAAGGCCGAGGCCTCGTCATAGCCCTCGCCGTCGATCACCACCTCGGCGCCGTGGGCCCGGGTCTGCTGCACCTTCACGAAGGGGGTGGCCCGCGGCATGACGATGGTCACCGGGATGCCCAGGCGCGCGGCGTGATAGGCCAGGCCCTGGCTGTGGTTGCCGGCAGAGGCTGCGATCACGCCGCGCTTCTTCTCCGCCTCGGTGAGCTGCAGCAGCTTGTTGAGCGCGCCCCGCTCCTTGTAGGCGGCGGTGAACTGCAGGTTCTCGAATTTCACCCACACCTCGGCGCCGGTGATCTCCGACAGGGTGCGCGACCGGCGGCACGGCGTGCGCTCGATATGACCCTGCAGCCGGTCTCGGGCCGCAAGGATGTCATCGAAGGCAAGGGTCATGGCGGGCCGGACGGTTGGAGGAGGCGGGAGCTTAAAAAGGGGCGCAACCTAACGGCAGGGTCGGCGCGGGGCAACGCTGCGCGTTCGCAAGTGCGAAGGCGGCGCGCCGAACTCTCCGCGACGAGGTTTAGAGCAGGTCGTCCCGCCCAGCTTTCTTCACCGCCTCCACCGCCGCCCGGACCGCGCCCGGCGCATCGCGGCGCGTCACCAGCACGACGCCGTTGTCGACCACCACCGCCAGGTCTTCGACCCCGGCCAGCACCACCACCGGCCCGTCGGAGATCGCCAGGTTGTTGGCCGTGCCGGCCGTCAGGACCGGCCCCTGCAGCACGTCTCCGGATGGCGTTTTCGCGCCTTCCGCCCACAGGGCGTCATAGGCGCCCACGTCGCTCCAGCCGACATCGGCGCCGACGACCACCGCCTTGTCGGTCCGCTCGAAGACCGCGACGTCGACGGCCACCGAGGGAACGGCGCGGAACGCCTCGCCCAGGCGCAGGGCGTCGCCCTCACGTGCGGCCTGGGCGAAGGCGGCGCGGGCCGCGGCGACCAGCGCCGGCGCCGTGCGCTCGGCCTCGGCGAGGAAGAGCTCGGGCCGGAACAGGAAGATGCCGGCGTTCCAACTGTAGGCCGGGTCGGCGACGTAGGTTTGCGCGGTGGCGAGGTCCGGCTTCTCCACGAAGGCCGCGACCCTGCGCACCGGGCCGTCTCCGGCCCCGGCGCGGATGTAGCCGTAGCCGGTCTCCGGCCCGGTGGGCTTGATGCCGAAGATCACCAGCGCGCCCGCCTCCGCCGCCGGCGCGCCCAGGGCCACCGCCGCGCGCAGGGCGGCGGGGTCGGCGATCCGCGCGTCGGCGCTCAAGAGCAGGATCAGCTCGGCCCCGGCTTCGACGGCGGCGAGCGCCGAGACGCAGGCGGCGGCCGCGGTGTGGCGGCCCTCCGGTTCCAGGATCAGGATCGACGCCGCCACCCCGACCTCGGCGAGCTGCGCCCGGGTCAGATCGGCGTGCGCCGCGTTGCCGATCACCATCGGCGGCGCGAAGGCCTCCGTCGTGAAGCGCAGCGCCGTCTCCTGGATGAGCGTCCGCGTCCCCCCGAGGGCGTGGAACTGCTTGGGGCGGCCCTTGGTCGACAGGGGCCAAAGCCGGGTGCCGGCGCCGCCGGACATCAGGACGGGGGTGATCTTGCTCACGGGCGGCTCTTTAGGCCGCTTCGGCCGGCGGGTCGAATGCCGCAGCCTTCGGCGCTTTTTGAAATCGCCTGGCCACACGGCGCGCCCCATAGTGGCCCCGTGCCCGAACCCAAGCCCGCCCTGCCGCTCCGTCCCGCCCTGTTCCTCGACCGCGACGGGGTGCTGAACGAGGACCGGGGCTACGTCTACCGCTGGGAGGACTTCCGCTGGATCCCCGGCGCGCGCGAGGCGGTCGCCGCGTTCAACCGGGCCGGCTGGCTGGTGATCGTGGTGACCAACCAGTCGGGCGTCGGGCGCGGCTACTACAGCGAGGACGCGGTGCGGACCCTGCACGCCAGGATGGCGGAAGACCTGGCCGCCGTGGGCGCCCACATCGACGCCTTCTACTACGCCCCGCACCATCCCGAGGCGCCCGTCGAAGCCTACCGCCACCCCGACCCGCCGCTGCGCAAGCCCAACCCCGGCATGATCCTCCAGGCCCTGGCCGAGTGGCCCGTCGACCGCGACGCCTCGCTCCTGGTCGGCGACAAGCCTTCGGACCTGGAGGCCGCGCTCCGGGCCGGGATCCGCGGTGTCCTGTTCGAAGGCGGCGACCTGCGCCAGTTCCTCAGCGACGAGGCGCTGCTGCCGCCCGCCTCTCCCCCCGCGTAACGAGAGAGGGAGAGGCCGCTACCGCCCCTCCATCCGCTCCAGCATCCGCTCCAGGGTCCCCAGCTCGTCCGCCTCGCCCGGCGGCTTGTCCCAGCGGATGCGGTTGATCCGGGGAAACCGCATGGCGACCCCGGACTTGTGCCGCGTGGACCGCTGCAGCCCCTCGAACGCCACTTCGAACACCAGGCCGTGGTGCGGATCGGCGCGCACCGAGCGCACGGGCCCGAACCGCTCGAGGGTGTGGTCGCGGACGTATTTGTCGATCTGCTTCAGCTCCTCGTCGGTGAAGCCGAAATAGGCCTTGCCGACCGGGGTCAGCATCCGCTGGCCGGCCTCGCCTTCGGTCCAGACCCCGAAGGTGTAGTCGGAGTAGAAGCTGGACCGCTTGCCGTGGCCGCGCTGGGCGTACATCAGGACCGCGTCGATCAGCAGCGGGTCGCGCTTCCACTTGAACCACGGCCCCTTCGGGCGGCCCGCCTCGTAGATCGAGTCCCACCGCTTCAGCATCAGCCCCTCGGCGATCTGCGGATCGCCGGGCGGCGGATCGGCGCGCAGGGCGGCGATTTCCGCCCAGGTCTCGAAGGGCTGCACCGGCGACAGGTCGATGCGCGGGCTCGCCTCCCGGGCGACGAAGGCCTCCAGGCGCTTGCGGCGTTCGGCGAAGGGCAGGGGCCGCGTGTCCTCGGCGCCTTCGGACAGCAGGTCATAGGCGCGGATCGCGGCCGGGAAGGCGGCCAGGGCCTTGGCGTCGACGGTCTTGCGGTTGAGCCGCTGCTGCAGGTCGGCGAAGGAGGCCACCTTGCCCTCGCGCATGACCAAGAGCTCGCCGTCGATCACGCCCTCGGCTTCAAGGGCGCCGACCACGTCGGGAAAGCTCCTGGAGATGTCGTCGCCGGTCCGCGTGTAGAGCCGGCGCACCCCGCCCTCGTTCACCGCCTGCACCCGGATGCCGTCCCACTTCCACTCGGCCGCATAGTCGGCGGGGTCGAGCTTGGCGAAGTCCACGGCCTCGTCGATCGCCTGGGCCAGCATCGCGGGACGGAAACGCCCCGGGTTCTCCGACGACGGCCGCTCCGACCGGCCCTCCAGCCAGGCGAACAGGTCCTCGTAGGGCGGGTGGAGCGCGTGCCACAGCTCCTCGATCTCCGCCGCCGGCACGGGCTCGGCGCCCATGTCGGCGGCCGCCCGCTTGGCCAGGCGCGCGGTCAGCCCGACACGCAGGCCGCCGGTCATCAGCTTCAGCAGCGCCCAGCGCCCGGTGGGCTGCAGGGCGTCCAGCCAGCCCTCGATCAGCCGCTGCACCTCGGCCCGCGTCGCCCCGCGGAGCGCATCGACCACCTCCGACAGCTCCGGCTCGCGGTTGGCGCCGGGCCTGGCCGGCCAGACCAGGGCCACGGTCTCGGCCAGGTCGCCGACGTAGTCGTAGGACCACCAGAAGAGCTGCGGGTCCATCCGCTCTTCCACCGCCTTGCGGATGAACGCCGGCTTGGCCGCGTCGAAGGAGAGGTCCCCGGTCAGCGCCGCCAGCGCCCAGCCCCGGTCCGGGTCCGGAGTCTCCCGCAGATAGTCGCGCACCAGCGTCAGCTTGGCGTTGCGAGACGCCGTCAGCGACAGCCGGTCGAGGAGCTCGGCGAAGGCTCTCATGCGGTCGCAGCGCCCCCTCCACCCTTCGGCTCCCCCTCCCCCGCCAGCGGGGGAGGTTTCAGGGCGATCGGCTCAGATACCTCACCCGTGCAACGGGGGAGGGGGACCACGAAGTGGTGGAGGGGGCGCTGCGGTGGGCAGGGACGATCAGTCATCGTCCTCCTCCTCATACCCGACCAGCGCCAGGGCCCGGGCTGGCACGCCGTGCAGGTCCGCCCACCTCGCCAGGGCCTCCTCCCGCCCGTGGGTGATCCACAACTCTCCCGGGCGTAGTTCGTCGATAGTCGACGTAAGCTCGTCCCAGTCGGCGTGGTCGCTGATCACCAGGGGCAGCTCCACGCCGCGCTGGCGGGCCCGGGCGCGGACCTGCATCCAGCCGGAGGCGAAGGCGGTCACCGGATCGGGGAACCGGCGGCTCCAGCGGTCCTGGGTCGCCGAGGGCGGAGCAATGACGATCTGGCCTGCGAAGTCCTGCTTCTTGCCCGTCGTGGCGGGCGCCAGCGGGCCCAGGTCGATGCCGCGCCGCTCATAGAGCGCGTTCAGCCGCTCCAGGGCGCCGTGCACATGGATGGGCCTGTCCCATCCCGCCTCGCGCAGCAGGCGGATGATCCGCTGTGCCTTGCCGAGCGCATAGGCCCCGACCAGGTGGCTCCGCTCCGGGAACTGCGCCACCGAGCGCAGCAGGCGCGCGATCTCCTCGCGGTCGTCCGGATGGCGGAACACCGGCAGGCCGAAGGTCGCCTCGGAGATGAACACGTCGCAGGGGACCGGCTCGAAGGGCGGGCAGGTGGGGTCGCGCCGGCGCTTGTAGTCCCCGCTCACCACCATGGTCAGGCCCTTCCAGCGCACCACCGCCTGGGCCGAGCCCAGCACGTGGCCCGCGGGGACCAGCGTCACCGTCACCTCGTCGCGCGGCACCGCCTCGCCATAGGCCGCGCCCTGCGTCGCGCCGGCGAACTCCAGGCCGTAGCGCTCCGCCATGATGTCCAGGGTTTCCGCCGTCGCCAGCACCGCTCCATGGCCCGCCCGCGCATGATCGGCGTGGCCATGGGTGATCACCGCGCGCGCCACGGGGCGCACCGGGTCGATGTAGAAGTCCCCGGGGGCGCAATAGAGCCCCTCGGGCCTCGGGCAGAGCAGGTCCTGGGGCCGGATCATCGCCTTTCAATGTAGTGCGCGGCCCAAGGCTCCGCTCAAGAGCCCGATTGACCGGCCGCCGCCCTGGTCCTACCGGCTTCCCCCATGAGCGAAGTCCCCGCCGCCTTCCGCGAGATCGCCGAGCGCATGGTGGAGGTGACGCCCCAGGCCGCCGCGCTCGGCATGCGTTTCGTGTCCGTCTCGCCCGCCCGTGGCTCGCTCGAGGTCCCCTGGCGCGAGGACCTGGTGGGGGACCCCGACACCGGCGTGATCGCCGGCGGGGTGGTGACCACCTTGCTCGACCACACCTGTGGCCTGGCCATGGCCGCCGCCGCCGGGAGCGAGCCGTTCTCCACCGCCACGCTCGACCTGCGCATCGACTACATGCGCGCCGCCGCGCCGCGGGCGGGCGTCACCTGCGAGGCCCACTGCTACAAGCTCACCCGCACCATCGGCTTCGTGCGCGCCGAGGCCTGGGACGCCGACAAATCGGACCTGATCGCCACCGCCCAGGCGGCCTTCGTGCTGAACCGGCCAGCGCCGGCGCCAGCCTCATGAGCCAGGCCGCCGCGACCCAACTGGAGACCTTCCTGCAGCGCGTGCCCTATGTGCGCTTCCTGGGCATGCAGGCCGAGCTGGCCGGCGACGAGATGACCGCCATCCTGCCCTTCGCCCCGCACCTGATCGGCAACACCTTCATCCCGGCCCTGCACGGCGGAGTGATCGGCGCCTTCCTGGAGATGACGGCGCTGGCCCAGCTTTCCGTCGCCCAGCCGTCGCCGCGGGTGCACAAGACCATCGACATCACCATCGAGTACCTGCGGCCCGGCCGCGCGCTCACCGCCTACGCCCGCGCCGACCTGCGCAAGGTCGGCCGCCGCATCGCCAACGTGCACGTCGAAGCCTGGCAGGAGGACCGCGCCCAGCCCTTCGCCGCACTCCGCGGGCACTTCCTGCTGAGTTCGGACTAAAAACCCTTCTCCCACAAGGGGAGAAGGATCACTTCGGCGCCGCCGCCATCTCCTTGTGAACCTCATCCAGCGCCGCCTGGGCCTTGGCGGCGGCGTCGGTGTCGCCCTTGGCCTTGGCCTGCACCAGCATCCCCGTCGCCTCCATTTCGCGCACCGGCAGCAGGTGGGTGTCGTCGGCGTGCTTGAAGGGCCCGGTCTGGATGCGTTCCAGGATCGCCCGCTGGCGCCTGGCCTCGTCCGAGTCGCCCACGCCGTAGCTGAAGATGAAGTCGGCGATCTTCTTCTTCACCGCGGGATCCAGGTCGGCGCGCCACACCATCGGGTCCTCCGGAATGGTCGGCGAGGTCCAGATCACCTGCAGAGCGTCCAGCGCCTTCTTCGACTGGTCGGTGCCGATCGCCCCTAGCCGGTCCATCGAGCGGGTGTTGTCCGTCGCCGCCGGCAGCACGCCGTTGGCCACGGCGTAGAGGTTGGCCTCGGCGCTGGCCGAGCGCACCGTCTTGAAGCACTTCGCCGGGTCGATGCCGCGCGGGCCGAACAGATAGGTGTTGGGCGCCAGGGTTCCGGAGGTCGATTTCGCATCGCCCATGCCGAACTCCATCGCCTGGCCGCACTTCAGCAGCTTCTCCAGCGTGATCCCGGAGCCCTTCTTGACGATGATCACCCCCTGGTAGCCGTCGTGGCCGTTGGGGTGGGTGGTTCGCGCGAACACCTCGCCGCCGGCCCGGCGCACCGCCTCCAGCCCCGACTGGTTGGTGAACCAGCCCAGGTCCGACTGCTTGAAGCGCATGGCCTCGATCAGGGCCGAATAGTTCGAGCCGAAAAAGGGCTTCACGGTGAGGCCCGTGGCCTTCTCCATGTCCTTCAGGAACGGGCCCCATTCCTGCATCTGGGTCTGCGCCGCCTCGGTGGAGACGATGGAGAAGATGAGCGGCTTGTCCGCCTCGGCCTTGGGCGCGGGCTTGGAGCAGCCGGCGAGGGCGAGGACGGCGAGAAGGGGCAGGAGGCGGCGCGTGATCATGGCGCGGAGCATAGCCCAGCTTCCTGTCGATGGAACAACGGCGGTTTCTGCCCAATTCCGTCGTCCCGGCCGCAGCGAAGCCCCCGGGTCCGACGAAGGTCGGCTCGACGACAGGCTCCGAGCCGGGACCCGGAGGTTCAGGCTGTGCGGTCGCCCCTGGGTCCCGGCTCGGCCTTGCAGGCCGTCCGGGATGACGAAGGTTGTTGCGGCGTCTGAAATCGAGCGGGCGCGGCGGGTCAGACCGCCGCCAGCTCGCGCTCTTCCTGGTCGGCGTACTGGCCGCCCTTGCGGTAGCGGTAGAGGTAGTCCGGCAGCACCGCTTCCAGGGTCGTGGGCGTGATCCCGAGGTCGACGAGGCCCGGGAAGGCGCCGCTGACCACATTGTCGACCTTGAGCAGGGTCACCTGGTCGGAGGTGACCGGCGGCTTGATCAGGCCGTCGCCCAGCAGGCTCAGCGACAGGTCGCCCAGCGAGCCCAGCAGTCGCGCCGCGGGCCAGGGGATCGGCAGCAGCAGGCGGCGCTTGCCGATCTCCGCCAGCATCAGCTCCATCAGCTCGCGGAAGCTGAAGGTCGCCGGGCCGCCCAGCTCATAGGTGCGGCCGGCCGCGTCCGGAGCGCTCGCCATCGTCGCCAGCGCCTTGCCCACGTCGCCCACGAACACTGGCTGGAAGCGGGTGTGGCCGCCGCCCACCAACGGCAGCACCGGGCTGATCTGCGCCATGGCGGCGAAGCGGTTGAAGAAGTCGTCCTCCGGTCCGAACACCACCGACGGCCGCGCGATCACCGCGTCCGGATAGACCGCGCGGACCGCGGCCTCGCCCTCGGCCTTGGTGCGGGCGTACTTGGACTCCGAGTTCGCGTCCGCGCCCAGGGCCGACATGTGGACCAGGCGGGTCACGCCCTCGGCCCTCGCCGCCTCGGCGACGTTCTTCGCGCCCATCACGTGCAGGGCCGTAAAGCCCTGGCGGCCGGTCTCGTGAGCCACGGCCACCAGGTTCACCGCGGCCTGCGCGCCCACCAGCGCGCGGCGCAGCGAGGCCGGGTTGCGGACATTGGCCTGGACGATGTCGATCTGGCCCACGTCGCCGTGCAACCGCATGGCGTAGGCCTTGGCTGGATTGCGCACGGCGACCCGGATCCGCCAGCCGGCCTTGGCGAGTTGGCGCACGGTCTGGGCGCCGATGAAGCCGGATCCGCCGAAGACGGTGACGAGGTTCTGCATGGAGGATGCCGATAGACGATGCCGCCCGCGGCTGCAATCCAGCGGGGACTCCGAGGCCGAGTTCGGGGTGGCGGCGCGGTCGCTTTCAAACCACCAAGGACGCCAAGAGCACCAAGGCGACACGAAGACCGCGAAGACCAGATGGAGGCCGGAACGATCGGTCTGGATAGGCGCGCGACGCGCGGCGGTGTTTGACCGTCGTAGCTGCGCCAGCCGATCCAAGGTCGGCGCCGACCTCTTCGTGGTCTTCGTGTCCTTGGTGGCCTTGGTGTAAAAAAAGACGGCGCCTCGATTTCTCATGGAGGCGCCAATGCCGCACGTTCCAGCCGTTGACCGCCGCAGGGCGGGGCTTTAAGGAAGCCGGCTCGCGCGATCCGACGGATCGGGCCCAGGTGGCGGAATTGGTAGACGCGCTGGCTTCAGGTGCCAGTGGCTTAACGGCCGTGAAGGTTCGAGTCCTTTCCTGGGCACCACCGCGTTCGGTGAATGCGCCCTTCCCGGGCGCCACCGTTTGAGGTGGAGATTGCGGCGCCCCTTACCCAGGCGCCCCCCGGTTCTCTATATGGAGGGTTGGGGTTGATAGGCGGGAGCGCTTCTTGAAAAAGGCAGCCACCTTCGTGCACCAGGGCGACCTGCCGGCCGGCGCGCTGGCGGGCGCGAGCGTCGTGGCCATCGATTCGGAGACCATGGGCCTGCGCCTGGGGCGCGATCCCCTCTGCGTGGTGCAGCTCTCCGCCGGGAACGGCGAGGCCCATCTGGTGCAGCTCGACCGGGCGACCTATGACGCGCCCAACCTGAAGCGGCTGCTCACCGACCCGTCCGTGCTGAAGCTGTTCCACTTCGGCCGCTTTGATATCGCCATGTTCTGGTTGCACCTTGGGGTGGTGACCGCGCCCGTCTACTGCACCAAGATCGCCTCCAAGCTGGCTCGCACCTACACCGACCGCCACGGCCTGAAGGACGTCACCAAGGAGCTGCTCGGGATCGACCTTTCCAAGGCCCAGCAGAGTTCCGACTGGGGCCAGGGCCAGCTCAGCGAGGAACAGGTCGCCTACGCCGCTTCCGACGTCCTGCACCTGCACGCCCTGCGTGAGCGCCTCGACCAGATGCTGGCGCGCGAGGGCCGCGACGGCCTGGCGCGCGCCTGTTTCGACTTCCTGCCGCAACGCGCCCTGCTGGACGTCGCCGGCTGGGAAGACATCGACATCTTCGCCCATAGCTGACCATGAGCGCGGTCTCCGACATTCCCCTGCCCGGGACGCCGTCCGGCGGGGCCTCGCGGCGGGCCTCGATCCAGCGGTGGCGGCGGCGCTCGCGGCTGATTCGGCTCCTGCGCGTGGCGCTGCCCGCGCTGATCGGGGCGATCCTGCTCGGGCTCGGGGCCTCGGTCGTCTACAACGCCTTCGCCTCCCGCACCGCCCCGGCCAGGGACTCCAACGCCCCGATCCGCCTGGTGAACCCGCACTTCGTCGGCCGCGACGCCCACGGCAAGCCCTTCCTGCTCACCTCGGTCACCGCCACCCGCGATCCGCAGAACTACCAGCGCGTCTACCTCGACCGCCCGACGCTCACCCTCGACACCGACGGGCCCGATCCGCTGCACATCACCGGGGGCTCCGGCATCTTCCACGAGGACACCGGCAAGTTGGAAGTCAGCAAAGGCGTGCGCATGTCCGGCGCCCGCGGCTCCTTCGCCACCGACTCCTCGCTGTTTGACACCAAGACCCAAGAATTGGTCGGTTCAGCCTCCGTTCAGGGGTTAGGGTCTCTTGGAGAAATCCAAGCGAAGTCCTATGGCGTCTATGACAACGGCGCGCGCATGGTCTTCTCAGGCGCGGTACATACGCGCCTGCAACCGAAATGAGGCTGAGCCTTCCGATGAAGAGCCTGATCGCGATGGCGGCGCTGACGGTGGCGGCGGGCGTGCTCGCCGCCCAGCCGGCGGCCGCGCAGCTAGCGAAGAGTTCCCGGGGGCCGATCGACGTCACCGCCGATCAGCTGGAGACCCACAACGCCGACTGCGTGTCGGTGTGGAGCGGCTCGGCCGAGGCCCTGCAGGACACCTCCCGCCTGCGCTCGGATGTCATGATCGCCCACCTGGAGGTCAAGAAGGGCAAGGCTGGAGCGGCGACCGGCGCGGCGTCCGGCAGCGCCTGCGGCGACATGATCAGCCTGGAGGCCAAGGGCAACGTCTACTACGTCTCCACGGACGGGCGGCGCGTGCACGGCGACAACGGCTTCTACGACGCGACCACCAAGATCATGACCATCACCGGCGACGTGACCGCGGTCGACGGCAAGAACGTCATGCGCGGCACCAAGATGGTCTACAACACCGACACCGGCGAGGGCCACGTCGAGGGCTCGTCCAAGGGCGCCGGGGCCAAGAACCGGCCGCGGGGCGTGTTCTATTCGAAGGACGACCAGAGCGCGGGCCAGACGGATCAGGGCCAGACGGATCAGGGAAAGACGGGCAAGACGAAGAAAGCCGCGAAGTGATCGGTGGCCGGGGCAGGTGAACGGGTGAAGGTCGAGCGGTTCGATACGGCTCCCGGCGTGGCCGGCGAAGGCCTCGTCGTCGACAACATCGGCAAGTCGTTCCGCGGCCGTCCGGTCGTGAAAGGCGTGAGCCTGCGTCTCGCGCGGGGCGAGGTCGCCGGCCTGCTCGGCCCCAACGGCGCCGGCAAGACCACCTGCTTCTACATGATCACCGGCCTGATCCCCGTCGACTACGGCGCGATCTACCTCGACGGCGAGAACATCACCGCCCAGCCCATGTACCAGCGCGCCCGCATGGGCGTGGGCTACCTGCCCCAGGAGACCTCGATCTTCCGCGGCATGACCGTGGGCGAGAACGTCATGGCCGTGGTCGAGCTGCGCGAGCGCGACCGCAAGCGGGCGCGCACCATGGTCACCGAGCTGCTGGAAGAGCTGCACATCGAGCACCTGCGCAATGCGCCCGCCATTTCGCTCTCGGGCGGCGAGCGCCGGCGCGTCGAGATCGCGCGGGCGCTGGCGTCCGAGCCGTCCTTCATGCTGCTGGACGAGCCCTTCGCCGGCATCGACCCCTTGGCCATCGCCGACATCCGCGAGGTGATCGCCTACCTCAAGCGGCGCGGCATCGGCATCCTGATCACCGACCACAACGTGCGCGAGACGCTGGACATCATCGACCGCGCCTCGATCATCCACGCCGGCGAGGTGCTGTTCGAAGGCGCGCCGGGCGAGATCGTCGACGATCCGGAAGTCCGCCGCGTCTATCTGGGCGACACCTTCGCCTGAGGCGTCGTTTTCGTTCGCTTCAGGATCAAACCGAAGGCGCGACGCCCGGCTGTCCCGGCCACCCCATCTGCGCCATCCGCTCGCTCATCGCCTTGCGGTAGCGGGCGCGCAGCACGGCCGGCCGCTCGGGATAGCGTTCCTCCAGGAATTCCGCGTCGGTCACCCGGTCGGTGCGGAAGCTGCGGAAATCGGTGCGCAGCTCGCACCAGGCGATCATCAGCCGCACTGTCTCGTGATAGCCCACCGCGAAGGGCCAGACGGTGCGCTCGCTCGTCCGCTCCTGCTCGTCGCTGTAGCGGATGGCGATCTTGCGCCCGCTGCGGATCGACTGGCGCACCTGGGCCATGTCGAGCCCGTCCGGGGCGACGTTCCAGCGCACCGCGGCCCGCGCGGAGGGCTCCAGGGCGAAGGGACGCAGCCGCTCGGGGACGGCGGCGCCGATCTTGGCGATCAGGTCCTGGGCGGCGCGCGCCAGGGCCGGGTCGCCGCGGCCCATCACCCACTGCGCGCCCAGCACCGCGGCCTCGATCTCGTCCGGCGTCAGCATCAGCGGCGGCAGGTCGAAGCCGCCGTCCAGCACATAGCCGACCCCGGCCTCGCCGCGGATCGGCACCCGCTGGCCCATCAGGTCGGCGATGTCGCGGTAGATGGTGCGCTTGGAGGTTTCCAGCTCCGCGGCCATGGCGTCGGCGGTCACCGGCCGCCGCGTGCGGCGCAGCACCTGGATGATCTGGAACAGCCGATCCGCGCGCCGCATCGGTGAAGACCCATCCTGCCAAAGTGCTGACAGAGTAGCCGCCTCTCCCCCGCGAAGCGAGAGGCAGAGGGCAGGGAAGGGCGGTTCGGGAGATCGAGACCTGCCGCCGGCCGGTCAAGGGTCCTCGGGCGACCCCTGGAGAGATGGAAACGCTCTGCCGCCCTCGCCCGTCCTCTCCCTCTCGCTGCGCGGGGAGAGGAGAAGTCTCGCGCATTAACCAATCGGTCGCGTTCGCCTGGCTAAGGTCGAAAGCAAGAAACAGGCCAGGGGGCTATTTTGGCGCTCAGCGCGCGACTTGAGGTTCGGCAGGGCCAGGGGCTGGTCATCACGCCGCAACTGCAGCAGGCGATCAAGCTGCTGCAGTTGTCGAATCTCGAACTGGAGGCCTATGTCGACGCCGAACTGGAGAAGAATCCCCTCCTGCAACGCGACGAACGGGACGCCGAGCCCGACGCCGAGGCGCCCAGCGAGGCGCCTGGCGACCTCTCCGCCGACCGCATCGACGACGCCGGCGCGCGCGCCGAGCTGGACGCCGCCGGCGACGAAAGCTCCCCCGGCGAGATGGCCACGGGCGACGGCGACCATCCCATGGGCGCGGCCGACGCCGGCGCCTCCGTCGACTGGTCCAAGGCCAGCCGCGGCGGCTCCTTCGAGGGCGATTCCGAAGGTCTGGAAGGCGCTCTCAGCCACGAGAAATCCCTGCAGGAATTCCTGCACGACCAGCTCTCCGCCTCGGGCCTGGCGGGCCCCGAGGCCGCCGCCGCCCTGGTGCTGATCGACGCGGTGGACGAGGGCGGCTATCTGCGCGCCGACCTGGCCGAGGTGGCCGAGCGCCTGGGCTGCTCCGAGGCGATGCTGGAGCGCGTGCTGGCGGTCCTGCAGGGCTTCGAGCCGGTGGGCGTCTGCGCCCGCGACGTTGCGGAATGCCTGGCGATCCAGCTCAGGGACAAGAACCGCTACGACCCGGCCATGGCGGCCCTGCTCGACAACCTGCCCCTGCTCGCCAAGCGCGACATGCCCGCGCTGAAACGCGCCTGCGGCGTCGACGACGAGGACCTGCGCGAGATGGTGGCCGAGCTTCGCGCGCTCACGCCCAGGCCCGGCGCCGCTTTCGGAGGCGAGCCGGCCCAGACCGTGGTGCCCGACGTCTACGTCCGCGAAGGCCTGGGCGGCCTGTGGCTGGTGGAGCTCAACTCCGAGACCCTGCCGCGCCTGCTGGTCGACCAGCGCTACCACGCCCGCGTCAGCGCCGCGGCGCGCACCGACCAGGAAAAGACCTTCGTCACCGACTGCCTGGCCCAGGCAAGCTGGCTGGTGAAGAGCCTCGACCAGCGGGCCAAGACCATCCTCAAGGTCTCCTCCGAGATCGTGCGCCAGCAGGACGCCTTCCTGGCCTATGGGGTCGAGCACCTGCGCCCGCTGAACCTGAAGACGGTCGCCGACGCCATCGGCATGCACGAATCCACGGTCAGCCGGGTGACCTCCAGCAAGTACCTGGCCACCCCGCGCGGCGTGTTCGAGATGAAGTTCTTCTTCACCTCGGCCATCCAGGCCACCGAGGGCGGCGAGGCCCACTCGGCCGAAAGCGTGCGCCACAAGATCAAGCAACTGATCGACACCGAGGCCAGCGAGCGCGACGTCCATTCCGACGACTCGATCGTCGATATCCTCAAGGAAGCCGGCGTCGACATCGCCCGTCGCACGGTCGCCAAATACCGCGAGGCCATGCGCATTCCCTCCTCGGTGGAGCGCCGCCGCCGGCTCAAGGAAACGGCCTGACCGCACCCCTCGATTGCGCCGTTCGCGGGAGAGGCGAAAATCACCGCCAGTTTGATTGACACCTTCCCCGCCGGGGCGCGTTGATCTTCCCATGCAAGTCCAAGTCACCGGCAAACATGTCGACGTCGGCGAGGCCCTGCGCTCGCGGGTTTCCGCCGAAATCTCCTCCAGCATAGGCAAGTACTTCGACCGCGACGGCGGGGGCGCCGACGTGGTGGTCAGCCGCGAGGGCCACGCCTTCAAGGTCGACTGCGCCGTCACCCTGGCCTCGGGGCGGCAACTGACCACCCAGGGGCTCGGCGGCGACGCCCACCTGGCTTTCGATGCGGCCATTGCACGCATGCAGAAGCGCATCCGCCGCTACAAGAACCGGCTGAAGGACCACCATCCCCAGGCGCTGGCCCGCCAGGCGGAGACCGCGGCCTACTACGTGCTGCAGTCGCCCCCCGACGAGGGCGACGACGACGGCTACGTGGAGGACGGGCCCGCCAGTTTCCCCGAGCCGATGATCATCGCCGAGACCGAAACCTCGATCGGCCTCATGACGGTTTCCATGGCGGTGATGGAGCTGGACCTGAGCGAATCTCAAACAATCGTGTTTCGAAATGCTGCGCACGGCGGATTGTCGGTGGTATATCGCCGGCCCGACGGCAACATCGGGTGGATCGACCCTGAGCGAACCAAGGCCAACGGGGTAGGAGCAAACGAGGCCTGAGCGCGTTTCGATCCGACGTCTGGGTAGCGGTTCGTCAGGGGGCGGGTCCGCAGGCTAATGCGAGTTTCTTGAAGAACACCATGCAGATCGGCGAACTTCTCGATCGCAGCGCGATCTCCGTGCGCGTGAGCGCCACCGACAAACGCAAGGCCCTGGCGGTGATCGCCGAGATCGCCGCGCGCAACTTCGGCCTCGACGCCGGCGACGTGCTCGACGCGCTGGCCGAGCGCGAGCAGGCGGGCTCCACCGGCGTCGGCCATGGCGTGGCGGCCCCGCACGCCCGCGTGGCGGGCCTGACCCGGCTGCGCGGCGTCTTCGTACGCCTGGATCACCCCGTCGATTTCGATTCCGTGGACGATCAGCCGGTGGACCTGATCTTCGCGCTGTTCGCGCCGAAGGAGGCCTCCGGCGTCGAGCACCTGCGTGCGCTGGCCCGCGTCAGCCGCGCCCTGCGCCAGGCGGACCTGCGCCAGCAACTGCGCCAGGCCCGCACCCCCGACGCCATCCACGCCCTGCTGGCCCAGGACCCGGCCCAGGCCTCGCGGTCGTCGGCGGCTTAGAAGAAATCCCTCCTCTTCAGGGGAGGGACAGACGGCGAAGCCGTCAGGGCGGGGAATTCGCGGTCAAGCTCGGACCTCGGCGTCCTGGCCCACAGACCCCCACCCGACCGAGGCTTTCGCCTCGGCCACCCTCCCCTAAAGAGGAGGGATGGGCTTTTGGGCTAGTGCACCGAGACCGGCGCCAGTTCGTGCGCCAGGGCGGCGGCGACGGCGCTGTCGCGGTCGGTGAGGACGGCCAGGCGCTCGCCGTCGGCGCGGTGCACCGCATAGAGCATCTGGCCGGGCTGGAGCTCGAAGCCCTGGATCTGTTCGGACGGCACGCTGGCCAGGATCTCGGCCGCGCTCACCGGGCGCACATAGACCAGGTTGGGACCGCCCAGGGCGGCGAAAGCTTCAGTCGTAAAAACGGGCGTCATCATGACCACCTCCATAAAACTCAACGCGTCGAACGGTCGCCGGTTCAGCCGGCCGCTCAGGGATTGAGACACCGGACATCCGGCTGTCTCTTCAGGAACACAGAATCTATGCTTCAGCCCTTGGTCCGGATGGGCACCCGGATCACTCGTTTTTCGGGCTCGGGCCGGCTTAGATCTATGTGCAACAGGCCGTGTTCGAGGCTCGCCTCTTCCACCACCATGCCGTCGGCCAGGACGAAGGCGCGAATGAACCCGCGCGCGGCGATGCCGCGATGCAGGAAGGCCTCCCCCCTGCCTGTGTCTCCCGGCCGCGTGGCGACGTCGTCGCGGCGGCCGGCGATCGTCAGTTGACGGTCTTCCATGGTCACCTCGAGCTGCTCGGGCGAAAAGCCCGCGACAGCCAGGGTGATACGGATCCCGCCGTCCCCGCGATCTTCCACATTGTAGGGGGGATAGCTCTCGGCGGCCGCTTTCGCGGCGCGCTCGACGAGACTTCGGGTGTGCTCGAAGCCCAACAGAAACGGGCTGTCGAAGAGTACCGGCCTGTTCATCCTCAAAGAGTCCTTGTCGAAAGCGACTCTCCGGCGGGTCCGCCCAGAAGCGGCGCGGCCCAGCCGGACAAGGACTCAGGTAAGGATCGGGCGGCGCAGTTTCAATGCGCTGCCCCCAGTCCTAACAACTCCGCGAAAGCGGAGATCTGGAGGCTTTCCCGCTCAGGATGGATCGGCCTGAGGGGGCGAGAAGGGCTCCAGATATAGCCGACGGCCCTGTTTGATCCCGGCTGACTTGATTCAAGTCAGCCGGGACAGGGTCTAGGCGATTTCAATGGCCGGCGCAGGGCGTTTGCGGCTGCGCAGCAGGCCGCCCGCTCCGGCCAGGCCGCCGATCATCAGCGCCCAGGCGCCGGGCTCCGGCACCGCGGCCGCCGCGGCGTCCGCCCAGGTCAGCGACGGAGAGACCATCTGCTCGCTGGCGCCCTCGCTGAACGACGGAGGCGCCGACGGAGCCGAGATCGATTCCGCCGCTATGCGTTCGCCGCCACCGCCACCGCCGCCACCGCCGCCGCTGGTGGCGCCGCTCAGGCTGGAGGTCACCGACCAGAAGCCGGTGCCGGTCGATTCGAAGGTCGCGCCGGTCTCGCCGACCAGCACGTGGGCCTTGGTCAGGTTCTCCGGGTCGAGCAGCGCCTGGAAGTTGGTGAGCTGGCTCGAATTCACCGAAAACTGCCCGAAGCCCGAATTGTAGGTGAAGCTCACGAAGTTCGCCGCCGTGAGCTTCTGCCCCGGGGTGAAGTCCTTCAGCACGATCTCGCCGACGCCCATGCCGCCGCAGGCCGCGCAGCTCCCGACGAAGTCGTAGACGACTACCGACGCCGCCGCCGGCGTCACGCCGGACAGGGCCAGGCCTGAACCCAGACAACAGGCCACCGCAAAGCCCATCAAACTGCGTTTACGCGCGACGCCCGCGCACTTGGTAAGGGTCATGTCCCAGTCCCTGAACAGCCAGCCGGAAAGCTCCAGCGGCGGTTCAACTACTTTACGTTGAAGTAGGTTCCAGGGGACTCGAAATAGCCCAGCCCGTCAGCCGCCACGACCCGCACCACCACGCTGTGCGGCCCTACGGCCAGGCTCCCCGCGGGCAGGGTCGCCGTGAAGCCGACGTTCACCAGGGCCGGGGTCTTGAAGTAGTTGGCCACATCCTGCCGGGGCGAGCCATAGGCCGTGCCGTAGGCCTTGCCGTCCACCACCACGTCGACCCCCTTGGCCGGGGCCTTGGCGACGGGATCGAAGCCGAAGCCGTCGAGCAAGATCGGGGCGCCGGCGGAGGTCACGGCCGGCGGCCTGCCGCGCGGGTCGACCGCCTGGCCGACGTGGTCGAGGAAGAAGCCCGCGGGCTCGCTCCGCTTGACCAGGCCCGCCGACATGCCTTCCGTCGGGGCGGCCACCGGCGCGGGCGCCTGGGCGACCGCCATCGGATCGGGCGGCGGATGGCGCGGCTTGCCCCGCTCGCAGGCGCAGAGCGCCAGGAGGGCCAGCATCGCGGCGGCGGGCAGGCGGCGTGTCACGTGGCGGACCCCGGTGGCGAACGGCCCCATGCATAGTCCGCCGCCGCGCGCTTCGCCTAGCCTGAAGAGCCGAATGTACATCCTCCCCGGTAGGATGCGCGGCGCTTGACGTATCCCCCCGGGGAGGATACGTCAATCCATGGCCCACGTCGTCCACCCGACCCACCCGGACATCATCAAGCGCCTGAAGCGCGCCGAGGGGCATCTGCGCAACGTGATCGGCATGATGGAGTCCGAGCGCTCCTGCATGGACATCGTCCAGCAGCTTCACGCGGTCGAGCGCGCCGTCGGCGCGGCCAAGAAGGTCCTGGTGCACGACCACATCGACCACTGCCTCGCCCACGCCGTGGAGGACGACGACCGCGCGCCGCAGGCGGCGATCGAGGAATTCAAAGAAATCACCAAGTACCTGTGAGGCCCACGTGACATCCGCCCACCTTCAGCACGACCACGTGTTCCTCGGCGAAGGGCACGACCGCAACGCGCGGCGCGTCTGGTTCGTGATCGCGCTCTGCGGGGCGATGATGCTGATCGAGATCGTGGGCGGCATGGCCTTCGGCTCCATCGCCCTGGTGGCCGATGGCCTCCACATGTCGACCCACGCCGGGGCCCTGCTGCTGGCGGCGCTCGCCTATGCCTTCGCCCGCCGCTATGCGAGCGACGCGCGGTTCACCTTCGGGACCGGCAAGCTCGGGGACCTCGCGGGGTTCAGCAGCGCCATCATCCTGGCGATGATCGCCCTGCTGATCGGCTACGAAGCGGTCTCCCGCATCGTCTCGCCGGTGGCGATCCACTTCCGCGAGGCGATTCCGATCGCGGTCCTGGGCCTGGCCGTCAACATCGTCAGCGCCCTGGTGCTCGGCGCCGGCGATCACGACCACGGCCATGGCCACCACCACGGCCATGGGCACAGCCACGAGCACGATCACGGCCACGACGAACACCACAGCCTCGACTACCGCGATGGCGCCCTGCGCCTGGAGGTGTTCGAGGACGGCGTCCCGCCGGTCTTCCGCCTGAGCTCCGACGGCGCCGCCCTGCCGGAGGAGGCGGTCATCGAGACCCTGCGCCCGGACGGCGCGCGCCAGGCCTTCGCCCTGGTCCGTCGCGGGGACCTCCTGGAGAGCCTCGACGCGATTCCCGAGCCGCACGCCTTCACCGCCGAGGTCCGCCTCGGGCCCGCCGGCGCCGGCCAGGAGATCCGCTCCGTCCGCTTCGAGGAGCACGAGCACGGCGGCCATGGGGCCCACCACCGCGACAACAACATGCGCGCCGCCGTGATCCACGTCATGGCCGACGCCGCCGTTTCCGTGCTGGTGATCGTCGGCCTGATCCTGGCGCGCCAGTTCGGGTGGCTGTGGATGGATCCGCTCGCCGGGGTCGTCGGCGCCCTGGTGATCGCCAGTTGGTCCTATGGCCTGATCCGCGACACCGGTGCGATCCTGCTCGACATGAACCCCGACCGGCGCCTCGGCCAGAAGATGCGCGAGGCGATCGAGTCCGGCGGCGACCGGGTGGCGGACCTGCATCTCTGGCGCCTCGGCCCGGGCCACCTGGGCGCCATCGTCACCGTCGCCACCGATCGGCCGCGGCCCTGCGCCTACTACCGCGGCCGCCTGGCCCAGTTTCACGCGTTGTCGCACCTCACCGTCGAGGTCACCCCCAGCGTACCGAGGGTCGCGGCCTAGGACCAATCGACATTCAGGCCGGCGCCTAAGGCTGCCTCCTCCCCTTGTGGGAGGAGGTGGGCCGCGCAGCGGGTCGGAGGTGGGGTTTCTCGGCCTCCAGGCGCGGCTCGAAGCTCAGTCTCGCGCCGAGAGCGGAGCGCGACACCCCACCTCCGTCAGCCCTCCGGCTGACACCTCCTCCCACAAGGGGAGGAGGAACGCCAAGCCACGGCCCATCCTCGGAATGAACGTCGATTCAGCCTAGGCCGGGCGCGCGGTGAAGCCGGCGGCGGCCTGCGCTTTGCCGAAACGCTCGCGGCCGTCCGACAATCGGCTTGACAGGCGCCGTCTTCGGCACCATTCCGCCGACGGTTGGCGCATCCCCCCTGGAGGATCGCCGGCCCCACCGGAACTCAAACCCATGCCAAGCGACAGTCCCAGTCGATCTAACGCGCCGCTGAGGGCGTCCCGCTAGGGCCTGGCGTCAGGCTCGACCCGTGACGCCCGCCGGCGGCGTTCCACGAGGTGAGCCATGGTATTCCTTGCAGGAGACCGGCCTGGATCGCGCCCGCTCGCGCGATTCCTGCGCGTCGGCGCGGCGCCGTCCTGGGCCGACCTGATCGCCTTTCTGCTGCTGGCCGCCACCGCGGTGCTGATCGTCCGCGGCGCCGGCGAGATGAGCGAGCCCCTGGCCCAGCTCCGCACCACGCCGGTCACCCTCGACGTCGCGCGGCTTCCCGAATACGCCCTGCTCACCACCCTGCGGATGTTCGCGGCCCTGGGCGCGTCGCTGCTGTTCACCTTCACGGTCGCCACCCTGGCCGCCAAGAACCGCAGGGCCGAGCTCCTCATCGTGCCGGCGCTCGACATCCTGCAGTCGGTGCCGATCCTGGGGTTCCTGACCTTCACGGTCACCTTCTTCATGGGCCTGTTCCCCGGCCGGCAGCTCGGCGTCGAGTGCGCCGCGATCTTCGCGATCTTCACCAGCCAGGCCTGGAACATGGCCTTCAGCTTCTACCAGTCGCTGCGCACCATCCCGAGCGACCTGGACGAGGTTTCCCGCCAGTTCGGCTTCTCCGCCTGGCGCCGCTTCGTGCGCCTGGAACTGCCCTTCGCCACCCCGGGCCTGGTCTGGAACGTGATGATGTCGATGTCCGGCGGCTGGTTCTTCGTGGTCGCGTCCGAGGCGATCACGGTGGGCAAGACCACCATCGCCCTGCCGGGAATCGGCTCCTGGCTGGCGCTGGCCATCGAGCGGCAGGACATGCGCGGGGTGGCCGTGGGGGTGGCCGCCATGGCGGTGGTGATCCTGCTCTACGACCAGCTCGTGTTCCGCCCCATCGTCGCCTGGGCCGACAAGTTCCGTTTCGAGCAGACCGCCTCGCAGGACCGGCCGGGATCCTGGGTCTACGACCTGGTGCGCCGCGTGCGCTGGCTGCGGCTGGCCGTGGCGCCGCTGACCTGGCCCGCCCGGGCGCTCCTCGCCATCCGGTGGCCGATCCCGCGGCTGCGGCTGCAGCCGGTGCGCCTGGGGCCGGAGGCGTCCCGCGCCCTCGACGGCCTGTGGCTCGCCCTGGTCGGCCTGGCGGCGGTCGCGGCGGTCTGGTTCCTGTGGAGCTTCCTGGTCCGCACGCTCGACTGGCGCGACGCCGCCGTGGCCTTCGGCTACGGCCTGGCGACCCTGGCCCGGGTGGCGATCCTCATCGCGCTCACCAGCCTGATCTGGGTGCCGATCGGCGTCTGGATCGGCCTCAGGCCCGCCTGGGCCGAACGCCTGCAGCCCATCGCCCAGTTCCTGGCCGCCTTCCCGGCCAATGTGCTCTTCCCGTTCGTCGTGGTGGTCATCGTGGCCCTGCGCGCCGATCCGAACATCTGGCTCTCGCCGCTCATGGTGCTGGGCACCCAGTGGTACATCCTGTTCAACGTCATCGCCGGGGCCAGCGCCATTCCGGGCGATCTGAAGGAGGCCGCCGGCATCTTCGGCGTCCGCGGCTGGCAGTGGTGGCGCCAGGTCGCCCTGCCGGCGATCTTCCCCTACTACGTGACGGGCGCCATCACCGCCTCGGGCGGGTCCTGGAACGCCAGCATCGTCGCCGAGTCGGTGACCTGGGGCGACAAGCACCTGGAGGCCGCGGGCCTCGGCGCCTACATCGCCAGGGCCACCGCCGCCGGCGACTACGGCCGCGTGGCGCTGGGCGTCGCGGTTATGTCGATCTTCGTCATCGCCTTCAACCGCATCCTCTGGCGGCCGATGTACCGGTTCGCCGAGCGGCGCCTTCGCCTCGACTAGAGGAGATTTCCATGCCCGCCATCGACGAACGCCACCTGCTGGACGTCAGGAACGTCCGCCACCTCTACGGCAAGCCCGGCGGCGGCGGCCAGCTCGTCCTCGACGACGTGGACCTGAGCCTGTCCGACAACGAGATCGTAGGCTTGCTGGGCCGCTCGGGCTCCGGAAAGTCGACCCTGCTGCGCTCCATCGCCGGCCTGATCCGCCCGACCGGCGGCGAGATCACCTTCCCCGGCGCGAGCGAGGCCTCGCCCACCCGCGTCAGCATGGTCTTCCAGAGCTTCGCCCTCTTTCCCTGGCTCACCGTGCAGGAGAACGTCGAGGTGGGGCTGGAGGCCAAGCGCGTCGCCCCGGAGACCCGCCGCAGCCTGGCGCTCGCCGCCATCGACCTGATCGGCCTCGACGGCTTCGAGAACGCCTATCCGAAAGAGCTCTCCGGCGGCATGCGCCAGCGCGTGGGCCTGGCCCGCGCCCTGGTGGTCGATCCGACGATCCTGCTCATGGACGAGCCCTTCTCGGCCCTGGACGTGCTCACCGCCGAGACCCTGCGCACCGACCTGCTGGACCTCTGGTGCGAAGGCCGCATGGGCATCCGCTCGATCCTGATGGTCACCCACAACATCGAGGAGGCGGTGCTGATGTGCGACCGCATCCTGGTGTTCTCCTCCAACCCGGGCCGCATCGTCGCCGAGATCAAGGTCGACATGCCCCAGCCGCGCAACCGCCAGAACCCGGCCTTCCGCCGGCTGGTCGACGACATCTACGCGCGCATGACCCAGCGCGGGGCGGGCGACGGGCGCAAGGGCGACGGCCTGTTCCCCGGCGTCGGCATCGGCATGGTGCTGCCGCGGGTCTCCACCAACATCCTGGCCGGCCTGATGGAGACCGTCAGCGCCAAGCCCTTCGACGGCGCGGCCCATCTGCCGGACCTCGCCGAGGACCTGCACTACGAGGCCGACGAACTGTTCCCCATCGCCGAGACCCTGCAGCTCCTGCGCTTCGCGGAGCTGGAGGGCGGCGACATCCGGCTCACGCCCGACGCGCGCCGCTACGCCGAGGCCGACGTCGACGCCCGCAAGCAGCTCTTCGCCCAGCACCTGATCGCCTATGTGCCGCTCGCCGGCCACATCCGGCGGGTGCTCGACGAACGGCCCTCGCACCGCGCGCCCGGCCACCGCTTCCGCGACGAGCTGGAGGACCTGATGTCGGAGGAGGACGCCGACCAGACCCTCAAGGGGGTCATCAACTGGGCCCGCTACGCCGAGGCCTTCGCCTATGACGAGACCGCCGACCTGTTCACCCTCGACGATCCGGGCTGACCCCCCTCCCGGACCCGCGGCAATCCGCCCCGGACGAAATCTGCAACCGGGCGGCGTGGGCAGCCTGCAACTTCAAGTTACAAGGTTCGCATACCGGGAGTCGCTGAAAACTGGAATAATCCATTATTCTTCAAAACCTTAGGGAATTTTATACTGAACTGATACAAAACCTTGGTCCTGCGGACCGGCTTCTCTCGGAGGACATCATGCGGCAGCATCAGGTTCTCATCATCGACGATGACCTTGAGCTCCTGCGGCAGATGGTCGCCGCCTTTCGGTCGCGCGGGTTCGAGCCGTTCGCCGCGGTCGACGGCCAGGCCGGGCTGGCGCAGTTCGTCAGGACGCCGACCGACCTGGTGGTCACCGACATCATCATGCCCAACCGCGAGGGCATCGAGACCATCGTCGCCCTCAAGAAGGCGAGCCCCTCGGTCAAGGTGATCGCCATTTCCGGCGGCTACCGGGTCGGTCCGGCCGACTTCCTCCATCTCGCCGGCCACGTGGGCGCCGATGGGGTGCTCGCCAAGCCGTTCAAGCTTTCGGCGTTGCTCGATGCGGCCGAGGCGCTGCTCGCCGCGCCCTGCCCGGCCGCCCGCGCATCATGACCCCGCAGGAGGCGCACGATCTCTCGGCGCTCGTCCATGCGTTCAACAACCTGCTCGGCAAGATCATGGGCGCGGCCGAACTCGCCCTGGACCATGCCGCGCCGCTCCCGGTTCGCCGCGAACTCGAGGCCATCCTCCAGTTGACCGAGGAGGGGGCCGGCCTCGTAGCCGGCCTGCGGGCCATCGCCCCGCCGGAGGCCTGATCGCTGATGGAGCGGTTCACCTCGGCGGCCCTGCGCGACGTGCTCGAGAAGGTGGCGCCCGCCATCGCCGCGGGCGGGGTCACCGTCATCAGCGTCGAGGCGATCCGCGAACGGTCGGGCGACAAATGGCCCCGCAAGCGCGAGCAGGTCGCCAGCTTCGTCGAGCGCGCCTTCAGTCGCCTCGCCCAGCCGAGCGATCTGCTGATCAGCCTGAATGACGCCGAGTTCGTCAGCGTCCAGCCCGGCGTCTCGCGCGCCACCTCGGTGAGCATCAGCGCCAACATCCTGAAGGAGACGCTCGCCTTCTTCCTCGGGGCGGCGGCGCGCGAAGACCTGCGCCTGTTCCAGGTCACCGCCTTCGTCAACGGCGCGCTGGAGGTCCAGCCGCTGGACGCCGGAGGCATCCTGGACGGCGAGGAGGCGCCGCCCGTGCGCCAGAACCCGTCCTCCACGCCGCCGACGGAGGACCTGGTCTGGACGGCGGGCCGCACCTGGCGGCTCACCTCGCCGCCGAACCTCACCCTCGACCTGGAGGTGACGCCGGAGCCGACCTGGAACGTCGGGGCCCGGGTCGTCGCCTCGTTCCTGCTGCGGCCGACCATGTACCTGGCGGTCGGCGACGAACCCGCCCAGCCGGCGGACGGCTGGGACCTGCCGCCGGTTCTGGCCGGCGAGGCCGCGATGAACGGCGTCGACTACGCCGCCGAGCTGATCGGCAAGAGCGGCGTGAAGGTGGCGCTGCACGCCCCGCTGCCGCTGAAGGCGGTCACCTACAGCACCTCCCGTTTCCGCCTGCTCAACGCCCTGCGAGACCTGGACCGCGAGGTGCGGCGATACCTCATCCTGGAGATCACCGACCTCGCCGAGGGCCTTCCGCAGAGCCGGCTGACCGAGGTGGTCAGCATGCTGGCGCCCTATTGCCGCGCGGTGCTGGCGCGCTCGCCTTCGGAAACCGCCGACCCGCGGATCTGGCGCGGCTGCGGCCTGAGCGGCGTGGGCCTGGATTGCCGCCACCTCGACGCCACGGACCGGGGCGCCCAGCAGCGCCTCGCGATCTTCGCGCGCCGGGCGGCGCAGGCGTCCCTGTCCTGCATCGGCTACGGCCTGCCGACCAGCAGCCTCATGCTGGCCGCCTGGGCCTCCGGCTTCACCCATCTCGGCGGCCCGTCCCTGTCGGGCGAGATCGGCCGCCCGAGGGGCATCGTGCGCCTGCAGCCCGCCGACATCTTCGCCCCCAAGCACGCCGTCGGCCCGGGAGGCGCGGCATGACGCCGGAGCTTCAGCCGATCCCCGAAGGTCCGGATGGGGCGCCCCTGGCGATCCGTCCCGACGAGGTGTCCCGGCTCTTCGAGGCCCTGGCCCTGGCCAGCGGCGCGGTGGTGTGGTGGGCCGACGAAAAAGGGGCGGTGCAGGCGCTCGCTCCGCCGGCCCGCGCCGTCGGCCTCGAGGCCTGGCAGGGGTTCGGCTGGCAGACGGCCATCCACCCCGACGACGACGCGCGGGTCCGCGCCGCCTGGCAGGAAGCGCTCAGGCAGCGCCGCTTCGCCGAGATCACCTTCCGCGCGCTCAAGGGCGAGGCCTATCGCTGGTTCCGGGTGCGCGGGGCGCTGGTCGCCGGCGTCGACGGCGAGCCCGCCCGCTGGATCGGCCTGATCACCGACGTCGATGACGACGGCCGCGCGCGCGAGGAGCTGGCCCGCCGCGAGGAGGCCTTCCGCAGCCTGGTGCGGGAGACCGCGTCGATGGTGTGGCGCTGGACGCCGGACGGGGCGGTCGCCGAGGGCGACGGCTGGGCGCTGCCCAACCGCTACAGCGGCGACGAATGGCTGCAGTTCGTCCACCCCGACGATCGCGTGCAGGCGGCCGCCGACTGGACCGAGGCCCGGGCCTTGGGCCGCGCGACCTCGCTCGAGTTCAGGTTCCTCACCGACCGCGGCGAGCACCGCTGGTGCCTCGCCCGCTCGGTGCCGCTGCGCAACCGCCGTGGGCAGGTCACCGAGTGGGTGGGCTCGCTCACCGACGTGCACGACGAGCGCCTCGCCCGCGCCGCCCTGCAGCGCAAGGACAAGCTGGAGGCCATAGGCCGCCTCACCGCCGGCGTCGCCCACGACTTCAACAACCTGCTGACCGTGATCACCTCCGGGGCCGAGGCGCTGACCGAACAGCTCCCGCCGGGCCACGCCCTGCACGCCGAGGCCGAGTTGGCCCTGCACGCCGCCGAGCGGGGCGCCGAGCTGGTGCGGCGGCTGCTCACCGTGTCGCGCCAGCAGCCCCTGCGGCCGCGCGCCGTGGACGTCGGCAAGCTGCTCGACGGCCTGGCCGACCTGGTGAAGCGCACCCTCGGCGAGAACCTGGAGCTCACCGTCAGCCATGACGCGGCGCCGCTCGCCTGCCTTGCCGATCCGGGACAGCTCGATTCGGCCCTGCTCAACCTCTGCATCAACGCCCGTGACGCCATGCCCGGCGGCGGGCGCCTGGCGCTGGAGAGCGGCCTTGTCTCCCTCACCGCCGAAGCGGCGGCGCACCTGGGCCTCAAGCCCGGCCCCTATGTCATGCTCTCGGTGCGCGACAGCGGCGTCGGCATGTCCGCCGAGACCGTCAGCCGCGCCCTCGACCCCTTTTTCACCACCAAGCCGGCGGGCGAGGGCTCCGGCCTGGGCCTCAGCACGGCCTATGGCTTTGTCCGCCAGTCGGGCGGGCATTTCACCATCGCCTCGACGGAAGGCGTCGGCACGACCGTACGGCTCTACCTGCCGCAGGCCGAGGCCCTGCCCGACGCGCCCGCGTCCGACGGGATCGCCCGCGCCGAGGCCGGCGGCGGCGCCCACATCCTGCTGGTGGAGGACGATCCCCTGGTCCGCGACCAGGTGGCCCGCCAGTTGCAGGCCCTGGGCTACCGGGTCACCACGGCGGGCGACGGGCGCGCCGCCCTCGACATCCTGGCCGGCGAGGACGCCATCGGCCTGTTGATGACCGACGTCGTGATGCCCGGCGGGCTCAACGGCCGCGAGCTGGCCGACCATGCGCGCCTGTTCCGGCCCGCCCTGCCGGTGATGTTCACCTCGGGCTACACCGACGACGCCATCGTCCGCGAGGGCCGCCTGGGCTCCGGCGTATCCTTCCTGCCCAAGCCCTACCGGCGCGCCCAGCTCGCCCAGGCCGTGGCCGAAGCGCTGGGCCGCCCCCAGGCCTGAACCCTGCCGTCGCCGAAACATTAAGTCGGTAGATGACATATCGTGTTATATTCCCGCCACGGCCGGCATTGTCCCCTGGGCAGCCGGCGGCTGAGAGACCTGGCGCGACACGCCTCCCGCTTCCGCTCATCGTGAGGGGGACCTGCGACATGACGATCTACACCTTCTACCTGTGCAATCTGGGCGGCGGCGCGAGTTCCTTCGAGGCCTTTGAACTGAGTTCGGACGCCGAGGCGCCCGACCGCGCCCTGAAGATGCTCAAGGACCACCCGAGCTGCGCCTATGTGACGGTCTGGGACGAGACGCGGCCGGTCCTGGTGCGCCATCGGACCGCCGTCCGCGTCCAGCCCTCGGGCCGGCTCGGCCAGCACGCCTGACGCACCCGCCGCGGTGCGACAAAACGCCTGGCGGAAACGGCCCGCTACCCCAGGCGGCTGGCACAGGCGTTGCGCACGTTCTGGATGAGCGATCCATTTCAGCACGGCGGTACGCACATGACCCAGACGATGACCCGAAGCCCCCCGGACATGCTCGATGTCGCCATCGGCGCCTCGATCCGCCTGCGCCGCAAACAGGCGGGGATCTCCCAGGACATGCTCGCCGAGAAGTGCGGGGTCAGCTTCCAGCAGGTGCAGAAATACGAGAACGGCGCCAACCGCGTCTCCTTCTCCCGCCTCGTGCAGATCGCCCACGCGCTGGGCCTGCGGGTGGTGGACCTGGTGGGTGACATCGACGAGGGCGCGGGCTTCAGTCCCGCCGAGACGACCATCCTCACCGACCTGGGCGTCTCGGGCGCCACCGACATGCTGCGCGACTTCGCCTGCCTCAGCCCTCCGCTGCGCCACCGCGTCCGCGACCTGGTCCGCGAGATCGCCGAGAGCCACCGCGACGGCTGAGGGGCGCCGGGACAGGATCGTCGGCCATATCCGGAGCCCTTCTCGCCCGCTCAGGCCGATCCATCCTGGGCGGGAGGGGCTCTAGGATCTGTTCGCCGGCCCTGGCGGAGTGGGCTCCTGGCCATTCCGTCGCCGGTGCGCGGCCCCCGGCCGATGCCGCAGCCGCGCGATCTTCCGGATGATCGGCGCCACGGCCCGGGTCATCTCCTTGACCGGCCCCGGCGGGACCTGCTCCGCCGCCGCCCACAGCTCGAAGTCCAGCGCCTCCTCGCGCCGCGCGCAGGCGTCGTCCACCGCCTCGGCGAAGTGCGCGTCCGCCCGATACCAGCGGCGCAGCGTCGCACGCGACGCGAACCCCTCGCGCGCCAGGCTGGCGAAGGACCCGCCGTCCTCGATCGTCTCGCAGACGGCCTGGCGCACGCTCTCCGGCACGCGGCCCCCGCGCCCCGATCCGCGCCCCGATCCGCTTACCCGCCCGCGCCCCAATCCCGAGCCACGGCTGCGCCAGGCCGCGAAGATCATCTTCAGCACCCGGTCGAACTCCGGCGCCTCGCGCCGCCAGCGCCGCAGGGTCGGCCGGCACGGCAGCTCAGGGTCCGCCGCCAGCACCTCCTCCAGCCGCGCGCCGGAGTTCAGCCCCACGATGATCCGGTCGGCCAGCACGGGATCGAACGCCCGCCGCCGCGCCCGCCCCAGCTCGCCCAGCGCCGCGTTGCTGCGGGCCCGCAGCGCGAACGTCGCCTCCGCGAACGGCGCCTGCCCCGCCCGCCAGCGGTCATAGAGCCGCCGCCCCGGCGCGCCCGGCTCGCGCAGCAGGTCGTGCACCCGCTCCCCCGCCCGCGCCCGCGCCAGGAACGCCGCGGCCCGCGCCTCGTCGAACCCGTGCCTCCGCCGCCAGTCCCCCACCCGCCGCGCCCGCGCCAGCTCGTCGGCGAACGTCGCATCCCCCAGCGCCCAGTTCCGCACCGTGTGAGGGCAGGGCGCCCCGGCCGCGGCGCAGACCGCCCGCAACCGCTCGCCCGCCTCCACCCGCGCCACGATCTCCCCCTTCAGGGCGCGGCGGTTGCGGGCGTAAGGCGAAGGCATCGGAGAAGAATAGCAGGCCCCACCCCAAACCCAGAACAAAAAGAGAACCCTGCCTCCCCCATTGCGGCAGCAATGGCGGGAGGGGGACCGCCCGCCGAAGAGCGGGTGGCGGAGGGGGCAAGCCCCACGCACCCGGCAACCCCGCTCATCCCCGCGAAGGCGGGGACCCAGGCTTCTTCCCTCCAGATCCTCCCCCAAGGTCCCCGTTGGGCCACCTCCGGCAAGCTGCCGTCGGACTGGCAGGCGCCATCCAACGAGGGGCGCCCTCACCGCACACCACCTGGCCTTCCCGTCTTCCTGGGAGTCAGGACCCCGCCCGCGCTATGAAATTGCGCACGACGGGCGATGTCTCTCCCCGCCGGTAAGCGAGGGCGAGTTGGGTCGTCGGCGACTGGCCGGCGATCGAACGATAAGCGATGCCCGCTACGCGCATTTGCATCATCGAGGCCGGGACGATCGACACGCCCAGCTCCGCAGCCACGAGATTCACGATCGTGGAAAAGTGCGGCGCGAGCTGGCTGATGTCCGGTTCGAAGCCGGCCTTTCGACAGGCGTCGACAATAGTGTCGTAGATCGTTGGAGCGACTTCCCGCGGGAACAGCAGAAACGGATCGTGCTCCAGCATTGCGAGATCGACCCTCTTGAGGGCGGCCGCCCGGTGCGCCTTTGGAAGGGCGACCACCATGGGCTCCTCCGCGAGCGGCTTCAGTTGCAGCTCTTCGGCGGCGGACGCGCCTGGCCGCAGGAACGCCGCATCGAACGCGCCTTCCTGCAAACCGACGACGAGCCGCGCCGTATTGGCCTCCTCGAGCGTGAGATGGACCTCTGGATAGGCGCGTCTAAAGGCGCGGATCGCGGACGGCGCCACGCCGTTGAACGTCGTCGACGGGGTGAAGCCGATACGCAGCGACCCGGTTTCGCCCCGTGACGCGCGTCGAGCCGCCAGGGTCGCTCTCTCAGCAATGAACGGCATCTCTTTCACGCCAGCCAGGAAGGCTCTGCCCGCCTCGGTAAGCTCAGCGCCGTGGGCCAGGCGACGAAACAGCACCGCGCCAACCTCTCTTTCCAGATCTTTGATCTGCTGGCTCAGCGGCGGCTGCCCGATGCCAACCTTGGCCGCCGCCCGCGTGAAATGTCGTTCCTCGGCGACTGCCAGGAAATACCGGATGTGGCGCAGCTCCACGGACATCTCCAAAATGGATCAAGAACGCCTGTATCATATATTGGATCGATGAGGCGGTTGGTTCTACGTCTTGCGGCAGGACATCTCGTCCTGGTCGAGCAAGCAGTTGCTCGCGCATTGACAGGAGGAACTCATGATCACCGAAGCTTATGTTCGCCAGATTTTCCAAGGCCTTGAGCAAGGCGATGGCGCCGGTTTCTTTGCATATGTCGACGACCAGGTCGACTGGACCGTCGAAGGCACGCATCCGCTGGCGGGTCACTACAAGTCGAAGGCCGACTTCGCCGCGGGTACTTTCGCGAAGCTTGGCAAGGTTCTGCCCAATGGGGCCCAACTCGTCGTCGAGCACCTGCTCGTGAAGGACGACGAGGCTGTCGTGGAGCTCCACTCCCTCGCGACGGCGAAGAACGGCATGCGGTTCGACAACCGGTACTGCTGGGTGGTCCATTTCGCGGACGGCGCCATCGACAGAGTGAGGGCGTACCTCGACTCGGCGATGGTCGCGCGTCTCTTCCAGGAAAACCCGATCTAGCGAAAGACGGATCAGTCGGGTCCAGCAACGCTGGGCCTGGCTGGCGTGGACCTGGATCGATCTGGAGAACAGGAGGGAAGTGATGCCCATTTCTCATATTCAGGCGCTGCGAGGGATGTTGCGCGAGCAGAGGGGCGTCGTTCTGCCTGGCGCGCCAAACGCACTCGCGGCACGGATCATCGCCGATCTTGGCTTTAAGGCGGTCTATCTGACCGGCGCTGGCCTCACCAATACGCACCTGGGCCTGCCGGACCTTGGGTTCATGGACCTAAGCCAGGTGGCCGATCATGTGATGGCGATCCGATGTGTGATCGACCTGCCGCTCGTGGTGGACGCCGATACGGGCTTTGGTAACGCCATCAACGTCACCCACACGGTCCGCATCCTGGAGCAGGCCGGCGCCAGCGCCATTCAGATCGAGGACCAGCGAGCGCCGAAGCGATGCGGACACTTCGACGGCAAGGAGTTGATTCCCCTCGAAGAGATGGTGGGCAAGGTGCGGGCGGCGGTCGATACGCGACGGCAGGATCTGGTCGTCATCGCCCGCACCGACGCCTGTGCGGTCGAGGGCTTCGAGGCCGCCATCGAACGGGCCGGCCGCTACATCGAGGCGGGCGCGGACGTTACATTCGTCGAGGCGCCGGAGAGCCTTGACGACCTCAAGGCGCTTCCACGCCGACTGAAGGCGCCCCAACTCGTCAACATGGTGCTCGGCGGCAAGACACCGATCGTCGACGCGACGGTGGCGGGCGAAATGGGGTTCAGCTTGGTGCTCTATGCCAATGCGGCGTTGCAGGGCGCCGTGCATGGCATGCAGTCGACCCTGTCGACGCTGAAGGAGACGGGCGTCCTCGATGAGCGCGCCGTGACGTCATTCGCCGAGCGGCAGAGGCTGGTGGACAAGCCGACCTACGACCTCATGGAGGCCCGCTACGCGGCGCATGCTGCGGCTGAGAACTCCGCCCCCTATTGACCAGGAAAGGAGTGGAAAGATGACGTCTGGGAGATGCGGACCGGCAGCGGCCAAAGCTGCGGCGTCTTGGCGGACGGTGTCTGCGATGGGCCAGCAGCGGCCGTTGGCTTTCGGCCGATGAGCGGACGTTCAGTGTGGGTACTCGCTTTGTGAACGGTCATCTCCAGCCCGTAGGAAATCTTCCGCGCGAGCTGCCTTGAACCAGTCCGGCGTCCGCCAGCGGCCCGGTATGTGTACCTCACCCCAGGCAGACAGCGCCTGGAGCACCGGCAGGAGATCGGCGCCGGCAGGCGTCAGTCGATAGGTCTTGCGAACCTTCCCCACGCCGCGCCGCGCGCTCGAACTGACAAGGCCAGACGCCTCCAGTCGGCCAAGACGGTCGGCCAGGACATTGGTAGCGATCTTCTCGGGCGCGGCGAGGAGGTCGCTGTAGCTGAGCGCCCCCGCCATTAGCGTGCGGATCACCACGAGGGTCCATCGGTCTCCCAACAGGTCGAGCGACGAGGCGATCGGGCAACGTGATCGGAACTGCGCATCCATGAACCAACGCTAACTTGCGTTCTGCAATTTAGCAAAGCATCGTGCGCGCCAAGCGTCGCTGAGCCACACCAAGTGGAAGCGCGCACGCACCCGGGGATCGGAAATGCTGCGCATCATCTTCCGCATCGCGGCCGGGCTCGCTGTCCTGATTTGCGTCGTCCTTCTGGCGATGGTGGCACGGATGGTTTGGCCGACTTCGACGCCGGCGTTGCGCGGCCCGGACGGCAAGCCACTCCCGCAGAGCGTGGCGACCATGGAGCGGCTGACCGTCAATGGCCTCCCGGAGTCGGTGACGATCCGCGGGCGCGACCGGCGCAACCCCATCCTGATCTGGATTCACGGCGGCCCCGGGTCCAGCGAGACGACGGCGCTGCGCCACTACGACGCCGGCCTCGAAGACCATTTCGTGGTGGTCTACTGGGACCAGCGCTACGCTGGCCAGAACTTCGACCCGGGCGCGCCGAAGCCGGCGACGCTCACCATCCAGCAGTACGTGGACGACCTGAACGTCGTGGTCGATACGGTGCTGACGCGCTTCCACGATCGCAAGGTGGTCTTGGTGGGGCACTCCTGGGGCACGGTCCCCGGCGTCCTCTACGCCCAGCAGCATCCCGAAAAGGTGGCGGCCTATGTGGGCGTCGGCCAGGTAGCCGACGTGCCGAAGAGCGAGCAGCGCTCCTATGCTTGGGCCGTGGCGGAGGCCCACGCGCGCCGCGACAAGCGCGGCGAGGCCCAGCTCGCGGCCCTCGGACCGCCGCCACGGCCGGGCCAGCCGATCTTCACGCCCCGCGACCTGATGATGACCTACGGCGGGTCGTTCCACAAACAGATGGGCTACAACGACCTGATCCTTGCCGGCTTGCGCCATTCAGAGGCGAACTGGCGCGACTTCCTGGCCTTCCAAGGCAGCGGGGCCTTCAGCAACCAACTCACCCAGGGTGAGTTCTCGCGCTTCGTCATGGACGACCGGCCAGAGGTGTTCGCGACGCCGATCTTCCTCCTGTCAGGCCGCTACGACCGTCAGTCCGACGCCAGTGTAGCGCACGACTTCTACGACCAGGTACGCGCGCCGCGGAAGGCTTTTGTCTGGTTCGAGCAGAGCGCCCACAATCCGCCCTTCGAGGAGCCGGCGGCCCTCCAGAACTGGATCGTGCGGAACGTACGGCCGCTTGCGATGCCTGCGACGACCTGATGGCAAGTGGGCCTGGGTTAGCGCCCGCACGATGTCGCGCACCTCCTCGGGCAACTGGCCGCGCTTGCTTGTCATTGCAGCGATATGGACGAGCCGAACGGCTGCTTCCTGCGCCAGGATCAGTTCGTGCCCGTCGACTTGCCGGTATTCCGAGGTCAGATCGCCGGTGAGCAATCCCTTGATGGTGTCGACGTAGCTGGCGATTGCCGCCTTCGCAGCCCAGCCCTCTTGCGATTAAGGCTCCAAACTATGTCGGCCAGCCGCGCTTGCAGCACCGGATTTACGATATCGGGCACGATGCCGGCGATGACTTCCGCCTGCTCGCCCTTGAAGTCGGAAGGGATAGCTGTGCGCCAGTTGCCGCTAGAGCCAAAAGCCTGCCAGGGATCGCCGCGGTCGGTCACCTTGAGCATGATCCGGCATATTTCGAACAACAGGCCATAGACCAACCCGGAGGGGCTGTTGGCGTTCGCTGCCTCGGCCTGTTTGTGCGCCGTCCAATAGGCGTCGGCGAGCGGGTGAGCGTGGCCGACGCTCAGCTCACGGATCGGTGCTTCGATATCGACGGCCGCGAATTCGTCGGCCGTGATGACGCGCGGCGTCGGCGGCCTCTCGGGCTCGACGGACCGATCCTCTTCGGCGTTGGATTCTTCAGACATGGGCGTCGTTCGCTTGGTACGGTTGATTGTCTCCCAGGCCCCAGGGCGCTGTCTCAATTTTACATGGGGACGCCCGGCCAAGCTTTGTAGTAGCGCCGTTCGGCCAAGCTGGTTTGCTTGACCCCACGTTGCCACGCCGATCCAGTTCCACGCTCTTTCAACGTGTCGACCCGCGATCAACCGGTAGGCAGTCCTCGCCTATGTCTGCAACGAGCCAGAACCCCACCCCCAAAAGGCGAAGGCCCGCAGCGCTAACTGCGGGCCTTCATGGTGGAGCTAAGCGGAGTCGAACCGCTGACCTCTTGAATGCCATTCAAGCGCTCTACCAGCTGAGCTATAGCCCCAGACCTCCAGCAAAGGAGGGGTCTCGGGTCTTCCTAAGGGGCGGCCCCAAGGAAGGCGCGGAACCTATTCAAACAGTCCGGCGCGATCAACCCTTCTGGTTGGGCTTTTTCGCCGCGCCGGATCTTAAGCCGTCCTAGCGGTCGTCGTCGCCCTCGCCCGGCAGGCCTTCGATCTCGGTCTCGTCGAACTCGTCGTCCTCGTCCTCTTCCAGGAACGGCACGTCGGCGTCGTCCTCGACCTCTTCCTCGTCGGAGAACTCGCCCAGGTCCTCGGAGACCGCCGGGGCGGGCTCGGCGGCGTCCTCGTCGTCGTCGGCGGCCAGGACCGGATCGTCGATCACCTCGTCCAGTTCCGGCGTGACGACCTCTTCTTCCTCTTCTTCGTCCTCGGCCTCGGCGTCGCCCAGGACCTGGTCCTCGCGCTCTTCCTCGGCTTCCGGTTCCGGCGTCACGGCGCGGGCGCGGACGCGGCGGTTGCGCACGGCTTCGTCAGGGTCGAACTCGGTGTCGCACTTGGGGCAATGCGCCGGACGCTTGCTCAGGTCGTAGAACTTCGCTTGGCAGTTCGGGCAGACCTGCTTGGAGCCCAGTTCGGGATTGGCCAAAGACGATGATCCTTAAACGGTGTTCGGGGGCGGTTCGGAAGGCGGGCTCCCTTGCCACGCACGGGAGCGGCTGTCAAAAGCTATCCCCCTCCTAGAAACCGCAAGCCTGCGGAGGCTCGTTTTCGCAATATGACGGCGGCTCAGATGACCGCCCAGTCGGCGGCCCCGACGGCCGCCCGGATGGTGGCGACGCGCGGCGGCGGCCTGAACGGGACCGTGCGCGCGCCGGGGGACAAATCCATCTCGCACCGCGCGCTCATCCTGGGCGCCCTGGCGCACGGGCTCACCGAGGTCGAGGGCCTGCTGGAGGGCGAGGACGTCAAGGCCACCGCCGCGGCCATGGCGGCCTTCGGCGCGCGCGTCGAGCGCCTGGGCGAGGGGCATTGGCGCGTCGAAGGGAAGGGCGGCTTTTCGGAGCCGGCCGACGTCATCGATTGCGGCAACGCCGGCACCGGCGTGCGGCTGATCATGGGCGCCGCGGCCGGGTTCGACCTGGCCGCCACCTTCACCGGCGACGCCTCCCTGCGCGGCCGTCCCATGAACCGCGTGCTGAAGCCCCTGGGCGAGATGGGCGCGACCTGGATCTGCCGCGCCGGCGGGCGCCTGCCGCTGACGCTGAAGGGCGGGAACCTCAGGCGCATCTCATATGTGCTGCCGGAGCCCTCGGCCCAGGTGAAGTCGGCGGTGCTGCTGGCCGGGCTGCACGCCGACGGCGGCGCCGAGGTGATCGAGCCCGAGGCCACCCGCGACCACACCGAGCGCATGCTGCGGGCCTTCGGGGCGCAGGTGGAGGTGCATGAAGACGGCGCCGCCCGCCGGATCGTCCTGCCGGGCGGCCAGACGCTGACCGGGACCCGGGTGCGCGTGCCGGGCGATCCGTCCTCGGCCGCCTTCCCGCTGGTCGCCGCCCTGATCACCCCGGGGTCTCAGGTCACGGTGCAGGGGATGCTGTTGAACCCGCTGCGCATCGGCCTGCTCGAAACCCTGGGCGACATGGGCGCGGACATCTCGGTGGGCAATGTCCGTGAGGAGGGCGGCGAGCTGGTGGGCGACGTCACCGCGCGCCATTCCCGGCTCGTGGGCGTCGACGCGCCGCCCGAACGCGCGCCCTCGATGATCGACGAATATCCGATCCTCGCCGTGGCCGCCGCCTTCGCCGAGGGCCCCACCGTCATGCGCGGCATCGGCGAGATGCGCGTCAAGGAGAGCGACCGCATCGCGCTCATGGCCGCGGGCTTGAGCGCCTGCGGCGTCGCCGTCGAGGAGGGCCCCGACAGCCTCACCGTCGTCGGGGCGGTGCGTGCCAACCACGGCGTCAGGGGCGGCGCGAACGTCGTGACCCACGGCGACCACCGCATCGCCATGAGCCACCTCATCCTCGGCCTCGCCTCCGACCGGCCGGTCGCCGTGGACCAGCCCGCCATGATCGCCACCAGCTTCCCCGAATTCCTCCCCCTCATGCGCAGCCTGGGCGCGGATATCGCCGAATGACTCCTCTCCCCCCGCTGACTCCTCTCCCCCCGCGCAGCGGAGAGGGAGAGGGCAGGGAGAGGGCGGCTCGGCCTCTCAACACCCGCAACGCCGCCCCAATGGCCCTCGCCCCACCGCCAGAACGCGCCCCTCCTCTCCCCCCGCGCAGCGGAGAGGGAGAGGGCAGGGAGAGGGCGGCTCGGCGCGGCCCCGGCTCAAACCTCGCCGCCCGGATCCCGCTCCCCCCCACACGCCTCAAGTATCGTCACGCACACCCCATCCCGGTTTGTCAGGACGGCCGTGTTCCAGAAGCGCAGCACGCGAAGCCCGGATCGCGCCAGGTAGGCCGTGCGGCGCGCGTCATAGGCGATGCGGTCGGCGTGCTGGCCGCCATCCACCTCGACGACCAGCCCGGCCTCGACGCACAGGAAGTCCAGGAAATAGGGGCCCCAAGGGACTTGCCGCTTCCATTTCCAGCCGCCCAGTCGGCGTGCGCGCAGCGCGTTCCACAGACGGGCCTCGGCGTCCGTGTCCCGCCGTCGGAATTCGCGTGCGCGCGCCACGGCGGCGGCCCGCCCCATGGTTCGGACATCTCCCACGGGATGGATGGGAACATCTGCGGAACATCAGCGCAAGCCCCGAGGCCGCGCCGCCCTCTCCCTACCCTCTCCCTCTCTCGCTCCGCTCGGGGGAGAGGACAAGGCGCCCCTCCTCTCCCCCCGCGCAGCGGAGAGGGAGAGGGTAGGGAGAGGGCGGCTCGGCTTCTCGGCGCCCGCAACGGCGCCCCGACATGAGCCACCGTGAAAAACCCGCCTTCGTCATCGCCGTCGATGGCCCCGCCGCTTCGGGCAAGGGGACCATCGCCAAGGGGCTGGGCGAGGCGTTCGACCTGCCGGTGCTGGACACCGGCCTGCTCTACCGCTGCGTCGGCGTGGTCATGCAGCAGGCCGGCGAGGATCTCGACGACGAGGCCGCGGGCTGCGCGGCAGCGGCCCTGCTCACCGCCGACCAGCTCGACGATCCGGCGCTGCGCACCCGCGCGGCCGGCGAGGCGGCCAGCCGGGTCGCGGTGCATGCGCGGGTCCGCGAGGCCCTGATGGAGTTCCAGCGCACCTTCGCGGGCCAGGAGGGCGGCGCGGTGCTGGACGGGCGCGATATCGGCACGGTGATCGCTCCGGACGCCCCGGCCAAGCTCTTCGTCACCGCCTCGCCGGAGGTCCGCGCCGAGCGCCGCTGGAAGCAACTGAAGGCGCAAGGGGAGAGCGCCACCCTCGACGAGGTGCTGGCCGACATCCGCCGCCGCGACGCCCGCGACGGGGGCCGCGACGCCGCGCCCATGAAGCCCGCCCCCGATGCAATCTTGCTGGATACCTCCGAAATGAGTATATCGCAGGCCGCCGATGCGGCCCGCCGCATCGTCGAGGCGGCGCGTGCGAAGTGGCTTTCCTCCCCGTAGGGGGCGTCCACCTGGCAAATCCAACACGCCATTCCCTCGGACGGCTGCGGGCAGAATTTCACCAGCGCTGTGGGGCCATCCCCTTGCGCCTTCGGTTCAACCCTTAACCCGACGCAGGGACTCCGTCCGACGGCCATGGCCGCGCGGGACCTCCGTCATTCGATACGAAAGAAGACTATGGCTGACGATATGAGCATGAACCCGACGCGCGACGACTTCTCCGCGCTGTTGGACGAGTCCATGGGCGGGCGCGACTTCATGGAAGGCCAGGTCGTGCACGGCAAGGTCGTGGCGATCGAGAAGGACATCGCGATCATCGACGTGGGCCTCAAGACCGAGGGCCGCGTCTCGCTGAAGGAATTCGGCGACGAAGAGGGCAAGGCCCCGATCAAGGTCGGCGACACCGTCGAGGTGTTCCTCGAACGCGTCGAAAACGCCATGGGCGAAGCCGTCCTGTCGCGCGACAAGGCCCGCCGCGAGGAAGCCTGGACCCGCCTGGAAGCCGTCTACGAGCGCAACGAGCCGGTCATGGGCGCCATCGTCGGCCGCGTGAAGGGCGGCTTCACCGTCGACCTCGGCGGCGCCTCGGCCTTCCTGCCGGGTTCGCAAGTCGACATCCGCCCCGTCCGCGACGTCGGCCCCCTGATGGGCCGCGAGCAACCGTTCGCGATTCTGAAAATGGACCGGCCCAGGGGCAACATTGTTGTATCCCGCCGTGCGATCCTCGAGGAAGCCCGCGCCGAACAGCGCACCGAGCTGGTCTCCCAGCTTCAGGAAGGCGAAGTCCGCGAAGGCGTGGTCAAGAACATCACCGACTACGGCGCGTTCGTGGACCTCGGCGGCATCGACGGCCTGCTGCACGTCACCGACATGAGCTGGAAGCGCGTCAACCACCCGAGCCAGGTGCTGGCGGTGGGCGACACGGTCAAGGTGCAGATCGTCAAGATCAACCCCGACACCCAGCGCATCTCGCTCGGCATGAAGCAGCTCCAGTCCGACCCGTGGGACGGCGTGGAAGCGAAGTACCCGGTGGGCGCGAAGTTCACCGGCCGCATCACCAACATCACCGACTACGGCGCCTTCGTGGAGCTGGAGGCCGGCGTCGAGGGCCTGGTGCACGTCTCGGAGATGTCCTGGACCAAGAAGAACGTCCACCCCGGCAAGATTGTCTCGACCTCTCAGGAAGTCGAAGTCGTCGTGCTGGACGTCGACCCGTCCAAGCGCCGCGTGTCGCTCGGACTCAAGCAGGCCATGGCCAACCCCTGGGACGCCTTCCTGGCGGCCCATCCGGTCGGCTCGACCGTCGAAGGCGAAGTCAAGAACGCCACGGAGTTCGGCCTGTTCATCGGCCTCGACAACGACATCGACGGCATGGTGCACCTCAGCGACCTCGACTGGGCGACGCCCGGCGAGGAGGCCATCGCCAAGTACAACAAGGGCGACATGGTCAAGGCCAAGGTGCTCGACGTCGACGTCGAGAAGGAGCGCATCTCGCTCGGCATCAAGCAACTGGCCGGCGACCCGATGCAGGGCGACACCTACCGCAAGGGTCAAACCGTCACCGTCACCGTCACCGAGATCACCTCGGGCGGCATCGAGGTGAAGTTCGGCGAGGACGAAGCGCCGATGACGGCGTTCATCCGCAAGTCGGACCTCTCCCGCGACCGTGCGGACCAGCGGCCGGAGCGGTTCGCCGTCGGCGACCGCCTGGACGCCCAGGTCGCCAATGTCGACAAGGCCGCGCGCCGCGTGTCCCTGTCGGTGAAGGCCCTGGAAATGGCCGAGGAAAAGGAAGCCATCGAGAAGTTCGGGGCCTCCGACTCCGGCGCCTCGCTCGGCGACATCCTGGGCGCGGCGCTGCGCGAGAAGGCCCAGAAGGACTAAGGTCCGACGCCTTCGCGGCGCAGGACAGAACGGCGGATCGGGCGACCGGTCCGCCGTTTTCTTTTTGTACAGCCGCCGTATCGTAAGGCAGGCGCGCCGCTCCTGGCGCGGCAGGAGCATGTCGTTGTCCTCGCGTCTCGTCCTCGCCTCGCTTCTGGTTTCGATCTCGGTCGCCTTCGCCCCGCAGGCCCGCGCCGCCGACCAGCCGCTGTACGCGCCGCCCGCGCCCTGGGTCGATACGGCCCCCATACCGGCGCCCCCGTCCGACGACGGCGCGCCGGCCATCCAGGTTCTGATCGACGATCATCAGACCCGCCTCGATCCCGCGGGCGACGCCTACTACGCGCACCGCGCCTTCAAGATCCTGAAGCCCGAGGGCCTGGCGGGCGTGAAGTCGATCAACGTGATCTGGAGCCCGGCCACCGAGACCATCACCTGGCACACGCTCGCCATCATCCGCGGCAGCCAGAGGATCGACCTGCTCGCCGACCACAGCGCCATGCTGGTGCTGCGGCGGGAGACCAACCTGGAGCAGGCGAGCCTGGACGGCCGGATTACCGCCTCGCGGCAGATCGACGGCCTCCAGACCGGCGACATCCTGGATGTGGCCTACACCCG